>Ga0172372_10003355_pt1 | contig 23572 bp, 21 predicted proteins | sample LakKiv5m_2_FD_114544 | JGI IMG/M metagenome (GOLD analysis project Ga0172372, IMG submission 114544) | Freshwater microbial communities from Kabuno Bay, South-Kivu, Congo - kab_092012_9.5m | ecosystem: Environmental > Aquatic > Freshwater > Lake | place: Democratic Republic of the Congo...
CGGCGCGCTGCGCGCCTCATCCGGAGCATCTTCCATGACCACCCACACCACTGAATCAGGCCTTCAATATCAGGACGTCGTCGAGGGCAGCGGCGACGAGGCCAGGAGCGGCGCCTACGTCACCGTGCACTACACCGGCTGGCTTTATGAGGACGGAGAAGCCGGCCGCAAGTTTGACTCCAGCAAGGACCGCAACGACCCCTTCAGCTTTCCCCTGGGCGCAGGCCAAGTGATTCGCGGCTGGGACGAAGGCGTGGCGGGCATGCGAATCGGTGGCACGCGCCGCCTCATCATTCCGCCCCAGCTTGGCTACGGCGCCCGTGGTGCGGGCGGCGTCATTCCGCCCAACGCCACGCTGCTGTTTGAAGTGGAGCTCCTCGGTGTCTGAGAACGCAGACCGCCCGTCGAATTTTCTTCGCGGGCTGATTGAAGCCGACCTGGCTGCGGGTCGTCATGCAAGTCGTCACTGGGCGGGCCACCCCGGGGTTGCCGCCCAGCACCGCGCGGGCGCGCTCGACACCGCCCGCATCCGTACCCGTTTTCCCCCTGAGCCCAACGGCTATCTGCATGTCGGGCACGCCAAGTCCATCTGCCTGAATTTCGGCCTGGCGCGCGACTATGGCGGCCGATGCCATATGCGCTTTGACGACACCAACCCGGTCAAGGAAGACCAGGAGTACGTCGACTCTATCCTCGACGCAGTGCGCTGGCTGGGATTCAACTGGGATGCCGGGGGCGAAAGCAATCTCTACTACGCAAGCGACTATTTCGAGCAGTTGTGGGCATTTGCCGAATGGCTGGTGCAGGCGGGCCACGCGTATGTCGACTCGCAGAGCGCTGAAGACATGCGAGCCGGGCGCGGCACGCTGACCGAGCCGGGTCGCAATTCGCCTTTCCGCGACCGCAGCGCCAACGAGAGTCTGGCGCTGATGCGTGAAATGCGTGACGGCAAGCATCCCGAAGGCAGTCATGTGGTGCGCGCGCGCATCGACATGGCCTCGCCCAACATGAATATGCGCGACCCGGCGCTCTACCGGATCCGCTTTGCCGAACACCATCGCACTGGCAGCACATGGTGCGTCTATCCGATGTACGACTACGCGCACCCGATTTCGGATGCGCTCGAGAACATCACCCACTCGATCTGCACGCTTGAGTTCGCCGATCACCGTCCGCTCTACGACTGGCTGCTCGAGCGGCTGGCGGAAGGCGGTTTCTTCGACCGGCCGCTGCCGCAGCAGATCGAATTTGCCCGCCTGAACATCAGCTACGCCATCACCAGCAAACGCAAGCTTCAGGATCTGGTGCAGCGCGGACTGGTGGCTGGCTGGGACGACCCCCGCATGCCCACCATCGTGGGTCTTCGCCGGCGCGGCTACACCCCCTCATCGCTTCATCTGTTTGCCGAGCGGATCGGGGTCGCCAAGTCGGATTCATGGATAGACATGAGCGTGCTCGAGCAGGCGCTGCGCGATGATCTCGAGCCAAGCGCCGCCCGCGCCGTGGCGGTGCTCGATCCGCTCAGGCTGGTGATCGAGTCCTGGCCGGACGATAGGGAAGACGAATGCAGCGCGCCGGTTCATCCGCAGCAGCCCGAACGCGGCAAACGCACCTTTCCGTTCACGCGCGAGCTCTTCATCGAACGCGAGGATTTCGCTGAAACGCCTCCCAAGGGCTTCTTCCGGCTCTTCCCTGGCAACAAGGTGAGACTGCGCTACGGCTACGTGATCGAATGCACGGGCTTTGATCGCGATGAGTCGGGGCACATCACCTGTGTGCGCGCCCGTCATTTCGATGATTCCAAGTCGGGTACCCCGGGTGCCGACCTTTACAAGGTGAAGGGCAATATTCACTGGGTCTCGGCACGGCACGCGCTTCGCGCCCAGGTGAGGCTTTACGACAGGCTTTACCGCGAGCCGCAGCCTGACGGCGGCGGGCGCGATCACCTCCAGTCACTCAATCCCGATTCGCTTCGCACGATAGAAGCCATGCTCGAGCCCTCGCTTGCAGGGGCTGCGCCTGAGGACCGGTTTCAGTTCGAGCGGCACGGCTACTTCGTGGCCGACCGCACCGACTCGCAGGCCGGCGCACCGGTCTTCAATCGAGCGGTGGGATTGAAGGATTCCTGGGGCGGCGGCGCGAAAGGCTAGCGGCGAAGCACCGAGTCGGCGACGAACGGATTGTGCTGCCGCTCGTCGCCGAAGGTGGACATCGGCCCGTGCCCGGGCACAAAGGCCACGTCATTGCCCAGTGGCCAGAGCCTTCCGGTGATTGAACGGATCAGCGTGTCGAAGTCACCGCGCGGAAAGTCGGTGCGACCGATTGATCCCTGAAAGAGCACATCGCCCACGATGGCAAGCCGGCTGGGGGCGTGAAAAAAGATGACGTGTCCGGGGGTATGCCCCGGACAGTGCCGCACCTCCAGCGTCTGCTCGCCGAAAGTGACCGTGTCACCATCGGCAAGCCAGCGGTCGGGCTCAAAGGCCTCGAGCCGCGCAAACCCGAAGCGCGCGCCCTGCTCGGGCAACTGATCAATCCAGAAGCGGTCATCGGGATGAGGTCCCTCAAGCGGCACCTGGTGGCTCCGGGCAAACTGCGCAGACTGACCACAATGGTCGATGTGTCCGTGCGTCAGGAACACCTTCTCGAGCGTGGCGTCTTCCGAAGCCAGTGCACGCTCGATACGGTCGAGGTCACCGCCCGGGTCGACGGCCGCCGCACGATGCGTGCGCTCACAAATCAGCACCGAGCAGTTCTGCTCGAAAGGGGTCACCGGCACGATCAGCAGTTTCAGGGACATGTACGGGCTCAGTCGCGCGAGGCGGTGGGATGGTTGGGCTGCCAGGCGTGCTGACGCAAGAGTTCGAACGGCACGATGCGAAGCGCGTTCTCGTGTGTGGCCTCCAGCACCACAGGCGGCGCGACGCCGGCCACACAGGCTTCAAGCCAGCGGCTTGCGCACAGGCACCAGCGATCGCCGGGCTTGAGGCCTGCAAAGCGCCACTGCGGACGCGGCGTCACCAGATCGTTGCCGCGCAACAGGGAAAAGTCGAGAAACTCACGCGTGACGCGTGCGCAGACCGTGTGACTGCCGAGATCATCCGGGCCGGTTTCACAGCATCCGGTTCGCATGAAGCCGGTGAGAGGGTCGAACGAGCAGGCCTGGAGCGGGCTGCCAAGCACATTCAACGGGCGATCGGTGGTCACGGTGTTTCCTTCCTGATGACCTCGTTATTGTCGCATCGCGGAGTGATGGAGGACCAGCCGATTCCCCTTCGTGATCTGAGCCTGATCGAAGATCGCGACCGCGCTTATCATGGTGGGCCTCTCCGTCATGCCCATCGCCATGCGATCAACCCAGAACCTTCCCGACCTGCTGGGCGCCCCTCCGCCACGCCGGGGAGAGCCCGCGCCCTGCGCAACCCGGCTGGTCCGGCCTCCCGCGCTGGCATCCTTCGCCACCCGCCTGTTTTTTGGTACCTCGTCATGGTCGTTCCCGGGCTGGGAGGGGCTGATCTACGATCAGGCGCTACCCGAGTCCAAGCTCTCGCGCCTCGGGCTCACCGCCTATTCGCAGCATCCGCTTTTGAACGCAGTCGGCATCGATCGCGGCTTTTATTCACCAATGACCCGCGCGCAGTTCGAGCAATACGCCACCCAGGTACCCGACTCGTTCCGCTTCCTGGTGAAGGCGCCCCAACTCATCACCGATGCCACGATTCGCGATGACTCGGGCCGCCCTGGCGCGCTCAACCCCCACCACCTCGATGCAGGCGCCGCCATCACCCATTTTGTCGAGCCCTGCATCGAAGGTCTGGGCGACAAGGCGGGCGTCCTGGTGTTCCAGGTGTCGCCGCTGCCGCGGGGCTGGCTGGCCGACACGCCCGCATGGATTGAACGGCTGGGCGCATTCCTGCTGGCGCTCCCCAAGGGCCCCTGCTATGCAGTAGAGCTGCGCGATCCCGCGCTGGTGACACCACGGCTCATGAAAACGCTTGCCGATGCAGGGGTGCAGTACTGCTTGAGCCTGCATGACCGGATGCCGCCGATCGACCGGCAGCTGCGGGCGCTGGATGCACTCGATGCGATGCGGCCTGGTCCGCTCATCGTGCGCTGGAACCTGCACCAGGGCCTGCGCTACAACGCTGCGCGTGAGCAGTACGCACCCTTTAACCGGCTGGTGGATGAGGATCTGCCCACCCGCAGCACGCTTGCCGCCCGCGCGGCCGCGACGCTTCTGGCCGGACACACCGTAACAGTCATCGCCAACAACAAGGCAGAGGGCAGCGCGCCACTTACGCTGGACCGGCTGGCTCAGGCCATCGCCGAGGCAGTGGCCCTGAAAACCTGATCAGCTGCGCGCGAAGCGCGAACCAAAGTTCTTCCGGTATTTCGCAAGCTTGGGCGCCACCACCATCCTGCAATAGCCCTGCCAGGGATTGCGCTCGAAATAGCGCTGGTGGTAGGCCTCGGCCGCAAAGTAGTTGGAGAGCGGCGTGACTTCGGTGACGATGGGATCGTCGAACACGCGGCTGCGCGTGAGCTCGTCGATGACCGCCCGCGCCTGGGCCTCCTGGAGCGTATCGGTCGTGAAAATCGCCGACCGGTATTGCGGGCCCACATCGTTGCCCTGCTGGTCGGGCGTGGTGGGATCGTGAATGACGAAAAAGATTTCGAGCAGCTCGCGAAAGCTGATCTGGGTATCGTCGAAGTCGATGCGCACCACTTCCGCGTGACCCGTATTGCCAGTGCAGATCTGCTCATAGGTGGGTGAATCAACATGGCCACCGCAATAGCCCGACTCAACGGCGGTGACCCCCTTCACCTCGAGGAACACTGCCTCGGTGCACCAGAAACAACCACCACCCAGAACCGCTTGCCGGATCATGTCAAAACCTCACTTGGCCTGCGCGCCGCGCGGGCGCCTGGAATCGGTTCGCCCCCGCGAGAGCGTGCTGTGCAACTGGCTGGCACCGGTGTGGTATTGCACCGGCCAGGACGCGCCGCGGTAATCCTGCTCGGCTGCGGCACGAAGCGTGAAGTAGGGGTCGGCCAGATGCGGCCGGGCGAGTGCCACCAGATCGGCTCGCCCCGACAGGAGGAGCGTGTTGACCTGATCACCCGAAGTGATGGCGCCCACCGCCATGGTGGGCATGCCGACCTCGAGCCGGATCTGCTCGGAGAAGCCTGCCTGGTACATGCGGCCGTACACCGGACGCGCGGCCGGATCGGTTTGGCCGGTGGAGACATCCATCAGATCGCAGCCCGCCGATTTGAGGGCCCGCGCCACCTGTACCGAATCGGCAGCGGTCTGACCGCCTTCTATCCAGTCGGTCGCAGAGATGCGAACACTGATCGGCCGCTCGCGCGGCCAGGCGGCCCTCACCGCCTCGAACACTTCAAGCGGAAATCGCATGCGGTTCCTGAGCGAACCACCGTAGCGATCGGTACGGCGATTGGTGATGGGCGACAGAAAACTCGCGAGCAGGTAGCCATGAGCCATGTGCACTTCGATCATGTCGAAGTCGGTCTCAACCGTCAGCCGGGTGGCCCGCACGAACTGGGCGATCACTTCGTCCATGTCGGCGCGATTCATCTCGCGCGGAACCTGGTTCACGCCCTCCCGATAGGGGATGGCAGAGGGCGCAATCAGCGGCCAGTTGCGATGGGTGTCCGCAAGTGGCATGTCCATCTCTTCCCAACCCACCTGGGTGGAGCCCTTGCGGCCTGCGTGACCGAGCTGCATGCAAAGCCTGGAAGCGGTATTGGCATGGACAAAATCGGCGATGCGTTTAAAGCCCTGCGCCTGTTCGCTGTTCCAGAGCCCGGTGCACCCGGGCGTGATGCGGCCCTCGGGTGATACACAGGTCATTTCAACGAACACCAGCCCTGCCCCGCCCTGCGCCCTCGCACCGTAGTGAACCAGGTGCCAGTCATTGGGCACGCCGTCGACCGCGGAGTATTGCGCCATGGGCGACACCACCACCCGATTCGGCAGCCACAGATCACGCAGCCTGAAGGGCGCAAACATGGGCGGCGCAGCTAGCCATGCGGGCGTATTGGTGCGCTTGCCCGTCACTGGATCGGTACCGGTCTGGGGGATGCGCAGGCGCTTGGCCTCGTTCCGGTTCCACCAGCGGGTGGCATCGGCCACCAGGCCCGCATCGCGCATACGGAGATTGTCGTAGGTGATCTGCTTGCTTCGCGTGAGTAGCGATACGTTGAACTGCACCGGATCCATTTTCCAGAACCGGGCAACGTTCTCGAAGAACACCAGTGACACATTGGCGGAATGCTGGATGCGGCTTGCCTCCTGGCTTCGCACCTCCTGATAGGCAGCCAGCGCGTCGTCAATCGCCTGCGGCGTGGCCACCTTCGCGCCCGCGCCAAACCTGGACAGCAGCGCCCCGTGCAATGTGATGGCGTCTTCCAGCGCGAGCTTGGTGCCGGAGCCAATCGAGAAATGCGCGGTATGGGCCGCGTCACCCAGCAGCACAAAAGGAATGCCGTTCAGCCGGTTCCACCAGGTGCGGCAGTTGATGGTGGGGAACTGCCGCCAGTGCGAGCGATTTGATAGAACACGCGCGCCTTTCAGGTCATCCGCAAAGACCTTCTCGACCAGCGCCACGGTGGCCGCTTCATCGGTGATCGAGAGGCCCGACGCGCGCCAGGCGGCGTCGGTGGTTTCGATCACAATGGTGGATTCGCCCTCGGTGTACTGATAGGCGTGCATCGCCCAGACGCCGCCCGCATGCTCGCGAAAGCTGTAATAGAAACCGGGCAGGTTCATGTTTGCGCCCAGCCACACGAAGCGGTTGGTGCGCTGATCGACCGTGGGCCCGAACGCATCGCGCCAACCTTCGCGGATGGCGCTGTTGATGCCATCGGCCGCCAGCACCAGATCGGCACCGCGATGCGACTCGATTCCGGCATCGTCGGTTTGATAGCGCACCGGAATGCCGAGTTGCAGGGCGCGCCGCTGCAGGATCTCAAGCAGCGTGAGCCGCCGAATTCCTGAAAAGCCATGGCCCGATGACTTCATCACCTGACCCTGGTACTGAACGTAGATGTCGTCCCAGTACGCGAAGTTGGCAGCGATCTCGGCGTGGCTCTCGGCATCAGCCGAACGCAGGTTGCCCAGCGTTTCATCCGACAGCACGATGCCAAAGCCAAAGGTATCGTCGGCGCGATTGCGCTCCACCACCTCGATCTGCGAGTCAGGAAAAGATTTTTTCAGCAGGATCGCCGAATAAAGCCCGGCGGGGCCGCCGCCAATCACGTCAATGCGCATGGATGTCCTCGGGTCGGGGGCATACGCCGCGGGGCATGCAGGGCCGGTGCGCGGCGGTTCCGGCTTGTCCGGAATTTGCTTTAAGTCTAAAGTATTTCGTCTGATCCAGGTCAAATCCCCGTCACTCTCAAGCGCCTTGCGCACGAGGCTCCGATGCAGATTCTCCAACCACCCGATTGGGCCCGCCCCCGAGGCTATTCAAACGGCATCGCCGCGCGCGGCACGCTGGTGTCGATCGCCGGACAAATCGGCTGGGATGCGCAGTGCCGCTTTGCCGAGGGCGGCTTCGTCGGCCAGTGCCGACAGGCCATCGCCAACATTCTCGAAGTGCTGGCACAGGCGGGCGGCCGGCCCGAGCATATTGTCCGCATGACCTGGTATGTCACCGACAAGGCTGAATACCTGGCGGCCGGCAAGGCGCTCGGCGACGCTTACAAATCGCTCATGCGAACCATAGACGGCCGCGTCCATTACCCGGTCATGACTGCGGTGCAGGTGGTGGCACTCATCGAAGACCTGGCCAAGGTCGAGATAGAAGCCACTGCAGTGATCCCGGATGCCTGACGGGCTCTTTGCCCGCAACGATAGAATCGCGCCTTTCCAAGGAGTTCCGATGTCCAGCGCCAAGGCCCAGTTCAACTGGCAGGATCCCTTCCTGCTCGACGCCCAACTCACCGACGATGAGCGCATGGTTCGCGAAGCGGCCAGTGCCTACTGCCAGGAGCGGCTCGCCCCCCGGGTGGTGGAGGCCTTCCGCGCCGAGTCCACCGACCCCGAAATCTTTCGCGAGATGGGACAGATCGGGCTCCTGGGACCCACCATTCCGGCCGAGTACGGCGGTCCGGGGCTGAACTACGTGTCCTATGGCCTGATCGCCCGCGAGGTCGAACGGGTGGATTCGGGTTACCGCTCCATGATGAGCGTGCAGAGCTCGCTCGTGATGCTGCCCATCTACGAGTTCGGCACTGAGGCGCAGAGAAAGCGTTACCTGCCCAAGCTTGCCACCGGCGAATACATCGGCTGCTTCGGCCTCACCGAACCCAACCACGGGTCCGACCCGGCCTCGATGGAAACCCGGGCGCGCGCAGTGCCCGGCGGCTATGAGCTGACCGGCAGCAAGATGTGGATCTCCAACAGCCCCTTTGCCGACGTGTTCGTCGTCTGGGCCAAGTGCCAGGGCGGAGACTTCGACGGCCGCATCAAGGGCTTCATCCTCGAAAAAGGCATGAAGGGATTGTCCGCACCCAAGATCAAGGGCAAGGTGGGTCTGCGTGCCTCAATCACCGGTGAGATCGTGATGGACCGTGTGGCGGTCGATGAATCGGCACTGCTGCCGGGTGTGGAAGGCCTGCGCGGTCCCTTCACCTGCCTGAACAGCGCGCGCTATGGCATTGCATGGGGGGCCCTCGGCGCAGCCGAAGACTGCTGGCATCGGGCGCGTCAGTACGTGCTCGACCGAAAGCAGTTTGGCCGACCACTCGCGGCCAATCAGCTCATCCAGAAAAAACTCGCCGACATGCAGACCGAAATCGCGCTGGGCCTCCAGGGCTGCCTGCGGCTGGGTCGCATGAAGGAAGAAGGCAGCGCATCGGTCGAAATCACGTCCATCCTCAAGCGCAACTCATGCGGCAAGGCGCTCGATGTGGCCCGCATGGCACGCGACATGATGGGTGGCAACGGCATCAGCGATGAGTTCGGCGTGGCGCGCCACCTGGTCAATCTCGAGGTGGTCAACACCTATGAGGGCACGCACGACATCCACGCGCTCATTCTCGGCCGCGCACAAACCGGCATCCAGGCGTTCTTCTGATCCCGGGCGCGCCGGACCAGGCGGCGCGCCCGAATCATGAGCGAACGCGCCGCGGTCAGCCCGCCCGCCGAATTCGATGATGCGCAAATCCATCGCATCATCGGCGGTCTGGCTGTGGCAATGTTTCTCGCAGCACTTGATCAGACGCTGGTCGCTGTTGCGCTGCTTTCCATCGGGCGGGAGCTGGGTGACCTCGACCTGATGCCCTGGGTGATTGCCGCCTATCTGGTGGCAGCCACCATATCAGCCCCGATATTCGGCAAGCTCTCGGATCTGCACGGCCGCTGGCCGATGCTCGCGGTGGCGCTTGCCACGGGCATTGGCGCATCGCTCCTCTGCGCGCTCAGCCCTTCCATGCCGGTGCTCATTGCAGCCCGCGTCCTGCAGGGCATAGGCGGTGGCTCGGTGATTGCGCTGGTGCAAACGGTGGTGGCCGACATCGCCCCCGGCACGCGCCGCGGCCGCTACCAGGGCTGGTTCTCGGGCGTGTATGCCACCGCCTCGGTGATGGGGCCCGTACTGGGCGGGCTGATCGCCGAACACATAGGCTGGCGCGGCATCTTTCTCATCAATCTGCCGACCGGCATCATTGCGTTCGTGCTGGCCCGGCGGGTTCTTGCGGGCCTGCCGCGATCGTCTCGCAAGCGGCCCATCGACTATGCCGGGGCCGCCCTGCTCGCAGGCGGGCTCTCAGCGCTGATGATCGCGCTCACCCGCCTGGGCCAGGGCGTGTCGTTTGTCGCGTCCTCCACCCTGCTTATGGTGGCGGCAGGCGTGGTCTTGCTCGTGCTCTGCGCGTGGCGCGAGCACCGTGCACCCGAGCCGCTGCTTCCTCCCATCCTGTTCACCGACCCGGTGCTGGTGCGCTGCTACAGCCTGTTTGCGCTCGCTTTTTTCACCCTGATGGGACTGTCGGTGCTACTCCCACTCTGGATCCAGTCGGCCTCGGGGCTCGGCCTGGACCGGATCGCCATTCTCCTGTTGCCGTTCACCCTGGCCTCGCCGCTTGCCGCCTTCGTGGCGGGCCGACGAATCTCGCGCGGTGGCCGCATGCGAACCCAGCGTCTGGCGGGAAGCTGGATGACCACTGCGGGACTGGCTCTGCTCACGCTTGCAACGCCAGGCTCGCTTGCATGGTTTGTACTGGGCACCATCCTTTGCGGACTGGGCATGGGCATGGTGATGCCTGCCACGCTGATGACCGTGCAATCGCGCGTGAGCGCCGATCGGATGGGCATTGCCACGGCGTCGGCGGGGCTGTTCCGGTCGCTGGGTGGCGCCCTGGGCGTGGCACTCCTCAGCGCGGTGCTGTTCGGCCTCGCTGCCGACAATGGCCCAGACCGGGCAGGCGGCGCCTCAGCCCTTCGCGAAGCCCTCACCTCGGGCGCAGACGCCTCGGCGCTGCAGCCTGCCTTTCAGCTCACTTTCGTGGTGGCAACGGCGGTATCCCTGATCGCGCTGGCGATTGCCTGGACCATCCCGAGGCACGATGGCCCACCCGTGCGCTGAGCCCTGGTCAAACCAAGGCTTCGCCCATGCGCACCGGCCGCCCGCTTCCCCAGGCGGGCCACGACGATACAGCCGAACCGGGCACCAGCATGATCACCGTTGAGCCCAGCAGAAAACGCCCCATCTCATCGCCCTGCCGGAGACTGACGGGCGGATCGGTGTAGTCCCAGCGCCGGATCACCCCGGGTCGCGGCGGATTCACCAACCCATGCCAGACCGTTGCCATGCTGCCCACGATCGTAGCGCCCACCAGCACCATGATGAAGGGCACGCCCCCAGCCCCTTCGAACTCGCAGACCACGCGTTCATTGCGCGCAAACAGCCTGGGAATGCCGCGCGCAGTGACCGGATTGACCGAGTAGAGCTCACCCGGCACATGCCGCATTGAGCGCAGCCGACCATCGGCCGGCATGTGGATGCGGTGATAGTCACGCGGGCTGAGGTAGAGCGTGGCAAACGCACCGCAAGCAAAAGTCTGCGCGAGCGTCTCATCGCCACCGAGCAGCTCGGTCACCGTGTAGGCATGACCCTTGGCCTGGACGAGCGAACCACTCTGGATCGGACCGCATTGGCTCACCGCGCCATCAACCGGGCAGATCCAGGGGCTGTTCGCGAGCGGCCTCGCGTCATCGCGCAACGGCCGCGTGAAAAAGGCGTTGAAGCTTGGATAGGCTGAAGGCTCGGGAGCAGCCGCCTCGCTCATGTCAACGCCATAACGGGCGATGAAGCGGCGAATCGCGAAATGCGTGAGCGCCCCCGCTTCACGCGCCGCGAGCCAGCCGATTGCCTCGGTCAGCGCCTGCTTGGGAAGCAGACGCTGCATGAGCAGAAACCAACGGTCGGCGGCCTCAGACATAGCGGCGACTGATGGTCTCGGCCACACACACCGGCTTGTCCGAGCCCTTGCGCTCGATCACGGCCTCCATCGTGACCTGCATGCCGTTGCCGGCCACGTCCTCGAGGCCCACCAGTCGAAACCGCGCTCGAAGCTCGCTTCCAACCGGCACGGGCGAGGTGAAGCGCACCCGATTCAGTCCGTAGTTGACACTCATTCGCACATCTTCAAAACGGAGCGCGTCCTGAATGAAGAGCGGCAGCATCGACAGGGTGAGAAAACCGTGCGCGATGGTGGCGCCAAACGGCCCGGCTGCCGACCGGTCGGGGTCGACATGAATCCACTGATGATCGCCCGTGGCATCGGCGAATTGATTGATGCGCGACTGGTCCACCGCGAACCAGCTGCTCACTGCGAGTTCTTCGCCAACCATCGATTTGAGGTCGCCGAGGCGGGAAATGATTCGCATCGAAAGCTCTACCCTGGGCAATCAAACCGGCATTATCGCGCGCGGCGACCGCCCTCTGCGCGAGATCAAGGTCAAAGGGTGGCCACGCCTGCCACCCGGACAGTCTCTGTTCCCGATCAACATGGACGAACGCCCAGCGGGTGCAATCGCGCATCCACTGGAAAGCCGCTCCATGAATTCACCCGATACGCCCTTACGCCCCGCGTGCGACGCCGCGCACAGCGCACTTCTCGCCGACCTGTATCAGTTCACCATGCTCCAGGCCTATGGGTCTGCCGGCATGCACGGCGAAGCGAGCTTCGAGCTGTTCTGCCGCAGGCTGCCGCCGCGGCGAGGCTTCGTGATGGCAGCGGGTCTCGAGCCCGTTCTTGAGTGGCTCGAGTCGCTGCGCTTTCAGCCGCATGAACTCGACTGGCTCGCCAGCACCGGCCGCTTCAGGCCCGAGATGCTCGCGGTGCTTCGCGGCTGGCGCTTCACCGGCGAGGTCAGTGCTGTGCCGGAGGGCACGATTCTCTTTCCTGGCGAGCCCATGCTGCGTGTCACCGCACCAATCGGGCAGGCACAGCTGGTCGAGAGCCGGATCCTGAATCTGATGCATGCGCACAGCCTGGTCGCAACCAAGGCGGCGCGCTGCGTGATCGCCGCGGGCGGCTCGTCCCTGATCGAGTTCGGTTTGCGTCGGGCGCACGGCGCGGAGGCCGCGATGATCGCATCACGGGGCGCGGTGATCGCTGGGTTCGAGGCGACAGCCAATGTACTCGCGGGCATGCGCGACGGGCTGCCGCTCGCGGGCACCATGGCGCATTCCTTTGTGCTCGCACACGAAGCCGAAGCCATTGCGTTCGAGCACTACGGCCGGGCCAATCCTGGTCATGTGGCGTTCGTGATCGATACCTATGAAACGGAACAGGGCGCGCATCGCGCAGTCGCCGCAGCGCACGAACTCGCCCGTCACGGAATTGCCCTGCAGGCGGTGCGGATCGACAGCGGCGACCTGGCGCGTCAAAGCCACCGCGTGCGGCGAATCCTGAATGCAGCGGGCCTGGCACAGGTCAGGATTCTGGTGAGTGGTGATCTTGATGAATGGCGGGTGGCGGCACTTCGCGCGGTACGGGCTCCGATCGATGCCTTCTGCGTGGGCACGGCGCTCAGCACCTCGTCCGATGCGCCCTCGCTCGACATGGCCTACAAGCTCGTGGAGTACGCAGGACGCCCCTGCAGCAAGCGTTCGCCGGGCAAGACCACCCTGCCCGGTCGAAAGCAGGTCTGGCGGCGCTATGACACGAAGGGGCTCATCGCCTCCGATCTGATTGCACTCGCCGACGAGCCAGCGCCCACGGTGAGCGCCGGCGCCTGCGTGCTGACCGGTGGCAGTGGCCCCGCAAGCGCGGCGGCCTCCCTGCCCGGCATGGCCTGGCAGGCGCTGCTATGGCCGGTGATGCGTGACGGTCGCAGGCTGAGGCCAGCACCGTCGATCGAGGCAATCAGGCAGCACGCCGCAGCACAGCTGAGCGCGTTGCCTCCTGCCCTGCGATCGCTCGGGGCTACGACGCCGGCATCGGTGAGTCTGTCGCCGGGCCTGAAGCAGGTCGCGCCCGGCGCGACGCTCAATCTGGTGACGGGTGCGACAGGCGGTCGGCGCTGGAGCCCGAGCCAACCGCCGCCCGCCCCAGGCGGTCGTCGATCGCCCGCCAGGCCTCGTCCAACGGCGCAGACTCGATAAGAAGGCAACTCACGCCCGCACGGTCCAGATCGCGCAGCACGGCATAAAGCTGTCGACCCGCGTTCGCAGGATCCGCTGGCTGCTCGAGCCACACCGCGCAGGTCACGCGAGGCTTGTGGCGCGACCAGACCGCAGCTGCCAGCCCGGCGTGTGCGAGTGCCGCCAGCCGCGACTCGATGGCCGCAGCCGTCAGCACCTCGAGCGCTGTCCGGGGTGCGTAATGCGCAGCCAACGCACCCGATACCCGGGGCCGCGCCCGGTCCGGCGCTGCCAGGGCCTGCCCCATCACACGCTCGATCTCAAGGCGGCTCAGGCCGCCCGGCCTCAGGAGTGCAGGCCTGCCACCCGACAGATCAACAATGGTCGACTCCAGGCCCACGGCACAGTCGCCCCCATCAAGGATGAGGGGCGCGTCGGCACCCAGGTCATCCAGCACATGCTGTGCACGCGTGGGACTGACGCGACCGAAGCGGTTGGCCGAGGGCGCGGCAATCGCCGACCCCCCACGCGCCGCAAAGGCCTCAAGCAACTGGACCGACGCCTGATGGGCCGGTGCGCGTAGCCCGATCGTGGGCTGGCCACCGCAGGCAGCGCCGCAGGCCTCGGGCAGCCGATTGAGAATCAGCGTGAGCGGGCCGGGCCAGAACGCCAGCGCGAGACGCTCGGCCTCCGGAGTCCAGTGCGCCCAGCGCCTGGCTTCGTCGCGGTTGAGCACATGCACGATCAGCGGGTGATCGGCCGGCCGGCCCTTCAACTGGTAAATCCGGGCCACGGCCGCCGGGTTGCCCGCATCGCCGCCAAGCCCGTAGACGGTTTCGGTAGGGAAGGCAACCAGGCGGCCCTCGATCAGCACGTCGGCCGCGCGCGCGATTGCAGCGGAATTGGCGCTCAGAATCGGCCCGCCCGCCCCGGCGGGCTCAGCCAGGCGATCGGTCACTCGCGCATCCCGAGGAGTGCGATCGCACGGCTGCAGGCAGCCCGGGCCGAGGCCGCGTCATCGGCCACCAGGGTCAGGTGCCCCATCTTGCGGCCCGGCCGCGCCTGCGCCTTGCCGTAGAGGTGGAGCTTCGCCCCCGGCAGTTCACCCAGCACCCGGGCCCAGTCGGGCTCGCGCGCCTCGTCAGGCGCTTGGGACTGCGTAGATTGGGATTGCGTAAACCAGAGATCGCCCAGCAGGTTGAGCATGACCACCGGCGCGAGCGCTCGGGTGTCGCCCAGCGGCAACCCAGCCAGCACCCTGGCCTGCTGCTCGAACTGACTGGTGAGACTGGCGTCGAGCGTCCAGTGGCCCGAGTTGTGAGGCCTCGGGGCCATTTCATTGACGCACACCGAACCATCCTGCAATACAAAAAACTCGACGCAGAGCACACCCACATAGTTCAGGCGTTCGGCAATGGCTTGTGCATCGGCGACCACACGCGAGGCCACCGCGGACGGCAGCTCGGCCGGCACCGTGGATGTAAAGAGAATGCCGTCGCGGTGCACGTTGCGCGCAACCGGCCACACCACCGAGCGGCCATCAAAGCCGCGGGCAAGCAGCACCGACACCTCGCACAGCAGATCGACCCGCTTCTCGAGCACACAGGGCACCTGACCGAGCGCATCGAAGGCCTGCAAAGCCTGATTGGCGTTGGCCACGCGCGCCTGACCCTTGCCGTCGTAACCCAGGCGCGCAGCTTTCAGAATGCCGGGGAACAGACCTGGATCGGCCTGCCTGGCGTCATTGGATGTGCAGATCTCGGCATAGGGTGCGGTAGCGATTCCGGTGCCCCGCACAAACGCCTTTTCGGCGATCCGGTCCTGCGCGATGGCCACCGCCGCTCCATCGGGACTCACCACACCGCGGGCCGCCAGAAAATCGAGCGACGCGGCTGGCACGTTTTCAAACTCGGTCGTGACGGCAGGGCATTGCGCCGCCAGTTCGGCGAGCGCGGCAGCATCGGTGTAGTCGGCGCGCAGGTGACTATCGGCAACCGCCGCAGCCGGGCCCTGGGCATCAGGATCGAGCACGCACACGCGGTATCCCATCGCCTGCGCGGCCTGCGCAAACATGCGACCAAGTTGGCCGCCGCCCAGGAGGCCGAGCCAGCTGCGCGGCGGGAGCGGCCGCTGCACGCGTTCGTTCACTGAGCGGGCGGCGGCAGCACCATGCTCTGCGCTGCAGCGTTCTGGGCGGCACGAAAGGCTTCAAGCCGGGAAGCGAGCACCGGATCGGTGGTGGCAAGCGTTGAGATGGCATGCAGGGCCGCATTGGCCGCCCCCGCCTCGCCGATGGCGAAGGTGGCAACCGGTACACCACGCGGCATCTGAACAATGGAGAGCAGCGAATCCTCGCCCCTCAGGTAACGCGACGGCACCGGCACACCAAAGACCGGCACGATGGTCTTGGCCGCGAGCATGCCCGGCAGATGCGCCGCCCCGCCCGCGCCCGCAATGATGGCGCGCAAGCCTCGCGCACGCGCAGTCTCGGCGTAGCGGAACATTTCATCGGGCATGCGGTGGGCGGATACCACGCGTGCCTCATGGGCCACGCCGAACTCCTCGAGGATTGCCACCGCGTGACGCATCACGTCCCAGTCGCTCGACGACCCCATGACCACACCCACGCAGATTGAAGCGCTGGCGGTTCCTGCGGTGCCCGGGCGTGGGTCAGTCAAGGCGCTCTCCGGTGATACGCCACAGCGCCTCGCGGTACTTGTTGGCGGTTTGTGCAATCACCTGCTCGGGCAAGGGAGGCGCCGGCGGGCGCTTGGCCCAGCTGGTGATGCTCTCGAGGTAATCGCGAACGAACTGCTTGTCGAAGGAAGGCGGCGACTGCCCGACCTGGTACTGATCGGCGGGCCAGAATCGCGACGAGTCGGCAGTGAGCACCTCGTCCATCAGATAAAGCGTGTCGTGCTCGTCGAGTCCGAATTCAAATTTGGTGTCGGCAATGATGATGCCGCGGGTCGCCGCATAAGCGCTCGCCCGGCGATAGAGTTCGAGGCTGATGCCCCGAATGCGCCCGGCAAGTGGGGCCCCCACCCGCGCCACCATGTCCTCAAACGAAATGTTTTCGTCGTGCTCGCCGAGTTCAGCCTTGGCCGCCGGCGTGAAAATGGGCTCGGGAAGCTGTTCTGCCATGCGCAAGCCTTTGGGGAGCGCGATGCCGCACACCCCACCCGACTGCTGATAGTCCTTCCAGCCCGAGCCGATCAGATACCCCCGCACCACCGCTTCAACCAGAATGGGCCTGAGCCGCCGAACCACCATCGATCGATCGGCCACCTGCGCGCGCTCAGCATCGCTCACCACATCTTCGGGGCGCTGATCAAGCAGGTGGTTGGGCACCACATCGCCGAGCTTCTTCAGCCAGAAGAGCGTCATGCGATTGAGCACCCGCCCCTTGTCAGGAATGGGCTCACCCATCACCACATCAAAAGCTGACAGGCGGTCGGAGGTGACGATGAGGAGCCTGTCGTCGCCCACTGCGTAGTTGTCGCGAACCTTGCCGCGACCGAGCAGCGGCAGCGACTGGAGCGTGGACTGGTGCAGCGCAGCGATGCTCATGGGGACAGCGCCTTGATGGGTTGACGCCTCAGTTGACCGCCTGCGCGAGTTCTCCGCTCGCGTAGCGATTGACCATGACCGACAGCGACACCGGGCGGATTCTGCTGCCCCGGCCTTCGCAGTTGAACTCGCGATAGCGCTGCAGGCAGATGCGGCGCGCAGCCTCTCGGGCGGGTTTGAGATATTCGCGAGGATCGAACTTGTCGGGGTGCTCAGCCATGAAGCGCCGGATCGCACCGGTCATCGCCAGACGGATGTCGGTATCGATGTTGATCTTGCGCACGCCATGCCGGATGGCCTCCTGGATCTCTTCGACCGGAACGCCATAGGTTTCCTTCATGGCGCCGCCAAACTGGCGGATCTCGGCGAGCAGGTCCTGCGGAACCGACGAGGAGCCGTGCATGACCAGATGCGTGTTGGGGATGCGAGCGTGAATCTCGCGCACCCGTCCGATGGCAAGCGTCTCGCCGGTGGGCTTGCGCGAGAACTTGTAAGCGCCGTGCGAGGTGCCAATGGCAATCGCCAGCGCATCGACCTGGGTCTGGCGAACGAAGTCGGCCGCCTGCTCGGGGTCAGTGAGGAGCTGATCCCGGGTCATGGTGCCCTCGGCGCCGTGACCGTCTTCCTTGTCGCCTTTCATGGTTTCAAGCGACCCCAGGCAGCCGAGCTCGCCCTCAACCGTGATGCCCAGTGCATGCGCCATGTCGACCACCTTGCGGGTGACCTCCACGTTGTAGTCGTAGCTGGCGATGGTTTTGCCGTCTTCACGCAGCGACCCGTCCATCATGACCGACGAGAAGCCCAGGTCGATGGCGCCGCGGCAGATGTCGGGCGACTGGCCATGGTCCTGATGCATGACCACGGGCACTTTGGGATACGCCTCGGTCGCTGCCTCGATCAGGTGTTTCAGAAACGCCTCGCCCGCGTATTTCCGGGCGCCGGCCGAGGCCTGCATGATCACCGGCGCATCAAGCTCGGCTGCGGCCGACATGATGGCCTGGACCTGCTCAAGGTTATTGACGTTGAACGCAGGGATTCCGTAGCCGTTTTCGGCAGCGTCATCAAGCAGCTGCCGCATCGAAACCAGGGGCATGGGGAGGACTCCTTGGACATCGTTGGGGGTAACCCGTAATTATCGCCTAACTGGGCGGCGACCGCTCGGACACCCGCGGATGGGCAGGTTCGCCCGAATCGGAGTGGCCGGACGCTCCCTACCCGCAAAAAGACAAGGCACGGCGCGTGGCTCTCATGCAGAATAGCTTCACCGGGCTGCAACGCCCATTGCCCAGCCGAGGCCCTCGTGAGCAGACCCGTTCCCCGTGCCACCAAAATTGTTGCAACGCTTGGGCCCGCGTCGTCCTCGCCCGAGGTGCTTGAGCGCATGATTCGCGCCGGAGTTGATGTGGTGCGCGTCAATTTTTCTCACGGCACCGCGGCCGCGCACACCGAAACCGTGTCGCTGGTGCGGCGGATCGCCGAGCAGTGCGGTCGCGGCATCGGCGTGCTGGCCGATTTGCAGGGGCCGAAGATCCGCATAGGCAAGTTCGCCGAAGGCAAGGTTTCACTCGATCCCGGCATGAGCTTCGCGTTCGATACCGACTGCACGCTGGGCGATATCTCGCAGGTGGGACTCGACTACAAGGAACTCGTCAATGACGTAAAAGCGGGCGACACGCTGCTGCTGAACGATGGCCGCATGGTCATGAAAGTTGACCGGGTTCATGCCAGCCGCATCGATTGCACCGTGGTGGTGGGCGGTGTGCTGTCCGATCGCAAGGGCATCAACCGTCAGGGCGGCGGCCTGTCGGCGCCCGCCCTCACCTCTAAGGACATGGACGACATCCGCACCGCCACCGCATTCGGCGCCGACTTCATTGCGGTGTCATTCCCGAAGAACGCCGCCGACATGTACATGGCGCGCGAACTGGCCCGCGCCGCCGGCGGCAAGGCGCTGATGATCGCCAAGATCGAGCGCTATGAGGCGCTCGACAATCTCGAGGAAATACTCAAAGCCTCCGACGGCATCATGGTTGCGCGCGGCGATCTGGCGGTCGAGGTGGGCGATGCCACTGTTCCGGCGCTACAGAAAAAAATGATCCGCATGGCACGTGAGCACAACCGCCTCACCATCACCGCTACGCAAATGATGGAGTCCATGATCGAAGCGCCCGTCCCCACCCGAGCCGAGGTGTCCGACGTGGCTAATGCGGTACTCGACGGCACCGATGCCGTGATGCTGTCGGCCGAGACCGCGGCGGGCAAATATCCGGTTGAAACCATCGAGGCCATGGCACGCGTCTGCTTCGAGGCCGACCGCTCGCAGAATACCCGGCTCGACGGCGAGTTCCTTAACCGCACCTTCACCCGGATCGACCAGTCGATTGCGATGAGCGCACTGTTTGTGGCCTCGCATCTGAAGGTGAAAGCCATCGCTGCGCTGACGCAGTCGGGCTCCACCGCGCTCTGGGCCTCACGCCTCGATTCCGGCGTGCCGGTTTATGCGCTCACGCCCGAGGAAAGCAGTCGTCGCCGCATGTGCCTCTACCGCGAGGTGCATCCCCTCATGATGCGTTACGAGTCGGTCGATCGTGAACTGCTGTTGCGCGAGGCTGAAGAGTTACTGCTGCGGGAAGGCGTGGTGGAGAAGGGCGACCTGCTGGTCATCACCATCGGTGAACCGATCGGAAAATCGGGCGGCACCAACACCATGAAGATCGTGCGCGTGGGCGAGCACTGAGGCTGCCCTGAGTGGCGCCCGCCGCAAGCGCGGGCCAGCGTACTAGGTGTAGCCGAAGGCCCGCGGCAGGAACAGGATGATCTGCGGATACACGGTGAGAAGCAGCAGCAACGCACCGAGCGTAAGCACGAACGGCCAAACCTCGCGCACGATCTCGATGAGCGGCACGCGTGTGAGCGAAGACATCACAAACAGCAGCAGGCCGTAGGGCGGCGTGATGAGGCCGATCATGAAGTTGAGTGTCACCACAATCCCGAAGTAGGTCGTGTCAATGCCCAGCGCCCGCACGCTCGGCATGAGCAGCGGAACAAACACCAGCATCATGACCGAGCCATCGAGAAAGCAACCCAGGATCAGAAAAAAAAGATTCACCACCAGCATGAACTGGAGCGGGGTGAGTTCCAGCGCTGCAATGGCGGCGACCAGACTTTCGGCCAGCCGCTCATTGGTGATGGCGTAGTTGAGAATGAACGCGCTCGCAATGAGCAGCATGGTGGTGGCGGTTTGGCCACTGCTCTCACGCAGGATTTCCCGAACCGTTTGAAATCGGATTTTCCGGTAGAGCGCCGTACCCAGAACCAGGGCCCAAAGCGCCGCCACAGCAGCCGACTCGGTGGGCGAAAAAACGCCCGACCATATGCCCCCCAGCAGCACCACCGGAAGCGTCAGCGACGGCAGGGCGCGCCCCATGACGCGCGGCAGTTCCTGCATCGGCACCGGGTCGGCAGCGGGAATGCCCCGCCGCCGGGCGATCAGCCAGATGGCGATCATCAGCGCAAGGCCCATCAGTACACCCGGCACCAGACCTGCGAGAAACAGCGCGCCGATTGACGCCCCCGAGATCAGCGCATAGATCACCAGCGGAATGGAGGGCGGAATGATGGGCGCAATGGTGGCTGAGGCTGCCGTGATGGCGCAGGCGAGACCCGCCGGATACCTGCCCACCTCGCGCATCATTCTGGTGGCCACCAGCCCCGGACCCGCGGCATCCGTCACGGCGCTGCCGCTCATGCTCGAAAAAATCATGCTCACCAGAACCGTCACATGCCCCATGCCGCCCCGAAAACGCCCGACCAGCGCGTTGGCCGCCGCCCATAAGCGCTCGCTGATAGAGGCCGCATTCATGACGTTGGCTGCCAGGATGAACATGGGAATGGCGACCAGCACATACATGGTGGTCATCTGTCCCATCACCTGCCCCACCAGCAGGCCGATGTCCTGTCGGCTGACAAACAGATACGAGGCGCCGCCCGCGAACATGACCAGCGCAAGCGGCAGGCGCATGGCCGCACCGAACACGATCACGCCAAGCAGCGTGTAGAGCGCCGCGTTCACCGAGCCTCGTCCGCTGCAGCGCCGCCCCAGGCTTCGAGCTCGTTGCGCCAGCGCGCGCCCGCCAGCCGCGCGAGGCTTGCCAGCAACCGGATCACCACCACTACAAAAAACGCCGGAAAAACCGCGTAGACGACATCGAGCCGCATTCCGAGCATGTCGGTGCGCTCGCGCCAGAGAAACAGTGTGTAGTCGATCAGCCCAGGGAGGGCCGCCAGCATCAAGGCCACAAATAGCGACAGCACCACGCCCAGCATTCGGCGCTGCGCCCGCGGCGAGAGGTTCACAAAAATGACATCAAACGCAATGTGCTCGGACCAGCGCAGGCGGAAGGCGGCGGTCCAGAGAACCGACCAGACGGTGAGCACCGTGACCGCCTCGTCGACCCAGCTGATCGGCCGGTCGAAGAGGTAGCGCATGGCTACCCCGTAGATGAACAGCACAAAGACCGCGCCCAGGCTGGCAGCCGACACCGCCGCCGCGAAGCGATCAAACCACACCGCTGGCCTGGGGCTCATCAGTGTGGCCCGGAGTGCTCAACGCTCGCTGAAAGTGAGCGCCTTAATTGACTGCCTGGATACGCCCCACCAACCCGGGTTTCCACTTGCCCGCCATGCCTGCGGCCTCGTACTCCTTGAATACCGCGGCGCGAAAGACCGCGGCATCGGGCTCGCTGATTCGAATATTGGCCGCCCTGAAGGTGTCGAGAGCGGCCTTCTCATCGGCCAGGGTCTTGGCAATCTGCTGGTCGGCCGCCTCGCGCGACGCCGCTCGAAGCGCCGACTGCTGGTCTGGCGAGAGTTTGTCGAAAGCGGGCTTGGCCATGGCCATGAAAACCGGCTGAACCAGATGCCGTGTCAACACCACTTGCTTGGTGACCTCGTGAAATTTCCAGTCGCGGGTCATGTTGGTGGGATTGTCCTGAGCATCGATCTGCCCGGTCTTGAGCGCCAGATACACCTCTGTGATTGGCATGGACACCGGCGTGCTGCCCAGGGCCTTGGCCAATACCTGGAAGGAGGCCCCCGGAGGCATGCGCATCTTGGTGCCATTCAGATCGGACGGCTTTTCAATGCGCTTGTCGTTGTTGAGATTGATGGTGCGTGTGCCCAGGTACGCGGTCTCGAGAATGACCAACCCCATTCTGCTCTGGATGTCGGCGAAGTATTCCTTGCCGATGTCGCTGCGGAACGTCTTGATCAGATGGTCGGCATCGCGAAACAGATAGGCGGCACTGAAGGCGCCGTACTCGGGCAGCTGGGCATCGATCTCGAACGTGACCGGGCTCGCCATTTCAAGGTTGCCACGCTGCATGGCGGGCAGTTCGGTTCCCTGCCTGAACAGCGAACTGGCCGTGTGGACCGATACCTTCACAGCGCCAGGAAATTTGGTCTCCATGCGCTGCTTCATCATGCGGAAGGCATCGGACAGCGGAGAGGCGTCGGGCGCTGCGGTGGAGACGCGGATCTCGGTCTGGGCGAGCGTACCCGTGAGCGGGGCCAGAGCCAACAGAGCGGTCAAAGCTGCAGGGATGAGTTTCATGATGCGGGGTCTCCTGATGATTATCGTGTTGGGCAGGCGGGCGTAAACCGGTTCAGCGGGAAGGCTGGATCACCACTGACAGACGTCCTATGTGTTCGATCTCGGCGTCCACCCGATCACCCTCCTTGAGAAAGGTCTGCTTGGGCACGCCCACGCCAGCCGGGGTACCGGTGAGCAGCAGGTCGCCTGGGTCGAGCGTCATGATCCGAGAGGCAATCGCAATCTGTTCGGCGAGCGAAAAGATCATCTGGCTTGATCGGCCGTCCTGCTTGATCTCACCGTTCACCCACAGCTTGAGACCGATGTCCTGCGGATCCTGGATGGCACTTGCCGGAACCAGCCTCGGCCCGATCGGGCAGCAGGTATCGTTGGCCTTGCCCGCCACCCAGTCGAGCTTGTAAAAGGTTTCCGGGGCGCGGTTGTGATCACGCGCGGAAAAATCGATTGCCACCGTGTAGGCGGCCACATGGGCGAGCGCATCAGCCTCCGAGACATTGCGCGCCGTGCGCCCAATCACCGCTGCCAGTTCGATTTCCCAGTCAAAGGCCTTGGTTCCAATGGGCATATGCACCGTTGCGCCCGGCCCCACCACGGCATTTCGCGGCGGCTTCATGAAGAAGAACAGGCGCTGATCGGCCTTTTTTGCGCCGGGCATGCCCATTTCAGCCAGATGATCGTAGTAGTTCGCGCCCGCGCACAGCACCTTGCCAGGATAGCGAAGCGGGGCCAGGACCTCCACCTGATCGGCCGTGAGCCCGGTTCCGGGTGCGCAGGC
>Ga0172372_10003356_pt1 | contig 23571 bp, 20 predicted proteins | sample LakKiv5m_2_FD_114544 | JGI IMG/M metagenome (GOLD analysis project Ga0172372, IMG submission 114544) | Freshwater microbial communities from Kabuno Bay, South-Kivu, Congo - kab_092012_9.5m | ecosystem: Environmental > Aquatic > Freshwater > Lake | place: Democratic Republic of the Congo...
CCGTGAACCGCTGGTACCAGGCCTTCCGGGAGGGAGACACCCGCCCGCGTCCGGCGCGCGAGGCCTCGGCGGTGGCGGTCTACCGGAAGGGCACGCGCGTCTGGCGCATGGACCTCGCCCCCACGCCGCGCCGCCTCCTGTCCGCCCTGGTCGAGGGCGTCCCGCTCGGGCCCGCGCTCGCGTCCATCGAGGGGGCCGTGGGCTCGGGAGCGGTCATGGCCTGGTTCCAGGCCTGGGTCCAGGAGGGGCTCTTCGCGGACGTGCGCTCGCGCTGAGTCAGCTCAACCGAAGCGGCCGGTGATGTAGTCCTCGGTCCGGCGGTCGCGCGGGCGCGTGAAGATGGTGTCCGTGGGCGTGTGCTCGACCAGATCGCCCAGGTAGAAGAACGCGGTGGTGTCCGCGACACGCGCGGCCTGCTGCATGTTGTGGGTGACGATGACGATGGTGTAGCGCTCGCGCAGCTGCACGATGAGCTCCTCCACCCGCGCGGTGGCGATGGGGTCGAGCGCCGAACAGGGCTCGTCCATCAGCAGGACCTCGGGCTCGAGCGCGAGCGCCCGGGCGATGCAGAGCCGCTGTTGCTGCCCGCCCGAGAGGTGCACGCCGGTCCGGCCCAGGGCGTCCTTGACCTCGTCCCACAGCGCCGCGCCGCGCAGGGCGCCTTCCACCACCCGGTCCGGGTCGGCCACCTTGAGCCCCTGCAGCCGTGGACCGGCCAGCACGTTCTCGCGGATGGTCATAGTGGGGAAGGGGTTGGGCTTCTGGAACACCATGCCCACCCGACGGCGCACCTGCACCGGGTTCACGCCGGGGCCGTAGATGTCTTCGCCCTCCAGCGTGACCGACCCGGTGACCCTCGCCCCCGGCGTCACCTCGTGCATCCGGTTCAGGCACCGCACGAAGGTGGACTTTCCGCAGCCCGAAGGCCCGATCACCGCGGTGACCTGCCGCGGGGCGATGTCCATGTCGATGCCCTTCAGCGCCTCGCTGGCGCCGAAGAATGCCCGTACACCACGTGCGCTCATCTTGGGGGTCACCACGACACCCTCCGTTGGAGCCGGGCACGTAGCCAGATCGCGCTCGCGTTGAGGATCAACATCACGGTCAGGAGGACCACGATCCCCGCGGCGGCCGCCACGTGGAAGCCCGCCTGGGGCCGGGACACCCAGTTGAAGATCTGGATGGGCAGCGCGGTGAAGCTGGAGGACACCGAGGTGGGCAGGAAGGCCACGTAGGTGAGGGCGCCGATGGTGATGAGCGGCGCGGTCTCCCCGATGGCCCGCGCGAGCGAGAGGATGACCCCGGTCAGGACCCCGGGGAGGGCGAGGGGGAGCACCACCGTTCGGATGGTGGACCAGCGATCGGCTCCCAGCGCGTAGGCCGCCTCGCGCAGGTGGCGCGGGACGGTGCGGAGCGCCTCCCGGGAGGCGAGGATGACCATGGGGAGCAGCAGCAGGGACAGGGTGAGGGCGCCGGCGATCAGGCTCCGATCGAGCTGCATCGCGCGCACGAAGAGCTCCAGCCCGAGGAGCCCGTAGAGGATGGAGGGCACGCCGGCCAGGTTGGAGATGTTGATCTCGATGAGCCGGGTCACCCAGGAGTCCGGCGCGTACTCTTCCAGGTAGATCGCGGCGGAGACACCGATCGGGAGGGCGATGACCGCCACGAGCAGCATCAGCCCGGTGGTCCCCGCCAGGGCCGGGAGGATGCCGGCCTCTTCGGGCCGCCGCGAGGGAAAGCCGGTCAGGAACTCCCAGCTCAGGCGAGGGACGGCCTGGTACAGGGCCTCGCCGAAGAGGATCGCCAGGAGGCACAGGGGCAGGACCAGGGCGAGGAGCGCGATGGCGCGGAAGGCCCGTTCGGCTCCGTAGGGATCGCTGGTCGCCTGCAGGCCACCTTCGGCGCGCGGCACCGGGGTGGGGAGGGGGTTGCTCATCCCGCCCCCTTCAGCACGCGCCGACGGAGGTGGAAGGCGGCGACGTTGAGGGTCATGGTGAGCACGAACAGCGCGAGACCCACCGCGAAGATGGTGCGGTACTCCAGCGTGCCCGTGGGCGTGTCGCCCAGCGACACCTGCACGATGAACGCGGTCATGGTCATGATGGGCTCGCGCGGGTCGATGCCCAGCCGGGGCTGCTGCCCGCAGGCGATGGCGACGATCATCGTCTCGCCGATCGCCCGTGACACCCCGAGGATCACCGAGGCGGCGATTCCGGAGAAGGCCGAAGGCACCACCACCCGGAGGATGGTGGGCAGGCGCCCGGACCCGAGCGCCCAGGCGGCCTCGCGGAGGCTGGCGGGCACGGCGTACAGCGCGTCCTCGGACAGCGACGCGATGACGGGGAGGATCATGATCCCCATCACCACCCCGCCGCCCAGGGCGTTGAAGGACGAGAGATCGGGGATGACCCTCTGCAGCGCCGGGGTGATGAGCGTCAGCGCGAAGTACCCGTAGACGACGGTGGGCACCCCCGCGAGCACCTCCATCAGCGGCTTGAGCACCCGTCGGGCGCGATCGGAGGCCAGCTCCGCCAGGTAGATCGCGGCGCCCAGCCCGAAGGGCAGGGCGATGGACACCGCGATCACCGTGGTGAGCAGCGTGCCGGTGAGCAGCGGCAGGATGCCGAAGTGCTTCTCCGCGAAGAGCGGCGTCCACTGGGTGTCGGTCAGGAAGTCCCACACCCGCACGTCCCGGAAGAACGCGAGGCTCTCGCCCAGGAGCACGGCCACGATGCCCGCGGTGGTGAACACCGAGACCGCGGCCGCGGCGAAGAGCACCGAGCCGACCACCCGCTCGAGAGGGGCCCGTGGGGCGTTGAGCGAAGACCCGGGCATCACTGCACGGGGGCTGGCGCGCCGGGGGCCGCCGCGTCGGCGGCGACCGGAGCGGCCGGCGCCGCCGGATCGGCCAGGAGGGCGTCGAGGGTCACCCCCACCTTGGAGCCGCCACCGCCGAACACCGAACCGGCCTTGCGTCCGTCCACCCGGGCCTGCATGCGGGTGTAGGCGTCCCCGGTGAGGGGGATGTAGCCCACCTCCTTGGTGAGCTCCGCCGCATTCTGAAGGTAGTACTTGATGAAGCCCTGGATCTCCGGCCGGTCGAGGGCCTTGGTGGAGACGTACACGAAGAGCGGCCGGGAGAGCGGCTGGTAGGTGGCGTCCTGGACCGTGGCCACCGACGCGGACACCGGGCCGGCGCCGTTCTCCGGCTTGCCGTCGTCCACCCCGAGCAGCTTGAGCTTGTCCATGTTCTCTTCGTAGTACGCGAGCCCGAAGAACCCGAGCGAGCCCGTGTCCCCGGCGACGCCCTGGACGAGCACGTTGTCGTCCTCGGAGGAGGTGAAGTCACCGCGGGAGGCGTGCTCCTTGTGGTTGATCGCCTCGGTGAAGTAGTCGTAGGTGCCGGAGTCCACGCCGGCGCCGAAGAGCTTGAACTCGCGGTCCGGCCAGGACGGGTCCACCTGGTTCCACTTCAGCACCTTGCCCTGGGCCTCGGGCTCCCAGATCTTCTTCAGCTGCTCGGTGGTGATCGAGCTGGCCCAGTCGTTCTTGGGGTTCACCACGATCGCGATGCCGTCGTAGGCCACGGGCAGCTCGATGTACTCCACCCCGTTCTTCTGGCAGAGCTCCACCTCGGAGGGCTTGATGGGCCGGGAGGCGTTGGAGAGATCGGTCTCCCCGGCGCAGAGCTTCTTGAATCCGCCGCCGGTACCCGAGATCCCCACCGTGACGTCGGTGGGGTTCCCGGCCTTCCGGTACTCCTCCGCGACCGCCTCGGTGATGGGGAACACCGTGCTGGACCCGTCCACGCGGATCATCGCGCCCTTGACCGGGGCCGGGGCCGTCGTTTCGGACGGGGCAGCAGGCTTCTCGGAGGAACAGGCCAGGGCGAGGAGGAGGGCGGTCATGGGAGCTCCTTTGGACCCGCCCCTGATAGCCCCGCGATCGTTACAGTTCGGTGACGGTCGGGGTACGTTCGTGCCAACGCTGCCGCCGGCGGCGGACCGAGGGCATATCGACGTGTCCATGCAGCGCCCCCACACCGCCTCCCAGTACGACTCCGAGCTTCGGTCCGTCGAAGCCGAGGTCCTCTTCATGATCGCGAAGGTCGAGGAGATGCTCCGAGCGTCGCTCCAGGCCGTCCGCTCCCGGGACGCCGAGCGCGCCCGGGCGGTGGTCGCGGCCGACACGGTGGTGGATCACCAGGAGATGGCCATCGACGAGATGATCCAGGTCCTGCTGGCGCGCCGTTCGCCGGTGGGGGAGGACCTCCGCTTCGCGATGGCCGTCCTGAAGATGGTCACCGACATCGAGCGGATCGGGGACCTCGCCTGCAACGTCTCCGAGCGCTCGATCGAGCTTCTGGCCTCCAACGGGCTGGAGGCTCCGCCGCAGCTCGAGGAGCTGGCCGCCGCCGTGCTCAACGAGCTCTCCCGCGTGGCGACCGCCTTCCAGCAGCGGGACTCGGCCACGGCCCATGCGGTGCGCGCCGCCGATCGCGAGATCGACCGGCTGAACCGCGCCGCGTTCGCGCATCTGATCGCGGTCACGCGCGCCCACCCCGACCAGTTCGAGCGGGCGCTCGCCCTCGCGTCGGTGTGCCGTCACCTGGAGCGCGTGGGGGACCACGTCGCGAACATCGCCGAGCGGGTGATCTTCCTGGTGGACGGTGAGGACGTCCGACACGGCGGCCACAGCCGGAGCTGATCAGTCCGCGGGTGTGCCGGCCGCCCCGCGGGGTGGGGCCGACTCGGCCTCCGCCTCGGTGCCCCCGGGGGAGGACGCGAAGCCGCGGTCTCCCGGCCACTTCGCCGTCGCCGCCGCCCGGGTCGGGCCGGCCGCGGGGTGGTGCAGGTCCTCGAGCGCGGCGAGCGCGGCCCGCCACACCCGACGGTCGTCCGGCCAGGTGGCGAGCGCCTTCTGCGCCGCGTCGACCGCGTCGGGGTGCCCGGCGTCCACCAGGAGGCCGAGCCGGGTGGGCACGACGGCCGCCTCGGTGGCGGGGAGGAGCGCCAGCGCCTCCTCCGTCCGTCCCAGGTCGGCCAGGGCACGGGCCCGCGCCGCGCGTGCGCGTGCGCCGTCGCCGGTGTCGCGCGCGGCGATCAGGGCGCGCGGGTCGGTGAGCTGCGGGGCGAGGACCGCGGGCGCCAGGGCGTCGTGAAGCGCCGGGCGTACGGCCTCGAGCCAGACCAGGTGCACGTAGGTGCCGCGCACCACCAGGACCGAGTCGGCGGTCCAGTCCGCGCCGGTCCAGCGGCCCCGGAGGGCCGGTACCCCGTCCACCGTCGTCTCCTCGGTGGCGACGGTGGCGGTGGGGTCCTCGGCGGTGACCCGCGCCCGCAGCGCGTCCTGGGCGGTGGGGAGGGAGGTGGGGGCGTCGGTCCGGCGGGTTCGCACCACCACCGTCGCGCCCCCCGTGGGCGAGACCCAGGCCCCGTCCGCCGTGCGCGCCCAGCCCGGCTCCCAGCCCTCGGGGCGGACCGAGCGGATGCCGTCGTCCTCGACCGGCACGGTGGTGACCAGCCGGGGGCCGAAGCCGACGAGGAGGAGCAGGCCGGTCAGCACCGTGGCGATCGAGGCCCAGCCCAGGCGCCGGCTGCGGACGGGATCGCCCGGACGGGCGCCCACGGCGTAGAGCGCCCCGGCGAGGAGTCCGCCCACGTGGGCCCAGTTGTCCACGCCGCTGGAGCGGAAGCCGTTCACCAGCGCCCACACGCCCAGGACGAAGAGGGTGAGCCCGAACCGCGCCCGGGCGCGCTCGGGGAGCACGTCCCGCCAGCGCCAGCCGAGGATCACCGCGGCGGCGATGAACCCGAAGTCGGCCCCGGAGGCGCCGATGGAGGGGACCTCGGGCGAGAGCCAGCCCGCCAGCGAGCCGCCGCCCACCGCGGAGACGACGAAGAGGCCGAGCACACCCCAGGCGCCCAGCATGGTCTCGAGCGCCACGCCCACGTAGGCGAGCACGGCCAGGTTGTTGGCGATGTGGCCCAGGTCGCCGTGGAGGAAGGCGTGGGAGAGGAGGCGCCAGCTCTCGCCCTCCTCCAGGATGGCGGGCGTCCAGCGGGTGGCGGCGTTGGACTCGACCGGGTCGATCGCCGTGCCCCGCGTCCACAGGAACGCGCGGAGCGCGAGGCCACACAGGAGCGCGGTGGCCCACGGCACGGCCGGCCGGGCCCAGGCGCGGCGCATGCGCGCCTCCGGAGAGTCGGCGAGCGAACGGACCAGCGCGAGCGAGCCCGCCGGCACCCAGGCGCCGCCGGTGAGGGCGTCGACCCGGACCGGCGTGTGCGGCCCGACGGTGCCCGCCCGTACCAGGTCCTCGAACTCCCCCAGCGGGATCGTGCGCTCGACCCCGTCGAGTTGGACGCCGACCAGCACGGTGCCTACCTCGTGTGTGTGCCCACTCGTATGCCGCGTGGGCGACGGAGTCATCGATGGACCGCGCCAGGCTCGCGGCGGCCCTTGGGGCGTTGCCGCTCTTCCCGCTTCCCGGGGTGCTCCTGATCCCGGGGACCACGCTCCCCCTCCACGTCTTCGAGCCGCGCTACCGTCAGCTCGTGAAGGACCTGCTCGCCAGCGGGGGGCCGCTGGCGCTCCCGCAGGTGGTGGTCAACGCCGGGGTGGACCTGATGGGCGCCCCGCCCATCCTCCCGTACGCGGGGGTGGGCATCCTGAGCATGCACCACCAGCTGCCCGACGGTCGCTTCAACATCTTCGTGCAGGGGGTGGCCCGGGTGAAGCTCGGGAGCGAGCTCCCCGACGCGGGGCACCCCTACCGGGTCGCCTCGGCGGAGCTCCTCGAGGATGTGCCCTACGAGGGCGACGAGCTCGGTCGGGTCGGCATGGAGATGCGCGGGCTCATCGCGCCCCTGCTCGCGCGCGCCGGCGAGCGCGGCACGACCTTCCTCGCCGGCCTCAACGAGCTGGACCCCGCCCGCGTGCCGGACGCGCTCGCGCCCATGCTCCTCACCGAGGACGACGCCCGGCAGGCCTTCCTCGCCGAAGACCACCCCCTGGTCCGCGCCCGGATGGTGGAGGAGCGCCTCCTCACCGCCGTCGCGGAGTCGGGGATGGGCCGCGCCACCGTCGCCGAGGCCTGATCAGAGGCGCCCGAGCGCCCAGCTCGCGGCGTCCGCGGTCCACGGGTCGGGGTGGATGCGGGCCTCGAGCAGCGCGGCGTGCGCGGCGGGATCGCCGAGGTTGCCGAGCACGTAGGCGGCGTTCCGCCTGAGTCGGCGCGGGGCCGCCCGTCGGAGCGGGGTGCCGGTGAAGCGCTCCACCAGGGCGGCGTCCGGAGTCCGGAGGATCTCCGCCAGGTCGAGCCAGGCGTGCCGCGGCGCGAAGTCCGGCTCCACCGGCGCCGGGCGCGCCCGGACGTGCGGGCACACCTCCTGGCAGTCGTCGCACCCGAAGAGCCAGCGCCCGAGGAGGGGGCGCAGCTCGAGCGGCACCGGGCCGTCGTGCTCGATGGTCAGGTACGAGATGCACCGGCGCGCGTCCACCGCCCCGTCTCCCCGCAGCGCGCCGGTCGGGCAGGCGGGGATGCAGCGGCGGCACGCCCCGCAGTGATCGGGCACCGGCGCGTCGGGCTCCAGCTCCTGGTTGAGGAGCAGGATGCCCAGGAAGAAGTAGCTCGTGTCCGCCGGGGACACGATCATCCCGTTGCGCGCCGCCCACCCGATCCCCGCCGCCTCGGCCCAGGCGCGCTCCCAGGTGGGCTGGCTGTCCACCCCCACCCAGCCCACGAGCCCTGGCTCGGTGTCCTGGAGGTGGCGACGCAGCTTGCGCAGGCGGCGCAGCACCAGGTTGTGGTAGTCGCGGCCCCAGGCGTAGGAGGCGACCCGCCCCGTGAGGCCGCCGGGATCGGCGGGGAGGACCTGGCCGTAGTCCAGTCCGAGCACCACCACGCTCCGGACGCTGCGCAGCAGGCGGGCCGGCTCGAGCCGGGTCTCGACGGTGTCCGCGAGCCAGCCCATCGAGGCGTGACGGCCTTCGGACACGAAGTCCCGGAGCCGCTCGGGGTGGGCGGGGTGCGGGGAGCTCACCCCGAAGCGGCTGAAGCCGAGGCGACGGGCTTCGCTCTGGACGCGGTCACGGAGGGACACCGTGCCCGTGTAGCGCGGCGGGTATAGGACGGGGGCCCGTCGGAGCCCTCATGCCTCACGAGCGCGTCATCATCTGCGGATCCGGGCCGGCCGGCCTCACGGCCGCCCTCTACGCCTCCCGCGCCGACCTCGCGCCGCTGGTGCTCGAGGGGGCCCAGCCGGGCGGCCAGCTCACCATCACCACGGACGTGGACAACTACCCCGGCTTCCCGGACGGGATCATGGGCCCCGAGCTCATGGACCGCATGCGGGCCCAGGTGGAGCGCTTCGGGACCCGGTTCGAGATCGACGGCGTCGAGCGGTGCGAGCTGTCCTCCCGCCCCTTCGTCCTCCACACCGAGAACGGGGTGACCTACACCTGCGACACCCTCATCATCGCCACCGGCGCCTCGGCCAAGTACCTCGGCCTCCCGAGCGAGACGCGGCTGCGGGGCTACGGGGTGAGCGCCTGCGCCACCTGTGACGGCTTCTTCTACAAGGGAGCGGAGCTGGTGGTGGTCGGCGGAGGGGACACCGCCGTGGAGGAGGCCAGCTTCCTCACCAAGTTCGCGTCCAAGGTGTACCTGCTGGTGCGCCGGGATCAGCTCCGGGCGTCGAAGATCATGCAGAGGCGGGCGATGGAGAACCCGAAGCTGGAGATCGTCTGGAACACCGAGGTGGTCGAGGTGCTGGGCGAGAAGAAGGTGGAGGCGGTCCGACTCCGCAACCGGGTGAGCGGGGAGGAGACGGTGAAGCCGATCGGAGGGATGTTCCTCGGCATCGGGCACGAGCCCAACACCCGCGCCTTCGCCGAGTGGATCGACCACGACGAGAACGGCTACCTCCGCACCGTGCCCGGGCGCACCGCCACCAACATCCCCGGCGTGTTCGCCTGCGGCGACGTGCAGGACCACTACTACCGCCAGGCCGTCAGCGCGGCGGGCACGGGCTGCATGGCGGCGATCGAGTGCGAGCGCTTCCTCACCGAGCACGGCGGCGAGCTGGGAAGGTGATCCTCCTCGTCGTGCTCGGGTGCGTGGCCGACCAGTGCGACCTGGTCGGGGCCCTCTCGGGTGAGCCCTCGGTCTACACCTTCGGCGACTCCATCCTCGACTACGGCACGGCCACCTGCACGGCGGTGCCGGACTTCCTCGCCCTGGAGCGCGCGGAGCCCGTGGCGGACGGGTCGGAGTACGGGTGGAGGCTCTCCAATCCGGAGAGCGACGAGGACATCCCTCGCCAGTTCGTCCCCGGCGACTGGCAGGAGGTCGTGATCTCGGCGGGTGCGAACGACCTGTTGCGCGAGTGCGACTGCGCGCAGGGGTGCGAGGGCACCCTGGATGCCCTCTACGATCCGGAGGCCGACACCGGCGAGCTCGTCGAGCTCCTCGATCTCGTCGCCTGGGGAAGCCCGGGCCGGATCTGGCTCCTCCAGTACTACCCCTTCCCCGACGGCGACTTCTTCGGGAACCACCGTTGCAACGAGGTCCTGGAGCAGTACGACGGGCGGCTCGCCGCGCTCGCCGACCTCCGCGAGGGGGTGGAGGCCTTCGACCTGCACCCGCTGATGGACGCCGAGCGCTTCCCCGAGCGCTTCGCCTGGGACGGGGTCCATCCCAGCGCGGACGGCGCCGCCGCGATCGCCGAGGCCCTCGCGGCCGCCATGGGCGGCTGAGGCTACGGGCTACGCCCGGGGGCGGCGCCGGGCGTGGCCGGCGAGCAGGAGCAGCGCGAAGGCCGCGGCGCCGGACGGCAGGCCGGACGCCCCGGTGCTGCACCCGCACTCCCCGCGGCGCGCCGCGCCGGTGTCCTTGTCGACGTCGATCCACGGGGCGCTGTCCCCGCCGCCCGAGTCGGTGCCGGCGGTGTCGGTCGTCGCAGTGTCCACCGAGCCGGTGTCCACCGAGCCGGTGTCCGCCGGTCCGGTGTCCCCGGTGTCCAAGGACTCGGCCACGCCGTCGCAGTCGCTGTCGATCCCGTCGAGCGCCTCGGGGGCGCCCGGGTAGATCGACGCGTCGTCGTCGTTGCAGTCCTCGTCGGTGGCCCAGCCGTCGCCGTCGCGATCCTGGAGGTCGTCGAGGTAGTCGGGGATCCCGTCCCCGTCCGAATCGTCGTTGCTCGGATCCCCGTCGCCGTTCGCGTCCTCGTCGGCGGTGGGAACTCCGTCCCCGTCGTCGTCCGGGTCGAGCACGTCCAGGATGCCGTCGCCGTCGGTGTCCGCCGCCCCGTCGCGGGCCTCGATCCCATCGGGGACCAGGTCGTCGTCGCTGTCGGCGTCGTTCGGGTCGCTGCCCAGGAGGCACTCCTCCTCGCCGTCCACCAGGCCGTCGAGGTCGGTGTCCACCGTGAGGTCGCCCACGCGGACCTGCAGCGAGGCGCTGACGTCCTCGTAGAGCCAGGCGTAGGTGTCGAGGTAGGCGAGATCGCCCTTGGTCCCGGTGCCGTCCGCCGGGAAGTCGCCCCAGGCGCGGGCGTTGACGTTGGGGTCGGTCGGGTCCTCGTAGCTTCCGCTGCTCAGACCGTTCGGCCCCGAGTTCTCGAGCGCGGTGAGCCCGTTCGGCATGGGGCGGAGCTCGTTGGCCTGGACGTCGGCGTCGTTCCAGTACATCGCCAGAGCGGCGCGCTCCCGCTCGGAGTCCACGTGGAAGACGCGGAGCCCTCCGTAGAAGGACTCGATGTCCTCCGCCACGAAGTGGACCTCGCCCGTGGTGATGACGATGCGGCAGGTGTAGGTCCCGACCGGAACCACGTTCCCCACGTTGTTGCGACCGTCCCAGTCGACTACGTTCAGGCCGGCGGTGGCCCGCCCGCTGAGCTGCAGGTCCGCGTCGTCGGAGGGGTCCGCCGTGCCGTCGCCGTCCAGGTCGCAGTTCAGGTGGTAGGTCGCGTCGCGATCCACGGTGAACTCGAAGCTCCCTCCCACGACGCCGGCCGCCACGCACTCGCCGGCGCCGTCGCCATGCACCGAGGCGTCGGTCAGCGAGGGGGGGGTCGCCGCGTAGTCGGCGTCCTCCGGGGGCTTCAGGTAGACGGGGTACTGACCCGGCGCCGAGCGGGGGGCGTCGGCGATGAGGGTGCTGCGGCCGTTGGAGCCGGCCACGCCCACGTCGCTCGCCTTCACCGAGTAGACGTTGCCGGCGAGGCCGGTCGCGTGCAGCTCCACCACGGCGGTGGACCCGGTGCCGTCGTCCACCACGACGTAGAAGCTCGCCGTCACCGCCGAGCTCTCGACCCAGTCCCCGCTCCAGAAGCGCCAGGCGTCCGACCAGACGCGCCCCTTGTCGTCCGGGGCGCCGTCCACCGTGATGTCCCAGGTGTGGACGGGCGCCGTGGTGTCGGCCATGAGCGTGTAGGCCCCCGCCACGGTGGGGGTGATGGACTCGCCGCTCTCGATGCGACCCAGGCTCACGCCCGTGGGGTCTTCCACGAGGGCGCCGTAGGGCACCCCGTCGACGTCGTTGGCCGTCCACCGGATGGTCTCGTTGGAGGGCTCGAGGATGTCCACGCGGACCACGGTGTCCGGCTCGAGTCGCTGTCCGCCGAGCTGTTCCGAGCCTTCGGCGCGCGCAAGACTGGCGAGGAAGACGAGCAGCACCGTACAACTCAGGAAGTGTGTACGGAAGATACGCGCCTTTGCAGTCCTTCGACAGGAATGTCTGCTTGAGTTTTTTTCGGACCTACGCTCCGAATCGCCGCCTTCCTCGTCGACGAGACAGTACTTCGGCAGGAAGTCAGACAGCTTTTCGGCGGCCGTCGAACCCGCCCGGGCCCCGCGCTCGCGCAGAAGCGTAGCCGCGCTCGCCATCTCCCCGCCGGAGCGCGGCTACCATGCTGCATGCTCACCGTACTCGCCGCCGTCCTCTCCTCGTCCACGGCCCACGCCGCCTGCACCGTCACCCTCGTGAGCCCCGTGTCCGGGGCCAGGGCCGAGGCCTCCCCGGTGTTCCGCTGGACGGGCGACTGCCGGACCTGGCGGGTGGAGTTCTCGCCCTCCGGCACCTTCACGACCGACCGGGTCTCGGCCGTCGCGCGCACGCGCACCTACCAGATGTCCGAGGCCACCTGGAACAGCTACCAGGCCGGGGCCTGGGCGGGCGGGGTGTCCTGGCGGGTGGTCGGGCGCGCCACGGACGGTACGAGCACCACCTCCTCCACGCGCACGCTGGTGATGGCGCCCGACCTGGACGACGACGGCTGGACCGAGGCCGAGGGCGACTGCGACGACTCCAACGCCGCGGTGAGCCCGGCCGCGGCCGAGGTGTGCGACAACGGGGTGGACGACGACTGCAGCGGCGACGACGACGGCTGCCGGCTGACCGGGGTGGTCGATCTCTCCGCCGCCGACGCGATCCTGGTGGGAGAGGACGCCGGCGACCAGGCGGGGTTCTCGGTGGCCTCGGCGGGCGATGTGAACGGAGACGGGGTGGACGACGTCATCGTCGGGGCCCCCGGGGCGGAGGTGGGGACCGCTTCGGACGCAGGTGCCGCCTACCTGTTCTACGGCCCGGTGTCGGGAACCTTGGACCTCTCCACCGCCGACGCGGTGTTCACCGGCACCACGCTGAGCGACGACGCCGGATGGGCCGTCGGGGGCGGCGACCTCAACGGCGACGGCTGGTCCGACGTGGTGCTCTCGGCCCAGGACCGGGACGACGGCGGGTTGAACGCGGGCGCGGTGTACGTCTTCTACGGCCCGGTGTACGGCAGCAACGCCGCCGCCACCGCGGATGTCACCATCGTGGGCGAGAACGACGGCGACCAGCTCGGCTTCCGGATCGACGCGGCGGTGGACCTCGACCTGGACGGGATCGACGACCTGGTGGTGTCCGCCCCCGATCAGGAGGGCGGTGGGGCCCTGGCCGGGTGCACCTACGTGTTCTACGGCCCGCTGGCCGGGACGGTGGACGCGTCGGCGGCCGACGCGCGGATCTACGGACCCGCCGCGGGGGACACCGCCGGGCACGGGCTGGACGTCGGGACCGACCTCTCGGGCGACGGCTACCCGGACTTGCTGCTCGGCGGCGACGAGAACGACTCGGGCGGCCCCAACTCGGGCGCGGCCTGGGTGGTGTACGGGCCTCCCACGGGCGACCTGGTGCTCACCACCTACGACGCTCGCCTGGCCGGCGAGGACCCCCAGGACTTCGCCGGGAACGCCGTGGCGACGGGCGACGTGAACGGAGACGGCATCGGGGACGCGCTCGTGTCGGCCCCCTTCGACGACGACGGCGGCTCCAACGCCGGCGCGGTGTACGTGGTGTACGGGCCGCTGTCGGGGTCGATCGACCTCTCCGCGTGGGACGCCAAGCTCACCGGCGACGTGGCCGGCCTCGGACTGGGTACCTCGGTGGCCGCGATCGACCTGAACGGCGACGGGGTGGACGACGTCGTCGTCGCCGCCGACAGCGACGACGCCGGGGGTACCGACGCGGGCGCGGCCTGGGTGTTCTACGGGCCGGTGAGCGGGGCGCGCTCGGTGGCCACTGCCGACCTGGAGCTCGTCGGGGAGGACGCCGGAGACGGCACCGGCGGCGCCGCGGCGGGGGCGCTGGACATGGACGGCGACGGCTTCGACGACCTGGTGCTCGGCGGGGACGGCGACGACGCCGGCGGCTCCGGGGCCGGGGCGGTGTGGGTGGTACGCGGCGCGGGGGGCTAGCTCGCCCGTGCGGGGATGCGCGACATCGCGCGCTCCGCCAGGGCCGTGATGGTGAGCGAGGGGTTGACCCCGGGGTTGGCCGACACGGCCGATCCGTCGCACACGTACAGCCCGGGGTACCCGTACACCTCGTGGTTCGTGTCGATCACGCCTTCCGCGGGGGAGGCGCCGATACAGGCGCCGCCCAGGATGTGCGCGGTGGAGGGGATCCCCAGGAGGGTCTCGGTGAAGAGGCTCCCCGGCGTGCCGTCCACCTTCTCCGCGAAGCGGTTGGCGATGTCGGTGGCCTCGGGGATGAAGGCCTGGGGCGGCGCCGCGTCGGCCAGCGCGGAGGTGAGCCCCAGCGCGCCGCGGCGGAGCGAAAGGGTGCCGTCCAGGCTGCGCATGTAGAGGAGGATCTGGGTGTACCGCGCCCAGTCGGGCACGGCGTAGAGCTTGATGAGCTGGAGCGGGTTCGAGAGCGCCGCCCGGAGCGCACCGGCGAGCCGGACCCACACGGTGGGCCCCGGGGCGTGCGGCGCCATCAGGAGGCGGAAGAAGCCGGAACCCTTGGCGTAGCGCACCGGCTCCACGTGGGAGTGGTCGTCGGTGTGGAGGATGGAGGTGATGGCCACGCCGCTCGAGAGGTCCACGTCGCGCCGGTTGGTGCACACGCCGATGAGGCTCTCCGAGTTGGTGCGCACCAGCTCGCCCACGCGCGGGGAGAGCGCCGGCAGGCCTTCGGGGTCCGCCTTCATCCGCAACAGCAGGTCCACCGTCCCGAACACCCCCCCGGAGAGCACCACCTTGTCCGCGGTCCACACCCGGGCAGTGCGGCCGAACCAGCCGTGGGACGTGACCGCCTCCACCCGGTAGCCCCCCTCGGGTCGCGCTCGGACCGCGGTGACCTCGGTGTCGGACACGATCCGCAGCCCGCGCTTTTCGGCGAGGTGCAGGTAGTTCTGGTCCAACGTGTTCTTGGCGCCCACCCGGCAGCCGGTCATGCACCCGCCGCAGTGTGTGCACCCCGTCCGCTCCGGGCCCTCGCCGCCGAAGAACGGGTCGGGGACCGTCTTCCCGGGCTCGCCGAAGTACACCGCCACGTCGGTGGCCTCGAAGTGCTGCTCACGGCCCAGGTCGCGGGCGATGGCGCGCAGCGCCGTGTCCGCCGGGGTGGTGCCCGGGAACCGGGTGGCTCCGAGCATCCGGCGCGCGGTGCGGTAGTGCGGGCCGAGCTCCTCGGCCCAGTCCGCCAGCCCGGCCCACGAGCCGGAGCGGAAGAACTCCTCCTTGGGGACGGGAAGGGTGTTGGCGTACACGAGCGAGCCCCCGCCCACGCCCACCCCCGAGAACACGGTGACGTGGGGCAGGAAGGTCATCTTGAAGAGGCCGCGCCAGTTCAGGAAGGGCATCCACAGCCAGCGCGGGAGGTTCCAGTTGGTCCGCGGGAAGTCCTCCTTCGCGAACCGGCGCCCCTTCTCGATCATGAGCACGCGGTGGCCCTTCTCGGTGAGCCGCAGGCCCGACACGCTGCCCCCGAAGCCCGAGCCGACCACGATGACGTCGACGTGCTCGGGCGGGGGAACGGCGCTCACCCCCGCAACGTAGCCCTTCGTCGGCGCCGCACCCACAGGCTCGCCAACCCGGCGAGGGGGAGCGCGGCGGTGCAGCTGAAGCCGGAGAGGTCGAAGTCGCAGTCCAGGTGGGCCCCGGCCTCCTCCAGGTCCACGCCGCAGCGGGGAGGGTCGTCCGGGATCGACGTGTGGGCGGCGAAGAGCTCGCCGGCGTGGAAGCGCACGTCCACGCACGCCTCCACCCCGTCGTCGGGACAGGCCCGGCAGGAGGCTCGGAGACCCTCGAGCACGTGGCAGACGGTTCGATCCGAGCTCGTGTCCGCCGAGAGGAAGGGGTCGAGCGCGCGCGTGTCCAGGGTGCCGCCGCCCTCGGCGCCGGAGGCCCGGGTCGCGCCCGCGTTCCATCCCCAGTGGAGGAACAGGCCGTACAGGTGGAGGTCCACGGGCTCGGTGTCGGCGTCGATGCGGTCCAGCGACCAGGAGAACTCGCCGGTCGGTGAGAGGGTCCCCGTGGACGCGGTGACCTGGCAGAGCTCCTCGGACTCGTACATGTGGACGAAGACCCGGAAGTCGACCTGGTCGCCGTCCACCGCGTCGATCACCACCTGGGGGTTGCCGGCGAAGCTCCAGAGCAGCTCGCCCGTGTTCTCGGGCAGCGCCACCCAGGGCGAGGTGCGCAGCTCCCACACCGTGCCCACGAGGCCGGTCGGGTCGAAGGCCGGGTCGGTCCCGTAGGCCTCCACCGCGTACACCGAGGGGCCCTCGGCGGCCTCGGTGTCCACGCTCCCCGTGACCCGCCAGGTGCCCGCCTCGAGCGGCGGATCCGGGATCCACGCGTAGGTCACGCCGCCGGCGCTCAGCGGGAGCACCGGCTGCGGGGCGCCGTCGATCGACTCCAGGACCGGCTCCAACACGTCGCCGTCCTGGGTCACCAGGATGGGGTTCCAGCCCGCGCCGCCCCACGTGGTGACCTCGACCGGGGCCGGCGGGTCGGGGGGGGTGCTCTCCTCGGTGTCGCCCGTCTTTCCCGCGCAACCGGCGAGGAGCGACACCAGGACCGACGGCGACAAGGGGTTCATCGGGACCTCGGTGGCACGCGTTCAGACACCGCTAAGGCGCCCCACCTCCCGCGGCCGCCACCACGCCACCGGAGCGGGGCAGGACTCCGTCCACCCAGGCGAGCCCGGCCTCCGCGCCCCCGGCGGCGGCGAAGGCCGTCGCCACGCGCCGGGCGCCCTCGCGCATCCCCCGGGCCTTCTCCACCGCCGCGCGGAGGCTGGAAGGTGAGAGGGAGCCGCGCGGGAGCATCACCCCCGCGCCGCAGTGCTCCACCCGGCGCGCCGTCTCGAGCTGGTCCCGCCCCCACGGCACCACCACCAGTGGGACGCCTGCCGCGAGGGCCCGCTGGGTGGTCCCCATTCCCCCGTGGGTCACCACGAGGTCCACGTGCCCCATCACCGCGGCGTGCGAGAGGAAGCGGGTCACCCACACCCGCGGGTTGGGGGAGGAGAAGGCCGCCGTGTCGTGGGCCGCGGTGGTGACCACCAGGCTCCCCGGCCCGTCCGCGAGGCCGGCGAGCGCGGCGTGCACGATGGGCGTGTCGTCCTGGTGCTCGGTGGAGACGCTCACCAGGGTGCGCGGGCCCGGCATCTCGGCGAGGCGCGGAGGCGGCGCCTCGGGCGGCGCCCACAAGCCGGGCCCGAGGTGGACCACGTTCGCGGGCCAGTCCGCGCGCGGGTACTCGAAGGGCTCGGCCGTGCGGTGGAGGAGCACCGGGGGGCGGGTGAAGAGCTCGTGGAACCCGGAGACGGGGACGGCGCCGAGCTCGGCGCGCAGGCGCTGGTACGGGGCGAGGGGCCCGCGCGCCGCCCAGCCCTGCACCGTCCACAGGAGCTGGTCCCGCAGTCGACCCACCCAGCCGGCAGGGGGCGGAAGGCCGGGCCCGAAGGCCGGCGCGTCGTGGCTCGGCACGGGGAGCACGTAGGGGAGGTGGCTCGCCCAGGGCAGGCCGGCCACCTCGGCCAGCGCGCCCGCACCCAGCGCGTTGATGTCCACCAGGAGCGCGTCCGGGCGGACGTCCCGGATGGCGCCGCGCAGGTCCTCGACCTCGAGCGGGGCCCGCTCCACCCAGCGGGCCAGGGTCCGGCGCATGGCGTCGAGCGGGTTCGTGCCCTTCCAGTCGTCCAGCGGCAACGCCTCGATCGCCGGGTCCAGCGGGCGGTGCTCCACCCCCGCCGCCTCGACGGCCGCCTTCTCGGCCGCGAGGGTCTGCACGACCACCCGCGCCCCCCGCGCGCGCAGCGCCAGGGCCAGGTCCATCATCGGGTAGAGGTGCCCTCGGGCGGGGCTGGTGTAGAACAGGACGGTGCTCATGGTGCCTCCAGGACGCCGTGGACGAGTCGTCGCATGACCGCCGCCACCTCTGCGGGATCCCGCCCGAGGTCGAGGCGGAGGAGCTGCCACACGCGGAGATCGGTGGCCGCGACCAGCGCGTCCACCGCCGCGTCGGGGGGCGGGGAGGGGAGTCGGGGCCCGAAGCAACGGAGCACCCAGGCCCGGTGGTAGGCCTGTCCGTCTCGGACCGCCGCCAGGGCCCAGGGGTCGGCCGAGGCGTAGGCGACGAGCTGAAGGACGAGCTCTCCCTCCGCCTCGTAGTGCGCCACGAGGTCCCGAAGCGCGCCGTCCACGTCCCCCGGCGCCGAGCGGCCGCGCTGGGCCTCGATGCGGGCGACGACCTGCGCCCGGACCGCGACGAGGCAGCCGTCCCGCGAGCCGAAGTGGCGGAGCACCGTCTGGACGGTGACGCCCGCCTTCGCCGCGACCGTGGCCAGGGTCAGGCTGCCCGGCGCACCCTCGCGGATCGCGGCCTCGGCGGCGTCGATGATGCGCGCCGTGGTCTCCGCGGCGGCGGCGGCGCGGCGGGTGCGGTCGTACGGACGTGCCATGATTTCATGTGTACCAGATTCACATGAAATCACGCAATCGAAAAAACGCCGGTGCTGGCGGCGCCTCTACTTGAGGCCCCGCACGTGCCAGCCGTCGGGGCCCTTCTCCACGTCGATGTCGTGGGCGGCGGGGCGCGCGGGCAGACCCGGCATGGTCAGGATGGGTCCGCAGCGGATCACGAGGAAGCCGGCCCCGGCGGCGGGGGTGATGCCCGACACCTTGAGCGTGAACGGGGCGGGCCGGCCGCGCACCTTGGGATCGTCCGAGATGGAGAGGTGCGTCTTGGCGAGGCAGATGGGGAGGCCCGCCAGGCCCAGCTGCTCGATGAGCGCGAGGTCGCGCTCGGCCGCCGGGGTGAGCACCACGTCCGTCCCCCCGAGCACGGTCCGCACCACGGCGCGCACCTTGTCCACCACCGGCATGGACGGATCGTAGGGAGGGCGGAACGCCGGCGGCGGGCCGGCGAGCGCGGCGGCGACGGCGTCGGCGAGCTCGAGGGCCCCTTCGCCACCCTTGGCGAAGTGGAACCCGTCCACCACCGCCACGCCCGCCTCGCCCAGGACCCGGCGGATCTCGGCCAGCTCCTCCGGGCTGTCGTCCGGGAAGCGGTTCAGGCAGACGATGGGGGAGGGGATGCCGAGGCGGCGGGCGGCTTCGACGTGCGCGACCACGTTCTGGAGGCCCTTCGCGACCGCGGCCACGTTCGGCACCCCGATCTCGGCTTCGCCGTGGAAACGGAGCGCCCGGACCGTGGCCACGAGGACCACCGCGGCGGGGTCGAACCCGCCGGCGCGGGCCTTGAGATCCATGAACTTGAAGCCGCCCAGGTCGAAGGCGAAGCCGGCTTCGGTCACCACCACGTCGGCGACGCGGCGGGCCAGCCGGGTCTGCATGAGGCTGGAGGTGCCCTGGGCGACGTTCGCGAACGGCCCGCCGTGGATGAACACCGGCGAGCCCTCCAGGGTCTGGACGAGGTTGGGCCGCACCGCGTCCAGGAGCACCGCGGCCATCGCGCCGCCCGCGTGCACGTCCGCCGCCGTGACGGGCCGGCCGTCGGACGCGCCCACCACGATGCGGTCCAGGCGGGCCCGGAGGTCCTCGAGGTCGCGGGACAGGCAGAGGATGGCCATCACCTCGGAGCTGGCGGTGATGTCCACCCGGCGCACGCCGCTGGCGCCCCCGGCGAGCTCGATCTGGATGCGCCGCAGGGCGCGATCGTTCATGTCCAGCACCCGACCCCAGGTCACGGTGTCGATCGCCGGGCAGAGCCCGTGGAAGAGGTGGTTGTCCACCAGGGCGGCGAGGAGGTCGTGCGCGGAGGTGACCGCGTGGATGTCCCCGGTGAAGTGGAGGTTGATCGGCTCGGCCGGCTCCACGCGGCTCTTCCCGCCCCCGACGGCGCCGCCCTTCACCCCGAAGAGCGGGCCCAGCGAGGGTTCGCGGAGCGCGCCCACGGCGGCCACCCCGCGTCGACGCAGCCCGTCCACCAGGCCGATCACCGTGGTGGTCTTGCCCTCGCCCGCGGGGGTGGGGGTCATCGCGGTGACGAGGACGACCTTGCCGCGTTCGGCGCCCCCCACCTGGGCCGGGTCCACCTTGAGGACCCCCCGGAGTCGGTCCTCCCGGGAGGCGGCAGGCAGGGCGAGCGAGTCGGCGACGGCGTGGATGGTCATGAGCGGCTCCGGGTGGGCGCGGCAGCATACTTCGCGGTCGGGGCTCCCGGCCTGCTTCCCGCGTCCGTCGGATAGGGATGCGCATGAGCTCCCTCCTCCCGGCACTCCTCCTCGCGTGCGGCGGGTCCGAGCCCGACGACACCGCCGGCACGACCCCGGCGGTGGACTGGTCCACCTGCACCACCCTGCTCGCCCCCTCCGCGGACGACCCCACCGTGGTCCAGACCGCGCTCATCGAGGCCGCCGAGGGCGACGAGCTCTGCTTCGACGCCGGCACCTGGCGGTTCACCACCGAGCTCTCCCTCTCGGTGGACGGCGTCACGCTGCGCGGCGCGGGGGCCGACCGCACCGTGTGGGACTTCTCCGCCCAGGACGTGGGGGCCAACGGCCTCGCCGTCACCGGGGACGGCGTCACCATGACCGACTTCGGGGTCATGAACACCCCGGGGGACGGCATCCGGGCCACCAACGTCTCGGACGTCAGCTGGTCCCGGATGACCGTGGGGTGGGACGCCCAGGCTTCGCTGGAGAACGGGGCCTACGGCTTCTACCCGGTGGGCTCCGACGGCGTCCGCATCGAGGACTCGGCGGTGTACGGCGCGCGCGACGCCGGCCTGTACGTGGGCCAGTCCACCCGCATCCTCGTGGCGCGCAACGAGGTCTGGGGGAACGTGGCGGGCATCGAGATCGAGAACTCCACCGACGCCGAGGTGGTGGACAACCACGCCCACGACAACACCGCCGGCATCCTGGTCTTCAACCTGCCCGGGCTGGAGGTGGGGGACGGCAAGCGCGCCAAGGTGCACGCCAACCGGGTCGAGTCCAACAACCTCGAGAACTTCGCCGAGGCCGGCACCATCGTGGCCAGCGTGCCCCCCGGCCTGGGCATCGTGGTGCTCGCCACCGACGGGAACGAGTTCCACGACAACACGGTGAGCGGCCACGACACCGCGGGCATGCTGATGCTCTCCTACATCGAGGACCTGTTCGGCAGCGAGGACGACCCCGCCTACGACCACTGGCCCGAGGCCAACTGGGCGCACGACAACACCTTCACCGGCAACGGCGAGGACCCCCAGGGCGTGCTGGCCGGGCTCATCCCCACCCGCCCCATGCCGGATCTGCTGTGGGACGGCTGCGTGGACACCGCCAAGGACAACAGCGGCGGCGCCTACACCAACTGCTACTCCGACAACGGCGACGCCGACTTCTACAACTTCGACTGGTGCGGCGGCTTCGCCCACCAGGAGAGCGACCTCGCCGCCTACACGTGCACCGGCGCCTCGCTCCCCGCCCAGGACCCGTGACCCTCCTCCTGCTCGTCGCCTGCGCCGGCGCCGATCCCGCGGACTCCGCCGGGACCGTCACCCTCCCGGCGGAGGACACCGGCGGGCCCCCCGAGCACCTGGCCGACTGGGGCCTCTTCGCGGGCACCCTCGCCGACACGGTCCCCGCGGACGGGGTGCTCCCCTACCAGGTCGCTGCCCGGCTCTGGTCCGACGGCGCCGACAAGGAGCGCTTCCTCGCCCTCCCCGCCGGCGGTCGGATCGCGCTCACCGAGCTGGACGACTGGACGCTCCCCGAGGGGAGCGTGGTGGTGAAGCACTTCGCCTTCCCGCTCGACGACCGTGCGCCCGAGGGCGCGCGCCGCAACGTCGAGACCCGACTCCTCGTCCGTCGGGCCGAAGCCTGGGAGGGGGAGATCTACGTCTGGAACGACGCCCAGGACGACGCGGTGCGCGAGGTGGCCGGGAGCCGGGTGTACCTGGACCGGATGGACGTGGACGGCGCGCCGTACACCCAGGAGTACCTGGTCCCCAACTCCAACCAGTGCGAATCCTGCCACATGCGGGACGACGTCATGCACCTGCTCGGCCCCGACACCCGGCAGATGAACCGGTCGGTGGAGGTGGAAGGGGTGTCCGTGGCCCAGATCGACTGGCTCGCCGGGCTCGGCGTCTTCGACCCCGCCCCGCCCCCCGCGGCCGAGCTCCCCGCCTTCCCCGACCCCTGGGACGAGTCGGTGGACCTCGAGACGCGCGCCCGCGCCTACCTGCATGCCAACTGCTCGCACTGCCATCGGCCCGGCGGGGGCGGCGGGAACTCCGGCCTGGTGCTGCTCGCCGAGGAGACCGACCCCGCCCGCTACGGCGTGTGCAAGATCACCTCGGCCGCGGGCGCCGGCACCGGCGGCTTCACCTACGGCATCGTCCCGGGCGACCCGGACCACTCGATCATGGTCTACCGGATGGCCTCCACGGACCCGGAGATCAAGATGCCGGAGCTGCCCAACCTCCTCCCCGACGCCGACGGGCTGGCGTTGATCCGGGCGTGGATCGCGGGGATGGAGGGGAGCTGCGAATGAGGCCGACGCGGCGTGACCGGGGAGCGCCGAGGCGATAGTCCGCCGGGTCGCCGGCGTGGACGCCGGACGGTCGGAGTCGCCGTGCCCGTGATTCGTCGCCAGGTCTCGATCGCCACCTCCCCCCGCACGGTGTGGGGGGCGCTCACCACGGGGGACGGGCTGGGGCGCTGGATGGGGGGCACGGCCCGCGTGGACGCCCGCGAAGGCGGTCGGCTCACGGTGGAGCGGGACGGCGGCACGAGCAGCGGGCTCTTCCACTCCTTCCGGCCCACCGCCCGGCTGGAGCTCAAGTGGACGGAGGGCCCGTGGAAGGGCTCGTTCACGCAGTTCTCGGTGGCGCGCGACAAGAACGAGACCGTCCTCAACGTGCTCCACTCCGGCGGGCCGCTGGACGACGAGCAGGTGGCCACCGGGGTGGACGGGGAGTGGAAGCGGCTCCTGACCCAGCTCCGGGACGGCATCGAGGCCGGGTGAGCCGGGCGCGGATGTCGAGGCGCGGGCCGAGCGGCTACGCTGCAGCCGTGTGGCTCCTCCCGCTGTTGGCCTGCCCCCGGTACGACGGCGATGACGCCGAGCCGGGCGGCGACTCGACGCCCCCCACGGGGGACGACAGCGGCACCTCCACCACCTGGCTCACCCCCGAGGACTGCGAGGCTGGCGAGCAATGGGACGGGCGCGCCTGCGTCCCTCTCGACTGCGGGCTCTACCCCTGGGGTGAGCTCGAGGACGACGGCTCCGAGGTGGTCTGGGTGCGCGCCGACGCGCCGCCGGGCGGGGACGGGAGCCGGAGCGCCCCCTTCGCCACCCTCGAGGAGGCCTTCGCCACCCGCGTCCGCCGCATCCACCTCGGCGCCGGCACCTACGCCGAGGAGGTGCGCCTGAGCGGGGGCTTCGAGCTCTGGGGCCGTTGCCGGGATCTCGTGGTGGTGGACGCGTCGGGCCGCCGCGACGACTCGGCCTACGGGATCGAGGTGGCCGGAGAGGCGACCGTTCGGGGCGTCACCGTGCGGGGCGCGGACACGGTCGGCATCCTCGTGGCGGACCCGGGCGCGCTCACCCTCCGCGACGCCCTGGTCGTGGACAACGTCGGGATCGGCATCCTCGTGGACGGGCGCGAGTCGAGCCTGGACGCGGAGGACATCCGCATCGAGGGCACGGTCGAGGACGCCGAGCGGGGCGGCGGGATCGGACTGTCGGTGCAGTCGGGCGCGCTGGCGGAGGTGCGGCGGGCCGAGCTGGACGACAACCAGCAGCGCGGTGTGTACGTGCGCGGCAACCCGAGCGCGCTCCG
>Ga0172372_10003357_pt1 | contig 23571 bp, 16 predicted proteins | sample LakKiv5m_2_FD_114544 | JGI IMG/M metagenome (GOLD analysis project Ga0172372, IMG submission 114544) | Freshwater microbial communities from Kabuno Bay, South-Kivu, Congo - kab_092012_9.5m | ecosystem: Environmental > Aquatic > Freshwater > Lake | place: Democratic Republic of the Congo...
AATGTTGCAGCATTACCGTTACACACACTTGAAAAGTTTGATGAAGCAACAACAGTCGGACGAGCGAGCACATTCACAGCAACGTTAGCAGTATCTGCACAACCGAATGTGCTCAATCCAATTACTGTGTATGTTGTTGTAGAGGAAGGAGATACAGTAACAGTTGTACCTGCGAGGTTTCCTGGAGTCCATGTGTATGTTGAAGCGCCTGACGCTGTTAGTGCAACTGTAGTTCCTGAGCAAACTGTGGAGTTACCGGCACTTGCCGCAACAACAGGTGCAGCTTGAAACTGTATCGTAGTGAAATCGGTTTTTCCTGCGCACGCGTTCGTGGTGTTTACAATTGCAACTTGATAATTCCCTGCGGTTGTTACATTCAATGATGTTGAAGTTGCACCAACAACAGGAGAACCGTTCAACAACCATTGATAAGTTGTATTTGCAACAGTAGAAGCTGTCAACGTCAACGTATCTCCGGGACAGCCGTTCAGTGATGAAGCCGTTACAGCTACATTAGCGCGCTCTGCACAAGTAGTAATCTGCATTATCGATAATGTGCTTGAAACTTCATTCGCCAGAATAAGCAACGCATGACCGTTTGGTGAAAGCGAATCTGCGATATAAATAATTCCTTCAGCACCACGATCAGGGCCGCCGGTTACTGTACGGTGATTTCTGTAACCGGTATAAACAGGGGATGCAGGATTGGAAACATTGAACATCATTGCGCCTCCGATTCTTTCCAATGCGAGGAACGTATACTGTTCGCCATTGATACTTGCTACTGCTGTGCCTTCAGGTTCCGGTCCTTTGTCATCGCTTCTGTTCTTCGCAGTTCCGGTGCCTGTTCCATTGCTCATGTTGAACAAAGGTGCGTAAACAGGATGTGTTGAAGTGATTCGCTCCAACTGATCGCCGCTATCATAAACTTGTGAGCCGGTTGTTCCATTCCAAATTGAGAATGAACGTGCGCCATACGTGTAAATCTGATCGATGTCTCCGTCGTTGTCGGTGTCGCCCAATTTATTTGTTGCATTCAATCGGCCAAGGAATGTATTCTGTTTCATTTGAGCAGCGTAAGGAAACGCAACAGGATCGAGCGTTAAACTGCCTATACGCGATTCTTCATTCAAACCGGAGTACGCACGTGAATCGCCTTCGTTCGCAGTTATCAGATAAATCTGATTATTCACCGTGTAATGACTAACGGCGTCCGGCTGATACATTCCGTAAACAGGAGCTTTCATCAAAGCAATTCCGCTTGTCTGATCCGATGCGTCCAGTGCCGAAGGACCGGTCATGTAATTCTTATACCCCAAAGGCATCAATTGTGTTACTGTATTGCTGATGAGATCAATCTTTGCAATCGCATTGTTCTCCTGCAATGTTACCCAGCAAATCGAATCATTGTCAGCAATGGTAACATATTCGGGTTCGAAATCTTTAGATGCGATTCCACTCACACCATAAATGCGGATTCCCTGTGAACGTAAAGACGCTTCCTGACCGTTGAAAGACGTAAATGTGATAAACGTAACATTCGACTGCGTAATACTTGCCGGGCCTGCAGCAATATTCACAACACAAACAGAACCATCAGGATCATTAGTATATGCCGTGTTCGGTTCGCCTTCGCAAGCAGTGATTACTTTATTCCCAGCATGATTGAATGTGATCATATCCGGCATTGCACCAACTTTCACTTGTGAAATAAAGTTTCCGTTATAGTCAAGGAAAACCACTTTTCCGGAATCCTGTGGGTTCGAAGAGTTTTCAATTGCCATTGCAACAACTGAATCACGAACAGCAACACTGTTTATATTGCCATAAGTGGAAATGTTGATAGAAGTAATCAAAGTCGGATTCGTCGGAACTGAAAAGTTCACGATGTCAAGTTTTGCACCGATGCTGTTTGCGATATAAAGACGTTGCGTTGAAGGATCGTGTGCTACGATTTCAGCGGAGTTGCTTCCCGATGCACCATTCTGGAATGTAGAAAGTGAATCCAGAAACAATTCGTTGCTTGCAAGAGGTACAGGAGTGTCATTGTCTTTAATGTAAACATGATGCACCGCTGTTGGAGAAGCAGTACAATTGTAAAGGGGTGTAATGCCGAAAGCGATATACTCGTCAGCTTCCGCAGCAACATCGTTTACAATCGGGAAAGTTAAAACCTGAGCTCCGGATGTGCTTGCAGGTACCAGAATTTCAATTGGTGCTGATGTGAAATCAGCTCCGCTTGCTGTAGAATACGGTAATGGTGTAATGCGGAATGAAACCGCAAATGTATTTGGATTGGTAACATTCACAGAAACGCTTGCAGTGCCGGCATTTTCATTAACAAAAGTGTGTGTTGATGCAAATGTCAATGTCGGAGAACCCACTGCTGTTGAAAGCGTGATGTTTGTAGTCAGATCCGTCTGCGTTGATGACAAAGTCCAAACACGCGGAGTAGTGAATGTTCCCGTTGTCGGATTGAAAGTTCCCGCTGCGGAAAGATACTGCGCAGAAGCAGGATCAGGTGCAAGAAAAGAAGTTGATTGCAATTTGCCTCCGGTGTAGTGTTCGTTGTACGGCATTTGATAACCATCCAATCCGGCATTTACAACCGCAGTTCCAACGGCACTTCCGTAAAAGATCGCATCAGCAGGAACTGTTGTTGAAGTTATTGATGCTACAGGACTGCTGAATACTGCAACACCATCTGCGTTGGTCCCTCCGTTGCCAACAACTCCGCCTGTTGCAAAGTTTCCGAAACCGTCACCATTGGTTGTTCCGGTGTTTATGGAACGCAAAACAGTTCCTGTTGTGACCATAGAACTCCCTCCAACATACACCACATTACCTGCAGTTACACTTCCTGAATTTATTTCAAACGCATAAGAAAGCGAACCTCCGGAAAACCATCCGGAAGCATTGGCTGTACCGTTGTTACACACTACTACAGTGTAAGGTGTTGTTGCGAAATTAATGGTGCGTGTTGCAACCAGTTCTATCAATTCAAAAGGTGAATCCGTTCCTGATGGATTCGGCAATACTTCAGAAATAATAAGTCCTGCGCCTTGCTGTGCATTGAGCAATCCGCACATCAGAACCAGAATGGGAGTTAAGAGTCGCTTCATTTTCAGATTTTTTTAGCGACACAAAATTCCGAGACATTACATTGCTGTAGTTTAGCACAGCATTAACTCAACTTGAATGTTACTGTTACGTGTTAACGCTGAACACATGTAAACGAAATATTGAATTCACCTTCAAAACAATAAAAACTGATGATATAATAAGGTGTAAACAACGAATCACATAACTTAACACAACTGTTTCGCGTTAATTTCATTTTAAGTATTGCAGAACATAATGTCGGTAACAACCGGCGCGTTGAAGAATAGTGATCAACCTTGAAATCGCAGTACGAAACCCTTCTTAACATTTCTTAAGCAGGTTCATTCAACGCTGCAAACCTTTCAATTTGATGCGATTTCGCTGATTTATGGAATCTGGCACAGCCCTTGCATCTTGTATTGTGTAACGGATCATGTAACTTTTTTCTCCGTTGCGAGTTATAAGGGTAACAGCTACCACAAGAAGTTTCACTTTCAACACGCACACTATGAAACAGCTACACTTCTTGCGTCCTGCGGCATTGCTTCTCACAATTGCTGCTGCACCTGTTCTGAACGGACAGGATTTTCTCAACGGAAGTTTTGAGAAGAATGGAAACATATGCATGATCAATGCGTCAGTTCCTGTATTCAACGCAAACGTAAAGAACACTCACGCTTTCGGAAGTTTCCGTAAGCCGGATATTGCCAGCAATAATTGCGGACACGGAGATGCGAAAGACGGAAATTGGTTCATCGGTCTTGCAACAAATGTTGAAGGCGCAGTACGTTCAGAAGCTGTAACACTGGAGCTGAATGCACCATTGGTGAAAGGCAATCAATACAATTTGGTTTTCTGGACACGCAGTCGCGTGAATGCATCCAACATTGAGCTGGGCTTAAGTGCAAACGATTCCACTGCAGGAAACATTTTCTACACTGTTTCTTCCGGAACCATTACTCCGGAATGGAAAGAAGTAAGTGTACGTTTCACTGCTGCTGAAAATGCAAAATACATTTCAGTGCGTGCGGTGAATCCGAACGGTAATTCAGGAATATGGCTGGATGCATTCCGTTTGAGCACTGTGTTCTGGCCTGATCTGGTTGTATTGCCCGGTCCCGTAAAGCAAGGCAATGCAAGCTTGAAAGTGAAATCAGATGCAACTGCGAAAAAACAGAATTATGATGTGGATGTTTATCCGAATCCGAGCAGCGGAGTTTTTAAAGTGAATGCAGATACTGCGCAGGTACTTTCTCTCGTTGTATATAATACCTTGGGAATGCCGATTGAAGAACACAAAGCAACTGACGAGGAACCGATTCCTCAAAGCATAGATCTTACATCACAACAACCGGGACTTTATTTTCTGGAGCTGGCAACAGCTGAAGGTAAAGTCACCAAAAGGATAATCGTGTCGCGGTAGATCTTACTGTGACTGGTGTGCGAAGACCGTCTCTCCCTCCCGGGATGAGGCGGTTTTATTTTGCCCTCAATCCTGCAAAACGGCGTGTCCTAAATTTTTTCACGACCTTCCCGTGACTTTTGCCACCCGCATGCTTTATGCCTTTGAAAAGAGCAGAAAATCATGTTCCTCACCGCAAAAGGCATGTTTATGAAAATGGAAACCAGGTATCACGCAACCCGGGAAGACATTGCTGCTGAAGAAGCCGAAATCAACGCTGCAAAGCGGGATCCCCGCGCCTTTGGTCCTTTGTACGAACGGTATTACGAAAGAATATTGCGCTTTATTTATCAGCGCACAGATTCTAAAGACGATGCATATGACATCGCGCAGCAGACATTTATTGCTGCGTTGGAAAACATCGGCAAATATAAATTCACCGGTGTTCCCTACTCTGCCCTGCTTTTTCGCATAGCGTTGAATGAACTCAGTCGCTACTACCGCAAAGCGAAGGTGCGCCAGAGCGTAAGCATTGATGATACTCAGGTTGCAGATGTACTCACTGAAATCGGACAGGAAAACAGCGGCGAAACAGACGCTCGTCTGATGAAAGCATTACAGCAACTTGATCCTGAAGAAATGAATTTGCTTCAGCTGAGATTCTTCGACAAAGTTCCGTTCAAAGATCTCTGCGACATACTTGAAATTTCCGAAACCGCCGCAAAAGCACGTGTATATCGTTTGCTTGAAAAAGTAAAAACCATTTACACAACATTACTGTAAGCCATGGAAAACTATAACATTGACCGAAACCGAAAACCGCTCACTGACGCTGATGTGCAGAAAGGGAAGAACTTTGATGCGTTCATGAATGCGTACACTGCGAAAAAACCTTCGTTCTTCCGAACAGGGAAATTCTACGTGCTTGCCGCAGCCGCCGGTACTGTCATCGCAGTTGGAGCATACATGCTCACCACAACTTCAACACCGGGAAATACAGTTGAGTCAACCGCATTCATCAATCCGTTGTTCGAAGAGGCCCGCAATCCCGACACTTCATTTGTAATTGACTCGAAAGAAGGCGCGCTTTTAATGAACAGCAACGGAAGCATGATTCAGGTACCGAAAAATGCATTCCTCGACAGCACCGGAAACGCAATTGAAGGGAAAGTGGAATTGCGTTACAGAGAATTTCACGATGCAGCCAAAATTTTCATGGCCGGAATTCCTATGACTTATGATTCTGCAGGAACTCAATATCATTTTGAATCTGCGGGAATGATTGAGATCACTGCTTGGCAAAACGGGAAACCGCTCAAGACCAATCCGGATTCATTGATTCATGTAGCGATGATTTCGAACAGCGACGAAGACAGATTCAACACATATTACCTCGATACAACTGCAAAGAAGTGGAAGTACATTAACGATGAAAAAGCTGTTGCATTCACACTTCCGAAAGAAGATTCTCTTTCTTCCGCACCTAATGTAAAGACTGTTGATGCGCCTCCGGTTCCGCCGAAAGTTGCTGACAAGAACAAACCTTCATTCGCAATTGCATTTGATCCTGCAGAGTTTCCTGAACTTACTTCTTACAAAGGCGTACGTTTTCAGGTAGATGAATCTGCAACTCCATACAACAAGGACGATAAAAAAGTTGCGTGGGAAGATGTTGCCATTGAGCGCATGAAAAAAGCGGATGTGCTTCGTGTAATTTTCACTGCAGGATCACGAGAAGCTGTTTACGTTACAACACCTGTTGTTGACGAAAAAGATTTTGCAAAAGCGAAGGCTTCCTGGGAAAAGCGCAATGCGGAATACGAGACTGCTCTTAAGGCGAAAGCGAAGCGCGAAGAAGAATTGGCGCAAAAGAACGAAGAAGCTATGCTGGAGAAAGATCGTCACCGCATGTGGGTGAATGATACCATGGCTGCACGTGCAATGCGAATGAGAATGGCTGCAAATTTGCAGAGCAGTACTCAAAGCATGATCATGCGTGAATTTGTAATCTCCGATTTCGGAATCTGGAATGCAGATTGTCCTTCTTCACTACCGGACGACTGGATTGTGAATGCCAAGATGATTGACGGCACAACGGGCAAGCCGATAGATGCACACATGTTCTATCTCGTTGAAAAAAACAAGAATGCGCTTTTCATGTATGCAAGTGGCAATCTCGGTCAATTCGGATTTGCAAGAACCGCAGACAATATGATCTGGGCAGTTACAAAAGACGGGAAGCTTGCAACCGTTTCGGTGGATGATTTCAAAACTGCTACTGCCAACGACAAAAAAGAAGTTACATTTAAGTTCACAATCAGCGACAAACCGGTTGCTAACGGCTCACAAGCACGAGCGCAGCTCGGAATACCTGATGCAACCGGATCGTAATATGCGTCAAATATTATTTCTTTTTCTGATTGGTATCGGTTTCGCAGCGCATGCGCAAACCGATACTTTCATTGTGAAATCTGCAACAACAACAGTGCGCATTGTTCCAAACGACTCGTGGTTTTACATCAAAGAAGATTACAAAGTCAAAATCACGTGCACGGGTAAGAATAAACTGAGTCGCGTTGAATTGCGCGGAGGAACAGCAACGAAGAAAGATTCCATTTACACTTTACGTGCAGAAGGCGGCGCAGAAGCCGTTCTTGTTGTTTACGAAAAAGATAAATCAGGAAAAGAAAAAATTGCGCTTTCGAAAACATACAAATTGTTTTCACGGGAATTGCCGGTGGTTACGCTTGATCACGTGCCGGAAGATTCAGTAATTGATCAGTTGACGGTTATTGCGTTGGGAAGATTGCACGCAAAGACCAAATACAGTCGCGAAGTCTGGCGCGTGGACTCATTCTGCCTTTACATGCGCAACGGCGCAGCGGGATTCGATACGCTGTATTCCAAAACGAATCAGATGACTCCTGAAATGAAAAAACGCGTTGATGCAATTGACGTGAAGAAAGGCGGAGGCATTCTGATGTTCGATAAAATTTATGCTACATCGCCTGCAGGTAAAGCTGTTGAGTTACCGCCATTGAGAATATTTCTTTCTACAGAAGCAAGGATTCGGTTTGGGTTGTAGAGGTAGCGCAGTCAGGACTCTCACAAGCGCAGTCAGGACTCTCACAAGCGCAGTCAGGACTTACACGAGCGCAGTCAGGACTTACGTCCTGACTGGGTTCGAGGACTTACGTCCTGACTAGGTAAGTTGACTTACGCCCTGACTAATAACCATTGCTACTTTACAATCACCCGTTCCGTACGCGCATCTGCGCCACGTTTCACAGTAACGAAGTATACTCCTGAACCGAATTCTGCAACATTCAATTCACGACGAGTAATTGCATCCGACTCATTATTCTCCGAATAAACAATTCGACCAGCAGCATCACTAACAATAATTTCAGAAAATCCATTCGGTGCGTCAACTACAAATTGACCATCGTTCGGATTCGGATACAACGTAAATCGTGTGTTTACATTCCATGATACAGGAATTGCAGTCGTCAAAGGCTGAGAGCGAAATTCCAGTTCATCAATGATCAATGTATTCCCGATCTGCGCAGCTGTATTCGGGTTGTTTACATCTGAGCCGATAGTAATTGCAACGGAATCAGGTGTGAACCACAATGAAAACGGAAGTGTTCTGAGTGTATACGAAGTTGCCGGCAAAAGTGCATCAACCACATACGCTGTATCACCTGCATTCGGCCCGGTGAAAATCGCGAGGAACAAGGCAGTATCATTCGCGCCTGCGAAATACTTGTAGTGAAACTGCAACGTATCTATCGCATTCGTAAACGGGAAACCACCCATTGGAGGCCCGTTCTGCACGAAGTATCCGTTAGTGATGTATGACGGTGAAGACATTCCCATCCCTACATCAAAGTTGGAAAGTGAAACAGCATATTGACCTGCATAAGCATCTGTCGTGCGCGCTACTGAATCGCCGGCTATAATCCAATTGTCAAGAGAGTAATTGTTTGTAGTATTCCACAATTCGAAATCGCCATTGAGCATGACAGGTTGTGATGTTACTCCTGTGAAAGAAATATTATCGATCTGAATCCAACTTCCCGGAATACCATTTCCCACAAAAGCATTACTGGAAACTGCGCCGATGATAACCGTGTCAGGATTCACAACAGGTGGTAACGTAATCGGCAGGGTGAACTGTGTATATGCGGATTGTGTTCCATAAACGGGAAGAACATTAAAACTCAATGTATTTCCTCCAAGCTTGAACATTACTAAAATCAATGCCGTATCATTTGGCATCACATCACCTTTCCAATATCCTGTAAGAGCTGTTGGCCTTTGAGAGTATGCAATTCCTCCTTCTCCTGTTCCCGGATCGCCATTGGCAAAATATCCGAACAATGTATCGCCGGCTCCGTTATCCTGTGTTTCCAGTCGCACTGCAAAGCTGTTCAGTTGCGCATCTGTAGTCTGTTGCGCAGGCCATGCAGGAAAACCATTTCCGTAAGCGAAAGGATTCGAAGTCATGTAAAACTGCGGCTCCATCATTGGATTGTTGGTCCACGATTCAAATCCACCGTTAGGAATTGACACCTGTGCCATTAACTGAGCAGCTGTGATAAACGTTGAAATTGAGAGTAGAAAGTGTTTCATTGTTAATGAGTTTGTCGTAACTAATATACGCCAATTTTGCCAGGTAAAATCAATGATTCCCCACAGTTAAAGTATGTTAAGCACAAAACTTAAGGTAGGCATCCGCGTAAATTTGTAGTGATGAAAATTGTGTCGCCAAAACTGATCAGCTTCCTTGCAGGAGGTGCATTGATCGGACTCTGCATCATCCAGTATTACTGGATCAGCAATGCTGTTGCAGAGAAGCGCGAGCATTTTATGCAGGAAGTTCGCGAAGCGCTTGTTCAGGTTTCACGAAGATACAATCGCCAGATGGCTGCAGAACGCCTGCAACAACAATTGAGCTACCATCGTCAGAGTTATCTTCCCGGCCAGGGAACTTCAGGTGTTCGTGTTCTGGAAGAATTCACCAACGACTCCGCAGGAATTGTACATCATTCATCCCGCCAACGTGTTTATCCTTGGACCGATCTCGATGTAACATCGATGATCTATGGCAATCAATCAACAGAAGCCACATCCACGGCTGTAACGCAAGTACCGGAAACGAATCTGGGTAAATACAAGAACAACGGACACTACACGGGTGTTTTCGATCAGATAGTTCGCATCAATGTGTATGATAACATGGGCGACAATCTGGATACAACTCTTGTCGACTCTCTTCTCAAAAGTGAATTGATGAGTCGTGGTATTTCAACCCGTTACATCTGGACCATATTAACTTCTCCGGTTTGTATTTACGCCAGTGATGATGCGAACTACGAAAAATTCCACGACAGTTTGCTTTGCAGTCGCTACCGCGTGCGTTTAACAGATGACAACATGTTCTCTGCGCCGCGTGTACTTGCCATTTACTTCCCGCATGAAAACGCATATGTTTTCCGTTCCATGTGGACGATGTTGATTCTCTCTGTTCTGTTCATCATCTTCATTCTGGTATTGTTTTACTATTCCATTTCAACGATTTTCCGTCAGAAGAAATTATCGGAAATCAAGAACGATTTCATCAGTAACATGACGCATGAGTTGAAGACTCCGATCTCAACAATTTCTCTGGCTTGTGAAGTTCTCGGTGATGATTCCATAGAAAAATCGAAAGAGAAAACATCCCGTTATCTGGGAATGATTCAGGACGAAAACAAACGCCTGAGCATACTCGTTGAGAATGTCTTGCAAAGCGCAATGCTGGATCGCGGGAATTTCAGACTGAAACCTTCGTTGATTAATGTTCACGACATGATTCGCGATGTGATTTCCAACGTAAATCTTGCAGTTGAACGTCGTGAAGGCAGAATCGGTTCTGATCTTCGCGCTGTAAAACCGGAGATCGAAGCTGATCGCACGCACATTCAAAACGTGATATACAATCTCGTTGATAACGCGATGAAGTATTCACCTGAACGCCCCGACATCCGTATTTACACCGTTGATTTTCCCGACTTTCTGGAGATCTGTGTTCAGGATAACGGTGTTGGTGTAAGCAGAGAAAATCAGAAAAAGATATTTGAAAAACTGTATCGCGTTCCAACCGGAAATCGACACGACGTGAAAGGATTCGGATTGGGATTGAGTTACGTGAAAGCTATTGTAGACAAACACGGAGGAAGTGTGTGGGTGGAAAGTGAACCTGGAAAAGGCAGCAGGTTTTATGTTCGATTGCCTTATAAACTGAATACAACAGAATAGTTATGACAGAGATCAAACCAAGAGTGCTGCTATCAGAAGATGATCCGAATCTCGGACGCTTGCTGCAGGAATATCTCGATGCAAAAGGATTTGTAACTGAACTTGCAACAAACGGCAAAGAAGGATTTGATAAATTCCGCAAAGGTTCGTGGGATATCTGTCTTCTCGACGTAATGATGCCGGTGAAAGACGGTTATACACTCGCACGTGAAATCCGTGAGATCAATAAAGAAATTCCGATTGTATTCCTGACTGCGAAGTCAATGAAGGAAGATGCAATCGAAGGATTCAATTCCGGAGCTGACGATTACATCACCAAGCCATTCAGCATGGAAGAATTGCTGCTGCGTATCAAAGCTATTTTGCGCAGAACGAAAGGAAGCGTTGCAAACGCAGATCAGACAGAGTTTACTGTAGGAGAATATACATTCGACAGTCAGCGTCAAATACTGGAGTACGGAAGCAAAGCGCAGAAACTTACTTCTAAAGAAGCAGACCTGCTTCGACTGCTCGCACTTCACAAAAATGATGTGCTGGATCGTTCACTTGCATTGAATACCATCTGGGGCGACGACAGCTACTTCAATTCACGAAGTATGGACGTTTATATTGCCAAGCTCCGCAAGTATCTGAAGGAAGATCCTACAGTGGAAATCATGAACATTCACGGCAAGGGATTTCGACTTATAGCTAAATAGTGGGGATTAGGGGATTGGGGAATCGGGAATCGGGAATGCGATTAAATAAAAAAGGTGTCGGAAAAATTCCGACACCTTTTTTATTATTCAATATGAATTAAATCCGACAGTATAAATCAGAACTTCATCGAGAAACCGATACCAAGAACCTGGCGGAACTGAAAACGCGGGCCTGATGATTCGATAATACCATCGTTGTTTTTGTCAACAGCGATATTGATATCATCATCATAGATTCCTTGCATGTTCAAACTTGCAGAAATAAACTTATTCACTTTCATCGTGAGCAACACTTCTGCGTTCACGTCAATGTTCTGCGGATTATTGAGGTAGTTGCTGAACAATTCAAGCTTCGTTGCAAGATTGACATTCGGCATAATATCAGAGCGATAAGTCAAACGGAAATATCCACCGAACTCTTTACGAAGATTTTCACCTTGAGTAAGTATGTTACCTGAAGCGTCGTAAGTTGCTTTTGTTACACCAAAAGCACCTGCATCAGCCAAAGTCTGATCCATCACGAATGTAAACTTGCCTGTGAAAGGAGCAGTGAAGATGGAAAACTTAGGACTTGGTTTATAATCCAAACCTAAAGCAACTAATCCGTAGCCCGGCGCCATCCAATCGGAAATTTTCGTTTTAGCAGTATCACCGAGATAATTGTATCCCGGCTGGAATTGCGTTTTGAAGTTCACAAGCGCTGAGTAATACCACACTTTCTTGAATGCATACTGACCATACTTCGAAGTGATATCAAGTTTATCATCCGTTTTACGTAACAAGGTTCCTTTTCCTTGCTGTAACAAACCATACGAAACGTCAAGTGAGTTGTCCCACGTTGTTGTTCCTTTTTTATAGTTTGTAAATGCATTAAAGAGGAACTGACCCGAAACGGAATTCTGTCCACCTGCAGCCCAATTCGTAAAAGAAGCCTGCGTGAAATTCAAACCGATCACTCCTCCTTTTTCCCAGTTATGGAGCGAATCAGGAATGGATTTTTTAGTGCTGTCTTTAGGCGTGAATGCGAATACACTTACGCTGAACAATAAACCGATAACTAAAAAAATATTTCTCATGATAATTATTTCTTAAGCAAGTCGCGGATTTCAGTGAGGAGAACTTCTTCTTTGGTCGGCTCTGCCGGAGGTGCAGGAGCTTCCTCCTGTTTCTTCTTCATTTTATTAATTGCTTTTACAATCAAAAACATCACGATTGCAACAAGAATAAAATCGATCATGATTGTGATGAACTGCCCGTACTTAATGGAAATTTCGGCAGCGGTTTCTTTCCCGGCAGCATCGAACTTCGCGGGCTCAAGTATATACCGCAGCTGTTTGAAATCCACGCCAGCTGTTACTTTACCAACCAGCGGCATTACCATTCCGTCAATAAAACCGGTCACAACTTTTCCGAAGGCGCCACCCATTACGAAAGCGATAGCCATGTCTACAAGATTGCCCTTCATGGCGAAATCTTTGAATTCCTTAATGAATCCCATGTGTCTTTGTTTTAGAGGTTAAAATTCACCGCAAAATTATCACAATTCGCTGTGAAAAACGATGATATCGATCAAATGTAACAAGTGTCCGTTATACAGCACAGAACTAGAGATTTCCGGTACGTCCGCCGTCAACAGGTACGTTAATCCCGTTGATGTATGCAGCAGCCGGTGAGGCGAGAAATGCAATCGCCGCAGCAATTTCTTCAGGCGCACCGAAACGTCCGGCAGGAATTTCATGCAACATTTCTTTTTCGAGCTCCGTTGTTTCAATTCCGGTCTTCTTCGACTTTGCTTCAATCAATCCAGAAAGGCGTTGTGTTGCTGTTGCGCCGGGCAATACGTTGTTCACTGTAATTCCGAATTGCGCCACTTCTAGCGAAAGTGTTTTCGCCCAGTTTCCAACTGCGGCCCGGATTGTATTCGATACACCCAAACCTTTCAACGGCTGCTTTACTGAAGTTGAAATAACGTTGATGATGCGACCGTATCCCGTCTGTTTCATTCCGGGAAGAACTGCTTGTGTGAGAATGTGATTACAAAGTAAGTGCGAGCTGAATGCACTTAAAAACTCTGCTGTCTTAGCATCTGTAATCGGACCTCCCGGAGGACCTCCGGTGTTGTTTACCAGAATATGAATCACATTCCCTTTACCAATGAAATCATCAATAGCTGTCTTTACAGAATCCGGTTTCGAAAAATCGGCAGTGATATAATTATGCACACCCACACCGCTGAGCTCATTTACAGCAGCGTTGAGTTTTTCTGCGTTACGAGCGAGCAACGTAACATCTGCCCCGAGCAATGCAAGCTCTATAGCTGCAGCTTTGCCTATTCCTTGTGAACTGCCGCACACCAGTGCGCGCTTTCCTTTAAGATTGAGATTCATAACGCAAAGTAAAGAAATCTATTAAAGTTAAATACCGCGATCGGTCAAAGCACAATAATCCAGATCAAAAACAACTTCGCCTTAAAGTTTATTCGAACACTATCGTCCTCTTGCTGAATAATTCCAGGATCGAATCTGTCGCAATTTTATTGAAGCTGAATCACCGTGACAATACGACCGAAAGCCGTATATTCGTAATTCAACTTTCAGTCATGATACAGTCTCCTCTTAATTTCAAGAAATGGATTGACGAAAACCGTCATCTGCTCAAACCCCCGGTTTCGAATAAAGTAGTTTATAAAGATTCCGAATTCATCATCATGGTTGTTGGCGGGCCCAACTCAAGAAAGGACTATCATTACAACGAAAGTGAAGAGTTCTTCTATCAACTGGAAGGCGACATCACTGTAATTACACAGCAAGACGGTAAGGCTGTGCCGGTAGAAATTAAAGAAGGTGAAATTTTCATGCTCCCTCCTCGTGTTCCGCACAGCCCCGGTCGTCCTGCAAATACAATCGGCCTGGTGATTGAAAGAAAACGTCGTGATGCAGAGAATGATGGTTTGCTATGGTTTTGCGAAAAGTGTAACCACAAATTGTACGAAGAATATTTTCCGTTGACGGATATTGCAACACAATTTCAAACCGTCTTTGCAAAATTTTACGGAAACGCAGATCTGCGCACCTGCAAGAAGTGCGGTCATGTGATGGAGCCTCCTGCTAATCCGGTGTAAGCATAGTCTATGGCCGCGAAAAAAAACAGGATAGAAAATCACGCCACGCAACCTGCCGGAGAAACTAAACTTCGTCAGAAAAAAAACGCAGCCGCTGTTGAGCCGGGTAAAAATCTCATCCGTAATCTCACCATAGTTCTCTTCGCGCTTTCTTTCGTATTGTATTTCAATTCGCTGTCCAACGAATGGGCGCTTGATGATTATGGTGTGATCAAGGAAATTCCATTTGTCCAGCAAGGCTTTTCCGGTATCGATGAAATAATGAGTACCGGTTACAGAACTGGACTCACCACAGCAGATAATGATCTTTACCGCCCGCTTTCCAAAGTTGCGTTTGCAATTGAGTGGTGGGTTTCACCTGAGAGTCCGGGTCTGCATCATTTCTTCAATGTGATTTTCTTCGGGCTTTCAGTTGTGCTCCTGTTCAGAATGCTGAGGATGTACATGAGTTCGTCTTTACTCATTCCGTTTCTTGCTGCTGCATTGTTTGCACTTCATCCATTGCATACCGAAGTTATTGCGAACATCAAAGGTCGTGATGACATTTTCTGCTTTTTATTCTTCACTTTTGCCGCTATCCGCTATCATAAATTTGTATCAGCGCCTTCCTGGAAAAATCTGATCATCGGTTCGGGTTGGTTCTTTCTGAGTTTCCTTTCGAAAGAATCCGCCATCACATTCGTTGCAGTGATTCCTTTGATGTTATGGTTTTTTCATCCGTCTTTCAGCTTGCAACCTGTTCTTAAAGTCGGAGGATCGCTTGTTGCAGTTACAGTTTTGTTTCTTCTGATACGCACATCGGTTCTCGATGGCGTAAGCGGCGGAATTCCTGTAGTTGATAATTACATCGCAGGAATCGACAGCCCGTTTACACAACGCACAACAGCAATATTCATTGCAGGAATTTATCTGATCAAACTTTTTATTCCTTATCAATTAATTTGCGATCAATCGATGAATGAATTACCGGTGGTTGGTGCCGGCGATTGGAGATTTTTACTTTCTCTTGCAGCGTTTCTGGCACTTGCTGCGTTCGCAGTTCTTCGCTTGCGTCAGCGCCACGTGGTTTCATTCGGGATACTTTACTTTCTGATTACATTTTCATTGGTGTCTAACGTTGTGATGCTGATCGGGACGAATTACGGAGAACGGCTATTATATGCTCCATCACTCGGACTTTGTGTTGCATTGGCTTGGCTCATCACTAAATTCATTCAACGCGAAGAAGGTTCTGCTTCCATTCTAAGTAACTTTTTCAAAGCGAACAGAAAGGCAATTATTACTGTGTCCGTAATCGCAATTCCTTTTGCAGGAATAACAATTAACCGCAATGCTGAATGGAAAGACAACGACACACTTTACCTCACAGATAAAGCGAAAGCACCTGAAAGCGCAAAGCTTCGTTTCTATTATGCAAATGAAATCACGCAATCGATTCGCATTGATATTTTCAAGAAAGGAAGTCCGGAGCGCCTGAACATTATCAATAACGCATTGCCGGATTTTCGAAAAGCTGTGGAGATTTATCCGGGATACGGATTGGCCGCGCAGAAGTTGGGTGAAATGTATTTCGAAAAAGGAATGAATGATTCGGCCGACTATTGGTACAAGCATGCGATACGCGTGAATCCCGGTCAGGCAATGATTCGCAACAATTACGGAAGATTTCTCTTCTCGACCGGTAGAATGGATGAAGCGGATTTTCAGTTCACCATGGCACTTCGTTTGAATCCGGGTTATGCCGATGCATTGAACAACAAAGCAGGATCATTGGGAATGAAAGCCGGATCATATGTTGTCCTCGCACAGAAATATCCTGCCGGTGCTGCAGTGTGGAATCAAAGGGCCATTACGCTTTTCAATCAATCGCTTGAATACTCTTTGAAAGCAATAGCTTATTCGCCAGATTATATTCAGGCATATGAAACAACAGCACTGACGTATACGAATCTCGGCGATCAGGCCAACGCAAACAAGTACCGCAACCTCGCGAACGAGGCACGCAAACGCAACGGAAAATAATTTATGCTCACGATTGATATTCACACGCACATTCTCCCTGAAAACATTCCGAACTGGAAAGAAAAATTCGGTTACGGCGGATTCATCCAACTGGATCATCACAAGAGTTGCTGCGCAAGAATGATTCGTGATGACGGAAAATTCTTTCGTGAGATTGAAGACAATTGCTGGAGTGCCGATACGCGTATCAAAGAATGCGACACACAGGATGTGCACGTTCAGGTGTTGTCAACTGTTCCCGTCATGTTCAGCTATTGGGCAAAACCGGAAGATTGTCTGGAGATCTCTGTTTTTCTCAATGACCACATTGCTGATATCGTTAAGCGATTTCCGAAACGATTTATCGGGCTCGGCACAATTCCCATGCAGGACGCAAAGCTTGCGATTCAGGAGTTGAAGCGCTGCAAAGAGATTGGCTTGCGTGGTGTGCAGATCGGCACAAATGTGAATCAGAAGAATCTCAACGAAGAAGAATTCTTTCCGATTTTTCAAGCGTGCGAAGAACTCGATATGGCGGTCTTCATTCATCCTTGGGAAATGATGGGTGAACAGAGTATGCAGAAATACTGGTTGCCATGGCTCGTGGGAATGCCGGCGGAAACATCGCGTGCAATTTGTTCAATGATATTCGGAGGTGTTTTCGAAAAACTTCCCAAACTGAAAGTAGCATTCGCGCACGGTGGCGGATCGTTTCCTTCAACCGTCGGACGCGTGCAACATGGTTACGATTGTCGTCCGGATCTCACCGCAGTTGACAATCCCGTTCCGCCAATGAATTACATCTCCAGATTTTGGATAGATTCGCTCGTGCATGATAAAAACATGCTCAACTTCGTTGTTGATCAGTTTGGTCCTGATCGCGTTGCATTGGGAAGCGATTATCCGTTCCCGCTTGGAGAAAATGTTCCGGGTTCATTGATAAAATCAATGGATTGGTCAACAGAAAAGAAAGAAAAAGTGCTGAGCGGCGCAGCATTGGAATGGCTCGGTTTGAGAAAATCAGATTTTACAGGATAAAAACGGAATTACCGGAATTCGCCAGTAACCTTTTTAACATTACTTCGTCTTATGCTCGCCGAGGAAGGAATTCAAATAATGTACCTTTGCCTCGGTCAGAACCATGATACGCTCCGCTAAATCCCGCATATATCATTCCGGATTGTTTTTCCTGATTGCTGTTATTCTGCTTTCATTCAAAGCGGATGCTGCTGTTGTTAAAGGAACCGTGCGCGACACGATGGGCGAACCGATTCCGTACATGGTGGTAATGGTGAAAAATACTTCGTACGGAGTAAATACCAATCTCGACGGAACGTACTTTCTTGAACTTAAGCCGGGCAATTATACGTTGGTGTTTTCGCAACTCGGCTATCAAACGCAGGAACATGCAGTAACTGCAACATCGGGTAAAACAGTTGTGCTCAATATTACTATGCAAAGCTCTGCGAAAGAACTGGGCGCTGTTGTTATTACAGGCAAAGGAGATCGTGATAAGGGAAAAGAGATCATGAAAAAAGTTATTGCGCATCGTGATAACTATTGGGACAAAGTCGATAATTATTCGTGTCGCACGTATCAGAAATCTTCTCTTGAAAAACAGAAAATCAAGAAACCTTTTGAAGATACGTTGTACGCAAAAGAAGAGCCGGAAAAAGATAACCTCGACTCTGCTTTGATGAAAATTGACACAACAACACGCCGAGGCAGAAAAAAAGCAGAGAAAATTCAGAATCAGAAAAAAATGCAAGGCGACCTGCAAAGAGTTTTTGCCGGCATGCCGATCAATCTGATTGAATCCGTTTCCGACCTGTACTTCGACAAACCGAATCGTTACAAAGAAAACATTCTCGGGTATCACGATTATGCTCCGCGCAAGCGTTACGAGGGCGGAGAATTTTCCGGCAGCATGGATTATGGTGAGCACGAAATTGTACCCATGCAGTGGGAAGATGATAACCCGTACATGCTCATGAACGATGCACGCAGCATCGATTTCAACTTCTACAAAAACTACATTGATGCGCCGGCATTGGTTTCGCGTCCGTTGCTCTCTCCCGCCGCAAGTACTGCTCTGCTGAATTATCGTTTCGAATTCATGAATTCATTTGAAGAGAACGGTAAAACGTATCACCGTATTTCCGTTCTGCCGCTTTTCAACGAAGATGCGTTGTTCTCCGGTGTGCTGTTCATTGAAGACAGCACGTGGGCGATCAAGTCTGTGAATCTTTCCATTAATAACGGAGTGCTTCTGTTCTGCAAAGAGTTTTATGTGATTCAGGACTACGCAGAGATCAAACCCGGGGTGTATTTGCCTGTGCGTCGTGAATTCACGTACACGATTAAAGACGCGCCTTACAACTATATCGGAAACACACGAGTGGATCACTCCAACTACCGCATCAATATTGAGTTACCGAAAAAAACGTTCACTGATGAAGTGCGCCATTACGACGATTCCGCATTCAACCGCGACAGCATGTATTGGGTTGACAATCGCACCATACAATTGAAAGACAAAGAAATTTCATACATACATTCCGTTGACAGTTTAATGGCATGGTATGAAAGTGAAACATATCTCAACAGAGCGGATTCAGCTTACAATAAACTTAATGTCTGGAGTTTTCTTCTCAATGGAATTCCGCACCGCAATCGATTTACCGGTAATTCCTGGTATATCAACCCACTGATTGCGCAAGTTGTTCCGTTTGGTGTAGGAGGCTATCGTCATCGTTTAGGAGGAAGCTATTCGCACGATTTCAAAAACGGAACGAATGTCGAAACTGACGGACAAATTGATTACGGATTCCGCAACAAGGATATTCGCGGAAGAGTTGGAGTCGGAATGACTTATTACCCGCGCAGATTTGTTCGCACATATGTGCGCTTCGGAGACTACTACGATATGGTCAACAGTTTCGCAGCGCTTGAAGCAGTGTTCAGCAGAAGTAACTGGGTGCGCACAAAAGAATTCAGCATTGCACAACGCGTTGAAATTGTCAACGGACTTTTCGGAGAAATCACTTTTGAGTACAGCGATCAGAATTCGATTTTCGGTTTGGAGCGCAGTGATTGGGGCGATAGTTTATTCGGAGATCTGAATACGCCATTGGATTTTCCGCGCTATACAAAATCTGAAGTGCGACTTGAGCTGAAGTACCGCCACAAGCAGAAGTACATCATCAAGAAAAACAGAAAGATTATTATCGGATCTAAATATCCGGAGCTGCGCTTCTTCTACCGTAAAGGTCTTGCGGGTGTTTTTGGCAGTGAAGTAGACTTCGATTACTTCGAAATAGGTTCCAATGATGAAATGAAAATCGGACGATTCGGAACCAGCGTTTGGAATGTTCTTTATGGCGTATTCGCCAATAAAAAAGATCTGCGATTATTGGAGTATAAATACTTCCGCGGTTCTGATTCATGGATTTTCTCAGATCCAACGCGTTCGTTTCAGCTGATTGGAATTAATCTCAGCACCGCGAATTCTTTTTTCCGCGCTAATTACATTCACCATTTCGAAGGTGCATTCGGTTCGAAAATACCTTTGTTCAATAAATTGAAAATAACAGCGGCAGCCGGAGCAGGAGTATTGATGATTCCTGACGCAGACTTTTATCACAGTGAAATTTTCTTCGGACTGGAGCGCATCATACGCATCAAGCAGCAATTGTTCCGCGTGGGTGTATTCGCTTGTACGTCGGGCAGCACGCTGGAAGGCGCGAAGTTCACTCCTAAAATCGGAATCGGATTCTACAATACGTTTACGCGTAAGTGGAGTTATTAGATTGCCACAGATGACGCTTCCGCCCGGACGAACATCCAGTCGGACGGGGATAGCTCAGATTAAACTCACCAAATAGAACCTGCGAAATCTGCGTTAAAAAGTTGGGGCGCCTTTTACACTGGTTACGCAGATATCGAGCATGAAAATCATCTGCGGTTCTCTGCGCGATCTGAGGCAAAATACTTCATCACAAAATCATCTTCCCAATAACGACAAAACGCAAAATAGAACCGACCGAAAAGCCATCGTTCCTATTCGAATTTCGTACCTTTGCAGTCCGTCGACGGATAAAATTGAACTGAGACTACGGTGAATGCCGCAGTCCGGTTGGAAGAAAAAGGGTCGCGGAACATACCATGAGCGAAGCTATCAAGCACGAGTGCGGGATTGCACTTATTCGTTTACGTAAACCTCTCCAATATTTTATTGACAAATACGGCACGCCCATGTACGGGCTGAATAAACTGTATTTGCTAATGGAGAAACAGCATAACCGCGGACAAGACGGTGCTGGCGTAGCAACAATCAAATTCGATGTTCCTCCGGGAACACGTTACATCAGTCGTTACAGATCCACTTCTCCGAGTGCGATCAAAGAAATCTTCGGAAAGATCAACGACAAGTTTGCAAACGTACACAATAAGAATCCGGAACGACTGAAAGATGCGGAATGGGTGAAGCGTCACGTTGCATTCTCAGGTGAATTGCTCCTCGGGCATTTACGTTACGGAACGTACGGAGGCAACAGCATTGAAAACTGTCATCCGTTTCTTCGTCAGAACAACTGGATCACACGTAATCTCGTTGTTGCAGGAAACTTTAATTTGACCAACGTTGATGAACTGTTTCAGCATCTCGTTGAACTTGGTCAGCATCCGAAAGAGAAAGCGGACACGGTTACCGTAATGGAAAAAATCGGTCACTTCCTCGATCGTGATGTTGAAAATATATTTCACAAGTACAAAGACCTCGGACATTCGAACGAAGAGATTACCGGTCTTATTGCTCGCGATCTCGATATTCAGAAAATTCTGAAAGACGCTTCGAAGAAATGGGACGGCGGTTACTCAATGGCCGGAATGTTCGGACATGGCGATGCATTTGTGTTGCGCGATCCGAACGGCATTCGTCCTGCACATTGGTATATGGATGATGAAGTTGTAGTTGTAACTTCTGAACGTCCGCAGATCATGACGGCTTTCAATATTCCTGCAGAGAAAATTCAGGAAATAAAACCCGGTCATGCATTGATCATTCGTAAGAATGGTGATGTTCTGGAAAAACAAGTGCGCACGCCGAAAGAAAAAAAATCATGTTCGTTCGAGCGTATTTATTTTTCCCGTGGCAACGACAAAGACATCTATCAGGAACGTAAAAATCTCGGTCGTCAGTTGACACCTTCAGTTCTGAAGACCATTGATTATGACATGAGCAATTCTGTTTTCTCTTTCATTCCGAATACTGCTGAAGTTGCATTTTACGGAATGGTGGAAGGATTGCATCACTATCTGAATACGGTGAAGCGTCACAAGATTCTTACCATGGAAAATGTTGCAGATCCTGAATTATCAGATATTCTGAATATGCAACCGCGCATTGAGAAAATTGCGTTGAAAGATGCGAAGCTTCGCACATTCATCACGAGCGATTCCCAACGCGGCGATATGGTTTCTCACGTTTACGATACGACTTACGGTGTTGTGAAACCCGGCGATAATCTTGTTGTGCTTGACGATTCCATTGTTCGCGGAACAACTCTGAAACAAAGTATCATCAAGATTCTTGATCGCCTTGGGCCGAAGAAAATTGTAATTGTGTCTTCTGCTCCGCAGATCCGCTATCCCGATTGTTACGGAATAGATATGGCGAAGATGGGCGACTTCATTGCGTTTCAGGCAGCTGTTGAGTTGCTGCGTGAAAATCAAATGGGCGATTTGCTTGATGAAGTTTACGCGAAAGCAAAAGAACAGGAATCGTATCCGGCAGACAAAGTAGCGAACGTTGTGAAAGAAGTGTATCAACCTTTCACTGCTGAAGATATTTCGAAGAAAATTTCTCAGTTGCTCACACCTGCAGGGATCAAAGCTGAAGTGGAAATCATCTATCAATCCATAGAAGGATTGCACAATGCGTGTCCGAACAACACCGGCGATTGGTACTTCTCCGGAAATTATCCAACCTGGGGCGGTAATCGCGTTGTGAATCGCTCTTACATGAACTATATGGAAGGTAAATCCGTTCGCGCGTACTAGTGCCCGGTCTATTCGAACAAATCAGAAATACACCGCTTCCGTGGTTCCTGAAACGGAAAGCAATAATGATATTTCTGATTAACGTTGGTGTGGCTTTCATTGGGGGTTGTGTGATGTCGTGGATGATGTATCAGGAATCTCTTGACGGATGTCATCGTCATTACAGCACCAAGCGCATTCTCGAACCGTTGTGGATGTTGCCTGCAATCATCGGAATGATCTATGCAATTATTCTGATGATGTGGATGATCATTAAGCTGAAGCAATTCCGCAATCGTATGTTCTCGCGCATTCCGGATATGTTTTCCACGCAGCAAGTGAATCTGCAGGATGGTGAAAAGCAACTGAACATAGAATACATTACAGGCCGTCAATCGCCGGGTACAATTCCTAAGATGGGACAATTCCGCATCACAGATCGTCGCGTGATGCACACGCCAACAGTTTCGGTGAAACGCGTCGGAGTTCTCGCAGGATTGGATGAGCCTGATGTGAGTTTCAGTATTCTGCTCAGCGACATCCGTCAATGCGGATTCGGATTGAACGAAAAGTATCCGGATCATTTCACAGTGATTACCGTGAACGGAGAAGAACATCGCTTCGGTCCGATCAAAGTGAAAGACGGCATCAGAAACGCAATGCAGCAACTGGGTTGGAAGAAATCGGAAATCGGAACGATTCTCTATTGGTTCCGTTGACTTCTATTTGCGTTGCGGTGGCGATTTCACAGGGAAGTATGCTCCCGCTATGTAGTATTGATCAGGAATGCGATAACGACGCCCTGAAGAATCTTTCTCAATAATTTCAGTGAGAAGTATTCGTGTTCCGGGCGGCGCTTCATGCGGAGGACTCAATCGCGGGCCTTTCATGTGAACAACCACCCA
>Ga0172372_10003358_pt1 | contig 23570 bp, 33 predicted proteins | sample LakKiv5m_2_FD_114544 | JGI IMG/M metagenome (GOLD analysis project Ga0172372, IMG submission 114544) | Freshwater microbial communities from Kabuno Bay, South-Kivu, Congo - kab_092012_9.5m | ecosystem: Environmental > Aquatic > Freshwater > Lake | place: Democratic Republic of the Congo...
TCTGCCTGCTCTTTGGCCTGTTGTGCTTTTTCTAATTCGGTCACGTTGGTGTCCTCTTTGGTTGGGTTTGGATTGGCTTTGCCCGAGAAGGCTTTAATTGATGTGTTGCGATCAGCACCAGTCGAGCAGATCGTAAATTCACGAATACGGTTTTGACGGAAGATGGTGATTGGGCCTTCAAACGACTGACCATTTACAGTGACCGTTTTGCCTTGAGACACTTCTTCAATCGATCCCGGATCAATCATCATCGACATCTGGAACGGGAAACCGTCATCAGAATCCTGGACAATTTCCTGTGCTTTGGCGTTTGTAAGGAAATCACCTGATACATCAATCTTTCCGTTTGTGTCCACGGTTTGAACGACACCAATTCGACTTGAACCAAAGTGTTCTTCAAGTAAGGCTGTTGGCTTATCAATCTCAATCCCATCAAGATCAAAGACCACACCTGAGCGTCCCCAATACCAATGACCATCTACACGGCCACCCGCATAAGCAGTGCCTTTAAATTTTCGTTTTTGTCCCTCTTCAGCTTTGGGGACTTCAATTGCCGCAGCATTGAATAGATACTTCAATCGCTCTTCATTTGGATCTGGCATTTTTCATGCTCCATAAAAAAACCGCCCCATAAGGAGCGGTTTAAGTTGTTAAAGACTTATATCTTGATGGCGTCTGTTTCAAATTTTTTCACAAAACGTTGAGCGTCCTTATATTTAGCTCCTTCATGTAAAAACATTAGAGCAACAAGTATTGATAAAATTGGCCATGTAAACATATTAAAAATAACCAAGTATTGCTTTGACTGCATATGGCTTTCAAAGATTTCAATAAAAGTATTAATAAATAAGAAAGGTAGTAGCCCAATGATTGCAAAAAAAACATACCCTAAAGTAAAAGAAGCAACTTTCTTTCTAGAATAAGGATGATGAATTTTTATAATTTTACCATTGCTATGACGAACCAATTTAAGCTTATCTTTTAGGCGAATATACTCAGCAATCCATCTTTCCATATCACTATATTGATAGAAATAAGCAATCTCTAAATAAGTAATTTTCTTAGTTTCCAATAATTGCTGAGCCAGCCTATCCTTAACCAAATGAGATACATTTGAATCATGAATAGCCGCAAATTTTTCAGCAATTATTACATCTTCTGCAAATTCTTCTTTAGGGTGTCTTTTAACTGAATACTTTGAGTTCAAAAAAGCTATCGCCAATGGAACAATTATTGGTGTAATGACCGCTAAAATTTTTAATAAATTTTCCATATTATCTATTATTAGAAAAAGTGACTTAATCTAATACAGATAATTAATTCATTAAAGCCTTTAATGTATAAACCACCCGCCCTTCAACTGTTTCAATCGAAACAACCTCAAATGACAATCCCATCGGCATCAGCACGCCATTCCCAGCATTCAGCATATCCAGATCAACACCTAGCCCTTTGGCATTCTCAATCTTAATTGCGATATCTGAAGCTGTATCAGTCATCAGCAACGGCGCATTAAACTGGACAGTTTGCCCTACCTGATAAGCCGCTACTTGATTAAGAGTCGCAGCCCCTAGCACGGTTGAAGCCGTATTGCTTGCCACAGCTTGAATAGTTGCCATATCAGTACTCAGCCAGCGCTTAAGTACATCATCAGCCAGAGAGCTTGTAGCTGAGTTTAAATAGCTGGTCAGCGCTGAATCATTCCCCTGTACATAATCAAGGAAAGTCCGAATCGCACTTGGTCGAATGCTGGGATCAAGTGGAATTACCGTATTGGCCACCGTATCAAATAGGTCCCGAGTCTTATCATCCATTGGAGCAAATAGGCTGGTGAGCTTTTTACTCGCCGTCCATTCAGCTCTTATAAGCTCCTTCTGCTCGAGGAGATATTCCTTATCTAGGCTTGAAGTACTGATCTTTTTATCCACCAGTGATTCAAGTTCACCAAACTGCAATGGATGTGATGACCAATCCAAAGCTTCAGCAACCTCTGGTAGCTTATCGTCAGGTGTAATGCCGTATTTCAGCGCCTGTTTCTCAGTTAATGCTATGCATGTGCACCGACAGCGGAAACCTGTGGGAGGATAATGTGTCAGCCAAAACGGGTGATCAATCGGCAATACAATTCGATTCAATTCCAAATGACTCGGACGCACCCGGCTATCATTGATCGCTGAATACATTAGATATTGTCGTTTAGCCTTGTTACGTTGCTGCTGTTGCCACCGACCATGACCGTATGCACTTTGGATATTGGTACGAAATACATTATCCAGATAGTGCTTTGGCAGAATGATTTTAGATTCAGCAATTAGCTTTTGAAAGTCTTTAAAAGTACCGCCGTCGGCAATCGATTTATTCACAGCCTTAATGACTGTTTCAATCTGCTCAAGGCTCGATAGAAAGCTAACCGTGGTTGCCATCTGTCGTGTTTTAAGGTCCATTGAGTAGAACTCATCAGGTAGCACAATCTTTTTATTGTGAGCAAACCGAAGCGCCTCAAGGAATGTGACTGGTTGCATAACTTACTTCCCGTTTTGAGCTGTCACATACCCGAGCACATCTGCAGCATACAAAGCCTGATCCAGATTAGCTGTGAACTGAGTCTGAGTTGCACCAGGTATCAATTGCATCAGGTTATAAGTCAGACTTTCAGGGCTATCAGACTTGAATACTAATTCCTTGATCTGATCCGGTTTCAGTAGCTGCAATTCATCCTGGCCATCAGTTAATTCTTCAACTTCCTGCTGCTCTGGTGAGAGCTTGTTTGCAGATGCCTTAAAGTTAAATGCCTGGCGCGGTAATGCGGTGAATTGATTGAAACCTGTTTGAGGCTGCTCAATCACATCACCATCTTCAAGCCCGTACTCACGCTTAAAGTATTGCGGCGTTAAGACCGCACCAGCATTCTTTAACTTCACATCACGATCCGCTTTAGGTTCTTCCAGTGACTTCTCTTCACCAATGATGACCCGGTGGCGCTCCCAACCATTGATATCGCATAGTGCATTAATAATGGCTTGAATCGTCGGCATGATCATCCGAACATCGGCTTTGTACTTTGAGTTTTGAACCTCAAGATGCACATCACCTAACGCACGCGAACCTGCGCCGTCGGTACCACTTGTCAAAGTCTGGCCAAGGATAACTTTTTGAATACGGCGTTCAAGGTTCTTATCAAAGACTTCAAATGTCTGGGAAGCATTGCCATTAGTATTAGCAGTTTGAATCTCCACCGAATCTGTGCCACTTAAGGCAATAACCGAACTGGCATGTGCTCTAAGCAGTGCATCACGCATATCTGTCGTCTTGCCGGCAGTTTTACCAACCAGCATTGGTAAGCCAAACTTTTCAACAAACTTGGCCCAGAACTTAAAGCCAGACGTTTTGAAGAACCAGACCCAGTACAGTCGACTTAAAAGAGCCTCACCCAATGGATTCTCATAAGTAGATTTACAACGTGTCAAAAAGTGTTTGAAGCGCTGATCTACTTCTTGATCTTGTCGAGTCGTGTTGTAGTTAGCCAGCAACATCAGGCGACCATCATTTTTAGGCTCATACCACTGCATTGGCTTTTCACCAATCCATTTAAAACCAATAAACGGAGTAATGGTGTCACCTTCAATATGCAAACTTGGTTCTTCTGGTTTGTTGTAGATGGCTTCTAAAACTGAATACCCATACCAGCGGGCATTCTGTGCACCCAATAGAATCTCAGACCACCACTCGCGCAAATGCTCCATGATGATTTTGGATTCCGGTCGATCCATCGGTTCTACACGCCATGATGCACTTTCGAGTTTATCCTGGCGTTTTTCAATCGCCTGATAAATCTCATCGTCATACATAATGACTTTTAACCGTGGACGTGTGACCCCGGCCTTACGAAGAACCTCATCACCATCCGGCATTTTCGTCAAATAGCTGATTAAGGCCTGCTCTGCCTCATGAGAATAGAGTGCACCAGATTCGGGCTTGCTATTTTCAGACTTTTTACTTTTCTTAGCCATAAATAAAACCTTAAGCCGCTGGTGGGCTGTAATTAATCGCAATCACTGCGTCTTCAATTGCATCAATGAGCGTATCCACTTGGTCATCATGATCATGGGTAAATGCCGCATTGAACGCTTCACACTCTTCAAAGAACTCGCCTACCCAGTGAGCATCTTTAGGTACCATCACAAAACGATCTTCAGGCTTATCCTTATAGTTCGCTTCAAGATGAACCTGTACATCCATAAACCGGGATAGCTTGTCTGTATTACGCTGGACCGGAATCACAGCAACACCGGAATAAGTTCCTAGTGTCTGGATCAATTGGGTGCCAGATGCCTTGTCCTCTACTTTCATGTAGCGAATAGGCTTGGTGTGCCAGGTATATTCCTTGTGCTTATCCAGAAATGCCTTAGCCTGACGGTTAAGCTCTGGTGCTTCCCATTTGCCACGTAAAAGATCAAGCAAGTACAACTTGCCATCTATACCCATACCCACAAGCAGGAATACAGAGTAGTCATTGTGCTCTTTGGTTTTCTGCGCCGTATCAACAAGGATGGCGCGCCACTCAAGCTCCGGATGCTCTTTATAGAATCCAAACCATTCAGACTTGATTAGATCACCACCAAGTTTCTTAGGCTGCTGCATGTACTGACTTGAGAATGTATAACGGGATACCGTAGCACCTTCTTTGTCCTTACCACCCTTTTCGAGCTGTAGTAGAGATTGAAGTGATTCTTTCTTGGGCCAGTAGCTTTGGCGACCTTGCTCATCACGCTCAGCATCTCGCGGTACCAACTTTTGTATGTGGTCTGGCAAGGCTGCAATGTACTTATCATCAATCAGTGCTGGAATAGATACTTGGCTCCATTCACCTGGTAGATTTCCCGTCATGACAAAGTTAGTTGGATCCTCAGTGTGAAGACGCTGCATGATCATGATGATCGGTGTATCAGACTTAGCTTTACGGGAGTTCACCGTGTTCAGTAGCTTACGATTCGCAGCATCCCGCTTGATCTTACTGAAAGCATCTTCAGGCTTTAACGGGTCATCAATGATGATACAGCCAGTAAATCCATCATCTGCCAATGTCCCTGCCCGCCGTCCCGTTACCTGTCCACCCATGGAAGCCACATACACATGGCCAACGTCGTAGTCCTCAACCGTAATCTTCCATTCTTTTTTGGAGTCGGTACTGTTTGAGACAGTTAGATCCCACATCTGGCGATAGTCTTTCGACTTCACGATGTCACGTGCCGTATCGGATACACCCTCAACTAATGATTGAGAGAATGACAAATACAAGAATCGAGAACGCGCATTTAACGCTAAGCCGCGTGGAATTAGGTTGGTGGTCAGTTCAGTTTTTCCGGCCCCTGGTGGAACATTGATAACTACGTTCGCAATCTCACCAGCTATCACCTGATCAATGATCCAAGAGATATAAACATGGTGCCAGTTCACAGTAAATTTAAAACCCATACGGGGTTTAAAGAATCGCCGGGTGAAATATAAATGCTCATCTTCACACAGCTTCTTTTCAACCTGTGTTTGCAGATCCATTTAGTATTCCTCTTGGGCCTTCTTTACAGCAGCTTCAACTTGGTCTTGAGTGGCGTGCACAACTGTTGTTTGTAATGCTTCGCCGTCCTTACCGGTAATTTCTTGTCGGTTAGTGAATTGACCACCTACATCTTTAGCAGCCTGTTCAAGAATCTTGAGTGCTAATTTTGCATTCTTGGTTTTTTCAAGTTTCTTCTGATATTGCTTAAGCCGGTAATACTTACTAGCAATTGGAATATCTATCAAACCTTCATCAAATTTCTTACGAGTCTGGTTGAATAGATCTGCAAGTTTTTTCCCGAGATTGCGACCTGCATATTTAGTCGGGTCATAGTTTTCACACTGACGGCGATCAATTTCAATATTGAACTCTTGCTTGACCAACTCCGCAACTTCTTGAGGGGTATCACGGCATGCAAGAGCTTGAACGATAAATATTTTTACAGGCTCTTTAAGTGCTGCCATAAATCCCCCTTTTGTCATGCTACGTCATGCAAAGTAGGCAAAAAAAATCCCCTTTAATCGGGGAGCTTTTTTAAATCATTTCAAAATGCCTCAATGCTTCTTCAACCTTACCCTTATGTTCTTCAGGACAAGGATGAACACGGTTATCTGGATCATATCTATTAGGTGCTTGCCTTTTAGTTAAACCATGCTGATTTTTAATATCTGCTATCCAGCAACTTTTAAAAGTACGCCCATGTTTTTCAGTAAGGAATTCTTGAATTTGTTTATATGTAGCCATACGTACCCTCCTTTAGATCAAATCTACAAAAAAATAAAATAAAGTAAAGCTAAAATCTGATCCCATTTTAATTAATCACACAGTTCCCACAACACGCAGCAATACTTGTTTCAGATACAAACGGCGCATTCTTAGCAATTTCCAGAAGCCGTTTAACAGATTCGTCTGCACCCCAGCGTTTAGTCTCACCAAAGAACACTTCAACGTCATGGCCAGCTAAATAATGCTTAGGTAGTCCAGTATGGTCGCTATAAATGATTTCGCCGTCTTCATCACGCTCTACACCAATATGGTATAGCTCATGCTCAATCAGCCGGCAGAACTCACGATCTGAGGCTTGTTCACAAAAGGCAGCATCAACCGTAATCAGATACTGAGGTACAAAACCGAACCAATCCCGCATCTGCTGCTCCTGACGTGCTTTTTTCCAGCCACCCTGGTTAAACATGACCTTTTCACATTGGCCCAGTACCATGCGTTTTTTCGCTACGGCGGCAGATGAAGCCCAGGCGAATGCAAGGAACTCATCATTGTCGTGTAGCAGCTCGGCAATATGATCATGATCCGGGTTATGTAATTCACCGCCTAAAGTAAGCCAGTTATTCACGACCCATTCTTTAAGCTCTGGTCCCGGTGCTAAACGTATAGCTTCCTCTTCCTCGGCCTGATCAATCAGATTCGACGGCGGGAATGGTCTGAATTGTTCCATCTTCTAATCTCGCTAACTGACTTTGAATCCAACGAATCACACCACCCGACTCAATTGCATGTGGCTCAAAACGCATAATCGTATAACCTTGGTCTTCAGCAAGATCATATTTATTAAATGAATTCGCTATCTTTTTCCCACCACGACCAACCGACCACGGGCTGCCGGCGATTTCAATAAGAAGATTCAACTTCACAATATAAAAATCAAAGCGCCAATTTCTGGTTGACTCAAATTGAAACTTTCGTCGATAACCGATTCGATGTTCTTCTAATTCTTGAAATAAGGTTTCTTCTGCTTCTAAGTATTTTTCTTTAGCTTTCGGTAAAGGCTTAGTACGTGGTTTTGTTGTGAGTGGGCGCTTTTTGGTTTTCCAGAAATAGTCATCTATGTCCATAAACTGTACCCAATAAAAAAACCTCCCGGAGGAGGTTGATACTGCCACTATTAATTTGATTTTAAATTATCAATAATTTCACTTGGTAGAATTTTTAAAATTTCACTATTTTTGGCAATTTTGCTCTCTAATAGCTCTTTTAACTCAGGCTTATAACAGGTCTCATCCCAAACACCTAGATTATTTAAAATTGTCCATACAGCCATTGTCCCTTCAAAGCTCAACTGAATCTCGTGAGGGATAGTGAATTTATCTGCATAATACTTTTTTACTTCCGCACCAAAATCTCTTAAGTGTTTAGAATTACTGTTATCATATATGTAAATTAATGTTGAAATTTGAGCGAATAAAACGAAGTTCATACTGCTTAAAAAGGGAAATTCATTGCTAGTTGTACTATTACTAGGTACCACTGGTTCAGGAGTCATATTTTTTATCAAGTTCTGAATATTACTTAATGTTATTTCCTTTGTGTGATTTACATCCTTTTTTAGATCAGCTATTTGTTCTAAAACATTCACTTGATCTCCGAGTTTTTCTTTAATTTCACTCAACCCTCGTATCTGAATTATCAATTCATCTTCATTATGTTTTTGCCGGATTGATTCACCGTACGTATAACCTATTGCAATAACTGCAAGTATTATAGAAACCATTGTTCCTGCAAAAGATACATAACCCAATGCATTCGTGCTGCTATTATAAACAAAAGCTAAAAAATAAATTATGAACTGGCCAACCATAGAAAGAATCAGAATATATACCCAGTCCCTTTGTTGTATTTTATATTTTGTTTTTTCCATTGTTTGATGTACCAGAATAGTTAAATTAATTGAATTATATCAATTATCAACCATTATTATGCATCTAAATAACACCACTTCAAATCATCCAGCACAGTTAAATGCACACCCAACTTCACCACAGCAAAGTCATGCACACAATTCAAATACTCAGTCATCTGCTTAACGCTTAATTTGGTTGTACTGCAAAGTCTTATCACTTGCTCTGCAATCACTCTGTATTCTTCACACTCATTTTGCTTAAGCATTGCAATCGCTTCGCATGTCTCAGCAAACTCTTGATCATCACGACGATAGATATAGATCAAAAACTTCTTCTTAAACTCGTAATGCAGTGAATCTTTATCCTGACCAGTCTTTCTTTCAATCTGGCCTAACCACATCCAGTACAAACGATTCTGCGCTGTCGATCTATCATCCTGCTTCTGATCAATCACCACACGTAAAGGCCTGCCCTCATTAATCGCTTGAGTGTAATTGGTGTGCATGTAGTTAATGGCTTTGGTGATGTCAGCATGACTCTGGATAGGAAACACGGCTTTTTGCATTTCCTATCTCCAGTGTTTATTTGATTAGTGGTACTTGCTGAAAGTCACAGCGACTATGTGTGCTGTGGTTTCTTTTCTGTTTCTCACATACTTCTTGTGTGGCGTATTGAAGTTGATACGAGTATCTGGATGAACCCTGATCAAACGGGTATACCGTCAAAACCCAAACTGTTACCCATGTAATCATCAAAACACCTCTTTATCTTCCATCACCAATATCCGATTCACTCTCACCAACCACTTCTCAAACATGGCTTCACTCTCTGCCCGATTACCCAACTGGAAAGTATCGAACTGGAAATGACAGGAATGGCACATGGGAATGGTTTTACTATCATCAGCCTTGATTCCCCTGCCTTTACCATCACGGCTTGAATTTGAATGAGCAGCCTGGCTATGTGGATTACCGCACCGAATGCATGGCAGCTTTCTGATTGCTGCGAGTCTTTTTGAATTCCGCATTTAATTGTTCTTCTATGCCGTGGATCTGCTTATTTACTTTGCGAAGTTCAGCACCGCACATTTCTTTAAATGCATAGCTTGAAAACAGATGGTTGTAATTCATTAAGCGACTGCGGTTTCTCTCGAGTACTTCTAAATTCCGTTTTGCTTCTACTGTGTCCATGATCACCACCAATAAAATCAACTCACAGGCTTTAGTATGTGCTCTGGTATTGTTGAGAACTTTACTTTTGAATCATCGCCATAAATATCGAGATCCATGTTCACGGTCATAAATTTCACCCCAAGTTTGTCTTGGGTGCGCGCTACCGCTCGAATCAACTCAGCCTGCAACTCTCGCGCAATAACTTCGTCACTATACTGAGTCATAACCACCACCAATAAGAAAAGAAAAACCCCTCAACATCTAGAATGCGAGAGGCTTTGATTGCCGTAATACGATCGGCTATTTAAGGTTTCGATTAAAGTGTATTGTTTGTGTATAATTTACGTTAACAATAACTTAACAATTATGTTAATTTGATCGCCCCTTATTCTCCGAATGCCTACCCCATCATGAAAATATCTTTTCTTTATTACGTATTAGGCATTTTTATTTGTGTATCTGTTGCTTGTTTAGTATTAGCAACAATTTCACATGACATATTCTTTTTAGAAATTTTGGGGCTCCTCGCCTTGTCAACGGTTTTAGTGGGTTTAGAAATCAAGGATAAGAAATACGATTCTTTTAATTTGGAATAAAACACAAGCGATATATTCTTATTCAGACCCCATTTATTAGTGGGGTTTTTATCATTCAACTTCTTTCAAACAATCCCGACACACTTTGATTTCTTCATCATCAACCGTGTAATCGATCTCGGTCACACCATGAAGGCCGAATAAACAGAATATAAATTGGAGCATACTTTTCTCCGGGCAAAAAAATGCCTCCTTTTGGGGAAAGGAGGCTGAATAGGAAAGACTCTACAGCATAGAATCTAGGTGGTCATTTTATACAAAGCCATAATTTATTCATTAGCATAATGTTACTTTATTGATCACGTTAAAAAGCCCACTTACTCGTTAAAATAAGTGGGCTAGGGCTGTAGTCATTTTTTCGTATTACTTGAGTTTCTTCTTATCGCGAAAACAATATAGCACCATGGGTTTAATAAGAAAGTATAGATAATATTAAGAAACTGTTTTCAAATGTTGAACTTAAGTTAACTTTCTTTTCACGCAATAAATTCTAAGCATTAAAAAAGCCCACCTTTCGATGAGCTTCCATTCAATCTTTTCTAAAAACTTATTTAGAGGCTTTAACCTCCTCAGATAGTTTTTCTAAACTCTCTAACCTGTCTTTTTTAGAAAGGTTATGCACGTGAAAACACAAAAAGAATATAAGTGCTAATAATATTCCGCCTAAAATCACAACCCTTTGCAGATTCACAAGGATTCAACTTGATTTAAACTTGAACCTTAATATGACACCTATTCACTTAATAAGCTATCAAAAAGAGTCCACCTTACGATGAACTTCTGTAGTGTTATCCATTCTCTCCAGCTGATCGATTCTTTCTTGCTTACCTAAGGCATGCATAAAGTACAGAATTAAAAGTAAGAAGATAAATATTCCGGATATGAATATTTTTTTCATTACATGCATGCAGAATCACTCATTTTATTTGCTAGATAAGATCAAATATGACATTTATTTTTTTAATAACACGCCTATTTAACAAATTTATCAACAAAACCAAATAATGCATAAACAAAAAAGCCCACCATTTGGCGAGCTTTTAAATCAATCTAGTGCTTTAACGTACACTGTGATCACTATAACATGAATATATCAATATACACCCTGACTTTCAAGCCCCAATTATGCGACTTCTAAACTGATACTTGGTCGCCAGTCGAACCATGCCTAGCATCTTGTCACGAGCCACTGAGAATTCAGATATTCCAAGCTGCTTTGCGATTGTCGCTTCTGATTTAAATTCTACATAAAACATAATCACAATTTTAAGCCACTTTTGAACTTTGGAATTTTCATTCTTCATTAGAGCAGTCAGCATGTCACTCACAGCATCAGCATGCACATCATTAATTTTACATCGTGGCGCCACACGCTCCCGCTTATCAACACACACCCCATTAACCGTATCAATTAAATGCCCTAAAATGCTTGATGCCCCTAAACACACATAGTTTTCGTCAACCAAAAGCCATGACCCGTATTGCTCCAAATGCCATTCAATAGGCTGCTCCGCCCAATTAATAGCTACCGAAAAATGTTTTCTATCAACCATCGCATTCATCCCTATTCCCCTACCATCTTCTCAATTTGCTGGATCGCGTGACCTGACTTCACTTGATCTGTACTAAACCTTAATACTTGAAAACCCATCATTGTTGCGGCGTTATATTTTTCCATGTCCCCGATATACCCCTTGCCTCTGGTATGCCTTCCTCCACTCCAGATCCCGCCTTCCACCTCGACTAATATCCTTTTGTCTACCAAGTGAAAATCAGCTCTCCATTTCCGCTTTGGGTGAAACTCAAATTCCTGCTCAAACTCAATTTTTAAAGTCTTTAGTTCTCGGGCCAGTTTCGCTTCAAACTCATTTGGTATTTTTTCGCCTTTCACCTTAGGACGCTTGGAACGCCCTTTAGGTTTTGTGGCCTTAACCATTTTTTTGTATTCAGCGATTGAGTAGCTGGTCATTCACCCCAAACCCTCAATACAACGGCGCCAATAGCCATGAAAATAAACATCAGCGCTTTGTTTAGATCCTTCATACGGCAATTTCACCCTTTACATTCATAATGTCTTTGGCATATGCAGTTGCACGGTAATGACTCTCTGATACACGCTCCAAATAACCACCTTTGACATGCTCCTGAAGCAGGCTGTAAATAGTGGTTCTATGGAAATCAAAAACAGCTTCTTGCACGTCCTTCACTGAAAATGGCGTAGTGGCATAACAAGCAAAAAGCATCAAACTTATCTGATCTTCAAAGCTAACTTTCCTATGGATTTTTGACTGATCATCAGAATCAATTTGCTTAATCTCGCCACCATTTTTCAAAAATTCTTCAATTGTTGTATTCACACCCCACCCCCTACACGCCGATCCATCCAATTGCACTCAACCACAGCCAATCCGTCATGCTGGAACCGGGACCATAGTCGATCACCCAAATCAGTCGCCAAATCATCTTTCGTCATATTTGAAATCAGCATGGTCGGCTTACCTGCGTCATAACGCGCATATAAAACCTTGTGAACTAGTTGCAGGCGGTTTTCATGGCGATCATGCAATCCATATTCATCCAGAATCAGAAGGTCATAATCGGTATAGCGCCAGATTGCGTTGGCTTCGTTGTCATCGGCTTTTTTCCAAGCGTTGGCAATCTCATTAGCCATATCTTCAGAAGTGACGTAGCGGGCGTATTTACGCGCCTCCAGAACGTTGCGAGCGACTGCGCATGCCAAATGGGTTTTTCCAGTACCAGTACGACCCACCATAATCAGATTGCGAGTGATGCCTTCCAGAAAGTCTTTAGTGAATTTCACACACTGAGCTTTGGCATGTTTCTGGCCGTCGTTAGTGGTGATGTATTCCTTAAAACCACTGTTTGCATGACGACCTGGTAACTTCGCGCCTTCAAAATGCTTTTCACGAACCATCTGATTGACAGAGGCTGCATGATCCTGATGGGCCTGATTTAAGATTTCAGATGCACACTGTTTGCAAATTGACTGGTTACCCAGTTGAACTTTTTGCATTTGGTGGCGGTCACAGTATTCAGAGCTGATCTGAATTTTTGAACCAAGTAGAGCTGCTGCATTCATACTAAGCCCTCCAAGTCGATGTCATCGGTTGCGGGTGCGTATTGTTGAACCTGGCCCCAGTTTTGATTTACGTTGCGGTTGTTTTGGGCGGGTGCTGCAGAGTGTGAATTTTGTTTTTGAGTGAACTTTCGCTTGATCCACTTCACGAAGTTTGAATACATCTGGGTGTCTGTAATCTGACCTGCATTCAAACGTGGTTCGTAGTGAGCATTCACTTCAATTAAAATCTGATTCACCAGTTCTTTGGTCATCGGAGTTTCACCTGATCGCTGTAACCAAGAATTCAGAGAATGTAAATCTGGTGTCCAGAGATTCAGAACCTGATCAACTGAATTTTCTTGCGCGTTTTTCTCTTTAAAGTTTTCTTTAAATGTTTCTTTAAGTGTTTCTTTAATAGGGTCCCGTTCAACGGTACTAGTCCCGTCACCTTTAAGGGTACTACCTTCATTTGGTACTAGTCCCTTTTCGCGGTACTGGTCAGGAGTAAATTGATATTCACTTAGACAGCCTGTTGTTCTCTCAACTTTGATCAAACCGAGTTCTTCCAGATCCCGAATGCATGACATAACCGTATCGCGTTTTTTTATCCCGCAATATTTCTGAAATTGAGTAATAGCGATTGGATGTGATACACGATCAAACCCTAAGGTTTGGCGCATGACAAACATTAAGCACTTAAATGCTTTGTCATTTAACTGAGCCATAATCTGGCCATCAATTAAAGCATTAGGCATCTTGGTGTAGCGCTCTTCTTTATTCGACATAGCTTTGCGCTCATTTTTTGGAAAATGAACTACTTGCCCTTGAGGTAGCGGTGGTTCATATGCTAAATTTGATTTCATATTCATTGGTTCCAATCATTAATGAATTGAATAAGCCTGATCTCGTAAATCAGGCTTTTTCTTTTTGTGTGAATTTATGCATTTGCTTGTTTAAAGCCATATCCGCTGCTTTAGCGTTTTCAATAATGCGATTAAGAATTTCGCTCGCTTCCGCATACTCTTGTGGCGTCACCATGCCATCTTCCAAAACCTCATAAACCTTTTGATTGGCTTTTCCAGTTTCAGAATTCATTTGAAGCAATGCTTCCACGATAGTCATCTGACGATGTGTGCCTTCGCCACCTGCTGGCATAAGAACAAAACCAAGCATGTGCGCCCAAACTTTCAAAACAACCGGGTTTTGGGTCAAAAGCATAATTGCTTCAAACTTCTTAAGACTTGGATCATGGTTTTCCATATTTGGATTGCCATAGTTACAAATCGTCTTGTGAGCATCACCAGTGACTTGAGCAATATCCTTTGGATCAAATCCTTCAGACTGATTAATCATCTGATGAATCGCTATTCTTGTTTCTTTCTTTAGAATCATGTGAATCCCTGTTTTTGTTCACGTTTCTTTAAAACGATTACTGCTTGATAATTGGTTTAAGCTACTTTCTGATGAGGAATGCTTGGATCCACATCTAAAAGTTTGAATGCTGATTTTTCTGGAACCAATTCACCCCACTGATAAACAGCTTGGCGAGTAATTTTTAATGTTTGAGCTACCTTAGGTGCGTTAAATCGAGCCAAAACATCACTTGTTTTCATCTCAATTCTCATCCTTAACTCCGTTAAGTTTAATTTAATTAGTTAAGAATACTTTACTTTAAAAACATAAGCAAACTTTACATATGAAAAGTTAAGCTAGCTTTACAATAAAATTGGATTTTTATTCATGAGTACCCTTCAAGAAAGAATGGCCCAAGCAAAAGCGCACTACGAAAAAGTGACAGGTAGGAAATTTAGAAACACTGACTTGGCCGAGCATGTTGGGGTTAGCAAGGTGAATGTTGGGCTATGGCTTAAGGGTCCAACTCAAGAGATTGGTGGATCTAATTTAGTTAAGGCTGCTGCTTATTTAAAGGTTAATTCACGGTGGTTGGCGGGTGAAAAAGCACCTATGACTTTAGAGGCCTCACAACTTGATAACAATATCGATTTAACTCAGAAAATAAATATCGAGGGTCGCCCTGTTCCTGTTATCTCATGGGTAGCTGCTGGCTCATTTGAGCCGATCGAGACTGTTTTAAAAGATGCGGAGATCGAGGAGCACCTTCCCCCAATTAAAGAGTGTGGCAAGAATGGCTATGGATTGGTGGTTGTTGGTAATTCAATGAAGCCAGACTTTAAACCAGGTGATCGTATTTATGTAAATCCAGATATTCAAACATTCGATTTACAAACAGATGATTTAGTTATCATTGCTTGTAGTGGTGAGAGCGAAGCTACTTTTAAGAAGCTTATTATTGAAGGCGGGGACAAGTATCTTCAGCCACTTAACCCAGATTGGCCTGAGCAGATTATCAAGCTGACAGAAGATTGCCGCTTAGTTGGTAAAGTTGTTGGCTTATACAGAAAAATCTAAATAATCAAAAGCCGCTATATGCGGCTTGGGTTGAGTTGTTTAGAGAAATCTGCCCTCAATTGGTTGGGTTTTTTAGAATTATTAAATTGAAGAGAATATAATGGAACAACAAAATTTATTTGAAGCTAGGTACGACTCGAGATTTCTTGATAACTTCCTCGGTAATATGGCTAAGGACCCAATCATTGCTATTACAGAACTATTAGCTAACGCCTTCGATGCTGGATCTACAGAGGTTTATATATCTTGGCCAAAAAACAAAGAGTTATCTAATCCTATCTTTAAAATACATGATAACGGTAAAGGACTAACCTTAGATGAATTTAAAAAAATATGGAGTAAATTAAATTACAATCGAATAGAGAATCAGGGTAGCACGGTGAGCATACTTGATGAGAACGGTAAGGTAATTGAAAAACGTGATGTTTTTGGAAAAAATGGTAAAGGGCGCTTCTCTGCATTCTGCTTTAATGATTATTACGAAGTAGTATCTTCTAAAAATGAGGAAACATTTTCAGCAAAAGTATCTAAATCTACAGAAACTGACACCTCCCCACTATTGATAACAAATATAAAAAATCTTACACCTAATTTAAAACCAGGCATCACAATTGCCACACCAATAAAATATTTAGATCACTTTATCGATGAAGATGAGTTAAGGAAAGAATTAAGTGCGCGCTTTATATCTAGACCAACATTTAAAATTTATATAAATAAAAAACAGTTAAGTCTAAATGACATCCCAGCAGAATGTATTATAGAAAGAGAAGTTGAATTTAAAAACAATACGATAAAAGTACGTCTTATAGATACAAACAAAATTGATACTTCAACAAAACAACGAGGGGTTGCTTGGTGGGTTAAAGGAAGGTTGGTCGGCGGGATTAACTGGAGCTTCCTAAAAAACTTTGATGAGTTTGACCAAAGAAAATCCGCTGCTAAAAAGATGAATCTGATCATCGAAGCTGACTGTCTTCACTCTCTAAATTTAGTTTTAGATGATTGGTCTGGCTTTGACTTGCAGAGTGATTTATGGTTGGAATTTGAAGATATTATGATTCCATTCATAAAAAATTTAATGCAAGAACCAATTGTAAAGTCTCAAAGAGAAAAAGCGAATAAGATTCTTAGTGCTGTGCGCACAAATACAAATTCATTAAGCCGTCTATCAAAATCCAAAGTTACTACTTTTGTTGATGAGACAGTAAGTCTATGCCCCACACTATCTGAGAAAGACCTATATAACATAACCAACATATTGATAAATTTAGAAAAATCATCCAATAAGTTTAATTTATTACAAAAATTAGCTAATATTTCTTCAGATGAGTTAGATAAACTAAATTCAATATTAGAAGACTGGGGTGTGAGTATGGCTAAAATTATACTCGATGAAATTGAGGGACGTTTAAAAACTATTGCAGAATTCGAATCAAGAATAAATATTATTGGGGTAAAAGAGGTTCAGGAATTACAAACTCTTTTTAATAATGGATTATGGATGTTTGGTGCTAATTTTGAGGCTATTGATTTTAGTTCAAACAAAGGAATGTCTAAAGTATTTAAGAGTCTATTTGGAATTCAGCAAAAAGGATCTTTGAATAGACCGGACTTCGTGATAATTCCTGAAGCTTACACACGACCTAAATTTGATGACGAAAATCATGAAGAGATTGGAATTGATCATGTTGTTATTGTGGATTTAAAGACCACAGGTTTAATGCTTGGTAGTGATGAAAAGGATCAAATTTGGAAATATGTTAAAGAATTGGAATCTAAAGGTGCTATTTCAAAAACAACTAAAGTTCATGGCTTTATATTGGGTGATAAAATTGAAAGTGGAGAAAATTCACCACGTAAAGAATGGAATGATCATGTTGTAATTACTCCGATTCTATATACAACCCTGCTCTCTAGAGCCAAAAATAGAATGTTAAATCTATCAGATAAAGTCTCATCTGCAGCAGTATTGAAAAGTCATCTTAATAATGAACAGCGACGTTTAGATGAAATCTATAACCAAGGTCTGCCTGTTTGATTATTTACAACACATAATATTGCCCACCTCAGCGGTGGGTTTTCTTTTTCCCAAACTCGCTTATAATTCAAAGTCCAATAACAATAAAACTATAACTATGAAGCACATCACGTTTATCACCCTACTCTTATCTTTAGCTTTTACCGGCTGCCAAAAGCAACAAGCTGCTGATGTCGATCTGGATGCAGTGACCACTGCCCTGGAAAAGTCAGACAACATTCTCGGTATATATATTGAAAAACTAAATTCAGAATTCACGACACAAGATGTGCGGGTAAAGATCTTATGCAGAGACTACCCGCGCGAGTATGAAAAAAACTATATGCCTAACTTATTGAAGCTATCACCTGGTGAATACTCTAAAGTTGCACTTTTGACTGATATGGATTTGGTTTTGGATCACTACAAAGAGAAAGATTCTATTCAGTGCTAAAACTTTCTTACTGCTGAAATATTAAATCTTTATATTGAGCTTAAGGCCTCTCATGACCTGGCCTGTAATAACAAAGCAAAGCATCACTAACCCGACTTTACGTCGGGTTTTTCTTTATGTAAGGTAAGTGTAACCTTACCTTTAAATGTTACATTATAACAATTAGTATAAAGATACCTATGATTCATAACTAGAAAGGTAAGTCTCAATGAAATATTTGTTAGGTGCAGCATTGTTAGGATTAGCGATTACTGGCTGTACTTCAAATCCAAAAAACGAAGCGGTGCAAGAAAAAGTTGTGAGCAATACTCCAGCTGAAACTCAGGTAATTAACTTTACTGGTCCAATGGATCTTACAGTTGAATTGAAATCTTCAGATAATTTTGAAACCGCAGAAATGACAGATAATTCTGGCAAGGTTTATCACCTTAAACGAGCTATTTCAGGAAGTGGTATGCGTTTGGCCAATGATGACGGCGTTTCAATTCACTTCAAAGCTGGTGAAGGTATTGTAGAGTTTATGAAAGACAAACCCATCAGTATTACTGAATACAAAAAATAAGATTTACGCTTTAAGAGAACCCACCTTGTGTGGGTTTTCTTTTGCCTATTGAAACATAGCTCTCAATAAAAATTAATAAAACTTTACTTTTTTTGTTAATCTCTCTTTACACAACAAATAAAGTAAAGTAATCTTTACCAAATAAACAAAGACAAGCCCCAGCGTTGCTGTAACAACCTGAGGCGTGACCCACACCCTAAACTGTGAGTGAAATTATTATGAACAAAAACCCTATTCAAAGCAACTTGCCAGAGTTCGGCCAGTCAAGCATGACTTCTGAGCGTTTGCGTCAACATCCGGTTCCGACACCTAAACCACATTGGCTGAGTAACTTCTCTGCATTGTTGCTCCTTATCTCTATCTTCATCGGTCTAGCTGCTATGTTTACCTATGCAGCGGATCAGGAAGCTGCTTATCAAGCTGAAGCGATTGCTAAGGCCGTTGGGGGTGCAAAATGATTTTAAATTCTGCTGATCAAATTTTTGAAGCACTCCTGAATGGCCAATCGGTCTACTGGTGTGAGTGTGGCTCTAATGACTGGTCTCCTTTAAATGATCGAACTCAAATTAATTTTGTGGACCTTTACACTGGTTTCCTGCAATTCAAAGCAGATGAGCTACCTGTAGTGCCAATGCCGATTGAGTTCAACTCAACTCATCGCTATTTCTCTGAATACATCAAGACCTTTGAAGGACTTGAAATCTATCGAGTGGGTAAAACCCGTGCAAGCTATTTTGCCCTACGTGTCAAAAGTTCAGGAACTATTTCTGACTATTTCTGCAATACGCAGATCTACTCCATTCAGTCTAATGGTTCATTGAAGAAGATGGATAAATCTCTTACTCCGCAGTGGATCTTAGATGGATTAGAAAATGCGCGTGTTGCTATGCGCAAGAACAAGCGTCATCAAATTTTGGAAAATACCGGCTTCTTTGCATCTGAAGACTATAAGAACTTTAAGCGCAATAACCGTCCTGCAGGAGTACGTTGAGATGGCGATTAATATTATTCCAGCGAATCAGGCGCTGTTGGTCCAAGCAATTATTGTTTACCTGTACGCAGATCCGGGTTTGGGTAAAACCTCTATCGGCTTTACGGGTGACAAAGCTATTTCTTTCGACTTTGACAAAGGTTCTCACCGTACTGGTGAACTTCGTCGCGGTGCTGTAGTTCAGGCTCACCAGTGGTCTGATGTTGCAAACCTAACAATGGCCGATCTTGAACCGTATAACACCATTGTGATTGATACCGTCGGTGCAATGCTTGAAAGCATCAAAACCCATTTAATGCTCAATGCGACCAATAAACAGAAAGATGGATCGTTAAAGCTTAAAGCCCAGGGTTTGGCCAACAACATCTTTAAACAGTATGTGAACACTCTGATCGCATCTGGAAAGGATGTGGTGTTTATTGCTCACGCTTCTGAAGATCAAAGCGGTGACCAGGTAATTTACCGGCCTGATCTGGGTGGTAAGAACCGGAATGAGCTTTACCGCATTGCTGACATCATGGGCTATTTGACCACAGTCACCACTGGTGAAGGTAAGAATGCCCGGGTAATTAGCTTTAAGCCTTGCCCTACCCATCACGCTAAAAATGCAGGCGGCTTGGGTGGCGAGACTGGTGAAGTATGGGTGCCAGATCTAAAGACCAATCCTACGTTTCTGGCAGACCTTATCAAACAGGCCAAGGACCATATCAACACACTGACACCAGATCAATTGTCCGCAATCAAGGCTCAAGAAGATCTAGAAAACTGGGTACAAAGCTGTGGTGAGGCCCAGTATGCAAGTGATCTAAATCAGCTCACTCAGTCTCTTGAAGATACTCACCTGTATTACAAAAACATGCGTGCTGAATTGGTCCGTCGTGCCCTAGAAATGAAATGCACATTTGATAAACAGCGCAATGCCTGGGTAGATCCACCAGAGTTCAATGGTATTTCTGATGAGCAGCTGGCCGATCTGCAGGATTTCATCGACACCTGTGGCCTTGATGCAAAAACAGTGTGTGAGCACTTAGGGCTTGATGCTCTCAATCAGATAGAAGCTTCCAAATTTGAAGCTGTAAAAAATGAAATAGAACAAGTAGCGAAGGGAGCAATGACAGCATGAAAATTTTAAATAGCAAAGAAGCTTTTGAAGCAATGATGGCTGGCCGAAATATCATGTGCCGCGCTGCTGGTGAGTTAATGGATTTTGATGATCTGTCTCAGTTCCCGGCTACGATTTTCGCTATGCCAGGCTATGAATTCTGCATCAAGATTGAAACCATGGAACTGGCTGGTATTACATTTACCAAGCCTTTGACTCTTGATGATGTCGTGGAAGATCAGGAAATCTTTATTATTCATCCTGACCATATCTCACAGGTTAAATACAGCAAACAGTGCATGGAGTATTTCAAAGCTGTCGACAATGGTTTTGCTCAGGCGGATAAAGAAAATGCCGAATTACAATTAGTGGCAATGGGTGAGCTATTTGGTCGAATTATTGTCTACCCCCCAACTATAGACAATACAGGCAAACCCAAAAAGAGACGCTCAACCAAAGCTAAGAATGAGACTGAACAGGCTGGCATATCAGCTGGCCCAGGTGATGCTGTACCAGATATTGAAAAACAGCCTGAGCCAGAGGTGATTCAGCCTATTGAAGCCATAGAGCAAGAAGCCACTATTAATACTGAAACTCCAGTTACAGAAATTGAAGCGGATTCAGTTGAAACCGACCGGGTAAAGCTTGTTGAGAAGTTCACAGTACAAATTGACCGATTTACTAAGGCTGATGATGTTCTCTCATTCCGTCACGTATTTCTGGCCAATGGACAGTTAGATCAAAAAGATCAACAGCACTTGTGCAGGCTAACTGAAGATAAATTGCTTGAACTAGATCCTGAACAATATACGTCCAAGGTTGAACCTGAACCAATCGCAGATGAAGTCATTGAAGTCGTGCAACCTAGTTTGATTGATCAAATTGAAAATACTGCACGCAAACAAGCAGCAGTGGAAAGTGCTGAGCATGGTAGTGCCTCTATCGATCTGTTCTACAAAAAGAAGAAGCAGGTTTTGATCAATCGAATCTATGACATGGATTCAGTTGAAACTTTAGAACGACTGGCACCAGCAATACCTGCAGCTAAATTACTACCAGCTGATCACCAGGAGCTACTTAGCCTGTATGCACAGCGCAAAGATGCCTTGATTCAAGCTGCTGAAACTGGGGAGGCTTCATGAGTTACTCCTACTCTTCAATGACCCGCGTGCTGCTTGTGCAGCACAAAGGTCGGGTTAGAACTTACCGCAACATCAACCTATTCGGTATTGATGATTGCCTTCGAAATTTTGCGAACACCTGGGGGTACAGATGATCTTCAGAATTAAAAAGAAGCATGAGGTTGGCTTTAAGCTTTGGCTAGAAAAATTGGGTTATATCAAAAATGAACTTGCAGATGGCAGTTCTACATTTACCGGAAAAGGCACACGCAAGACACTGAGTTACGTGCTCTTAAAGAAAGATTTAACAGGTAATGCGGCATGTCAGGTGCTATTCGATGAATATGAAGAACACCTGGATAACCCTGATTATTTAGATGTGAAGGTGGCGTGATGGATATTCAAGAAAAGAAAGCTTTTGAGATTGCCTTCGACAATAAATTAGGCGCTCGTGGATGCCAGTTTGATCTTGATGAAGATGGTAATTATGAAGATCGTGAAACTTTATGTGGTTGGCATATGTGGCTTGAGGCCAAAGCCCAAGCGGTGCCGGAAGGATTTGTTTTGGTTTCTGTTGAGCAAATGAGCCAATGGGGCCACATGGCTAATTGCGCTCAAGAATATGGCTGCCCTGAGTGTTATGAAGCCAGAGGATATGCGCATAGTTTGGCTTGTGAAATTAATGCTTATTTCAATGTAAGTGAAGCACAGGAGCCAGCGAATGACTGAAATTCAATTAACCAACGTGCAGTTCGCCCAGCTTCAAATCGACAATCTTGTGGCCAAAGATAAGCCATATATTGAGACATGGTCTGCCGGTGATGTTGGCTCATTCAATGCGATTTTAAATGCGGTCGATTTTGACAATGAGTTCACGTATCACATGCGAGGCTGGTCAAGACAGCGGGTTAAAAGTGGCACTGGCGGGATTATCACGGTAGATGAAAGTAATGCGGATAAGTTGTATCACCTATTCACCTGCTATTTGAGCAAGTTGCCGAGTGGTGTGGTGATGGCTTTGGGAGAAGTGTCTTGAATCTAATTGAGCAGTTGGGTGGGTACGAGAAGGCTAAAAAAGAGCTAAACAGCCCATCAAATACAAATGTGTTTTTTCAATGCGAGATAGAGCAAGCCCTTCTCGAATACCGCCGCCAGCACAATATTTTTGAAGAAGGCGATATTTGCAAATTAAAGATCAAGCATGACTTTGGTTTGTACAAATTCCGAAGAATAGAAGGTGATCGAATTTATCTAGAAGACCGGCTAGGTTTTGCGGAGTTCGGAATAAACAAAGGTGTTGTTGAGCATGCCACCGATAAAGAAATCAAAGCGGGCAAAAGATTGGAGGTGTCTTAATGGAAGTTGGCTCAAGCCGATGGATGCCTGAGATTTTCGCCATGTTTGAAGAGCTTAAATCTCAGAATCAGTATCTGGTTGAGAAAGTCGAGCGCCTGGAAGAAATTGTAGACAAGAAGCCTTTGACACTAAATACTGCTGAAGCAGCAAAAGTTTTGGGTTATTCAGCGGAATATGTCAGAAAGCTTGATCGTGATGGTAAAATGCCAAAACGTGTGTCAAAAGATGGACAGCGCTCTCGATGGAATCGATCAGATATTGAAAAAATGGCTAAATCGAAGAAAACTGGAAGACCGAGAAGCAACTCTTAAAAGTAAGGGTTGCACCAAATCTGCACCAAAGAGTTACAAGTTATTGATTTTATATAATGTATGGTGGGGATAGAGAGACTCGAACTCTCACGCCCAGAAGGCGCTGCGACCTGAACACAGTGCGTCTACCAATTCCGCCATATCCCCATGGCTGTGTATATTATAGCGATCAGACCTGATTCA
>Ga0172372_10003360_pt1 | contig 23561 bp, 22 predicted proteins | sample LakKiv5m_2_FD_114544 | JGI IMG/M metagenome (GOLD analysis project Ga0172372, IMG submission 114544) | Freshwater microbial communities from Kabuno Bay, South-Kivu, Congo - kab_092012_9.5m | ecosystem: Environmental > Aquatic > Freshwater > Lake | place: Democratic Republic of the Congo...
CAGGACACGGATGTGATCGTGCGGGTCAGCGACGTCTACCCGGACGGGCGCTCCATCCTCATCATCGATTACCCGCAGCGGGTCCGTTATCGCGAGGGCTTCGATCGCGAGGTGTTGATGGAGTCCGGCAAGGTGTATCCGGTGAAGTTTCCCGTGGGATGGATCAGCCAGGTCTTCGCGAAGGGGCATCGCATCCGCGTCACCGTCGCGAGCACCGGGGCTCCCTATTACGAGCCAAATCCGCAGAATGGGAAGCCGCTCACGCGCGAGTTCCCGGATGATGCGGTCGCGGCGACGAACACGATCCACCACTCGGGGGAGCAGGCCTCACGGATTCTCGTGCCGCTTGTGAAGTGAACGGTGACGGTCAGGATCCGCGCTTTTCCGGCAGGATCGCGCAGGCACCCTTGCAGCCAAAGACTCGACTGAGGACGAGTCGGTGTCTCGAGACGAAGCGGTAGACGACCTCGGCGATCTGGATGACACCAGGGATCCAGAGAAGGAGACCGGCCGGCACGAGCAGGGGGATACGCATCCCGAGAAAGCGGATCGCGCGGGCTCCGCGATGGATCTCGCCGGTGGGCGTGATGCAGTGGATCGCCTCGAGCAAATCCTCGCGCGTGATCTGCGGGGCGATCAGGGAGGCGCGTTCGTCCTTGAGCGGCACCATCTCGACGACGTGAAGCCAGTCGAGCCAGGAAAGGAGCCGGCTCTGGAAGGTGCAGAGGGGACAATCGCTGTCGTAGAGGAGGATGTGTTTCATGAAAGGGTCACGGGTCACGCGGGTCTTCGAGACGACGTTCTTCGAGGATCGCCCGATATTCCGAAGCATAAGAAGTGACGTTCGCCTCGGCCGTATCATCGGCGATGATGAGGTCCCATCGGTCGTTGCATCCGGTGCAGCGGTAGGCGACAGAATCGCCGATCTCCCATCCTTCTTCGGGTGTGAGCGTGAGACGGCGGGCCTCTTGTCCGCAGTCGACGCAGATGATCGTTTCGGGAATCTCCATCGACCCATCCTCGCACAGACCCTCATGTCCGGCAACGCCTCTCCCACCCGCCCCATCATTGTGCTCGTCGAGCCGCAGCTCGGAGAAAACATCGGCATGTGCGCCCGGGCGATGCTGAATTGCGGGCTCGACCGGCTCCGGCTCGTCCGTCCGCGCGACGGCTGGCCAAATCCGGCGGCGGTGGCGACAGCGGCGGATGCGGATGAGGTGCTGGCCAAGGCGGAGGTCTTCGCGAGTCTCGACGATGCCCTCGCGGACTGTCGTCATGTCGTCGCGGCGACGGCGAGAAGGCGTTCGCTCGCGGCCCCGGTGCTCGAGGCGGAGGAGGCGGCCAGGCAGACCGCGGGTTGGTGCGGGTGTGGCGCGGAGACCGCGGTGCTCTTCGGGGCCGAGGCGTCGGGATTGGACAACGGCTCGATCGCCCGGGCCGAACGCCTCCTCACGTTTTCCACAAATCCCGCCTTTCCCTCCCTGAATCTCGCCCAGAGCGTTTTGCTATTCGGTTGGGAGTGGCGCCGGGCGTCGGCGGCGGCCACGCCGGGGGGCGAGGAAGACGAGTCTGTCTTTCGGGGCGACTTGACGCCCTTTCTCGCAAGGCTCGAATCGGCACTGGAGGCGCGCGGCTTTTTCCTGACGCCCGACTTGCGGCCCACGACCGAGGCGACCCTGAGAAGCCTTTTTTCCCGAGCTGCGCCGACGGAGCGCGAACTGGCGCTGCTCCACGGCGTCCTGACCTCGCTCCTTCGCCGCGAAACCTGAAAGCGCGGGGGGCACGTTTCCCTGCTTGCGTGGTATGGGGGAATGCGATTCCATGACCGGATAGATCCCCGAGTCCATGAACCCCCTCCGCCTTTTCCCCCTGACCTTGCTTTCCTGTTTCGTTTCGCCACTCTTCGCAGCGGAGTTCTCGATTGATCTCCAGACCGATGGCGTCGTCGTCAAGATTGATGGCGAACTCTTCACGAAATACGTGACGGGCGATCCCAAGACGAACAAACCCTACTTTTATCCCGTGATCGGTCCCGGTGGCGAGGAAATGACGCGCTCTTATCCGATGAAGGATGTCGAAGGTGAGGCGCAAGATCACCCGCACCACCGTTCCTTTTGGTTTGGTCACCAGTTTGTGAATGACTTCGACACCTGGCACGAAGGTCTCACGATGGAAGAACGCGCCAAGGGCGACGAAAAGAAGCTGGCCGAGATGATGGCGAAACTTGGAGCTACGAAACACCGCGAGGTGCTCGAAGCGAAGGCCGGGAGAGGCCAGGCGGTCCTAAGAGTGGCGAGTGACTACCTCGATCCCGCGGGTGCAGTGATGGCGTCTGATATTCGCACCTTCACCTTTTCCGCATCGGCGGATGGATCGCGTGTCGTCGATGCTGACTTTGTCTTCACCGGAGTGGCCGATTCGGTGACCTTCGCGGATGCGAAAGATGCCGGTCTTAGCCTGAGGGTCGCCCATTTCATGGCGGTGAAGTCCGCTCAGGGGGGACGCATCGTCCTCAGCACCGGAGAGGAGGGCGAGGCGGCTTGGGGCAAACGCGCCGATTGGTGTGACTTTAACGGTCCCGTCAACAGAGCGGGAGGCGAGACCTTTGGCATTGCCGTGTTGAACCACCCTTCCAGCCTTCGCCACCCGACTCCGTGGCACGCCCGCACCTACGGGTTGCTGACCGCCAATCCGTTCGGGATGAAGAGCGTTGCCGGCGGCAAGGATGAAGCTCCCCTGGTGCTGGAGAAAGGCGAAACGTTCACAATGCGCCATCGCATCGTCCTCCATCGCGGAGATGAGAAGAAAGCGAAGATTGCCGATTTATGGAAAGTCTACGCCGCGGAGTGATGTGTCTTACTCCGAGACGCTGCTCAGCAGCAGTTCCCCTTCTCCGTTGAGCCGATCGCTGATCGTGGCGCGCAGGCGTTCGACTCCTCGTCGGATCCGAGCCTTGACGGTGCCGAGAGGACTGTCGATCCGCTCGGCAATCTGCTTTTGAGTGAGGCCCTCGAAGTAGGCCAGCTCGATCACTTCGCGTTGCTCGGGGGAAAGTTCGACGACGGCCGTCTGGAGGATGGTGCGAGCGTCTGAAAGGTAGAGAGCTTCGCGCCCGGTGAGGGAATACTCGGGAACTTCTCCTTCGATTTTTTCCTCAAAGCGATCGTAGAGAGCGCAGCGGCGCTGCACGCTCCGAACCCGGTCAATCGCCCGGTTGCGGGTCGTCGTGCAGATCCAAGTCACGAGAGAGCCCTTTTTGGGATGGTAGGTGTCAGCTTTTTTCCAGATCGTGGCGAGGACTTCGTTCATGATGTCTTCGGTGTCTTCGTAGTGGTTCAGCACTTTGAACGCGGTGGAGAAAATCAGGGCGGAATATTTCTCCGACAGTTCCATGAAGGCCTTTTGGTCGCGAGCCGCGACACGGATCATGAGGTTCGCTTCGGCGAGGCGGTCGGGCGTGGGATCGATTTCGGTTTCAGTGTTCATGGGAGGGCTGTTCGGCTTCGTGAATGACAAACCTTTGTCTATGAACAGAAATTAGACAACATCTTTTTTTCAGAAAAACGACGAAGGGATTGGCTGATCTTCGTAAACTGGTCAACGCCACTGCTTCCTTTCTGTCGTCAATCCATGAAAACCCAAGAGGACGAGTTCTTCGAGATCAGCGCCGTGGCCCGTCTGACGGGTATTTCTTCTCATGTTCTTCGGGTTTGGGAACGCCGTTACGGGGTTGTTGAGCCCCATCGAAGCGATTCCAAGCGCCGCCGTTACTCGCGGGATCACATCCAGCGCCTCTCGTTGCTGAAGACCTTGGTGGACAACGGCCACGCCATCGGCACGATCGCCAACCTCGGCACCGCCCAGCTCGAGGAGCGCCTTTCCAACGCCCTTGAAGCCCGGGTGGGGGACGATTCCCTTGAGACTGCCGCCCCTGCCGGCGTCTGCCGCGTGGTGATGAGTGGGACAAAGATTAGACAAGCGGTTCGGGCGGCGGCGGATCATACTCCTGCCCTCCGGATCGTCGGTGAATTCACCCAACCCGACGAGATTCACGCGAGCCTTCGCCCGGGATCGGCAGATCTTCTCATCCTTGAGCAGGACACCATTTTCCCCGAGGATATTGCTGCGATCCAGAATCTCGTCGCCAAGATCAAGGTGCGCCGTGCCATTCTCGTCTACCAATTTGCCCGGGAAGACACAATCCAGCCGCTCGACATCAAACGCATCACCGCGCTGCGGGCTCCGGTGGATGCCGCGGAGATCCAGCTCGCCTGCATCGCCGACATTCAACTGGCCCTTCGCTCCGGGCGGCCGGAGACGCCCGGCGTGACGGGATCGGCAGGAGGGACGGGCCTATTCCAGCGTCCAGGCGGAGAAATCCCCCCGCGGCTCTTCAATGACGAGCAACTCGTGCGGATCGCGCGCATCTCTTCGGTCGTGAAGTGCGAATGCCCCCAGCATCTTGCGAACCTGCTCTCCAGCCTTGTCGCTTTTGAGCGCTACAGCGAGCAGTGCGAAGATCGCAGCCATGAGGACGCGGCACTCCACGGCTATCTCCACCGAACCACCGCGGAGTGCCGCGCCGGAATGGAGTCGGCACTGCGTGAGGTATTGGCGCAGGAGGGAATCGAGCTTTAGGCCGGGGGCCTGGACCGGGAGGTCGGCCGCCGGGCTTTTCCTGGCTGGTGAGCCTTGCATTAGCTTGCCAAGTGGTTTTGGCGCTCGCGCCAAATCCTTTCTGCGGTTGCCAATTGATCCGGAAGACAAGCCCAAGAGTTCTCTCCGAACGTTTCCCAGCAGTGGCGCGTTTCTGGGCTCGATCCTCAAAAACACAACATATTGTGTTTTATTTGTTGACTATGCACAACATATTGATTTAATTTAAGAAGGCTGAACAATCGTTTCCGTTCCCTACAAACCTTTTATCGCCTTTCCTTCCAACTTCATGAACTGGACTTTTACGATCGGGCCGAGGACCTTCGTCCTCGATCAGGCGCTTGCGAAGCAGGTCCTTGCCGGCAAGAAAATCATCAACGGAAAGGTTTCCGAAGCCTTTAACCTGCTGCCTCTTCGTTACCCATGGTCTTATGACCTCTATGTGGCGCTGAAGAGGGCAAACTGGGGCCCTTACGCGGGCAAAATACCGAACCTGGTGGCAACGGATATCAGTGACGGGACGATCCCCGAGTATCTCGGGTTCATCAACACTGCCGTAGGCTTTCTGGCCCCTCGAGGTTCCTGCTCCGAGTCCCGGATCACTGAGGTGATTCGCGAGAAGGTCACCGCCCCGGAGTTGAAGCTCATCCTCGGAAGGCGGCCGCAGGAGGAGAACATCGGTCTGGATTGCTTCCTGTTCCTGACCGACCGGCTTCACATCGATCCGGCACGGTGCTCGAGGGGTTTCGGGAATGCTCCGACGGTCCGGCAGATCTTCGATCTCTGCGAGAAAGAGGCGGGCTCGATCTGCCGGACCATGCCTCTCGCGTCTCCGGAGGAGCAGCGGAAACTGGCACGTGCGGTATTCTTCCTCGGGGCCTGCCTCAAGGGAGTCCAGTTTCAGTCGATCTACACGGAAATCGCGTCGCTTGGGCGAAACGGAAGATTTCCGGCCCTCTCCACAATCTTCCGCAACCGCCGCCGCGACGAGGACTTTCACGTGGAGTTCCTGCGGCGGCTGTTCCTCAACCTCCTGAGCGAGAATCCCGCCATCCGCAGCGCGGATTTTGATGCCGGACTCATCGCGTTGATGGAGGAAACGGTCGCGCTCGAAAAGAACTTCGTCCGAGGCAGGCTCGCCGACGAACCTGACGACGGCAACGCTGAGAGAAGCAACGCCTTGGTCGACCTCATCGCGCAGAGGCGTCTCGCGGATTTCGGGCTGGGCGGCCCGCTTCCGGGAGCCAATCCGGGCGTCCAAGTGGAGTTGGTTGAAACCCGCTTTGCAGCCGATTTCCCCGATCTTGAAAAGTCCTCGCTCATCGACCCGGGCATGTCCGACGATGATCTCTAACCTGCTTTGAAACCGAGTTGTATTGACCGAACCTTAAACCAAACTGCTGAAACCATGATTGCCTTGCAGCCAGAAGCTTCCCCTGCCTACCTCGATCCTTCGCGCCAAGAGACCGTCCATTCCGGGAAGAGTGTCCTCGGAGGTGAATCCGGCGACCCTTTCGACCTTTTTCCGCTCAAGTATCCCTGGGCTTGGGATCTATACCAGGTCATGATGGCGAACCATTGGGAGCCGGAGGACATCAAGATGGGACCGGACGCCGATCAGTGGAAAAGCGATGATCTTACCGAATCCGAGCGCTGGATCGTGCGCATGGGGATCGGCTACTTCTCTGCCGCGGAAGGGATTGTCGGGGATAATTTGCTGCACGTGATCCGTGAAAAGGTGACCGCGCCCGAACTGAGACTCGTCCTCGGCCGTCACGCCCACGAAGAGAACATCCATGCCGACAGCCTGCTCTACATGATCAGCAGCCTCGGCATTGATCCGCACGAATGCGAGGCGATGTTCGAGCAGATCCCGACGATCCGCAGGAAGAACGAGTTCGTGAACCGCGTCTCGAGAACTCTCCGTCGGGACATGGACATGTCGCTGCTGGAAAATCAGCGCCTGTTCGCCAAAAACGTCTTCCTCTTCGGGCAGTGTCTCGAGGGGACCCAGTTCTTCAGCCTTTTCGCGATGATCCTCGGTCTCGAAGAGAACTGCAAAAAGTTCACCGGCATCGCCCGGATGTTCCAGTATACCCTTCGTGACGAGTCGAACCACATCGAACTCCTGCGCCAGCTCTTTTTGGAAATCGTCAAGGAAAACCCCGCGATCTGGGACGAGACCTTCGAGGAGGAGCTTTGCGGACTGATGCGTGAGGCTGTCGTCCTCGAAAAGGATTTCATCCGCGACTGCCTGCCCTTGGACATGGTCGGGATGAACGCGAACGCGCTTTGCTCCTACATCGACTACATCGCGGACCGCCGTCTCGCCGGCGTCGGCCTGACGCGGCCGGGATACGACCTCGAGAACCCCTTCCCCTGGCTGGATCGGAAGATCTTCATCAGACGCGAAGACAACTTCTTTGAAAACACGGTCACGTCCTACCAGCAGGCTGACGTGATCGAGCGGAGTCTTCCTTGGCTCGAAGCGGGCAGGCTTCTTCACCAGGCGTCTTGACCCCCGAGCCTCGCGGCCCGCCATCAACCGGTGGTCTTCAGCGAGGCTCTTCGCAGCTTGTCGAGGATCGCTCTGCCGACTCCGCGATCAGGCACCGGCTCGGCGATGATCTCGTCGAAGCCGCCCTTGTCGAGCTGGCCGATGAGATGGAAGAGCCGGATCCCAGCCTCGGTGACCCGGCCCGATCCGGGACTCATCACGGCGACCATGGCCCAATCGTGGAGATCGAGGAAACCGTCTTTTTCCTCACCTCGGTAGCTGAGCAGCGCATAGCGTTTTCCGGGCTCGGGAGAAAAATCCCGCGGGCTCTCGAGGAGCCGGAGCGGCGTGCGCGGCGCGTAGTGCTTCGCCAGCATGCCGGGAGCCTCCGGGGTCGTGCTCTCCACGGCATCGTTGCGTTTTGCGAAAACGACTTTGCCGAACTTCTTCAGATCGTCTTCGGTGATGGGGCCGGGACGGAGCACTTCGATGATCGGCTTCGGAGACCCGGGCAGGATCTTCACGATGGTGGACTCGAGTCCGCGCGCACACGCTCCACCGTCGACAATGAGGGGAATGCGGCCGTCGAGCTGGTCGATTACCAGCGCGGCGGAGGTGGGGCTGAGCGCCCCAAAGCGGTTCGCGCTCGGGGCGGCGACCGGCCCCCCGAAGTGTTTGAGGATGCGGTGGAAGATGGGGTGCTCGCATTGCCGCACCGCGACGGTGGGCAGCCCGGCGGTGACGAGATCCGGGATGATCGGTTTTTTGGGTAGCAGAAGCGTGAGAGGTCCCGGCCAAAAGGTCTCGACCAGCTGGATCACGGTCTTGGCGATTTCGTCGGGTATCTCCGCGACGTCACGCAGCATCGTTTTGTTCGGTAGATGGATGATGAGGGGGTCGAAATGGGGGCGCTCCTTCGCTTCGAAAATTTTCTCCACGGCGGCCGGGTTGAGGGCGTCGGCGCCGAGTCCGTAGACGGTTTCGGTCGGCAGGGCCACGACTTCGCCGGCACGCAGGAGAGCCACGGCACGATTCACGGTCTCGCGCGTGTTCAGCTCGTTGTCGGTCAGGGCGATCTCGGTCTCCATGGAAAAGGGGATTCTGCTTTGGCAGCGACGCGGTTGGCGCTATGCTGCGACCAGTGAATACGTCAGGAAAACGCACCCGCAATCTCATTTTGATCGGCTTCATGGGCACGGGCAAGACCACCGTGGGCCAGCGAGTCGCCCGCAGTCTCGGTTTCCGCTTTGTGGATACCGACAAATTGATCGTAAAACAAACGGGCAAACCGATTCCGAAGATTTTCGAAGAGTCTGGCGAGGACTCCTTTCGCGATCTCGAGACGAAGGTGCTGTGTCAGTGCGCCGAAGGCTCCGGGCAGGTGATCTCGACCGGGGGCGGCATCGTGACGAGGCCGGAAAATCACCGCCTCATTCGCGAGGCCGGTTACGTGATCTGGCTCAAGGCGTCGCCCGAGATCATCTTTGAGCGGGTCCGTCGCGATGGGAATCGCCCCCTCCTCAAGACCGCCGATCCGCTCCAAACGATTCGCGATCTGCTCGAAGGGCGAAAACCTCTCTACGAGGCCTGCGCCGATCTTTCGATCACCACCGACCACCTCACCATGGAGGAAACGAGCTACGGAGTTGCGGAATCCGCGAGGCTGGCTCTCGGCAGCGATCCCGTCGGGCAGTGAGTTCGGGGCCTCTCCGCTAGTTCGGCGGGCCTTTCAACGCCGCTTTGGCAAGGGCTTGGATCCTGACCTGCTCGGTCTCACCGAGTTGCCCGAGCGGGTAATCGATGGGGTCCTTTCGACCTTTCACGAGAAAACGGACCTTTCCCTCGCGGATGATTTCAATGGGTCCGCGCTCCCCCTCTGCCGGAGCGGAATAGGCCAGCAGACGCGCCTCCATCGTCTTGCCCGCGAGATTGGCCCATGCCTCCAGGGGAGTCACCGCGAGGTGTCGCACGACGACGGTGCTCGGAGACGGCGTTACCGCCGAGGCTCCGGCGCTGGCTCCGGAGCCGCCGTTATCGCCGAGATTGCGTTTTGTCACCTCGCCGGGCTTCGACGGCACCGTCAGCTGCGCGGACGCAGGGAGGCTCGCCCCCCACGAAAGGAAGGCCAAAAGGAACCACGCTCGGGACACGGTTTTCATCGGGGCCGAGTCTAGCGGAATTCGACGGATTCCGGCAAGGGGGGTCAGAGCACCTCGGGCACCGTGTAGGGCGCGCGATACTCCCGCGTGGCGAGTTTGTTCGCCGGGGCATCGAGCTCTCCGTTGCCTTCCGCCCACTCCGTCTGTGGATTGAATTTTAGCATCGGGCCGAGAACGATGCTTTCCTTCGCGAGGTCCACGCCGTTGCGGCCGAGGTGATCGGCCATGGAGCCGAAGCGCTCGGTGAGGAGGACGTCGTCCTTGATCCGTTCCAGAACCTCCGCCTTCTTCAAAGCCGCGCCAAGGCGGTGCGAGATGAGGCCGGTATGGCAGAGGGCGCTGGAGAGGTGGGTCTCTTCGCAGTCGGCGTATTGCTCCTCGACCTTGCGGCTCTTCACCGCGCTGATGAAGTTCTCGAAGATGTCCTCGGTCTTAAAGGGCTCGGGAGCGGGCATTTCCTTACCGTCGAGATCCTTGATCTTCACCTTGCCACCGGCATCGGTGAAGACGAAGCCACCCTCGCAGGCCACGACGACTGAGACGCCGCTCATCCCTTCGAACTCTTCGGGCGATTCCATGTTCTTTCCCCAGTCCTTCTGCGCTTCCTTGCCCTTGGGCAGGCCGCGGGTTTCGAAAATCAGGGGAGCCGAGTCGTAGTCGTGATAGACCACCTGGGTATTCGGGGTCTCTCCGTCGTCCTCATAGCCGAGACGTCCACCGATGCTCATGGTGCGGGGGGCGATCGTGTTTTCGCCAAGATACCACCGGGCCACGTCCATCTGGTGAATGCCTTGGTTGCCCATGTCACCGTTGCCGTAAGCATAGAACCAGTGCCAGTCGTAGTGAAATTTCTTCCGGCGCAGGGGCGATTCGAGCTCGGCGGGGCCAGACCAGAGATCGTAGTCCACGCCCTCGGGGATCGTGCCGTTGCCTCCTTGTCCGATCGACTGGCGGGCCTTGTAGCACATCCCCTTCACAAACTTGATTTTACCGAGTTTGCCCTCTTGGACAAACTTCACGGCGGCTTGAATCGAGCCAAGTGACCGGCTCTGGGTGCCGCCCTGACAAATCTTCCCTTCCTTTCGGGCGAGTTTCACGAGTTGGCGGCCTTCCCAGACGTTGTGGGAGATCGGCTTCTCGACGTAGGCGTCCTTGCCGGCCTGGATCGCCCAGATGCCGGTGAGGGTGTGCCAGTGGTTCGGCGTCGCGGTGGACATCGCGTCGATGTCGCCCTTTTCAAACATCTCGCGCATGTCGGCGTATCCCTTCACTTCGATCTTCTGTTTGTTCGCGGCGGCGTTGACGCGCGCATCGAGCACGGCGGGATCGATGTCGCAGAGGGCGGTGAGGCGCACCCCCTTCATCCCGGAGAAGGCGCTGATGTGCGATTGGCCGCGGCCGTTGACCCCGATCACGCCGATGCGAATGTCGCCATTGGCGCCAAGGACGCGGGAATTGGGCCAGGCGAGGGCAAGGCCGAACCCGGCTCCGTATTTGAGAATCTGGCGGCGATCGATCGTGGTGGGTTGAGTCGGGGTGTTCATGAGATAGACCCCGAAACTACGAAAATCCCGGCCCGAGGGCAATCCCGAAGAATTCCCGCAGTTGCGGCGAATTTCTCCACACCCGTATACAAAAAAAGGGTCCCGGGCAATTCCCCGGGACCCACCAAAAGATTTCCCTTATCGGAAAGCGTCTCAATCCCGGTTCATGAAGATCCGGAGGATGTACCAAAAGAGCAGGGCCACGCTCGCGAACAACGACAGGGACGCCGAGACATACTGGTCGGTGCGATAGTGGTGGATGATGTTCGAGGTGTTGTAGAGGATCGACACCGCGGCGAAGAGGGCCATGGCCCCCGCGAAGAGAGTGCCGAGGTTGAAGCCGAAGATCATCGAGACGACGATGACGCCGAGGGCGATGAATCCTCCGACCATGAGAAAGCCTCGGAGGAAGGAGAAATCCTTGCCCGTGGCAAAGGCGGCAAAGGTGAGACCGCCGAAGACGAAGCCGGTCGTGACCCCGGCCTTGAGGATTACCTGGGGATCGCCAGACTGGAACGCCGCGATGTAGAGGATCGGGAGAAAAACGATGGCCTCGGCGACGACGAACAGGCCCAGTCCGGCGTATTGCACACCCCGCGAAGCATCCGAGACCGCAAGCCGCTCGGCCAGCATCGAGACTCCCATGAACAGGCCGAGGACGACGAGCCAGCTATACTTCGTGCCCAGCATCCAACTGATGAGGGTTTCCCCGATGCTGTGGTTCAGCAAAAACCACTCCACCCCGATGAAGGCGAGGATGGCGAAGCCAAGGTGCAGGTAGGTCTGGCGGATGAACGCGGCGCGCTCGGTCGGAGCGGCGTCGGCGACAGTGTAGGGATTTCCGTAGGCGGAGTTCATGGCTGCGGTCAGGTTAAGGGAAGGCCGTTCTATCGACAAGACCGAATTGGGTCTCATCGAAATTCGTTCCGTCCGAGATCTGTGCTGGAAATGTTCTCGTGAACATGGAAGAATTGCGGCGCTTGAGTCAACCGCCCTCACCAAAACTCCCCGTGCGCTACTATCTCGACCATTTCGAGGAGATGTTGGCTTTTGTCACGGCGCGCTACGATCACGCCCTCGAGGCCCGGCATCGCCGCTTTCTCGAAGACTATCGAGCCCTCTCCGAAAATGCGCGCTGTCTATATGTCAGGATTGCGAACCGGCGCGGCCGTCTGTTTTACCGCGATCACCTTCGCTACGGAGAGCTCGATCTCGATGCTGCGATCGCCGAATTGCTGGCCCATGGCTTTCTTTCCCATCCCGTCGCCGAGGACTTCGCGGGGCTTCTCGCCCTCGCTCCGCGATCCGATCTCGTGGCGCGTCTGCGTTCCCGGCCGGTCGAATCCGCCGGGGAAACGATCCGCTTTTCATCCGCAAAAAAACAGGTTCTGATCCGACAAGCCTTGGCCACCCTTTCGTTCGAGGGCGCCTTTCCCGAGGCGCTTCGTTCACGTTACCTGGCGCAGCATCGCGAGGAGGAAGTCGCGTACCTGCTCTTTCTTTATTTCGGCAGCGTGCGTCGAGATCTCACCACCTTCGCCCTGCGAGACCTTGGCCGCGTCCGCACCGCCACCTTCCGAAGCGAATTCCAGCCCCGCTTCGCTTCGGGGGAAGCCGCCCGAGCCTGTTTCTTCTACTCTCAACTGCTCGATCAGCTCGAAGAGGCGGGAGCCGGGAAGCCAAGGGTGGTGTATTCCGGGATTGCGGCCTGGCCCATGGTCGAAGAAGCCGAGAGCGAGGTGCTCCGCCACCGCGCCCTCCTTCGACTTGGCCGACTCCTTGAACGCGACGGGTTTCCCGAAGAGGCGCTCGATGCTTACCAGCGTTCCGATCAATACCCGTCGACGGAGCGGTCCGTTCGGCTTCTCGTGAATGCCGGGCGCCGCGACGAGGCCGAAACCCTCCTGGGGAGACTCATTGAGAATCCCTCCTCGGATGCCGAGTTGCTCTTCGCCGAGGATTTTCTCGAGCGGAGATTCCAAAAGAAAAAGCAAGGGCGTCTCACCGCCTTTCTCCGTTCCGCTCCCTTCCTGCTGCTCGATGAATCCGGCCGCGACCGTCCCGAAGCCGCCGCCGTGGCCCGGCTTCGGCGAGACGGTGCCGAGGCCGCCCATTCCGAGAACCGAATCTGGCTCCAGCTTTTCGGCCTGCTCTTCTGGGATCTTCTCTTCGGCCCCGAGCTTGCCTCGCTTCATGATCCCTTCGACTTCACCCCACGGGACCTGGCCTCCGGCACCTTCTATGGGCGGCATTCCCCGACGATTCAAGAGCGTTTCGCCCTCCTCGATCGGCCCGCGGAGGCCCTTGCTCTTCTCGATGCGACCTGGGCGGCACATCGGGGGGAACCAAACTCCCTCGTCGTCTGGGATCAGACCCTCTACGCTTTCGGACGTGTCCTTGTCGCCAAGGCGCCACGGGGCGGCCTCGCCGCGATTCTCGAAGCCATGGCGCGGGATCCTCGTCAGAATCGCAGTGGCTTTCCTGATCTCATCCTTCTCGAAAAGGGGACGTTGCGGTTTCTCGAGATCAAAACCGAGGGGGACCAGATCCGCCGTCAGCAGCTCGTCCAGATCGAGCGCTTGAAGCGGGCGGGATTCGAGGTCGGTTTGGCCAAGGTCCGGTGGTCCTTCGATGCGGGACAGGAATACGTTGTCGTCGATCTCGAGACCACCGGAAGCGATCCCTCGACGCATCGTATCACCGAAATCGGAGCGGTGAAAGTGCGCGGCGGTCGCATCGTCGAGGAATGGACCAGCCTTGTGCGTCCGGGGCGGCGCATCCCCTCTTTCATCGTCAAGCTCACCGGGATCACGGATGAGATGGTCGCGACGGCACCCGAATTCGACAGGATCGCGGAGGAACTCCATGCCTTCATCGGCGACGCCATCTTCGTCGCCCACCGTGCCAAGTTCGATCATGGCTTTCTCAAGGCGGAGTTCGATCGGGTTGGCATCCGGCTTGCCGGCCCGGTGCTGTGCACGGTGGTGGAGATGAAACGATTTTTTCCGGGCCTGCCCTCCTATGGTCTCGCCGCCCTCTCCGCCCACTTCGGTGTTTCCCTCGAGTCGCATCACCGCGCTCTCTGCGATGCCCGCGCCACGGCGGAATTGCTCCTGCGTATCAACGAAAAGCGGCGCGCTTCCCCCTCGTGCGAGCGGGGGAATTTCGACGAAGAGGCTCAAAAGAGAGATTGAATTCGGGCCATTTGTTGGGTTTTAATGGTCTTGTGAAACTCCTCGTCTTTCGGCTTGCCCTCATCTTTTGCCTCCTCTTCACGGCCGCCCTCGTCTCGTCGTGTCATTCGGATCCCCATTATCGAGGGTATCATGGCAGCTACTACGGCGGTTACTACGGCGGATACTATGGACCTCCCCCGGTTTCCTACACGACCGGCTACTATTATCGGAATCAGTATTACCGCTTTCACGAGCCTCGCTATTCCGGCCGGCACGCCTATCCGAGCCGGGGCGGTGCCTCGGGAGGGGGCGGGTATCACTACCCGCGGGAGGGTGGCGGTTCGACCGGTTCGTCGCGCCCGAACCAGGGGCGAGGCAACGCCGGCAACCAACCGGCGAGCGGCCGAGGCGGCAGCGCCCAGCCCCAGGGCTATTACAATCCCCGTGCCGGCGTTGATGGCTCTCCGCCACCGGGAGGCAACAGCGCCCCCCCAAGATCGGGAAGCGGTGGCGGAAGGGGAGGGGATGGTGGGCGGAAACGCCGCTGATCCTCGGGCCGAGGTGATCGGCTTGCTTCGGTGACCCCGGACACCGAGGGAAATTCGCTGGCGTGGTCGGGCGCTCGGCGTAGAATTCCCCCTTTCCCACTCCTCCATGGAATTCATCGACCTGAAAAGCCAGCAAAAGCGGATCCGCGAGACCATCGATCGCCGCATTGCTGCCGTTCTTGATCACGGCCAATACATTCTTGGGCCCGAAGTCGGGGAGCTCGAGGCGCGACTTTGCGACTTTCTCGGATGCCGCCACACCATCGCCGTCTCCTCGGGGACAGATTCCCTCCTCATGGCTCTCATGGCTCTCGGGATTGGCCCCGGAGACGAGGTCATCACCGTCCCCTACACTTGGATCTCGACGGCGGAGGTTGTCGCCCTGCTGGGCGCGACGACCGTCTTCGTTGACATCGAGCCCGATACCTGGAACCTCGATCCGACGAGGCTCGAGGCGTCGATAACCGATCGGACCAGAGCGATCATGCCCGTGGGCATCTACGGTCAGACGGCTGACATGACCGCAATCAACCGAGTTGCTGCCGCGGCGGGGAACATCCCGGTGATCGAGGACGCGGCCCAGTGCTTCGGCGCGACGCACCACGGAAGACGCTCCGGGGCCCTCTCCCTCATCGGCAGCACCTCCTTTTTCCCCTCGAAGCCGCTCGGTGGTTATGGCGACGGCGGCGCGCTTTTCACCGATGACGACGAGTTGGCGGAGAAGTTCCGCTGGATCCGCATTCACGGACAGCAGCGCAAGCATTTCCACCCCGTCGTCGGAATCAATGGTCGCCTCGACACGCTTCAGGCGGCCATTGTTCTGGCGAAGATGGATCTCTTCGAGGAAGAAATTGCCATGCGCCAGGCGGTTGCGGACGGCTACGCACGCCGATTGTCGGGCTCAGGATTGACTTTGCCCCGGGTGGCGGAGGGGAACACGTCGGTCTACGCCCAATACACCGTGCTTTCCCCGGATCGCGACGCCCTTCAAGCCAGGCTCGCCGCCGCCGCGATTCCGGCGGTGCCTTACTACGCCGTGCCGCTCCATCTCCAGCCTGTCTTCGCCGGTCTGGGCTATGGTGAAGGTGATTTCCCCATCACTGAACGGGTCGCCGCGACGGGGTTGAGCCTTCCGATGAGCCCTTACGTGACGCCGGGGGATCAGGACCAGATCGCCACCGCGATTTCAGGGTGAGGAGTTGATGAACCTCTGAAACGACTCGTTGAGAACTCCCGTTGACTTTTTCCAGCAGGGATTTATCTTTCCCGCCCTCCCTCCCGCCTGATCGCCTTCTGACTCAAAAGCGATGTCGCCGGGGGGAAAGCTTTTCGGCAGCTACTTGACTCAACGGAACAGATGAAACGGACTTACCAACCCTCCAAGCGCACCCGCAAGAACCAACACGGGTTCCGCGCCCGCATGGCCACCAAGGCCGGCCGCGATATCATTCGTCGCCGCCGTCAGAAGGGCCGCAAGCGCCTCATCCCCAAGGGTGCCGAGATTCACTACAAGCGCCACACGGTGCTTCACGGGAAGTGATCCCGGTGCTTTTCGGTTCCGGATTCCCGTGTCTCCGGATGCCGTGCCGGTGTCGGGACAATGAAGCTTCCCCGCTCCAGGCGGATTACTCGTCGTGCTGATTTTCAGCGCGTCCGCGTCGCCGGGTCGACCTTCCAAGGACGTTTCCTCGTTCTTGGCTTCCTGTCCGATGACTCGCTCAGCGAACCGTTTCGCCTCGGTATCATCACGACGAAACGACTCGGTGGCGCTGTCGTTCGCAACCGGGTTCGCCGTCGTCTCCGCGCCGTAATCCACCGGAGCGGTCATCGCATCGTCCGTCCCCACTGGCTCGTCCTCATCGCCCGTGGGGCCGCGGCCGAGGCGTCATCAGAGCAGTTGGAAAAAGAATGGATCTGGCTGATGCGCCGGGCCTCGTTGATGGAATCGGACTCGTCCAAGGAATGAAGCGACTCCTCGTCTTTCTTGTCCGCGCCTATCAGGTGGTGGTTTCGCCTCCGCTTCACTTTGTTTGCGGCCCCTTTGGCGGTTGCCGCTTTTTCCCGAGCTGTTCGCAATATTTCATCGACGCGGTCACCGTCAACGGTCCCGCTCGCGGTTCTTGGCAGGGAATCAAGCGCATTCTGCGTTGCAACCCATGGGGCGGGCAAGGCTATGATCCTCCCCCTGGTTGGGAAGAATATGTGGCGAAACAGCCCGAGGCGGCTTATAGAGGGCGCCGCCCTTGCGACCTCCCCGGGGGGCACTCGGCGGACTCCTCCCATCCTCACTCCCATCTTCACCCCTAGAAACCCATTGCCGTGAAAAACATGGATCGCACCTCGTGGATCGGGGTTCTCGCCTGTCTTGCCCTCCTCTTTGTCTGGGGATGGTGGAACACGAAGGAAGCCGCCAAACTGGCCGCACAACGTGCCGCCGAGGCGGCGCTCGCTCCGAAATTGGCGCCGGGCAAGACAGGGGAGGCGAAACCCGCCGATCCGGCCTCGGCCCCCGTGGTCTCGGCCCCGGCGCCCGGTAGTCCGGTTGTCGAGGCCGCCGTGCTCGAGAACGATTTCCTTCGCCTCCACCTCACCAATCAGGGCGCCGGCATCCGCCGTGCCGAAATGAAGAAACATCCGCGGCACCTTGGCGGAGGCGACCTCATCGCCATCAACGAAAACGCCTCGCATCCGGTCGCAGCCCTTTCGCCGGGTCCCAAGCAGTACGACACGTCGGTGTGGTCGGTCGTGGCCAAAAGTGAAACCGAAGTCATCTACGAAACCTCGGCGGCTGACGGAGTGAGATGGCGCAAGTCGATCCGGCTTCCTGGAGCGGAGAGTGATCCGTATGAGGTTTCGGTCCTGCTCGAGGCGCAAAACAACGGAACCGCCCCCTTCGAGATGGGCCACCGCTACCTCTACGCCGGCACTGCCGCGCCTCTCCATCTCAACGAATGGTCGATGCAGATCGGCAGCTACTGGATGGACAAGGATGGGGACTTTGAATACAAGACCGTTGATCACTTCGGGGGGCGTAAGGTTCTCGGTATTTTCGGCGGCGGCGAGAAGCCCCATGATCAGTTCCTGCTGAAGCAGATGCACTGGGCGGGGGTCAACGATCAGTTCTTCACTACCATTGTCCGTCCCTCCGAGCCCTACGAGGGCGGGGTCTGGATCGGGCGTTTCCCGGTCACGGTGGAGGGCAACGAGGCGGAGTCGCGGAAAAAGCGCCTGTTTGCCGCCGAGGCGGCCCTGAACTTGCCGAAGGAGACGATCGCGCCCGGTGCCAGCGCCAAGGCCGAGTATGGTATCTACCTCGGTCCGAAAGAATATGCGCGGCTCAAGGCACTTGGCGACCGCCGTCAGCGCGTCATGCATTACGACGAGATCCCCATTTTCGGATGGCTCTTCGGTTGGGCGATCAAGCCGATCGCGTCCGCGCTCATCGTGGGCCTCGTCATGATCAAGGGATGGGTCGGGGATTATGGAATCGCGATCATTCTCATCACCCTGCTGATTCGTCTCCTGATCTGGCCGGTCTATGCGAAATCGGCCCGCTCCATGAAGCGGATGTCGAAGCTGACTCCGCTGATGAAGGATCTCCGCGAGAAATACGCGGATAATCCCCAGAAGATGAACGAGGAGACGATGAAGCTCTACCAGACCTACGGGATCAATCCTCTCGGTGGCTGTCTGCCCATGTTCATCCAGCTCCCGGTTTTCCTGGCCTTCTACCGCATGCTCTGGAGCGCTGTCGAGCTGCGGCACGAGTCCTTCCTCTGGGTGAAGGATCTCGCCATGCCCGACACCCTTTTCACCATTCCCCTGATGGGTGGCATTGATGTGAATCCGCTCCCGATCCTCATGGGCCTGACGAGCTTCATTCAGATCGCGATCACTCCGAAGACGGGCGACAAGACGCAGCAGATGATCTTCATGCTCATGCCGTTCATCTTCCTTTTCATCTGCTACAACTTCGCCTCCGCTCTGGCGCTCTACTGGACCGTCTCCAACACTTTCTCCATCTTCCAAACTTGGGTGATGAACAAGCTGCCCGAGCCCGAGCTCGTGAAGCGCAGCGGCCCGGTCAAAAAAGGCTTCATGCAGCGGATGGCCGAGCAGGCTGACGCCGCCAAGAAGGCGAAGGAATCGGGAGGAGTCCCGCCGTCCGGCCCGGGTAGCCGCACGAAGATGCCCGGCGAAAAAGGCGACCGCCACACGAAGAAAAAGCGTCGCTGATTGGTCATCTTGGCTTGGAGCTGTCTCCCTGAACCGAGACCAACGCTCCCTCTCACCCGGAAGCGGGACTCGTTTCGGGGCAAATCACTCATTCTGAGCGGGCTTTGTCGAGATAACGCTTGATTTTCGGAGGTTCCGTGGTATCGCCTCCATCCGGCCGTTTCGGGCTTTCCCGAGGTCGACCGTTGTTCCCCTGACCGACCACGAACCGAAGCCATGTCCGAAGACGCCACGAACATCGTTGCCTTTCCCGGCAGCAGCGGCGATTCGCCAACCCCGTCCTCAGGAAAACGATCCAACCCTATGAGAAGTGACCTTGTCGTTGCGGCATCCAAAGTGATCCCCGAACCCCCCGTGCTCATCAATCTGGTTTCGGCCAGAGTCAAGCAGCTCAACAATGGTCGTAGTCCGTTGGTGCGGGTGGATCATCGCATGGGGGCCGCCGACATTGCCCTCACCGAGATCATCGAGGGCAAGATCTCTCTGGATCACAAGGCGCCCGAGTGATCGGTTCGTTCGGGCGGATCGGTTCCTCGATCCCTCCCGGATGTCCTAATTCCTTGGATTCTCCGTGGTTCGCGGCGTAACGTTGCGCCGCGTCATGTCCGAGTTCCGCCTCAGTTCCGAATACAGCCCTCAGGGGGATCAGGCTCAGGCCATTGCCAAGCTGACGAAGTCCCTTTTTGCTGGGAACGAGCATCAGACGCTCCTCGGCGTGACTGGCTCGGGCAAAACCTTCACCGTGGCGAACGTGATCGCCGCGCTCGGAAAGCCGACCTTGGTGATGTCGCACAACAAGACCCTCGCCGCACAGCTTTACTCCGAACTGAAGACCTTTTTTCCCGAAAACGCCGTCGAGTATTTCGTCTCTTATTTCGACTATTACCAACCCGAGGCTTACATCCCCCGCACCGACACCTACATCGAGAAGGATTCCTCGATCAACGACGAGATCGAGAGGCTTCGCCTTTCCGCGATGAGTTCGCTCCTGATGCGGCAGGATGTCATTGTCGTCGCCAGTGTCTCGTGCATCTATGGTCTGGGCTCGCCGGACGACTATCGCGGCATGATGATTCCGGTGCGGATCGGAGATCCGCTCGACCGCGACGAGTTCCTCCGGAATCTCGTCGGCATCCTCTATGAGCGCAACGACATCGAGTTCCAGCGGGGGCGTTTCCGCGTGCGGGGCGATGTTGTCGAAGTCTATCCCGCCTATCTGGATGACGAGGCCGTGCGCGTCGAGTTCTTCGGCGACGAGATTGATCGAATCAGCATCTTCCGGCCCCTTACCGGCACCGCCATCTCGCAGGTGAAGGAATTCACTTTCTACCCGGCGAAGCAGTTCGTCACGCCCAAGGAAAAAATGGCCGTGGCCATTCGCGAAATCCGGAAAGAACTGGCCGAGCGGGTCGAGTTCTTTGAGAAAAACCAGCAATACCTTGAGGCGCAGCGTATCAAGCAACGCACCGAGTATGACATCGAAATGATGCAGGAGATGGGCTTTTGTCAGGGAATCGAGAATTACTCGCGCCACCTTACCTCGCGCCCGTCCGGGAGCCGCCCCGGGACCCTCATCGACTTCTTTCCGCCCGGCTTCCTCACCGTCATCGACGAGTCCCACGTCTCCATTCCCCAGATCGGTGGAATGTATGAGGGCGACCGATCGCGCAAGACCACCCTCGTTGATTTCGGCTTCCGTCTTCCCAGTGCCCTGGACAACCGGCCGCTCAAGTTCGACGAATACATGGCAATGACCGGGCAGCGTCTCTACGTCAGCGCGACGCCGGCCCGATTTGAGATCGAAAACTCCGTCGCGGGGAACGAGGGATTCATCCCGCACCGGCGAGCGCGCATCGGTGAGGAGGAGTTGACCCCGGCGCGTTTGCCGAGGATCTCGGGCAGCCGCCAGCCCGTTGCCGATTTCCGTCCCGAGAAGAAAGGAACAGACCTCATCGTCGAGCAGATCATCCGACCCACCGGGTTGATCGATCCGATCATCACACTGCGCCCGCTCAAGGGACAGATCGACGAGACCATCGAACTCTGCCGACAGCGGGTCGAGAAGGGCGAGCGGATCCTCGTCACTACTCTCACCAAACGCACCGCCGAGGACCTTACCGATTACCTTCGCAATGTCGGCCTGAAGGTGCGTTACATCCACTCTGATGTCGACGCGGTCGAGCGGGTCGAGATCCTTCGCAGCCTCCGCCTCGGTGAGTTCGATATCCTCGTCGGGATCAATCTTCTCCGAGAGGGACTCGATCTCCCCGAGGTCAGCCTCGTCTGCATCCTCGACGCCGACAAGGAGGGCTTCCTCCGCAGTGAGACTGCCCTCATCCAAACTGTCGGCCGCGCCGCACGCCACATCAATGGAGAGGCGGTGCTCTTCGCCGACACGGTCACCGATTCGATTCAGAGCCTCCTTGGCATCACCGAATATCGCCGGCGCGTCCAGACTGAACACAATGAGGCCCACGGGATTGTCCCGCGCACGGTCTCCCGCAGCGATCAGGGCAGTCTGCGCATCTACCAGCGTGGCAAGGATGTCGAGAGCTCTCTCGTCGCCGAATCCGGCAGCGATCTCGATACCCTCGCGGTCATTCGGGAACTCGAAGAGGAAATGCAGGAGGCCGCCTCGAAACTTGAGTTTGAGCGCGCCGCATTAATCCGCGACCAGATCAACCAATTGAAGGAGCAGGCGGGCGAGAAGCCCCTGATCGTAAAACGGAAGAAGACGAGCTATTGATTCGGGATCGATGGCGACGGGGCAGCTTCGCCCCGTGGCTGATCTTCCGGGCAGATCGCCGTGATCCGTGTCGCCCTGAGGTGCGTTCATTGGTGCCTCGGGGAGTGATCTTTTCGGGAAACGGCCTGATCGTAGATCGCGATCGCGATTGACAGCCCTCGCCGCGATCGCTAATGCTCCTTGCGTCCCGAAGCCCCCGCATGAAACGCATTCTCGGCATTTTTGTCCTCCTCCTCGTCGTCTACCTCGCCACCTGGGTGATGAGCGATCTCCTCACGGGACGCCAGAGTTTCCTTTCGGCCTTCAACCAGGAGAATCTCCTGCGCCGCACCGCCCTCTTCGGGATCATCGGGGTTGGGGTGGCCTTTGTCATCATCACGGGCGGGATCGACCTCTCGATCGGTTCGGTCGTCTGTCTCGTCGGGGTCGGATTCCCATGGCTCGTGACTCAGCAGTCCGTGCCGATGCCGGTGCCGGTCTGCCTCCTCTGCGCTTTCGTGGTGGTGTTGGGGATCGGGCTCTTCCACGGGGCGCTTGTCACCCAGGCACGCTTGCAGCCTTTCGTGGTGACGCTCTGCGGCCTGCTTCTCTATCGGGGCATCACGCGGGGATTCACCGGCGATCAGACCGCCGGTTTCGGCAACGAGCTGAAAGGCCTGCGCTGGCTCGCCAACGGGGAGATCCCGATCACGGCCCATTTTGGCATCCCGGTGCCATGTCTGATCCTCGCGGTGGTGGCGATCGCGGCGGGGATCTTTCTGAACCGCACGGTCTATGGGCGGCATCTTCTTGCCCTCGGCAACAACGAAGAGGCGGCCCGCTTCGCCGGGGTGCGGACGAAGCGGATCACGATCCTCGCCTATGTCATCAGCTCGTTGCTGGCGGGTTTGGGCGGCTTCCTGTTCGTGCTCGACACGAACTCGGCGCAGCCGGCCGACTTCGGGAATTTCTACGAGCTCTTCGCGATTGCAGCGGCGGTGCTTGGCGGATGCAGTCTTCGGGGCGGGTCGGGGACGATCCTCGGTGTCATCATCGGCACGGCCTTGATCCAACTTCTCCGCAACATGATCACCCTCGTCGACGAGATTCCTCAAAACATCGAGTTCGCGGTGATCGGGGCCGTCATTCTCACCGGAGCGCTTGGCGACGAAGTCGCGAAGGGGATCGCGGCGAGGCGGCGTGCCTCGGCGGCGAAGGGTGGATGATTGTGCCCGCGTCAAAAGTTTTTCTGCAACCGCCTTTCGGGCGGCTGGTTTGAAGGGTTGAAAACCAACCTGATCCTCCCATGAAAATCCGACTCGTTACCCTCATCAGCTTCGTTGGCTGTCACCTCGCTCTCGCGCCACTCGGCGCCGAAGACTCCAAACCCAATCTGGAAAAACCCAAGGGTCCGGGAGGTCCGGCAGCTCCAGGCGGCGGAAAGGGCGATGGATCTTTCTTCCGGAGCATGGACAAGGACGGCGACAAGGCCATTTCGAAGGCCGAAGCCGGCGAACGCTGGGAAAGGCTTGGGAAGCTCGACAAGGACGGTGACGAGAAAGTGACGATGCCGGAAATGATGGCCGCTCGTCCCGGAGGGCCAGAGGGCGGTGCGCCAAAGGGCGGCCCGGGAGGTCCCGGTGGAGCGCCCGCGGGCCGTGGTGAGTTTTTCAAGAACGCTGACAAAAACAATGATGGCAAGGTCTCGAAGGAAGAAGTGCCCGCCGAGGCGTGGGAGCGCCTCGGTAAACTCGACAAGGACAGTGATGGTGCTGTCAGCAAGGATGAGCTGGCGGCGATGATGACCGGAAGCGGCGGTCCAGGCGGAGCAAAAGGTCCCGGTGGTGGTCCACAGGGCGGGCCGGCTCAGGGCGGGCCGGGCGCGATGTTCTCGCGTTTTGACGCGGACAAGGATGGAAAACTCGCCAAATCGGAAGTGCCCGCGGAGATGTGGGAGAAGATGTCGAAGGCCGACGAGAACGCCGACGGCCTCGTTAGTAAAGAGGAGCTCGAGGGTGCC
>Ga0172372_10003361_pt1 | contig 23559 bp, 20 predicted proteins | sample LakKiv5m_2_FD_114544 | JGI IMG/M metagenome (GOLD analysis project Ga0172372, IMG submission 114544) | Freshwater microbial communities from Kabuno Bay, South-Kivu, Congo - kab_092012_9.5m | ecosystem: Environmental > Aquatic > Freshwater > Lake | place: Democratic Republic of the Congo...
GCACCTTGAACGCCTCGCTGTACCGCCGCACCACCCGCTTATCCAGCTTTCCAGTTTGCATCGTGTCAACCTACAGCCGGACCGCGCACAGGTCCTGCAGGCTTGAAACTTGAAACTGAAAACTTCGAACTCTCCCCCCTACCCCCACTGCAATCCGGGTTGGCGGATGGCCTTGAGGGCCTCGAGGACGCCCATGCCCTTGCGGGCTTCGGCCGCGAGTTCCTCTGTCCGCTTCTGCCAGAATGCCGCCTCGGCCTGCGTCGGCAGATAGGGCTTTTCGTGGGGCACAGCCTGACCCACGAGCAGGGCCAGATAACCATCCATGCCGAAGGAATTCGACGGGTGCACCAAGGCGGTACCGGCGACCACGCTGGGACCATTCTCACGGTAGAACTCGACGATGTCTTCGGCCGCATGGAGCGCGGTATCGTTCCGGCAGGCCTGCCAGAAGGGGGTGTTCAGTCGCGTGTTGAACTTGTAGTGCACCGCCAGGAAGTTGCGGATGTCATCCCACTGGTCCCCGTTGTAACGGTTGTACAACCGCGCCATCGATGGCGGCGGATCACACAGGCTGTCCGCGAGGGAATCCGCGAGGGAACTCGCCTCGACGCAGATCACCTGAAGCGCCGTGGCTTCCAGCGGTTCGACGAATCCTGCGGAGTTCCCCATGGCCACGACGTTCCCCACCCAACTGCGCTGGTAGCGACCGGACCGGAATTTCACCACCCGGGTGCGGTCGGCCGGAATCCTCGGATTCTTGCGCAACAACTCGGCGCGGGCGTCGTCATCGGAAATGAACTTGGACGAATAGACATAACCGCGGTTGATGAAGGTCTCGTGCTCGATCTGCCACGCCCAGCCGCAATCCATCGTTTCGGCGGTCGTGAACGGATGGACCGGCTCAGTCGTCCGCTGCCATCCACCGATCACGGCACGATCACAGAACAGGGAGTCGGTATAGTCGACGAAGGGTTCCTGCAACTCGCGCCCCAACAGTTCCGAGCGGAATCCGGATGCGTCGATGTACAGGTCTGCGGTGTGCCGGGTGCCGTCCTCGGCGATCAACGCAGCGATTCCTTCCGGACCTCGTTCGGCGCGGACGGTGGCATCGGTCAGGCTGACGCCGAGTGCGAGGCATTGCTTCTCCAACCAGCCCACGAGCTTGACGTTCTCGATGTGGAAGGCGTGGTTGTTGTGGAAGCGTGGCAGACCGTTCGCCTGTCTTGGAAAGGCGCGATCCTGCGCCATGTGGGCGGACGCGTTGCCCAACCACGGCTGGTCGTCCCGGTAATAGAACCCGTTGTTCCGGGCCATCTCGGGCAGGTGCTTCTGAAACTCGAACGCGAACGAGTAATAGAAGTACGGACGCGGTCCCCAAAGGAACTTGATGCCCAGCTTCCAGGTCGGCTCCGCCGTCGCGTAGAACTCGCCCGGCTTCAGCTTCAGGTACTCGAAGAAGTGGCGCGGAAACACGGCAGTCGTGCCCTCACCCACGCCGATGATCCCGATGTCCGGGCTTCGCAACACGCGCACCTGGAGGTGCGGCAACTTGCGTTTCAGGGTCAAGGCCGCCATCAACCCGGCGCTTCCGCCACCCAGCACGATGATTGAACCGATTTTCATGGGGATCCCGAAAGAATGACGCGGCGGAGAACAAACCCACAAGATGGGAATGCCCTCCGCCGCGTTGCTATGCCTTCACCAAATCAGGGACGGACCAGCTTGTAGAAGCGATCCGCTGTGGTTGCCACGGGAGTCACCTGGAATTCGCCCGTTGTCAGGCCGGTGGCCACTGGCGTCCAGGCCTTCAGGTCCGGCGAGCCCAGCAGGTCGTAAGCACCGGAGGTGGGCACCGTCCAACGCAGCGTCAACCGGTCGGCAGCGCTGTCGTAGAGGAAGCCCGTGATCTCGGGCGGCAACGCGGGCGGCGCGTAGCTCGGGGCTTCCGCCGTGTAGAGGGCCTTGATGGCTTCCACCGTGAGCGGCGCGTCGTACACGCGGACGCGGGCAATGCTGAGGGATCCGCGCAATCCGGCGGTCGCTCCACCCGCAGCATCCGTCTGACCCGCCACGCGGAAGACCAGCGGCCGTCCGCCATCCGGCAGGTTGTCGTTGGAGTGGGTGGAAAGCGGTCCGGGCATCACCCGGGTCGTCGCCGGATCACCGTTCGAGTAGACCACCGCCGTCGTCGTCGACGGATCGTAGGTGTAGGCCACGTGCGTCCATTGGCCGGTCACCACCTTGCCGCTCCAGCCGATGTCATAGGAACCCCACTGGCCGACGGCACCAAAGGTTCCGTTGCCACCATGGTTGAAGGACACATTGGAACCATCGGGTCCGCCACGGCGGCCGAAGCTGAAGATGGTTTCCTCATCTGCCGCTTCCGGATTGAAGATCCACGCATCGATGGTGCGCGGCGCGTCACCGGTCACGAAGAGGGGAACGATCGGGCCGTCCATCACGGAGGAACCGTCGAAGGTCACGCCCTTCACGCCCGCCACGGACTCAACCACCGGGGCGTTGTCCGCCTTGAATGAACCGCCCAAGGCACCGGTGTTGGGCCACGCGGTCACCGCTCCGGCGGCAAGGGCGCTGCTCTGGAGGTCGACAAGTTTGCCGACCGCGGTGGGGGACGGGAGGCTGGAAGCCAAGGCCGGGTTCGAGCCACGAGCCACTTCCTGACCATCCGCCATGCCGTCGCTGTCCGAATCGCCGTTCAAGGGATCGGTGGCGGTCTCGGCACCATCCATCAGACCGTCCTGATCCGTATCGGAAACCAGCGGCTTGGTCGGAGCCGGTACACCAGCGACCGTGCGCTTCACCTCGGCGCCGTCGCTCAATCCATCGCCGTCGGCGTCCGGATTGTTGGGCGGCGTCCCACCGTTGAACTCCTCCAGATTCGTCAGGCCATCGCCATCGCTGTCCAATGCCGCATCAGCCGCGTTGGTCGGGCTGAGGATCGTCGGGAACTGGCGCTCATACCACGTCGGCAACCCGTCGTTGTCCGTGTCCACCAGACCAAACTCGTCCTGCTCGGAGGCGAACTTGCCGGCGATCTCAGAGCTATCCAGCGTCCGGTCATGAACCCGGATGCGCGCGATGGTCATGGAGCCACGCAGGCCGCCGGTCGTGTCGCCGCTGGCTTCATTCTGGGCCGCGACGAGGAAGGAGAGCGGACGCCCCGCCGTATCCGTCGCGTGGGTCACCATCGGACCAGTCAACGTTTCCGTGTTCGCCACGTTGCCGTCGGCGTAGACGGTTGTGACCAGGTTGACAGGATCCCAGGTGTAGGCGACGTGGGTCCACTTGCCTTGAGCGACGTTGCCATCCCAACCGATATCGGAGGCGCCCCATCCACCAAGCGCACCCCAGGTGGCGTTCACGCCATGGTTGAAGGAGGTGTTGGAATTGTCCGGACCGCCACGGCGACCCCAGGAGAAGATGGTTTCCTCATCTGCGGCGGCCGGATTGTAGATCCACGCTTCGATCGTGCGGGCACCGTTGCCAGCCACCCAACCCGGAGCGCCAGGCCCCTTGAAGAACTGGCTGGTGCCGTTGAAGGTGAATCCCTTGACACCGGCGACGGTGGTCACCGGCACGTTGACCGGGGCCAGGAAATCGCCGCCCATGAGACCGCTGTTGACCCAGGTCCTCGCGTTGCCCAGCGGCAGGCTCGTGGCATTCAGGCTCACGATCGGCTGCGTGATGTTCGGCACGCTCGACGCATTGTTGACGTTCGAGCCGTGCAGCGATTCCTGGCCGTCGAGGAAACCGTCCCCGTCCGTGTCCGCCACCAGCGGGTTTCCGCCCTTGGCCGCTTCCGCGCCGTCGGCCAACCCGTCACGGTCGGTGTCCGTGCGCAACGGATTCGTTCCCGCCGCCGCTTCCTGCCCATCACTCAGGCCGTCGCCGTCGGTATCGGCCACGTCCGGCAACGTGCCAGCGCGGAACTCCTGGATGTTCGTCTGTCCGTCATTGTCCTGGTCCAACGCAGCGTCTGCGCCGTTGGTGGGGCTCAGGAAGGCTGGGTAACGCCGCTCGTAGTAACCGGGCAGACCGTCGTTGTCGAAATCGTCGATCCCGAACTCCGTGGCTTCACGGGAGTAGGTGGACGCAACCGCGGCCGCGTCGATGGCCGCGTCATGCACGCGGAGGCGGGCGATGGTCATCGAACCGCGCAGGCCTCCCGTCGCGGTGCCGTTGGCCTCGTTCTGGGACGCGATCCGGAAAGGCAACGGAACTCCCGCCGTGTCCACCGCATGAGTGATGAGCGGATTGTCCAGCACCTCGGTGTTGGCCACCGCACCATCGGAGTACACCGTTGTTGTCTGGGTCGCGGAGTCGTAGGTGTAGACCACATAGGTCCAGCGGCCTGTCACCTGCTTGCCATCCCAACCGATGTCCGGCGAACCCCAGTGGCCCACGGCACCCCAGGTGGTGTTCACGCCATGATTGAAGGAGGTGTTCGATCCGTCCCCACCGCCACGGCGTCCCCACGAGAAGATCGTTTCTTCGTCCGCGGCCGACGGATTGAAGATCCACGCTTCCACCGAGCGGGAATTGCCGCCGGTCACGGACTCAGGCGCTGCCGGTCCCGTGTAAAAATGGGTGGTTCCGTTGAACTGGACACCCTTCACGGTGTCCAGCGTGGTGACGGCGGGAACGGCTGTCGTCGCGCCGGGAACGAACGTGCCTCCCAAGGTACCCCGGTTCGTCCAGGGATTCAGCGGTCCGGTGGGGAGCGAGGTCGCGTCCAGGTCAACGATGACCGCACCGTAGGCCAATGGACTGGCAGCGCCGCAGAGGGCGGCCATTGCAAATCGGGTGACAGGTGCCGACAAGCCGGCACACGAGAGTGGATGGAGTCGCTTCATAGGTGGAACAGCATGACCTTGCCATCGGTGTGACAATTTTGGAAATGCGTCGATTGCCCCGGTCCATACGCTGGATGCAACAGAAGGGTGACGGGTTGCGGGTTCTGGATGCCTCCTGACGTCGGCAACCACCCCCGTAGCAGTCGACGTCAGGAGGCTGTGGATGCGGAGATCCCAGGTCCCAGATGCCAGTTTCCAGACTCACTGCCTCGTGACCTCGTCAGCCACCTTTGTAGCAGTCGACGTCAGGAGGCTGGGGTCAGGCCGTCCCTACTTCCCCACGCCCCGGCTCCGATATTCCGTCGGGGAGAATCCGGTGCCCTTCTTGAAGGCCAGCGAGAAGACGAAGGCATTGGAATAGCCCACCGCCTCCGCGACCGACTCCACCTTGGCATCGGTGGAAGACAACAAACGCGCGGCACGGCGGAGACGCAACTGGATGACCTGATTGTGGGGGCTGCGGCCAAATTCCCGCTGGCACAGGCGCCTCAACTGTTCGCGGCTGCAATGGGCTTCCCCGGCCAACCGCTCCAAGGGCCAAGCCTCGCTGAGACGTTCGGACACCCGATCCCACAGGCTCACAAAGGCATCCGGAACGCGCCCCACGCCGGCGAAATGCTCGACCTGCGCATGCAGGACCTCAACCCAGGCCGCCTGCAAGGCCGGCGACTGATCGGAGAGCGTTGATTCCAGCAGACCCAGGATGGCATGGCGGACCGCGGCTCCCGGCCACGTGGCCAGCAGCGGCCGGACGAGCCGGGCGGTGGGAGCCTGACCCGGCGGTTCGAGAAGGCAGATCCACGCATGTTCCCAGAACTGCCCCTCCTCCACCTCGTAGGCATTCTCACGGTGCGCTGGCAGCAGGCAAGCTTCGCCCTCGTCGCAACGACGCCATTCGCCGTCGACGCAGACCCGCACCGAGCCGGACAGCGTCACCATGAAGTAATTGGAGGTCTGGCGCGCCCGGTGGATCCGGTGTGGCCCCGTGACGCGCCCCACCCCGGCATGAGCGATGCGCCTCGCCTCGAGTGCGGCGCATTGGGCGAATCCCTGAATCCACGGACGCACGTCGGCCGACGGAGAACGGATCCCCCTCGCCTCGAATCCCGGCCCCAGGATGGTTTGGTCCATCCCGCACAACCCGTTCAGATTCTGAATGTCCCTGTTCACGTTGTCCCAGAACCGTCGGGTCCCCGGAGATTCCAGCTGGTTCGCCGGAATCCAAACCCGCGTCATGGACCAGCATGCCCACGTTCAACAAGCCGTCCATGAGACCCCGAAGCCGGGAATATGAGATTTTTGCCGCCTCCGATGCGCGGCTCAACTCCTCGGCGCCCTCCAGAACAGCCACTTTGGTCACTCGACCCGCACACTCTGCTGACTTCCACGCCCATCCCGAGCATCCTCCGCGGCATGCGCGTCCTTTGCGTCCACGCCCACTTTGATGATTTTGAGTTCGTCGCCGCCGGAACCTTCGAATTGCTCCGCCGCACGGCAGGACCGGACTTCCGCGCCCGCGTGCTGGTGTGCACGGATGGACGATCCGGACACCACTTCAGGACGCGCGACGAGACCGCACGCGTCCGTCTGGCGGAACAGGAGGCCAGCGCCGAGGTCGGACATTATGAATTCGAGCTCCTGCGGAAGCCCAACGGCCATCCCTTCGAGGAGGCTTGCCGCATCCTGACCACGGACCTCCTCGCCAGCCTCTGGCGATCCATCCGCGAGTTCCAGCCGGACTATCTGTTCTGCCCGCCTCTCCCGATGGATCCCGCGGCCGGAGTCCATCCGGACCACCTCACGGTGGCGGAAGCCATCCGCCGGGTGGCCTACATGATCAATGTCCCCCATGCCTTCCTCGGCGAGTTCCCGGTGGCGGACGAGACACGCTCCACGTGGATCCCGACCCCGGTGATCCTGAACACCTACGACGGATACATGGCCGGGGCGAACGCCTGCGATCTGGTGGTGGATGTGGAATCCGTGTTCGACGTGATTGCGGCGGAATCGTGGTGCCACCAAAGCCAGATCAACGAGTGGTTGCCATGGGTGGCCAGGCATCACATCGAGCCCACGGCCACCCTGACGGACTGGACCGCCAAACTCCGCGGCCGGTTTGCCCGTCAGGCCCACGAACTGGGACTTCCGGAAGCCCGGGCGCACGAGGTGTTCTCCGTGACGGCGTGGGGCAGCGTGCCCACCCGGGCCCAGCTGGAACGCGACTTTCCTGCCCTCGTCCTCGATCAGCACCGCTCCGCCCGCCTCGACGCAAAGCTGGCCCGGTTCGCGTGATCCAACCGAAACTCCGCTCTTGTCGGCCGCCTCCTTCTCCGCCATAGCACCCTCATCACGCGCCATACTGGCCCGTTTTCGCCATGAGCATTGACCGCACGTCCACCGACTCCTCCAAGCCCCTCCAGTCCCTCGAAGAATGGGAGGACTTCGTGAAGGAACGGTATCCAACCCCCGGCCAACCGGCACAGGACACCGTCCGGAAGCCCACCGTGGGCTATGACCCCGAGAAGAAGACCGAGGAATTCCGCAACTACGAGGCGGATGCCCGGCCCACCGTCCGCGAGTTCTACCGCCTCAACCACCTTCATCAGACCTACGAGTTCGGCCTCGCCAAGCGCCGCGAATTCCTCGGTCTCAACCGCATGTCGATGGGCGTCTGGGAAGCCGCCGAGTACCTGAACAACCTCGTCGATGACAGCGACCCCGACACCGACATGTCCCAGCTGGAGCACCTGCTCCAGACGGCCGAGCAGCTCCGTAGGGATGGCAAGCCGCGTTGGATGATCCTGACCGGCTTCGTCCATGACCTCGGAAAGATCCTCTGCCTCTGGGGCGAACCCCAATGGGCTGTCGTCGGGGACACCTTTCCGACCGGATGTGCCTACTCGGACAAGATCGTGTTCCCCCGGTTCTTCGAGGCCAATCCGGACTTCAACGACTCCCGGTTCCAGACGGCCAACGGCGTCTATGAACCCGGCTGTGGTCTGGACGCCGTCAACCTCTCCTGGGGCCACGACGAGTACATCTACCACGTCTGCAAGGACTACCTCCCCATCGAAGGTCTCTACATGCTCCGGTACCACAGCTTCTACCCGTGGCACCGCGAGGCCCAGTACGACCATCTCTGCAACGATCAGGACCGCCGGCTGCTCGCCGCCGTGAAGGATTTCAATCCGTACGACCTCTACACCAAGAGCCACAGCAAGCCCGACTCGAAGGCCCTCCGTCCGTTCTACGAGGACCTCATCGGCGAATACTTCCCCGGGAAGATCCGGTGGTAGGACCCTGCGGACCTTGCGCCTTGCCCCAGCGACCACTCCCCGGAATCATCGCCGTCCATGTCGATCCCGACTGAATTCCACAACGTCACCGCGCCGACGAAGGCCAATGTGTACTTCGACGGCAAGGTGGTCTCGCACACCCTGCTGTTCGCCGACGGATCCAAGAAGACCCTCGGCCTGATCTATCCCGGAAAATACCACTTCGGCACGGACAAGGCCGAGCGGATGGAGATCGTCGCCGGCTCCTGCACGGTGAAGATCGATGGTTCGTCGGCAGTGAACAGCTACGCGGCCGGCACCTTCTTCGATGTCCCGGCGAAGTCCGGCTTCGACATCGAGGTGTCGTCCGGCATCGCCGAATACATCTGCTCGTTCATCGGCTGAGCGCGCCTGCGCGAAGGGGAGCATGTGTCCCATCCTCCGTCGTCCCATGAGTCTTCCTGCGGCGGCGGAATGCGGCCCGTGTCGCAGGGCGTATCTTGACACTTCCCCAGCCTGGATCGGGGTGGCGACGTCCTCGTCGCCCGTTACCATGGCCTCCCCATGGGCGATGAGGACCTCGCGGCCCCGTTCCCATTCTCGGTCGGTGCCAGTGTCATGATGCCCCTGTTTCGCTTCCGGCCAAAACCAGCGCTTGCCATCGGCCGGGCCTTCTGCGATTCACTCGCCCGCTCTGGTTGCGGGGTCGTAGCTCAGTTGGTAGAGCGTCTCGTTCGCAATGAGAAGGTCAGGGGTTCAAGCCCCCTCGGCTCCACCATCCAGACCAGAGCGTTTCCTCACTTTCCCGGCCCCTACGCCCGTTCCGGCAACAGGCGGTCGTAGATGCGGTAGCGCCGGGTGATCTTCGCGGCGAACAGTCCGGCCAGTTGATGGACAGGGATGTTGTCTTCCAACACCCACGAGGCTTCGCACCCGGTGAATCCCATCGCCTCGGCCGCCAACAGCGTCTCCGCGAACATCCACCCTTCCACCCCACGCCCGCGGAACTCCTCCTTCACGCCAAGGGCAATCAGGCGGAAGCGTTTTGGCCGGCGCCACCTCAGCAGGATCGGCAACGCCCCCAACAACGCCGGCGTCAGCAATCTGCCTTTCAGCGGACCCAGAGCCTCGTTCACGTCGGGCACGGCCAGCAGCAGACCCGCCGGTTGGCCGCTGACCGAGGCCATCCAGACCAATCCACTCACCAGCAGTGGGGCCAACCGCTCCGCCAGGAAATCGATCTCCTCCGCACTCATCGATACCGCCGACCAGTTCCTTTCCCACGCCGCATTGTAGATCGCCTTCAGGTCCGGCAGATCGGCCTTGAGCGATTTCCGGGTGACCGCGCGCAACTCGATTCCGGGCGACCGCCGCTTCAACCCATCCCGCAACCGGATCAGTCGCGCATGCGGGCTGTCCGCCAGCACGAGATCAAAGGCCACCAGATCCTTGGCCTTCGCGAAACCCACGCCTTCGATCAACCGGCCGTGGTACGGCGGATTGTACGGCATCATGACCGCGTTCGGCCGATCGAATCCTTCCACCAGCAGGCCACATTCCTCGTTGATGTTGGGATTCAGCGGACCACGGATCCGTACCGCTTGCCGCGCTGCGGCCCACCGATCGACTTCCGCAAAAAGGGCACGCGCCACCGCTGGATCATCCACCGCTTCGAAGAAGCCGAAGAACGCGCAACGCTCCCCGTGATGCCGGGCATGCTCTGCATCCAGTATCGCGGCGATCCGCCCCACTGCCCGACCACCCCGGAAGGCCACCCAAAGGGCTCGTTCCGCATGGCGCCAGAAGGGGTTCGCCTCCGAGAGCACCTTCTCCACCTCCAACCGCAGCGGCAGCACCGAATTGGGTTCATTCCCCTGCAATTCCAGCTGCACCCGGCAGAATCGACCCACGTCCCGGGCCGATGTCGTCAGTGCGCGAACCTCCAAGCCTTCACTGCCGGCTGCCTTCGATTTGGTCGGAACCACGCCGTCCTTCTGCCACACATCCGCCGTCCACCGGAACATTTCCGTTTCCGAAACGCCAGATTCCCGCCGTGCAGCAGCCCCCATCCTGCCGTTTCGACCTCCCTCCCGATCGTAGCAGTCGACGTCAGGAGGCTGTGGATGAGAAGCTCCCAGTTCCCAGATGCCAGTTTTCCAGATTGCCCCGCCGCGTGAGGGCACGCGGCCTTCAATCGGGGCTGGCGAGGTTCTGGGAACTGGTACCTGGCAACTCCTCCTTGAAGGCCGGGTGCCCCCACCCGGCGCTGGCCCATTCCCTGAGGGTGCAGGGGGGCCGAATCGAAGTCTCCCGAAAATCAACCTTGTCAGTCCGGGCGCGGCTGGTACGTTCGCGCCTCTTTTTCGTTACATGAAGGCTGATATTCATCCGCGTTATGTGCAGAGCGAGATGCGCTGCGCCTGCGGCAATGTGATCGAGACACGCTCGACCAAGCCGCAGATCCTGCTCGGCATCTGCAATGCCTGCCATCCGTTCTACACGGGGCAGCAAAAGTTCGTCGACACCGCTGGCCGTGTGGACAAGTTCCAGCAACGTCTCGCCAAGACGCAGGCCGCCCAGGCCGCCCAGGCAGAGGCGAATTCCAAGAAGAAGAAGGCCTAGCGCGCCCTTCCAACACCCGCCCGCCGGCACGCCCTCATCGGCTGCCCGCGGGCGGGTTTGTTTTGTTCAAGCCTCCCAAAGCACCCTCATGGACCTCCTTCCCTTCATCGAGAAGTTCCGCCGCCGTTTCGACGAGGTGGAGGCGCTCCTGTCGTCCCCCGACGCCTTCGCCAACGCACAGAAAGGGCAGGAGCTCACGCGCGAACACTCCCGCCTCCGCGATCTCGTCAGCGACGGCGAAGCGTGGATCCGTGCCGGCACCGAGATCACCGAGAACAAGGCCCTGCTCCAGTCCGAAGGACCGGATTCCGAAATGGGCCTCATGGCCACCGAGGAACTCCAGCGTCTCGAACCCGAGCACCAGCGCCTCACCCTGCGGCTCCTTGACGGCATTGCGCCACCCAGCCCCACGGATTCCCGGAATTCCGTGGTCGAGATCCGGGCCGCCGCCGGCGGTGCCGAGGCCGCGCTGTTCGCCGCCGACCTTTGCCGGATGTATTCCCGCTACGCCGAGGAACGGGGATGGAAGGTCGAGACACTCGACGCCTCCACCTCCGACCTCGGCGGCCTCAAGGAAGTCGTCCTCCTCATTTCCGGCGAGGACGTCTTCAAGCGGCTGAAGCACGAATCCGGTGTCCACCGCGTACAACGCGTTCCGGCCACCGAAGCCCAAGGACGCATCCACACCAGTACGGCCACGGTCGCAGTGCTGCCCGAGGCGCAGGAAGTCGACGTCGAGATCAAGAACGAGGACCTCGACATCTCCGTCTGCCGCGCCGGCGGCCACGGCGGCCAGGGCGTCAACACCACCGATTCCGCCGTCCGCATCGTCCACAAGCCGTCCGGGCTGGAGGTGCGCTGCCAGGACGAACGCTCCCAGCACAAGAACAAGGCCAAGGCCATGATGGTCCTCCGCTCGCGCCTCCTCGAAAGGAAGCTCGCCGAGGAAGCCGAGAAGATGGCCCGCGAACGCCGCGGTCAGGTCGGAACCGGCGACCGTTCCGAGAAGATCCGGACCTACAATTTCCCTCAGAACCGCGTCACCGACCATCGCATCGAGGTCACGCTCTACAACCTGTCCGCCTTCGTCGAAGGCAACTGCGACCCCATCTTCGATCCGCTCATCGGACGCGAAGTCCAGGAACGCCTGGCCCTCCTCCACAACTGATCCCCATGTCCACCTTCATCCCCGCCGGCCTCGTCTTCGATTGCGACGGCACCCTCGCCGACACCATGCCGCTTCACTGGCGGGCGTGGCAGGAACTCACGACCCGGCATCGGCTCGTCTTCCCGGAAACCCGTTTCTACTCCCTCGGCGGCGTGCCCACGCGCGACATCCTCCGCATCCTTGCCCAGGAACAGGACCGCCCCGACATCGACCCCCTCTCCCTCGCCCACGAGAAGGAGGAACTCTACCTCCATTTCCTGCCCGAGGTGGGACCGGTCGAGGAGGTCGTGGCCATCGCCCGTGAGAACCGCGGCAAGATCCCCATGTCCGTGGCTTCCGGCGGCTCCCGTCACGCCATCCGACACATCCTCGAGCATCTGGGGATCCTCGGATGGTTCGATGCCGTCGTGACCAATGAGGATGTCACCCGTCAAAAGCCCGCACCCGACATCTTCCTCGAAGCCGCCCGCCGCATCGGCGTCGAGCCGCTCCGTTGCCGTGGGTTCGAGGACACCGACCTCGGCATGCAGGCCATCCGTGCCGCCGGAATGGATGCCGTCGACGTCCGCCACATGCGCACCGGCCTCCCTCCCGCAGCGCTGGGACGCGGGCACTGAAGGGGCCGAGGCGCCTCAAATCACCGAGATCACCTTGAACTCTTCGCCCGAAGGCATCTTCACGCGGTCGCCCACCTTCTTCCCCATCAGTTGCCCGCCCAGCGGGGACGGCGGGGTGATCACCGTGATTTCCTCGCCGGCATGCTCGACCTCCGTGCCGCCGGCCTTCGGTCCCATGAAGTAAAACGCCCGAGCGCGACGGCCCTTCAGTTCGACCAGCGCTCCGATGTCGATGGGATCAGTCTCGGTGAACCGCTTCGTCGCGAGGCCACGGAACAGCAGCACCGCCGACTCGATCTCGGCCGCCTGCCGCGACTGACCACGGGCGAGATACGAGGCCTCCAGTCCGCGCGTGTCGTACTTGTTCTCGGCCTTGCTCTGTTCATCGGTGGCCTCGGCCGCAGCGGTCTTCGCGGCGCGCAGGTACAGGTCCAGTTCGGCCGCCAGCTTCTCCACGATCTTTCCCAGCACTTCCTGCTTGTTCACTTCTTGATCCTTTCAGCGACGACGATGGTATCCCTCGTCCTCGTACCGCATTGCCACCAGCTCCCGCGCCTGTGCCTCCCATCGGGAAGCCGGCATCATCTCCCAACCCACCTGCCAGTCCCGCGACGCCACCGTGCGCAGCGCTGCCGCGAAGACATCCCGGTCCACACCGCCGGGTACCGGTTGGAGGCTTCCTTGGATCAGCAGGCCCGACTGGTTCCGGCGCTGCGCCGCGCCCGCGATCTTCCGGCCCCCGTGCAAGAGATCGAACTTCTCCCAACCGAGGAAACACTGCCCCGGTCCGGTCGGTTCGCAACAGGTCGCGACCTCGGTGGGAACGCCGCATTCCTGAAACGCCTGGTCCAGCCAACGGTGCATCCGCTCGTAGCTTTCCGGGGCCCGCAACGCGTACCATGGGTGTCCGGGAGGCACCGCGAAGGCATAGGTCCAATCCGCCAGATGCGGCACCAGTCCACCGCCCGTTGGCCGTCGCAGGAGCGGACGGATCCGTGTCCAGGTCTCGATCTCCGCGATCTTCTGGAAGTACCCGAACGTGGCCGCGGGTGAGGCCCACCCGTACCAGCGGAACACGGGCACACCCACCGCCGAAGCCTGCAAGAGCAACGCTTCGTCGAAGGCCATGTTCCAGGCCGGAGCCACGGCTCCGGCCTCCACGAAACCCCAGACAGGCCCGCTGACGGAACTGCCTTTCTCCACGCCTTCCATCGCAGGCGTCCTCATCCGGCACGCGACACCGCACGCACCGCGCGCAGGAGGGCGTCGATCTCGGCATCGGTGCCAATGGTGATCCGCAGGTATTGCTGGATCTCGGGGAGCGAAAACCAGCGGACGAGGATCTTCTTCTCGCGCAACCGCTCAAGCCACGCCTTGGCGGGAAGCCCCGGAGGCTCAGCCAGCAGGAAGTTCGTCTGGCTGGGCAACACCTTCCACCCCAGTCCGGTCAGCTCCCGCCGGAGCCTCTCCCGCGTCCGGATCACGCGTGCGAACCCCTTCCGATAGTATCCGAGATGATCCAGCGTGGCCTCGGCGGCCACCTGACCCAGACCGTTCACGTTGTAGCTGTCGCGCACCCGATCCAAGGCGGCCACCACGTCCGCATGCGCGATGCAGTATCCGACCCGCTGGAAGCACAGGGAGTAGGCCTTCGAAAAGGTGCGCGCCACCACCACGTGAGGGTACTTCAGCGCAAGGTCCGCGGAATGTCCCTCGGCGAAGTCCACATAGGCCTCGTCGAGCACGATCACGCCCTTCTGGGCCTTGCACAGGGCCTCCAATTCCTCCCGTGAATAGCCGCGTCCGCTGGGCGCATTGGGCGTGGTCACCAAGCTCAGGGCCGCGTCGAAATCCCATTCCCCACCCCGCTTCAACGCCGGAACCGTCGGCAGGGCGAAGTCCTCCAACAACGGCACCGGCTTCGGGCGGGCTCCGTGCGTCTCCGCCAACACCGGATACAGCGAATAGCAGGGCCACAGGTACTGCACCGTCGCCTTGCCCAATGTGGTCGGCGTCACCGCGGACAGCGGCTCCGCAAACGCGCGGATCAGGTACGCCAGCACCTCATCCGAGCCATTCCCGATGAAGATGTTCTCGGGACCGCAGCCGTGCATCTGGGCGAGCTTCGCGCGCAGGCCGCTGGAGGTCGGGTTCGGGTAGAGCCGCAAGCGCCCGTCCACGGCCGCGCGCGTCGCCTTCAGCACCGCCGGAGCCGGCGGATACGGGTTTTCGTTGGTGTTGAGCTTGATCAGGCCGCGGATCTTCGGCTGCTCGCCGGGCACGTACGCGTGCAATGCCTGCACCAAGGGACGGACACGCGCCGCCACACCCGCCTTCTTCACCGAGGATCGTTTTGTCTTCATCGCTCAGATTCCAAACCGACAGCCATGGACTGCCCTCGCCTGATCGACGAGGGAAACAGCCCGCCTCCATCCAACACCTGCCACCGAAGCCTCCTCCCCGCGGACATGGACCCGTCGGGAGGGCAACGGCCTACTTGTCCGCGCGGATCGTCGCCGAACGGCCGTGGGCATCGAGGCCTTCGACCTGGGCAAACTTCTGGACGGACGCCAGCGCCTGCTTCAAGGCGCCCTTGCCATACTCCACCACGCTCGTACGCCGCTGGAACTGGTCCACCGTCAGGCCCGCGAACGATCGCCCGGCACCACCCGTCGGCAACTCGTGGCTCGGTCCCGCCACGTAATCCCCGAGGACCGTCGGCGAGTAATCGCCAAGGAAGATCGCCCCGGCCGTGGTCACCCGACGCGCCACGTCGCGGGCATGGGCCGTCATGATCTCGCAATGCTCGGGAGCGAGCCGGTTGGCCAGCGCGATGGCGTGATCGAGTTCCTCGACGTGGATGAGCCATCCGTTGGCGTTCAGCGCCTTCTCGATGAACGTCCGACGGGACAGCTTGGCGAGTTGGCGGTTGACCTCCTTCTCGACCGCCTTGAGCAGTTTTCCGGAGGTCGTGATCATCCAGACACGTTCGTGGCCGGATCCGTGTTCGGCCTGCGCCAGCAGGTCCGCGGCGACGAATTTCGGGTTCGCGGAATCATCCGCCAGCACCAGCACCTCACTCGGTCCGGGCAGCAGATCCACGGCAACGTATCCGAAGAGCAGGCGCTTGGCCGCGACCACGTAGGCGTTGCCGGGGCCGAAGACCTTCTGGACCCGGGCAATCTTCCCGGTGCCGAGGGCCATGGCAGCGATGGCTTGCGCGCCGCCCACCTTGTAGATCTCGGTCGCGCCCGCCACCTGCGCGGCGTACAGCAGCGCCGGGTTCACCTTCCCGTCCTTGCCCGGGGGTGTGCACACCACGATTTCGGGACATCCCGCGGTCTTCGCCAGGGTCACCGTCATCAGGGCCGTGGAGACCAGCGGCGCGGTGCCACCGGGAATGTAGATGCCCACGCGCTGGAAGGGGTCGAACTTCTCGCCGACCGCCGCGCCGTGGTGGTTCTTGGTCTGCCAGTCCACCCGCAAGGACTTGGAAGCGAACACCTGCACGCTCTTGTGCGCGTCCGCCACCGCCGCCTTCAGCGCGTCATCGACGCCCTCCATGGCTGCCGCCAATTCCGCCGCCGGCACCGCGAGACCGGCCGCCGTCAGCTTGGCTCCGTCAAATCGTTCCGTCAGCTCCACCAGCGCGGCATCCCCCTTTGCCCGCACCGATTCCACGATGGTCCGCGTCCGTTCATCAATCACCGGATCAAACAGGCTCGAACCGCCAGCTGCCCGGATCAGCTGCGCTTCAAAATTGGCGTCGCTGTGACGCGTCACGTTCATTGAGGCCACGTTACGCCACCGGGCACCCGCAAGTCAAAGCGACCACCATCAAGGTTTTGGCGGCGCGACTCCCAACTTCACCCTTCCACCCCATCACTTCCTCCCCATGCTCCATCGGCATGCGCCTTCGCTGGTGGATGATCCTTCTTTTCGCGGCCAACCGCCTTCTCGCGGCCGATTGGCAACCGCTCTTCGACGGCAAGTCCCTCGACGGCTGGGTCGTTACCCCGTTCGCCGGTCACGGCGAGATCGAGGTGCGCGACGGCACCCTTGTCCTGAACCAGGGCGTCCTCACCGGGATCCACCGCACCAATCCGCCCGCCCTCGTCGATTATGAGGTGTCCCTCGAAGCCCGCCGCGTCCTTGGTGGCGACTTCTTTTGCGGCCTCACCTTCCCCGTCCTCGATTCCCACGCCACCCTCATCGTTGGCGGATGGGGCGGTGCCGTGGTTGGGATCTCCTCCCTCGACGACCAGGACGCCTCGCAGAACGAGACCACCCAATACCGCTCCTTCCAGAAGGACCGCTGGTACGCCATCCGCCTCGCCGTGACCCGCACCCACCTCTCGGTCTGGATCGACGACGAACGCCTCATCCATGTCGCGACGGCCGGTAAGAAGGTCGCCCTGCGCAGCGGCGAGATCGAGATGAGCGCGCCTTTCGGACTCGCCACGTGGAGCACCACCGCCGAACTCCGGAACCTCCGCTGGCGTTCCCTGGCAGCCCCTGCCCCCGCAGCCCCCGCCGGGGCCTTTGCGCTTCCACCACGCTTCACCACCGCCGCCGACCGCATCACCGCCGCCGCCACCAACAGCCACCGCGCCTGGAACCGTCTCGCCGAAATGTGCGACCGCTTCGGCCCGCGCCAGGCCGGCTCCACCAACCTCGAATCCGCCATCGACTGGATCCTTTCCGAGATGCGCGCCGACCGACTGGATGCCGTGCGCGGCGAACCCGTTCCCGTCTCCCACTGGGTCCGCGGAGCGGAATCACTCGAATTGCTCGAACCCACGCCCGAACCCCTGCCCCTGCTCGGCCTCGGCGGTTCCATCGGCACCCCACCCGAAGGCATCACCGCCCGGGTGCTGGTCGTCACGAATTTCGAGGAACTCTCCGCCCGCGCCGCCGAGGCCCAGGGCCGCGTCGTCGTCTTCAACGCCCCCTTCAAGAGTTACGGTGACACCGTCCGCTACCGCTGGTCCGGCGCCAACGCCGCCTCCAAGGCGGGGGCCGTTGCTTCGCTCGTCCGCGCCGTCGGCGACTTCGGACTGCGCACCCCACACACCGGTGCCATGGCCTACGAGAAGGACGTCCGCCGCATTCCCCACGCCAGCATTTCCGCCGAGGACGCCTCCCGACTCCACCGCTGGCAGCTCCGCGGCACCTCGCCCGTCGTCCGCCTACGGATGGAGGCCCGGAACCTGCCCGAAGCCACCTCCCGGAACGTCGTCGGCGAGATCCGCGGCACCTCCCTCCCCCACGAGATCATCGTCATCGGCGGCCACGTCGACTCATGGGATGTCGGCCGCGGCGCCCTCGACGATGGCGGTGGCTGCATCGCCGCCTGGGAAGCCCTCCGGATCCTGCGTGAACTCGGCCTCCAACCCAAGCGCACCATCCGCTGCGTCCTCTGGACCGATGAGGAGAACGGCATCCATGGTGCCAAGGGTTACCGAAACACCCACCGGTCCGAGCTCGCCAACCACGTCATCGCCGTCGAGAGCGACAACGGCGCCTTCGATCCCACCGGCTTCGGCTTCACCGGCAGCACGGACGCCATGGCCATCATCCGCGCCATCGGCGAACTTACCGGCCCACGCCTCGGTGCGGGCCGGATCGTTCCCGGCGGGGCCGACGCTGACACCGGCCCCCTCCTCGAGGAAGGCGTTCCCGTCGCGGCCCTCCGCGTCAAGGGCGAGCGCTACTTCTGGTATCACCACACCGAAGCCGACACCCCCGAAAAGGTGGACCCCGACGCCCTCAACCGCTGCACCGCCGCCCTGGCGATCCTCGCCTACACCCTCGCCGATCTCGAACAGACGCTCCCCCGCTGAAGAGGGTAGACGACGTGAGGAGGCTGTGGTTGAAGAACCGAGTTTCCAGATCCCAGTCCCCAGTCCTGTGCGCGGAGTCCGGCAGCCTGGAAGCTGACCTCTGGCAACCTTTGCTTGACCGCGTTCCCAACGCCAACGGCGTTGAGGCCCCGAGCCCAGGGTTGGTCCGAGGAACGAGGACAACCCTGGGAACACCCGTCGATGCGCGACCCAACCGCAACGCGGTTGTGGCCGGACCACCGCGAAAACCGCAGGGTGGCGCGAAGGGCAGACTCAGGGAGGCCACAACCGCGTTGCGGTTGGCTGGGGACGAAATCGTAACCCAGGGTAGCCTCGCAAGCTCGGCAACCCTGGGCTTGGATCCAGAATCCCGTTGGGATTCGCCGGAGGCCACCCGGTCCACCGCCCCCTCTGGAAAGGACTCGGGACGGCGATGTCCTCATCGCCATTGGAAATGGCCTTTGAGACTGAAGCGACGAGGACGTCGCCGCCCCGTTGCATGCGGGGGCAATGTCAAGATGCGCCCACTGGCCACCGGGCTTGAAACTTGAATCTGAAATCTTGAACCTCTCGCCCTTCTCATGAACACGTCGCTGATCGTCTCGCTGGCCTGCGCAGCACTCACGGCCACGGCTGCCCAGGCCGCCGAATCCGTCCGGTTCTCCCTCCGCCTGATGGCCGACGGTCTGGTTTCACCGCTCAGCTTCAATGCGCTCCCCGATGGCCGCGCCCTCGTCGCGGATCAGGTGGGAACCATCCGCGTCATGAAGTCCGGCGGCGGACTGGAGGAAGGCGATGTCCTGAATCTCGCCTCCCGTCTCTCGAAGGTGAACCACAACTCCTTCGATGAACGCGGCCTCCTCAGCGTGGCCCTGCATCCCCGGTTTGCCGCCAATCGTCGCCTCTTCATCGCCTACACCGCCCCGCGCCGCGCGACCGCCCCGGCCGAGTACGACTGCACCCTGCGCATCTCCGAGTTCAAACTTCCCGCATCCGAGCCCCTCCGCATCGATCCCGCCTCCGAGCGCATCGTCTTCGAGGTCGACAAGCCCTACTTCAACCACAACGGCGGCCGCATCGCGTTCGGCCCCGATGGCCAGCTTTACATCTCCGTCGGTGACGGAGGCGGCCCCAAGGGCTGCGACATCGGCAATGGCCACGCCCCGGAAGGCAACGGCCAGAACCTCCGCACCCACCTCGCCAAGATCCTCCGGATCGACGTGGAAGGCACCTCCGGCACCCAGGCGTACCGGATCCCGGCGGACAACCCTTTCGCCGACGGCAAGGACGCCCTTCCCGAGATCTGGGCTTACGGCGTCCGCAACCCGTGGAGCCTGACCTTCGACCGCGCCGGCACCCGGGAACTCTTCGTCGCCGACATCGGCCAGATGCGCTGGGAAGAGGTCAACATCATCCACCGGGGAGCCAACTACGGCTGGCCCTTGCGCGAGGGATTCGAGGGATTCAACCGCGAACACCCGGAACAGGCACCCACCGGCCTTCCCGAGAAGGGCCTGCGCGGCGAACCCCTCGCGAACCCGATCACGACCTACAAGAACCCCAGCGGCTTCCGGAAGGACCCCGAGGCCCTCGGCATCAGCATCACCGGCGGATACGTCTACCGCGGCATGGCCCTCAAGGACATCGAAGGTGATTATGTCTTCGGTGATTGGTCCGGTGCCCAGGGCACCCCGCAGGGCCGCCTCTTCATCGCCCGGCGCCCCGCCACCCCGTCCACGAGCGCCTGGCAGATCGACACCATCCGGATCAACGGGCCCGGAAAACTCTTCGGATGCGTCTGCGCCTTCGGCGAGGACAACGACGGCGAACTCTACGTCCTGACCAACGGTTCCACCGGCCTCACCCCCGGCCGTGGCAAGGTCTGGCGCCTCGAGGCCGATACCACGCCCTGAGAGGCGAGGATGGAGAGTCCCCAGAACCCAGTTCCCAGTCTCCAGACCCCTGATTGATGATGGAATCTGGAAACTGGCGTCTGGGAACTGGCCACTCCCCCTTCCCCTCCAAACTTGAATCTTCAAACTTCAATCTCCCCCAGAAACCGGGACACTGCACCCGGTGCGTGAACGCTGGCAAAAATTCCTCGAAGATGCGGAGACCTACTTCCTCGACGTCATCTTCCAGCAACGCCCCGGCAAGAAGGCCTCCCTTCTTCGCGGCACCCTGCAGCTCCTGTCCCACGTCTTCGCCGGCGCGGTCAAACTCCGCCGTGTCCTCTACAACGCCCGCATCTTCCGCGACGCCACCCTGGGCGTTCAGGTCATCGCGGTCGGCAACCTGACCGTCGGCGGCACCGGCAAAACCCCTGTCGTCGAGAAGTTCGCACGCGCGCTCCAGGACGCCGGACGCAAGGTCGCCATCCTCTCCCGCGGCTATCGCTCCAAGCCCAAGCCCCTCCTCCAACGGCTCCGCGACCGCGTCCTGCTCAAGACGGACACCACGCCACCCCGCATCGTCAGCGACGGCCAATCCCTCCTGCTCGACTCCTTCTCCTCCGGCGACGAGCCCTACATGCTCGCCTCCAACCTCCGCGACGTCGTCGTCCTCGTGGACAAGGACCGCGTCAAGGCCGGCCGTTACGCCGTGGAAAAGTTCGGATGCGACACCCTCCTGCTCGATGATGGATTCCAGTACTGGCGGCTCCGGGGCCGACGCACCGACGTCGTCCTGGTGGATTCGCAGCAACCCTTCTCGAACGGGTACATGCTTCCCCGCGGCACCCTGCGCGAACCCCCCTCCCACCTTCGGCGCGCCAACGTCGTCTTCCTGACCAAGGTCGACCGTTCCACGCCCGCCCACTCCGCCCGCATCGATGAACTCCGGGTCCGCGTCGCCAAACTCAACCCGGCGGCCGACATCATCGAGTGCGTCCATCACCCGCTCTACTTCGAGAACGTCTTCGGGGACGACCGCCACGGACTCGACCTCCTCAAGGGTCGGAAGGTCGCCTCCCTGAGCGGCATCGCCCAGCCCGAGAGCTTCGAATCCAAGCTCGTCGAGCTCGGCGCCGAGATCGTCCTGGCCCGGCGCTTCGCCGACCACCACCGCTTCAACCAGCAGGAGGTCCTGCACGCCATCAACCGGGCCAAGAAGCGCGGCGCCACGATGCTCATCACCACGCAGAAGGACGCCGTCCGCTTCCCCAAGCTCGATCGCCGCGACATCCCCGTCTACTTCATGCGCGTCGAGATCAAGATCGTCGCCGGCGCCGAAGGCTTCGAGGAATGCGTCAGCCGCATCTGCTTCCGCTGAGCCGCCTCCTCTTCCACCGCCGGGTGGGGGCACCCGGCCTTCAACTTTACGCCCCCACATCGCCGGGTGGGGGCACCCGGCCTTCAACTTTACGCCCCCAAATCGCCGGGTGGGGGCACCCGGCCTTCAACTTCACGCAACCGCACCGCCGGGTGAGGGCACCAGGCCTTCAACTTCATGCCTCCCCATCGCGGGATGGGGTCACCCGGCACACAGCAACGTGGCCAAAACCCATCCGCTTCCCTAACCTCCCTTCATGCCGCTGGCGCCTCCAGTTCCCCGAACGCGGGCTTCGCCCCTCGTCGAATGCACGGTCCAGAGCCCGTTGGGTCCCCTCCGACTCGGAGCCACCGACGAGGGCCTCTGCCTCCTTGAGTTCGACGATCCCCGCCGCCTCGCCAGCGCTCAGAAGGGACTGGATCGCTGGCTGGGACTCCCCCGTGTCCCCGGCCACAACGAACACATCGACCTCGCCATCTCCCAGCTCGAAGACTATTTCGCCGGAACCCGACGCACCTTCACCGTTCCCCTCGTCGCCCCCGGCACGTCCTTCGAAACCCGCGTCTGGACCGCCCTCCAATCGATCCCCTGCGGCACCACGTGGTCCTACGCCCAGCTCGCGGCCGCGATTGGCAATCCCCGGGCCCAGCGCGCCGTGGGCATGGCCAACGGACGCAACCGCATCGCCCTCCTCATCCCCTGCCATCGCGTCGTGAACACCGGCGGTTCGCTCGGCGGCTACGGCGGCGGACTCTGGCGCAAGGATTGGCTGCTCAAACACGAGGCGCGAACGGCACCGACCCGCCCCTTTGAATGCTGAGCAAGGCACCAAAGATCCCCTGCTGGCGCGGCGGGCTAGACTCGGGCGTCGCTTCGGGACTCACCCGACGGGCGGACCTCGCCCGAACTGGACGTCAACCCGATGCGATGCAACGCGTCGAGCGCGACTCCAACACCCACCAACGGGGCGAGCAGGAACCACGTCTGTCCGGCCCCAACCAGGGCCGTTGCGCCCAGGAAGGTGCACAGGAACAACCCGAACACGAAAAGCCAACGGGCGGCTTCGTGCCGTTTTGCACCCGGCTCAAGCCGTCGCAGGGTGAAGAAGGAAATCGCAGCGCTGGCGACCAACCCGATCATGGCAAGGCCAGCCGCGGTCAAGTTCTGATGGTTCATGTGTTCGCTTCGACCATCCTGCTTTACCTTCGTTCCACGGATCCTTCACATCGTACAGTCTCATCGCCGGGTGAGGGCACCCGGCCTCCAGTCAGGGATTGCCCAGCCGGAAGAACTCCGTCACCGCGGCAACGGCAGGGTCCTGAAGGGAGCCTTCGACCCCACCGGACGCTTCATCGCCACCGCCACGCAGGACGGCCATCTCCACCTCTGGGATGCCCTCGGCGAACCCGCCGGCCCGTCGCAACCGGTCGGAGGCACCACCAGCGTCGCGTTCAGCCCGATGGCACCCAACTCGCCACCCGGACCCTTGCGGGATCCGTCCAGCTCTGGGACGCCGCCACGGGAACACCCTTGATCCCCTCCCCGGAATCCACCGAGGAACTCTCCCGCCTGTCCGACGCCCTCAACGGCGTCCCACCCACGCGGTGAATCCACCGGCCCCCCGCCACCCCTTTCCCTCTTCTTGCGTCTCCTTGCGATTCTTGCGGCAAAACCCCTCACGCACCAAATCACCTTGCGGCCGCAACAACCGCAAGAGGACGACAAAGGGGGCACCCACGAACACCCACACCGGCGCTGCCCAAGTGAATGTAACGCTCCGCAGGGAATCGTGGACAGGGAGGCTGACGCGGGTGGATTGGTCCGTGGACGAGGAACCGTGGTCCCGGGATCACTGAGGAATTGATCTTCAGGGCCCTTTCCGGATTGGAA
>Ga0172372_10003363_pt1 | contig 23550 bp, 24 predicted proteins | sample LakKiv5m_2_FD_114544 | JGI IMG/M metagenome (GOLD analysis project Ga0172372, IMG submission 114544) | Freshwater microbial communities from Kabuno Bay, South-Kivu, Congo - kab_092012_9.5m | ecosystem: Environmental > Aquatic > Freshwater > Lake | place: Democratic Republic of the Congo...
AAACGCTTGGATTCTCAGTTGGACGTGTTTTTCCCGAAACAGAGGCAAAAGGGGCAGGCATTTCCGTCGGTTCAGCAAAGCGCGTCGTGGCGCACGAAGGGGAATCAAGTGCATAGCCCTAAAATACAAAACCGACCAATGTTCATGCGGTTGTAGGCTGCTACGTCCGGCGTGATCGATTTGAATTTCGTTTGCACGCGCGGCTCGCTGATTCCTTCGGAAATCCTCATACGTTTGGTTCGATTCAACGCTTAACCGGACACTACTGGGCCGTCGCAGAGATTGGCGGGACGGAATTGGAAGTTCAGGCATGGTCGGTCAGTGGGTTGGTCAACGGTTCAGCACTGCTTCCCAGCGCATCTCGTAAATCCAGTTGGCAAGCTGCTTCATCTCGTCGGGGGTCACGCGGCCTTTGAACGGCATCATCGGAATGATGCCCCACTTGCCCTGTCCGCCCTTTTCCATCTGGTCAATCATCTTGGCGATGGCGTCCGGGTCATCGGCGTATTTGGCGGCCACCACTTTGTAGGCAGGGCCGATGAGCTTCACATCGGGGTTGTGGCAGGTGATGCAAGTGTGCTTGGTGGCGAGGTCTCGCATGGCTGCGCTGTTCGCAGTGATGAAGCGCGCCGGCACCACGCGGAACTCCGGGGCCTTCGCGCCCTCGGGCTGCCAGCGGGCCACGGTGCCGAAGACGTTCACCAAGCCGGATGGTGTCACCCGGCCGTGCAGGTTAGGGTGCGGTTGCGCGGCGACCGTTTTGCCATTGCCGGCCTTGAGCTGATACACGGGTTGCGGCTCGAACTTACCGGCGTTGGCCCAGGTCACATTCGTGACCACGATGTGGTGTCCCTCCAACTTGGCCAAGGCGGCGTCGTCCCCAAGGGCATCCCAGCCCACCACTTCAATCGGCGGCAGGCCTTGGTTCGTGCCCTTGAGCGCCAACCCGTCGGCGGCGACGAGCAACCCGGTGAGGCCATCGGCGGTGCGGGTCAACTTGCCGGTCACCTCCACGCGGTCGCGGTAGCGCGGGAGCTTGGCGGCCTCGCCCTTGAAAACCACCGGCAGCCCGGCGTCGTCCTTGTGCAGGAAGAAGGCCAGTGAACCATCTTGGAGCACCGTGCGGGCGGAGACGACGCCATCCAAGGTGAAGGCGGTCGTGGTGTCCGTCGGCTTGGCCGTCGCGGGTTCGATTTTGGCCAGCACGTCCTTGAAGGAGGTTTCGGCGTGCAGCGTTGCCGCGCTCACGAGCAACGCACTGAGCAATGAAGACAGAGTTTTTTCCATATCGGGAGCGATGCTAACAGGCGGTTGCCCGGAGTTGCCTGCGGCAAAGTGCCGCAGGATGCGGTGCGGCTCGGGCTACTGCGCTGGCGGGTTGGGCCGTGTCTTGCTCGCCCGCCACCAGAGCGCGAGGTAGCTCACACAGATGCCGCACATGAGGAGTTGCGTGACGACAGCAGCGGGCCGCTCCGCCTGCCCGGCCAGCAACGCCGGCAGTTTGAGCAGCGCGCGAAAAGTGCCGGCCACGCCCAAGACGGCCACCAGCGCCATTGCCCGTGAGAGGGCGGGAAGCCAAGCCGGCCGCTCCAATGCCAGCCCAGCCGCGCCGGTCAGCAGCAGGCCGAAGATGGAGGGAATCAACGCCGTGGCCGATTGCCGGTCCGTGAGGAGGTAAGCGGCGATGCCGAGCACAATGAGGTGCGAGCCGACCAGCAGGGAAAGTTTCGGGACGGACATCATGGCGAGGGAACGGTCGTGCTGACTGAGGTTGGCTTTTCAGCCGGCGCGATGTTTCGCCGGGGTCGGGGTTGGTCGAGATGGGCGGCGGGCCAACTCTTCCCATGGGAAGGGGCGGGCGGGGCGGCGGCCGGACGAAACACACGGCCACTGTGAATGCACGCACAGGAGGAACCACCACTGACCGCCTGCCCCGCGCGCCAAAACCACGCGGCATCCGAGCGGCCGGCGCAGATGCCAGCGGCCTGCTCACTGCGATGGAAGCCGCGAAGTTTCAAATCCGGGGCAACCTACCACGGGCAGATGCTCCCGCGCCTGCGGCAATTTGCCGCATTCCGCCGCCGTGCCATAGCACCCATGCTGCTGCACATGAAGAATTGCATCATCGTGGTAGCCGTCCTGTTGTTCCTTCCTCGGTTGGCGAGCGCGAACACGCTCACCAACGGTTCGGCCACCATCAACTTCGACAAAGCCGCGTGGGATTCCTTGGCGGCGGGCATCGGCGCACCACAGCCAGTCCTCACGCTGTCCGCGTTCTTCAATCAATCCCAGGCCAGCGGACTCTCCGTCACCCAGGCGATGACCACGCCCCAGACCAGCCCGTCGTATCTGAACCAGGTCTATGCAATGAACGGAACCTCCGTGGCAAACGAGGCCGGGCGCGCGACGCAGCCGACCACCTTCGACTACACGCCGGGAAACGCGGCCGGTCACACCGGCTTCATTGGGCTGGGCGGATTGGCCCGGTTCGATGTCAGCAGCGGCGGCACACTGCTTTACGGTGACTATTCCGTGCAGTTCGACACTTCCCGGACCTTGCTGGGCGGCTCGGGATGGTATCTCAAGGGGAACATTGCTCCGGCGGGAGCGGCCTTCGACCTCCTCAACGTCAACGTCGTGGACACTGCTGGCGCGCTCAACATCTCCGGAAACCTGGGCGTCTCCCCCGAAGTGGCTACTTTCCTCTACGGAACACCGTCCGATGCGCTGAGGAATGTCGGCACGTTCAGCTTCTCTGCCACGTCCGTGCCCGAGCCGGCCACGGTGACCTTGCTCGGTCTCGCCAGCCTGATGAGTCTGTGGCGGGGCGGCAAACGCGCGCGCCGTTGAGCTTGGGCTGGCTTCCGCGTGGTGCGGTCACGAAGCCCCTGACGGAATTTTCCTACCGACTACGAGTTTATGACACCCAGATTCACCTCGTCGCGTTTGCGATATTGCGCCTTCACTCTCATCGAACTGCTCGTCGTCATCGCCATCATCGCGATTCTGGCGGGCATGCTGTTGCCCGCGCTCGCGCAGGCCAAGCGCCGCGCCAAACGCGTCGCCTGCCTGAGCAATCTCCGGCAATACACGGTGGCGGACCTCGTGTATGTGGATGACAACGAAAAGTTCGATGACTCACACGCCGTCGTGCCCAGCACCATCACGGGGCAGCACTTCACGAACATGGCCCGTGCGATGGGCACCACGCTGCCGCCCGGCCCCATCGCCAGTTGGCCCACCCGGCCGCTTCAGCCCAAGTGGATGAACTGCCCGCTGGCGACTGAATCCAACTACGCCGAGGGCATGACGGTTGGTGGCGGGCGCTACACGGGCTACAACTACGTGGCGGGTCTGACCAACAGCGCTTTCAACACGCTCTTGCACCCCGAGCACACCGCCGACGCCCGGAACAGCTATCGCGGCGTCATGTGGGCCGACCAGCTCCAGGAATTCAACTCGACCATCCCGCAGCGTTGGGAATGTTTCCACGTCCAGAAGCGCACCAGCTACACCGCGTTTGTGGTGAATGATTTTGAAATCTCCGGCCAGCACCGGGCCTGGTCTGACGGCTCCGTCGAGTGGGTGAACCGCAACAAGCTGGACCTCGTCAGCGGCCTCACCAGCCCGGACTGTCAGATCAACAACGTCTTCGGCAGATACTACTACTGAACCCCAACCCGCCCCACTGAATGTCCAACCAAACCTTGTCCCGCCGCGAAGCCCTACAACTTGCCGCCCTCGCCTCCGCCTTTAGCGCTGGCTTCGCCGGAGCCGCCGAACCAGCCGCGAAAAGCGCTGCCAAGCCCGCCACGGCCCACGTCCATCCCGAGCAGCTCCGCATGGGCAACGAGCAAATCGCCATCCTCGTTTATCCCGAGTTCACCGCGCTGGACGCGTTGGGACCGCACTACGCGCTGGCCGGCATGATGGGCGCGACCGTGCGCTTCGTGGCCAAGACGCTCGACCCCGTGCCCTGCGAAGGCGCTGCGCTGGGTGGCTTTCAGGTGAAGCCGCATCTGACCTTCGCCACCTGCCCCGCCGACCTTGACCTGCTGCTCGTTCCCGGCGGGCTGACCGGCACCATGGCGGCCGTCGCAGATGACGCGACGCGCAAGTTCCTCGCCGACCGGGGCGCACGGGCCAAGCTCGTCGGCAGCGTCTGCACCGGCTCGCTGCTGCTCGGCGCGGCGGGGCTGCTGAAAGGCCGCAAGGCCACGAGTCACTGGCAACTGCTGCCCGTGCTCAAGGACGTGGGTGCCACGCCGGTGACGGAGCGCATCGTGTTCGACGGCAAAGACCGCGTGACCGCCGCCGGGGTCAGCGCGGGGATTGACCTCGGTTTGGAACTCGTGCGCCGGTATCGCGGCGACTTTTACGCGAAGGGAATGCAACTCCTCGGCGAGTATGACCCACAGCCGCCGTTCCCCAAAGGCGGCAATCCCGCTACCGCTGACAAGAACGTCGTGGACCTGCTGAACATGATGCACGACCCGCTGGTCACAAAGTTCCGCGAGACAGTGCTCGCCGCGCGAGCCAAGGCGAAGTGAGCGCGGCCAGCAGCACGCAAGCCGGCGACGATGGCTTGGTGAACTTGCGTGTGCGGCGGCGAGTTGACTGGGGGGCGTTTCCGCGCCTGCTATTTGGCGCTGATACGCTCAATCACCCACCACAGCCCCATCGCGGCGATGGCGAGTGAGCCGGGGACGACGATGAACTTGCGGTATTTTTCCGGGTCGGTGGCCCAGGCCGTGGCGATGAAGGCGAGGGCGATAACGGCCAATTGGCCCAACTCGACGCCGAGGTTGATGCCCAGCAGGCCCACTACCAAAGAGGTGGTGGAATCCAGCCGGGTGGCCATGGCACCGGCGAAACCCAGGCCGTGGATAAGGCCGAAGGCAAAGACCACGAACAGCCGCCAGTGGGTGTAGTCCTTGAAAAATACGTTCTCCAACGCGACGACCACGATGCTGCCCGCGATGAGCGGCTCCACGAGGCTGGCCGGGAGTTTCACGTAGCCAGCCGAGGCGAGCCACAAGGTGAGAGTGTGGGCGACGGTGAAGGTGGAGATTTGCAGAATGAGCGGACGCCACTTGCGGGTGAGGAGGAAGACGCCGAGGACGAACAGGATGTGGTCCAATCCCTCGGGGATGACGTGGGCGAATCCGCGCTTGATTTCGGACGCGAACAGCGCCAGCCAGTCACCGGGGGTCGCTTTGACGCCGACGGAACCTTCCGTGCGCCCGCCGGTCTTGGGGGTGATGCCCTGCTCGGTGAGGTCGAGGGTGAAGCTGGTTTCGCCGGGATAGAGGACAGCGTAACGCTCGATTTGCTTGCCGCCGATGAAGTTGACGAACAGCACGTTGAGCGGGCTGCCCATTTTCTCCGGGGTCAGGACGAGGGCCTCAATCCGGTAGCCGGTCATGCCCGCGATGACCTGTGTTTTCCAGGAGCCAACGAGCACGGTCTCGTCGCCCTTGAGCAGGTTGGGGTCATCGGTTTCAAACGGGATGCCGCCATCGCCGAGCTTCTTGAATTCCCAAACGAGCTTCGGCTTCACCTCGCCGACGGGGTCGAAGAAGAAGCGGAGTCGCTGCGCGACGAAGGTCTCGGCGGTCTCCCTCATCTGCCGGACTTTGTCGGGGGAAAGGCTTTCGATGGCTCCTTTCTGGTAGTAATTGACCGACTCGGGGTCCTTCGTAAAGGCGCGCGGGTCCACCTCGATGCGAATTTCCGCACTCCCATCGTTCGCGAAGTGAGACCGCACCGGGAGGTCCGGCACCGGGTGTGCCTGGACGGCAGCCGGGCCGGCCAAGGCGAGGAAGAACGCCAGCAGGCGCGACCAGACCGAAAGAAAAGGGCGGTTCATGCGTGAATTGTTGGGTGACTCCGGCGGATGTTCCATGGCGGAGGACGCTAAACCAAGGCGCGTTCCGGTTAGTCGCCTCGGGAACGTAACGAACCGGAATTCACCGGGGCAAGCCCGCGTTTCGCCTTGGGAGCCGACCGATTCAACGCCGTTCGCTGACCAAAATTTGAGATTGCCAAGGATAACGGGTAAGCGGCACTTTCCCCCAAGTGAAGCAGCCATAAACTGCTTCTAAACAGAATCAACCTAACAGTTACAATCCATGAAGAAACTCCTCGCTCTTGCCATCACTTTGGTCGTCGCTCACGCCTCGTATGCCGGATGCGGCCTCAAGGTCCCGGTCTCCGGTGAAGTCAAAGCCTACAATGCCGAGAAGAAGCAACTCACCGTCGGCACCCAGGCGATCACGCTCGCGGCTGCGGTGAAGATCACCGACGCCAAGGGCCAAGCCGTCAAGGCTGCCGACCTCGTTGGCAAGAAGGTCACGGTTTCCACCGACAAGCACAACAAGCAGGGCGAGTCGGTCACCGTGGCGGCTGCAAAGTAACCGTCTTTCCCGCCTCCTGATTTAGGCGGCTGACAAACAAGACCCGGAGGTTCGCCCTCCGGGTCTTTTCGTTTCTAAGCGCAATCCCGACCGTCAGCGTGGGCCAGTGATTGCTTCAGAATGCAAGCGACCGCCGCTGGCTTGGCGATGACATGCCCGTCACCGCCTCACTTGGACTGGCCCTGAGCGTAACGCGCACCGATGACATCCCAGTCCACGACATTGTAGAAGGCGGCGAGGTAGTCCGCGCGGCGGTTCTGATACTTGAGGTAGTAGGCGTGTTCCCACACATCCACGCCGAGCAACGGCGTGCGGCCGGCGGAGAGCGGGGTGTCCTGGTTGGGCGTGGATTCGATGGCGAGTTCCTTCTTCGCATCGAGCGTGAGCCAGGCCCAGCCGCTGCCGAACTGCTTCATGGCCGCTTCGCTGAACTTCTCCTGGAACTTCGCGAAGCTCCCAAACTTCTGGTCGAGCGCCTTGGCCAGCTCGGCGGTCGGGCCGCGGCCGTTGTTCTTCTTGAGCTGCTGCCAGAACAGGGTGTGGTTCAAGTGGCCGCCACCGTGATTGCGCACGGCGGTGCGGACGGTCTCCGGCACGGCGGCGAGGTTCTTCACCAGCGCTTCGACGGACTTGCCCGCCAGCGCCGGAGTGTCGGTGATGGCTTTGTTCAAGCCGGCGACATAGGCGGCGTGGTGCTTGCCGTGGTGAATCTGCATGGTCTGCGCGTCCACGTGCGGTTCCAGTGCGTCGAAGGCGTAGCCCAGCGGGGGCAGGACGATGGCGGCGGGAGCGGCGGTCTGGGCCTGCGCCGGGAAGAGCGTGGAACCGAGGGAGACGGCCGCACTGAAGAGCGCGGTCTTTTGCAGGGCTTGGCGACGATTGAGCATGTTATTTTGTGGGTTTGAGGTTGGCAGACTTTGGACTGGGAAAGCGGCCGGAGGTTCAGCGGTGGGGTGGATACTTGGCAAGCTTGCGTTGGAGCGAACGGCGGTCAATGCCCAGCACGCGGGCGGCGTGCGAGACGTTGCCTTCGCAGTCCGACAGCACGCGTTGGATGTGCTCCCATTCCACGCGGTCGAGTGAAGGCGTTTCCTCCGGCGTGGCGCGGGGTGTTTCGCGCGGCCCGGTCTGGCCGCGCAGGGCGGCGATCACCTGCTCGGTGTCCGCCGGTTTGGTGAGGTAATCTTGCGCGCCGGAGCGCACGGCTTCGAGGGCGGTGGCGATGCTTCCGTAACCGGTGAGCATCACGATGCGGAGTTCCGGCCGCCGGGCGCGCAGGCGGGGGATGACTTCCAGACCGCTGGCCCCGGCGAGTTTCAAGTCCACGACGGCGGCGGTGGGGGCCGCTGTCTGGGCGAGCGCTTCGGCTTCGGTCGAGTCGGAGGCCTGCGCCACCACGCACCCTCTCGCGGTGAGGGCGCGGGCCAGCCGGCTGCGAAAGGGCACATCGTCATCCACGAGGAGAATGGAGAGGGCGGCGTTCACTCAAGCGGCGGGAAAGGGCAGGCGCAGGCGGGCGATGGTGCGCTGGCCGGGTTCGGATTCAAATTCCAGATGGCCGCCCACCCGTTGGGCGAAGAGACGGACCAGGAACAAGCCCAGGCCCAGCCCTTGGCCCGGCGGCTTGGTCGTGAAGAACGGCTCGCCCAAGCGGGGCAGGCGGTCGGCCGGAATGCCCGTGCCGGAATCACGCACTTCGACGCAGAGTCCCGGCGAGGTCGCGAGGAGATGCAGCTCGACGGGCCGTTCCGGGGCGGAGGCGTCGCACCCGTTTTTGACCAGGCTGGCCAAGGCTTGGGCGAGCAGGGCGCGGGGCACCCGCCAGCGGGCACCGGCGGTGGCGTCGTGGATTTGCAGCCGCGCGGCTTCCGCTGGTCGGATTTGCGCCTGAGCATCGCGAACGATGAGCGTGGCGTCGGTGGGCGAAGGTGGTTCATCCGTGCCGCCGGTGGAGTCGCGGTTCATCCGGTCCAGAATCCGGCGGCAACGGTCCACTTCGTCGCGGATGAGTTGGGCATCGTCTGCGAGTTCCTGGCCGTGGGGCAGCGCCGCCGCCGCCCGGACGAGCTCCTGCGAGGCGACAGCGATGGTGCCCAAGGGCGAGCCGAGTTCGTGGGCGACGCCGGCGGCGAGGGTGGTGAGCGCGGCGAAGCGTTCATTCTGCGCCGCCAGCAGCCGGGTCTGGTGCAGCTCGCGTTCGCGCTGGCGCAACTGGTCATTCACCCGCACCACGAAGAAGGCGATGACCGCCGAGGTGATGCCGAAGGAAATCAACATGCCTTGCAAGTGCTGCTCCAAATGCACGCGCGCCCGGACATCGTAGAAGGCGCGCGCATCGCCGCAGATGGCCTCGGGCAGGCTGGGCACGAACAGCGTGCTGAAACAGGCGGTGCACAAGGCGGCCAGCGCCCAAGTCCAGCGCGCCGGCAGCAGCACCGCCGCGAGCGTGACGTGGACGAGGTAGAAGGAGCTGAAGGGATTGTGCGCGCCGCCGGTGAGCGCCAGCAGGCCGGTGAGGTTCAAACTGTCAAACGCCAGCACGCTGGCGGTGAGCCAAGGGGCCGGCGCGGCGTCCCGCCGGGCCAGCCGTTGCAGGAGCAGATTGCTGACCGCAGTCAGCGCGATGAGGCCCCACACTTGGGCGTGCGGCAGGCGCAGGCCCAGACCATGCGCGGCGGCCAGCACGGTCGTGCCTTGGGCCAGCACCGCCGTCCAGCGCAGCCGCACCAGCCAAGCCAGCGGGCGGGCAAGGTTGGCCGGCGGTTCAACGGGCGGCTGGGGATTCCTTGCGGAGTTCATGCAGGGCATCGAGCACATCGGCCGCCACCGACGGCGCGAGGCCGTTGAAGTGATGGCGCACCTCGCCTGCGCGATCCACCAGTGCGACTGCATAATGCTGGCGGAAGCCGGCCGAAGGCTCGTTCACGGCCGCTGAGTCGCGGGCCAGAAAGCTTGCCTCTATGACGCGATGCAACTCCACCTTGTCGCCTGTGAGCAGGAGCCACCGCTGCGGGTCGGCGTTCCAGCGGCGGGCGAACTGCGCGAGCAACGGCGGCTGGTCGGTGCGCGGGTCCATGCTGAAGGTCACGATGCGCAGGTCGTCCGCGCCGACGTTCGCGGACTGGATCCGCTCCAGCCGCCGGCTGATTTCCGTGCAGGTGGCGGAGCAGCCGGTGAACAGAAAGCTCACCACGAGAAATTTGCCGTCGAAGTCGGCGCGCGTGACTGCGCGGCCGTCCCAGTTCACGAGGGAGAAATCCACCAGCTTGCGGGCGGCGGTCGGGGCGGGCTCCGGGATGGGCGGAACTGCGGGACGGCGGATCAGGAAGGTGAGCAGCCCCAAACCCAGACCCAGCACGGCGACGACCGCGAGGAATGCGGCTACTTCGCGGTTCACAGAGTCACCGCCCTTCAAGGTGGCCGAGGGCAAGCTCATGGCTTGACCAGCGCGCCTTTGAAGCCGGCCTCCTCGATCACCTTGAGGAGCTTCGGGGCGACGACGCGGTTGGTGTCGAAGGCGACGACGGCGGTGGCGTTGGTCAGCGTGACGGTCGCGCGGGCGACCCCGGGCGTCAGACGAAGCTCGGCTTCGAGTCCGCCGGCGCACCCGGCGCAGGTCATGCCGGTGATGCGGAATAGGTTGGTGGCGGAGGCGATGACGGGGGCCGCCTGTTTCTCGGCGGCCGAACAGAGCGACACGGAGGCGAGCAGAAGCAACAGGGCGGATTTCATTGGGAAGAAAGTCAGTCGAAAGCGGCGGCGAAGGAAACCGCCGCCGCGCCGCGCCGGGGAATGACTCCCGGCGGGCGCAAGCGAACGGTCAGGGCTTACTTGCCCTTGTGGGGTTCGTGGCAGGCCTTGCAGTTCACAGCGGCCTTGTATTTGTCGGCGGCCCCGGCCTCGCCCTTGTCGAGCGCGGCGGTGGCGGCGACGAGCGCGCCGGCCTTGGCCTTCCAGCTCGCGGCGTCGCCCTGGGGCGGCTTGGCGGCGGCCATCGCCGTGTAGGCGGCGAGCATGCCCTTGATTTCCTCCTTGGTGGCCTGGCCGGCGCCCGCCTTCTTGCAGACGGGGTCGGTGCCCTTCGGAGCCTTGTGGTATTTGGCCATCGCCTCCTTGATGGGATTCTTGGCGTCGGCGGCGGTGAGGCCGGTGACGCACAAGCCGAACGCCACGGCCAATACGGCCGAGGCGCGCAACGCGGTCTTCGTGGTTTCTTTCATGGTGTGTGTGGTGCTGCTGCTTGCTGTGTGTGTTTCTGTCTGCTCACCCCGCGGTGGCCGCGCCGCTCAGGCGACGTAGTTGGGCGGGGAAGTGTCTATTGGGTGGTCACCATTTCCATTCGAGGCCGGTGTAGATGGCGCGGCCGTCGCCGGGGAGGAATTGCGCCAGCACCGCGCCGGGCAGGGTGGAATCAGTGAGGACACCGGTGGTTGCGGCATAGCGTTTGTCGGTCAGGTTGCGGACTTCGACGAACAGGTTCAAACCTTTCTTCGCGCGCCAGCCCGCCTTGAGGCCCAGCAGCGCGTAGGGATCCGCGAACAAGGTGCTCGCCATGTCCACCGGATACTTGAACGGCACATACTCGAGGTTCGGCCCGAAGTAGAAGCCGTCCGGGTGCTCGTAGTTCAGTTCGGCGCGCAGGTAGTGCTCGGGGACGCCGGGCATCTGGTTGTTGGCATACGTGCCGTCGTCCTGAAAGCGGAAGCGGCTCCAGAGGTAGTTCCCGCGCAGCACGATGGCGTCCTGCTCGCAGTGGTGGCCGACGCGCAGCATCCCCTCCACCAGCCGGACCGCGCCACCGGCCTCGATGCCGAAGTGCGTCGTCGTGCTGGCATTGATGGTCGAGGTGACGCCGGGGGCCGCGCCCGGCACGGCGAAGGCCAGCAGTTCGTCCGCCACCCAGGCGTGATACACCGTGAAGTCCCAACTGAACCGGCTGCGCTCGCCGCGCGTGCCCAGCTCGACCGTCCACGCGGACTGCGCCTCGCGCGGCACGAAGGTGGGGATGCCGCCGATGGTCACGTTGCCCATCTCGGAGAAGGAGGGCGGCTCGTAGCTGCGGCTGAAGTTGCCGTAAAGCTGCCAGTCCTTTGCCGGTTCGTAGATGAAGCCGACCTTGGGGTTCACCGAGAAGTAGTCCTGGTTGAAGGTCACGACGGGCGGCGCGGCGGCGAAGATGCCGTCCACGTCGCGGTTGGCCCAGCTCGCCTGCGCGCCGAACACGATGGAGAGCTGGTCGTTGAGCCAGTGGCGGTTCTCGAAGTAGAGGTCGAGGTTCTGCGCCTGCTGGTAGTTTTGCAGCGTGCGCGCGCCGAGGGTGCCGGCGACGTTGAAGAACTGCGAGTTCTCCACGAAGTTCATCGTCGAGCTGAGGCCGAGGGTGAACTCATTCTTCCGGCCGAGGCGCTCGGCCTGGTTGCGGAAGCGCACGTCGAGGCCGAGGTCGTTCGAGTTCTGGTCAATGACCTGGAAGATTGGGTGGTAGAGATCCTTGTGCGAGACGAAGGACATGAGTTCGAGGCTGCCGTTGTCGAGTTGGAACGTCGTCTTGTTGGCGACGCGGTGCAGCTCGAAGTCGCGGTGCTGGTTGCCGGCGAGGTTGGCGGCGTTGGCCTGGCGCGGGTTGGCCTCCAGTTGCGCCTTGGTGATGCTGCCGGGCAGGGCGGAGTCCGTCAGCACGTAGGTGTAGAACATCCGCGTCTCGACCGTGTCGCTGAAGCGCCAGCCGAAGTTGGAGCTGACGCGCTGCGTGCTCTGCCGCGAGTTCGCGCGGAAGCCGTCCTGCGAGTTGTGCGTGAGCGAGACGTAATAGTCCGCCGGGCCGACGACCTGCCCGCTGCTCAACTGCGCGCGCACATAGCCGTAGGAGCCGTATTCCGCGCGCACCTGCGCGGGGTCGGCCGTGTAGCCGGTCGGGGAGACGTAGTTGATCGCGCCGCCGAGCGTCGTGCTGCCGTAACGCAGCGCGTTCGCCCCGCGGAACACTTCGAGGTAATCCACCGAGAGCGGCTCGATGGCCTGCATGTCGAAGCCGCCGTCCGCGAGGTTCACGGGCACGCCGTCGAGCATCAGCTTGAGGCCGCGTCCGTGGAAGGTGCGCTGGATGCCTGAGCCGCGGATGGAGAGGCGCGCCTCATCCGAGCCGAAGCGCGGCTGCACGAACACGCCCGGCGCGTAGTCGAGCGCGTCCTTCATCGTCGAGGCGCGGCCGGTCTTGAACTCGTCGGCCTTGATGAGCGAGGCGCCGCCGGGGACGGCGCGCAGTTGTTCGAGCGCCTGCGCGGCGGCGGGGACGGTTTGGGAAGCTGGCTCCGGCTTCCCGGTCACGATGACTTCCGGGAGTTTGGTGGCGCGGGGCGGCTGGTTCGTCGCGGTCTGGGCCGGGAGGGCCAGCGCGCCGGCGAGCAGCGCGAACATCGAGGGCAGGAGGGTGGTGCGGGTCGCGGGTTTGGTTTGATTGCTTTTCACTTTCATACGTCAATCGGTCGTTCGTTGAACGGGATGCGGGGCTGATACGGTGCGCCGACGGGCGGGGAAGGACAACGAACCGCCCGCCAGCTATCAAGCCCCGCATCCCTAAATTTTTTCTGCTGCTGCATTCTCACTTCGCACACCGGGCACAGGCCGGTGGCGGGTTTTAAGGAAGAGCGGAGAGGCGGTAGGAGGAACTGGCGCGGACAGAAAGGACAATAACGGCCCGCGCTTTGGCTACGCCTCTCCGCCCAATTGGTTCCAAACACCCGGCGCGAATGCCGGGCGAGTGCTCGCGGGAAACAGGCTGTTCAAACGGCCATGCCACACGGCATCGCCACAGCCCGGCTTCACGCGGGCCTGGGAGGAGGGACTAGGCCGCTCGCGGCGGCGGGGAAGGGGGCGACTCGGCGCGCGGGGAGGCGGCCTCGTCGGGGGCGGTCGGAACGGAAAGCGGGGCGGGCGGGGTCAGGGCAAACACGGCGGCGCAGGGCAGTGACTCGATCTTCACCAGCGGCAGGAGCGATTCCTTCGCCTTCTCGGATTGCTGGCCCTCGCGGACGAGCTTGCAGATGCGGCAGGGATTTTTGCCGTCGAAGGTCTTGGTGAACGCCTCGCGCAGCGTGGTCTGCTGCGCGTAGCTGGCGAACATGCCGGCCCACGCGACCGACTGGAGCAGCGCCCAATGCAGCCCCACGGAGAGGGCCACGGCCAGAATCACGGCAACTTTGGCGGCGCGCTTGAACACGACGGGCGGTTTGATGACAGGCGCGAGCAGCGAATTCAAGCCCGATGTGCCGCAGGAACAGTCTTTCGATACATCAGGGGCCAAAGCCTTCCCGCAGATTCAAGACGACCGCAGATGCAAAGCAGAATCTGTGGAGGTGTTTTCAAAACCCTCCGAATGGATGGCAAGCGAATTGGGGTAGGTGAATGAATCCTTTGGAAACTCATTCGTTTGCCCCCATTCGGTTGCCAACTTCGGGAGTTCTGCCAATGGCTCTGTGGTCGTCTTGAATCTGCGGGAAGCTGGACTCCGGGAGTCACTCGCCCTGCGCTCGCTGCGCCCTTTCGCGGCGAGAAGGCCGTCGGCCTATTTGCTCTCCATCCTCCACACGCCCTTCCAGTCCGTCGGCGGGTAGCTGGTCAGCTCGTCGCAGCGGTGGACCATCAGCTTGCTCGGGCCGTCGTTGAACTGCTCGGCGAGCTTGGCGAAGACGGGCCGCGCCTCGGCGAACTTCCCGGCGGTGTAGTCGGCAAACGCGGCGTCCCACTCGCGCACCAGCTCCGCGTAGTTGGGCGGCGTGCGCGGGTTCTCGATCTCAAACAGCTCCACCGGCGTGCTCTTGCCCTTGACGATGACGCGATCCAGCAGCCGGTGCGTGGCGGGATTGGTGAGCAGCGCGAAGCACTCGCGCGAGACGAGCAGCGTGACGCCATAATACTTCGTGAGCGACTCGATGCGCGCGGCCTCGTTGATGGTGTCGCCGACGAGGCCGAAGTCGAGGCGCTTGGCGGAGCCTTTGTTGCCGAAGAGCACGGAGCCGCGATGCAGCGCGACGCCGTAGCCGAAGAGCGCCTTGACCTCGGGGGACTGCGCGGCCTTCACGGACTCCATGCCGGTGATGAGTTCCATCGCGGCGCGCAGGGCCTGGTTCGGCCCGTCCGGCTGCGGCTGCGGCGCGCCCCAGTAGGTGAGGAACTGGTCGCCGAGGAAGTGCTCGAGTGCGCCGTCCTGGCCCATGACGGCGTTGGTCTCGACCTCGAAGACCTGGTTGAGCAGGCGGAACATCCCGCCGGGGCCGAGCTTCTCGGCGAGCGGCGTGGAGTTGCGCAGATCGGTGAGCAGCAACGTGACCTCGGCGGAGCGCGCCTCCATCGAGCCGGGGTTTTCGAGCACGTAGGCGCTGACCTTGGGGGAGAAGTAGAGGTCCATCGTGGCGCGGAGTCTGCGTCGCGCGAGCAGTTCGACGGTGAACTCGTAGCCAAGCGCGCCCACGCCCGCGAAGTTGAGCACCAGCAGCGGTGACACCACCGGCACCAGCAGGCTGCGGTGATCGAATAGCCATTGCGACAAGCCGAACAAGTGCAGCAGCGAGACTGCGACAATCCAAACCAGCCGCTTGATCGGAGACTTGCAGCCCAGACAAAGGCCGAGAGCAACGAGGCCGGCGATGGTGACCGCCCCCAGGTTGGTTCCGTGGCTGGTCTCATTGACATAGGCGCGGTGGAGCGCGGCGTTGATGAGATTCAGGTGAACCTCGGGGCCTTTCATCCGCGCCGGCTTGAACGGCGAGTTGTGCATGTCCTGGAAGATGTTCGCCGTCGGGCCGACGAGCACGATCTTGTCCTTGAAGAACGCGCCGTCCTTGTAGTTCGACTTCCAGGTGTTCGGCAGGAAGATGTCGCACAACGAAAGCTCGCGGAAGCCTTCGTCGGGCCGGCCGGTGTAGCGGATGAGCGGCCAGACGCCGGCGGGCGGCAGCTTGTCGGTCTCGCCCAGCGCGCGCAGCGTGCGGGCGGCCAGCGACTCGACCACTTGATCGCGGCCCACGTCCATCTTCTTCTGGGCCACGCGCTCGAAGATGTCCGCCATTGTCAGACGGTAGTAGCCGCGCCGCACCACCCCGTCGCCGTCCGGCCAGATGGCCACGAAGCCAACCCGGGGATCGAAACGGCTGTCCTCGCTCGGCAGCAGTGAAGGGTTGGGAAAGACGAAGGTGAATTCCCCATCCTGTTCGAGCGCATTCCAGCCGAGGACGACGTGGTTGGAGTAGCGCTTGAGGCTTTCGGCGAACACAGTGTCACCAACGCCTTCCGAGGCAAACACGATGTCCAGCACCACGAGCTTGGCCCCGGACTGGACGAGCTTCCCGACCAACTCCGCCCACACTTGGCGGGTCCAGGGAAAACCGCCGCCGAGCAGTTTCGCCACCGGCAGGGCAGCCTCCTCCTCGGGGGTGAAATGGCCCTTGTAAGTTGGCTTGTCTATCCCGACGAACACCAGGCGGGGGTCGCGGGGCACCAGCGCGCCCCGGCGCGTGCGCAAATCCTGGGTGTAGGACTCCGCCTCGGTGAGCGGGTCGAAACGGCCCTCGAAGATCAACAGCAGGGTCGTCGCCGCCAGACAGATGGCCGCCAGCGTCAAGCGGCGGCGCAGCGGGCTGTCTTCTTTCATGCGGAGAGCTTTGGGCTTGTCGCGGGGGCGAAATCCGGCCACATTCCGCCCAACAATCCGCCCCGGGTCAAGGGAAAGGATGATTATGAAAGCACCGCTCTCGTCCGCGCTCGCCCTCCTGCTCGCCACGCCCGCCCTGTTCGCCGCCGACCTGCGACAGGCCACGTTCACCCAGGTCATCAAGGATGTGAGCGTCGTTTCCTCCGGGGCCAAGACCTCGGCCAAGCTGAACGACACGTTCGTCAACCCCGACATCGTCCAGACCGGCCCGGATTCGCTGGCGGAACTGATCGCGGCGGACAAGACCGTGACGCGCATCGGCGCGAACACGATCTTCTCGTTCACCGGCAAGGGCCGCGACGTGAACTTGCAGGAAGGCAGCGTCCTCTTCCATTCCCCCAAGGGCAAAGGCGGTGGCACCATCAAGACCAAGGCGGCTTCCGCCTCCGTCCTCGGCACCACCATCGTCGTCACGGCCACGGTGGGCGGCGGGTTCAAGGCCATCGTGCTCGAAGGGAAGGGGCAGATCACGCTGCCGAACGGCAACTTCCGCATCCTTCAGGCCGGCCAGGTCACGTTCGTGCTGCCGGGTGCGCAGCAGTTCGGCCCGCAGTTGAACATCAACCTCCAGAAACTCGTGGAAAGCTCCCGGCTCGTGCAGGGCTTCGAGACGGAGCTGCCGTCCAAGCCGGTCATCCAAGGGGCCATCGAACGGCAGCAGGTGCTCATCCGCGCCGGACTCGCCGAGGACACCGGGATTCTGGTCGCGAACCGCGCCACCACGGATTCTGTGGCCACCGTGGACCCGACGCTCGTGCAGCAGGCCGTCGAGGAGCGCAAGGACGAGATCGCGCTGGCGCGGGCCGCCGACGCCACCATCAGCAGCTCCGACCTCCGGTCCTTCGGGACCGCCACGCCGAAGCAGCTTTTCCTGGATCCGACGCGCGCCGACCTGCCGCTGCTGGGCGTGTTGAACTTCACCGGCCTGATCGCCAGGAACATCACCATCAAGACCGCCGCGATTGACTTCACGCCGTTCCTAAACCAGACCGACTTCACCCTCGCGGCGGACAACACCATGACCCTCCAAAGCCCGCCGGTCGCCGTGGCCACGCTGGTGCCGGACCTCGACCTGTTCGCCACCCCGTCGCACGCCTTCACGCCGCTGCTGGCGTCGGTCAAGTTCATCGCGCGCAACCACCTCAACATCTAGGACGGCTTCGCGATCCGCGCGGCGAACCTCGGGGACGTGTCCTTCATCGGCGGCGCGGCGATGACGCTCAACAGCGTCCAGTTCGAGAACAACTCCGGCAAGCTGGAGCTGAACGGCAAGGCCGGCCTCACCGTCAACGGCGGCGGCATCACCGGGCAGTCCTTGCTGGTCAACGGGAGCACGGTGGATGTCACCGGCGGCAGCTACAGTGCGACCGGTTCCGCCACCTTCAGCGGCTACGGCTCCACGCTCAACACGGACGGCACCAGCATCAGCGGCAACATCGTCAGCCTCCAGGCCCAGACCGACTCCGGCCTCCACAGCACCACGGTCAACGCGACCACGCTGGCGAACCTCACGTCGAGCCGCGACGTGCGCGTGGGCGGCGGTTCCTTCTCGGCCTCCACGGCAACCGGCACGCTCCAGGTCAGCGCGCAGCAGGACATCTTCGCGGGCAGCTCCGCGCAGTTCATCGGCAAGACGGTGCAGATGAGCGCCAGCCGGAACGTCAACCTCAACAATGTGCAGGTCGGCGGTTTCACGATGCTCAACGTCACGGCCGCGAACAATCTGTCCGTGGCCAGCGGCTCCTTCACCGGCGCGTCCGGCGCGTCCGCGAACCTCACTTCCACCGGCTCGCTGGGCGAACTGAACGTGAACGGCACTTCGTTCGCGGGCGTGCCCAGCATCGCGTTGAGCGCGGCGACCATCGTGCTCTCCTTCGTGGACTTTCCCTCCGGCTCCACCGTCAACTTGTCCAGCCTCCACGGCCGCCTGGCGGACAACCCCAACACCGGCGCGTCCGTCACCGCCGGCTTCGTCAATTACATCAACGGGGTTCGCTACGACGGCGTGCTGCTGACCGCTTCGGGCCACCCCAACATCAACATCGGCCAGCGTCCCTGAGCCGGCCGGTCGCCGCTGTTTCCCCGCATGAACCACCCCGCGCTCCCCTTGTTCCTCGGTGCCGCCTGCCTGGCGGGCGTTTCCGCGGCCACCGCCCAGACGGTGCCGCGCCTGGACCAGGCCGACACCATCAAGCGCCAGCAGGAACTGGAAAAACGCCTGCGGGACGCCGCCAAACCCGGCACCGCCGAGGCCGACGCGCCCGAGTTGTTCCAGGGCGAGCTGAAGGACGTCGGCCCGCAGTCCATTCTCAAGGTCAAGCAGGCGCGCACGCTCTTCGAGGTCGTGGCCGACAGCCAGTTCTTCTTCACCTCGAACCAGAACCTCGCCGAGGACGCCACCGGGACGACGCTGTTCGTGAACACCTTCCAGATCGCCTACGCCCCGCCGCCGGTGCAGACCGGGCGCGGCGCGGTGGCCCCGCGCGCCGGCTTCCGGCACCAGTGGTTCAACTACGGCCTCGGCGACGAGCCGGCGGAGAAGGGCAATCTGGACTTCGACCTGCAGTCGTTCTTCGGCGAGGTGAAGTGGGCCTTCCGGCAGGACTGGGTCGCGGAGGCGGGCATCGAGTGGTCGCGCCTGCTGAGTCACACGCCGAGCTACACCACTTACCGGCAGTTCTACAGCGAGTGGGTGCCGCGCGTGAGCGTGACGCGGAACGTCTCCCTGAGCGAGACGAAGTATTTCACCTTCACCTGGCAGGTCGCCTACCGCATCAGCGACTCGCCGGACGCCACGCTGTCCGTGCCGCCCGGCCCGCGCGATTTGAACGACCGGCTGGAGAACTCCTTCGTCGCCGCCTACACGCACGTCTTCGGCCCCAAGCTCGCCGTGCAGCCCTACTACCGCCTCGCCAGCAACCGCTACGACAAGCAGTCCGCCCGCACGACTACATCCACAACGTCGGCCTCTCCGCCTACGTGACGCTGCACGAGCGCGTCAGCCTGCGCGGCTTCCTCTCCTACGAGATCCGCGACTCCGACTCCGCGATCATCGGCGACTACCAGAAGTTCGATGCCGGCGCGGGCCTGAGCCTGAACGTGCGTTTTTGAGCCGCCGCCGTGGCGGGGACACTCCTGTCCCCGTGCTCGTCGTTCTCAAGCCACAGTGCGGAGACTGGGGGGCGGGAGTGTCCCCTTCACGGATAAGCCTCTCACCTTCCGCCCGCCGCCGGCTGCCACTCGTTCAAGCCGCGTTCGCCTGCCGCCGCTGCGCCCAAGCCCAGCCGTTCCAGCGCCTCGCCAATGAGGTAGAGCGACCCCGCGACCACCACGCGCGGCTCGGCGCTCAATCCGCTCAACACGTCGGCCAGCGAATCATGCGCGGTCACCGTGGCCGCAGGATTGGCCCGCCGGCAGAACTCCGCGAGCGCCTCCGGCGGCAGTGAGCGGATGCTCGCCACGCGAACGGCGGCGATGCGGTTCGCCAGCGGGGCCAGCGCACCGCACATCCGCTCGCAGTCCTTGTCCGCCAGCATCCCGAGCACGAGCGCGAAGGGCTGGCCGGCGAACTCGCTCCGCAGGGCCGCCGTCAGCGCATGGACGCCATCCACGTTGTGCGCGCCATCCAGCACGAACTCCCGTCCGCCGACGCGCTCGGCTTGCAGCCGCCCCGCCCACCGCACCGTTGCCAGTCCGTGCCGCAACGCCACGTCGCCCACCGGCAGTTTGTTCTGCAACGCCCGCACCACCGCGACCGCCAGCGCCGCGTTTCGCCGCTGGTGCGCCCCGCGCAAACCAATCTGGTGGGGCAAGGCTCCTGACGAGCCGCCTTGGCTTTCGCCTGCCCACGCCTCCCCCACGACTGTCATCGGCGCGTCCTTCCGTTCTGCTTCCGCGCGGATCACCGCCACCGCCTCCGGTGCGTCGGCCGCCGTCAACACCGGCACGCCCGGCTTGACGATGCCTGCCTTCTCCGCCGCGATCTTCGCGAGCGTGTCCCCGAGCCACTGCTGATGATCGAGCGCGATGTTCGTGATGACGCTCGCCAGCGGGGTGACGATGTTGGTCGCGTCCAGGCGTCCGCCCAGCCCCGTCTCCCAGATCACGACATCGCACCGCTGCTCGGCGAAATACTTCAGCGCCATCACCGTGACGAACTCGAAGAAGGTGGGCGATTCCGCCTCGCCGGTTTCGGTCTTCTCTCCACTGAACACTGAACACTGAACACTGAACACTTCCCCCACCAACCGCGCCACGTCCGCCTCGCTAATCTGCTCCCGGTTCACCTGCATCCGCTCGCGGAACGACACCAGATGCGGCGACGTGAACAGCCCCACGCGCAAACCCGCCGCGCGATACACGCTCTCCAGCATCGCGCAGGTCGAGCCTTTGCCGTTCGTGCCGGCCACATGGATGAAGCGCAGCCGCTCCTGTGGGTTGCCCAGCGCCGCCGCCATGCGTTGCGTGGTCTCCAGCCCGAAGCGCGCGCCGAAGACGGCGAGTCCGCGCAGGTGTTCCAGGGCTTCCGCGTAAGTCATCGCGCTCACTTGCCACGCAGTTCGCGGTCCGCCTGTTTCAACGCCGCGAGCAGCCTGTCCCAGTCCGCCGCCGTCGTGTCCCAGCCCGCGCTGAAGCGCAGCGCGCGCGCGGCCTCGGGTGCGGAGTAACCCATCGCGGTCAGCACGGGGCTGGGTTCCTCCTTGCCGCTGGCGCACGCGGAGCCGGTCGAAACGGCGACGCCGAGTTTGTCGAGCTTCACGACCCAGCGCGTGCGGCAGTCCACCTCGGGCATGAGCGCGAGCGAGGTGTTCCAGACGCGCGGGGATTCGGCGGCGATGATTTCGGAGCCGGGAATGGCTTTTGAAAGCTGGTGTTCAAATCTCCATCGGGCTGAACCACGCTGCACGAAGCCACCTTCGCCAAACATCGTTGCTTCGCGCGCTTCCAGCGCGGCAATCATCGCCAGCACGCCGGCCACGTTTTCCGTGCCCGCGCGCCGGCCTTCCTCCTGCGCGCCGCCGCGCAGCAGCGGCTCGACGCGGCCTTTCGCCGGGCATTTCAAAAAACCCACGCCGCGCGGCCCGCCGAACTTGTGCGCGCTGCCGCTCAACCAATCGCAGGCGCCGAGTCCTCCAGCCGGGAGCTTGCCGATCCACTGCACGGCGTCGCAGAAGAAGGGGACTCCACGTTCCCGACAAAGCGCCAAAATCTCGCGCGTGGGCTGGATGACGCCGGTCTCATTGTTCACCGCCATCACGGCCAGCAGTCCGGGCCGGCTGCGCTTCAGCTTTTTCGCGAGCCAGTCCAGGTCCACGAGGCCGCCGCGCGTGACTGGAATCAGCCGGTGCCGCTTCGGAAAGTGTCGCCGCGCCGCCTCGGCCACGCACGGGTGCTCGATGGCGGACAACCACACCTCGGCCTCTGGCGCGAGCGTGCGCGCCGCGTGGTGGAAGACCGTGTTGGCCGATTCCGTTGCGCCCGAGGTGAACACGAGGTCAAGCGCGTGGCAGCCGAGGATGGCCGCCAGCTTCTCCCGCGCCTGCCCGAGCGCCGCGTCCGCCCGCGCGCCGACGCGGTGCAGGCTCGACGGGTTGCCGATGAAACGCTCGGTCGCATCCAGCCACGCCTGCCGGGCGGCGGGATGGAGCGGCGAGGTGGCGTTGTGGTCGAAGTAGAGCATCAGGGAGGGGCGAGGAACCCAAAGATTTGGGAAAGACAAAGATTGATATTGAGTGCCGAACCGGGGTCGTTGCCCTCGGCTATGTCCCCAAGGTGCTCCGGGCCAGCGCCTCGGCCGCTGCCGTCAGCGGAGAACCGCAGGGAACCAATCTCACAACAACCCCATCTTTGTCTTTCCCAAATCTTTGGGTCCATCCTCATCGGGTCAACGGGTGGCGGCGCGGATGAACGCGCGGAAAAGCTGGGCGAAGTGCGGATGGCGGTCGTAGAGCCGCTCGGGATGGAACTGCACGGATTGCAGGAACGGCAGGCCCGCCGGGTCTTTCAGCTCCATCGTCTCCACCACGCCATCCGAGGTCGTGCCCGTCACGCGCAGCGCCTCGGCCACGCGTGCGACGGCCTGGTGATGCGTGCTGTTCGCGCCCGTCTGCGTGGTGCCGAGGATGCCGGCGATCTGCGAGTCCGGCGCGAGCGCCACGTCATGCACCAGCTCGAACTTGCGCTCGACCTGCTTGTGCGGCAGCGCGTCCGGCCGCTGCGAAGGCAGGTCCACGATGAGCGTGCCACCGAGGGCGACGTTGAGCATCTGGTGGCCGCGGCAGATGCAGAGCAGCGGCTTGCGCTGGCGGAACACTTCGTCCACGAGCGCGAACTCCAGCACGTCACGCTCGGGTTCGACCTCGCCCAGCTTCGCGGCCAGCTCGGGCGGCGTGTCGGGCGCGTAGTGTTTGAGTTCAATGTCCTCGCCGCCGGTGAGCAGCACGCCGTCCGCGCGGCGGACCAACTCGGCGACTTGCTCGCGCGTGGCGGTGACGGGCAGGACGAGCGGCGTGCCGCCCGCGTCGTTGATGGCCTGCGTGTAGCGGTTCGACAGGCTGATCGAAGCGTCGGCGAACTCGGTGCCGGCGGCCTGCTGGCAGGGGGTGACTAGAATCAACGGAGGCATGAGAAGAAGGGTTTGCCCACGGATAACGCGGATGACACGGATGGGGGGGGCGAGGTTCGAGAAGGGGAGTTCATCCGCGTTATCCGCGTCATCTGCGGGTGGTCTAGTCGAGCTTCGTGCCGGGGAAGCGGTCGTAAATCATCTTCTTCACGCTGGTTTCCTCCTCGGGGCGGAGCAGGCGGCGGTTGATGCGGCGGCGGACGGTGTCGAGGAGTTCGAGCCAGTCGTCAAGGGGTGGGTTCTTGACCAGCTCCCAGTCCTCACCGCGCTTGAACTGCTGGTAAAACAGCCACTCACCGCCGTAGCGGCGGCAGGAGACTTCATATTTCACGCCGTCCTCGCCTTTGCGCGTCCAGCCGACTTCAGATTTGATGGCCATGTGGCTTTGCTGCGGCCTCGCAGGGTGATTGAATCTGCAAAGCGGTTGCTTGCCACACTATGAGGCAGTGCTCGGAAAGCGTCGAGGGTTTGGTGACTCCGGAGAAGACTCACACCACCCCGCTCCGCTCGCCCTTCCGCGCCCGCACCGGCCCCAGCTTCACCACGTTTTCCGGGTCGAAGTCGGTGAGCTTGAGCCAGTCTTCGGTGAGGTCGGTGGCGGGGAAGAGGTCGTTCTCGTCGTGTTCGAGGCGGAGGGCGGTGAGGAGGTCGGCGCGGGTGAGTTGGGTGTCGGCCTGGGTCTCGATGGCGCGGCGGATGGCGAGGGACTTCGCGCGCTCGACCACGGCGGCGATGATGGCGCCGCTGGCAAGGTCGCCGCGACAGAGCATCTCGCGACGGCCGCTGCGGAAGTTCACTTC
>Ga0172372_10003365_pt1 | contig 23539 bp, 18 predicted proteins | sample LakKiv5m_2_FD_114544 | JGI IMG/M metagenome (GOLD analysis project Ga0172372, IMG submission 114544) | Freshwater microbial communities from Kabuno Bay, South-Kivu, Congo - kab_092012_9.5m | ecosystem: Environmental > Aquatic > Freshwater > Lake | place: Democratic Republic of the Congo...
CATTGTCAATTTTTGGAGTTTGGATTTTTTTACACCATTCAAAAAAATAGCGGTACACTCCGCATCATCAGGAGTATGCGAGTTACTCGAAGGTGAATTTTCAGTAAGATAACATTCCAATCCGAGATGCAAACTAATAAGATTAGAGTGACGTATAGCATTAGCGAAATTGGCAATATAATCCAAGCCAAAGAATGCCTTTTCGAGAGTGAAGTGTTGTAGATGGCTGGTACTCTTCAAAAAATAATTAAGAAATGACATTACAACGTCATATCGCTTTGGTATTTTTCCTCCATCCCAATCAAAACAATCTAATAACCCGAGAAAAAGAGTAGTAATACGCTTCGTAGAAGATACCAAAGTTAAGATCATACAGACATTTTCCAAGAAACACCTCCCTGCATCCACGTAAACAATCAATTTCGTAATATAAGGATTTTCCTCGATAGACTTCTTGATTGCGTTGCGTGGTGTAGTACTATCTAATTGTACGATTACTTCATAAAAAGTTGTCTCTTGTATCTGTTCCGCAGAAGAATACCACATTTTCAATTGCAACTTTCTCCAAGAAAAATCATAAATTCTTAATTTTTCACGAAATGTAATTATCATAGAACATTGTCAATATGAATTTTGAAGAATTTATTGGATCTTTCAACGATCATCTCGTCAATTACAAGGCTCTTCAAAAAGAAAGAGATGAACTGAATGAAAGAGTGATTGAGTGTGAAAAAAAGATTGAATTGTATTCGCGTGGTATGAGTGAAATACATTCTGGGTTGGAAGAGATGTCTGAACTTCCTATACGTACGCTTTTTGAAAAATTGGAGGACATAAAACGCATCTCTTCAGAACTCGTAAATGAAGAGATAGTTAAGAGTAAAGTCGAAAGCGTACCTCGTATAGGAAGTACGTCTGTCATCGGTAACTTGAAAACGATGCTAGCTAAAAATGGCATTGACTTTGATGATTTACAAGAGATACTTGCGTTAAAGTTTGAAGATGGTCCTTCTCCGATCGCATGCAGAACTTTTATTCTAAACGCTATTTTGGGTTACAACCTCGAACACTTTGGTTATTTGGACGTCATGACACACTCTTTTATTGACGTTCAGGACTTACTTTTACGAAAAGGATATAAGAAATTCATATCGTGTTTGTCGTATGGATGTTTCAGAAAAGAAGGTTCTGTAGGATTTAAGGTGCACGACGTAAAATGCGCCGATATGTCTCGGAATGGTTATCATAACGCACTGGACCCAAAACATAGTGCAGGTGCTGTATACTTTACAGATCAAGCGTTTTACGTTCTCGATGGTAAGTTGGTGAATAGGTACGCCGAAACTGCATTAGGGCATAGAAAATACCACCCTCTTGATTATGGAACGTTGCGGATTGATAACTATGCCATACCCCTCAAAAAAGAGTGAAGTATCAAAATAAAATGTCAATTTCTCTTTATTTTCAAAGAGAAATTTCTATACACTAATTCTATTTACAGTTAACTTTATGCAGTTTATTGAATGAGAATGGAAGACTCGACGGGAACATCAACGGTAGTGAGAACGGCACGCTTTTTGGTAAGACAGGCGTGGCTGATGGGGTAAGTGGTGAAGACGACGAGGTCAACGACGGGACCGTTCCACAAACGACCGAGTTGTACTTGGGTGATGGTGTACTTGGTCCCATCTTCCTTGTCTTTGCGGACGACCATTTCGAACATCTCACCTTTCTCGGCTTGAATTCGCTTACACTCTTCGCGGGCGATCACCTCCATGACCTTGGTTACGGTCTCAAGAGAATGGGTATAGCTTAACGCTTCACCATTGACGCAGATGACATGGATAGTCGTATCATCAAAACGAACGCTATCAATTTCGGTGGCAACCTCAATAGGTTTGGCACCGAGGTTCATGGTGCTTAAGGTTGCAGCGATCTCAAGAGTAGAGTTTTCCATTGTGTTGTATGATTTTATTTTTGGGGAGAAGGGGGATTTTAATGAAGAATTACAAAAATAATTAGCATTATTTTCGTTTTTGGAATTTTAGTTCCACTTTCACTTTGGTTATGGTTAAATACATCAAGTATGGTAAAACAACGATATGTTTATGTTGGTATTAAAATTTATGCTCATTTGTAAAAATAAGGTTTGTATGTCAGAGTTTATGTTGTCTAGTTCCCATCCGCCTACGTCACGTTATTATGGAGAAATGTCTGGTTCACCCAACGCAAACTCTTTACTTGCGTTTCCAAGAGATGGAAGTGAAAAACATCTCGGTGACATCTTGAGCAAACTCAAATTTATCGCTATGATCAAGCCTAATGAGATCGTGGATACAAGATCCATGTCGTTGATGGAGGCCGGATGGATTACTTCTGCTTATCGCACTATTATCGGGAGAACAGAAGGAAGAGTTACGACATTAGAGATGTTTAAAAATGTCGTTGATTCTGCATTGGATTTGGCGGAATTGTACTCTATCAACCAAGAAAGAATGTTCAAGGATATAGGAATCACGTTAATAGATGCCATCCGACAGTCTAAAACAGGGATATCTAATCATGCTAAAACTTATGAGACCGACACTATGTTTATCGCAAAAACAGAAGCGTTTCTTAAAACCATAAACATCCGTCTTGAAGAATTAATCAGAAAGATCGCTAGGATGTCAAATGGTGAAACGCCTGCTATTCCCATCCCACAACACCAGTCCATTCCTCATTTTCAACCTTCCACCTATCCACCCTCACATTTCACCTAACATAAAGGTACTAAAGACAACGTTTCGTAGTTAACAATGTCACTACGAAAATATTTTACATTATACGAGTTCCAGCTAAGAAGATCCTCAAAATACATACACGTATCTGCACGTATATAAAAATAAAGCTCTTCTTATCCCAAACTTGTATAGGTGTTTCTTGACTAACTTCGTATATATGGTTAAGAAAAATGAGATGGTAAAAATAAATCAAGAGAATGTCATCAAATCCCTATTCATTTTTAGCAGGAGGACAAGGTGATTATATGAGGGGGTTGTCTACCTATCACCAAGAAAAGGCGGACTGGAAATTCAAAAACAACTTACCGTTTGATGTTTACGTATTTCTCCAAAAGCAAGGATTAAAGTATGTGGAATTTGCCGCTAGAGTACCTGGACAAGGCGAAGTGTCATTTAAATCTCATCTCATGAGTCCAGGAGATATCATTCATACGTACTGGTACTACAAAGAGGGTACTGCTCCCATTACACCTCCTCCGGACTATGACGGATTTTTAAGAATCATGCCTATTTATACGTTAGTAGGTTTTGCCAAGACGGTTACTTTAGGAGGCGCGGAATACAACACGCTCATGGGAAATGGGGAGTTCAAGTCGTCAAGTATGGACATATCAGGTATTTTAATTTATAATAGAATGTTCATCCCGGTGGAAATGTATTACAAAGACCAACTTGTAGGTACCATGAAAATGAATGATGGGATGACGAACCTGGGCGGATCACAGAGCGCTTTTCTCTTTAGAGGTGCACTGTGGAACGGGATAAATTTAGGAGATAAGTTCACTTTCAAATACCTTGGTAAAGAGTTATTTTCCGTGAGTATCTCTGATAAGAACTGTCTTGAGATGTTCGTAGGCGTTGTGACAGCCGGTTATACCGATCCGCGAGAAGGTTATGCCGTACGCTACGCAGTACCATAAAGCGTATTACATTATCATTCCATATCGACGTAGTCGATATGGAAATTAGGGAGATATGAGAAGATACAATCTAACTCACCCTAATTCCCGTTATCAGCGGAGCTGATAACGGCATACAATCTTACTCATCGTCTATTATTGTGGCTACTAGATGTCCTAACTTCGCTACGCGTGCTGAAGGAACTGACTTTGGCAATGTAAAATATCGTGTATGATTCACAAGGTAAAAAGATGGAAGGTGGTGAAGAGGTTTAAGTAGGGGTCTTCGATTGGGTAAAAAGTACTCTTCTCCGTATTTATCGAATAGACTATTAGAGTGGATATGAGCTTCTTTTACAGACGATAAGATTGGTGTACTTGTCGGAACAAAGAATGATGATATGATGTTACTGATGAGTCTACTGTAACGTCCGTACATGGTAAACATCATCGCTGTAAAAAATGTAAAATCGTAATAGTCATCCCTCCATCCTGGTATGGGGAATAGACTTCCTTTTACACGAATGATAGGTTCTGAATATTTTGCCGCTAAACCAAAGTCACCGATCTTAACGAGGTACCCTTCATTCTTGACGTAAATCTTGTTACCGTCAATTTCGTATTCGAAGTATTCCGCATAACGTAAATCTTTTCCGTTATAATTGACTGGCCAACCTGTAGTTCTAAGGTTGATTAAAAATACGTTACCAAGATGAAGATCATTGTGTTGTATGCCGTACGTACGCTGCATTGCACATATTGCAAAAACGGTTTGGATATAGAGAGAATCGATAAGAGATTCTGTGATCATCACCTTATTTTTAGTAAGGTCGACAATAGGATAGTCAATACGTTCCATAAACGTATAATCGAATAGTTTGGGTGTGATTACTTTGGATTTTTGAGAACACATACTGAAACCAAATACGTCAAGAAAATTGGCGCACTTGTATTGATTGACTAGTGTTGCGCATAAAACACTGATGACGTATTCGGGATAGGTATCATTTTTACACATATAACTACCTGCGGGAAAGATGTACCTTTTATTTGTGTATACTTTGTTCTGACGTGGTCTCGATTTGTAGGGAAGGTGGTCGTACTCTCCAGGAAGATGGTTTATATAATAGTAGATGTTGATTTCGTAAGGTTTTTTCAGTTTACACCTAGTGATCTCCTTCTTGTTGTCACGGTAAATCGCGGAATAGTAATATTCACCTTTGCGTACGGAACGCTCCGGATCATTACCATTCAACATATAGAACAGTTTCCAATCAACGTCAAGTTCCTCTGAAAATGTAAGTAATGCGGCAATGTCTTTTAGTTTCATCGGTGCATCATCCCATACATGTTCCTTGATTTTGAATATGAGATTCTTTGTCTTTTTGACAGCGTAGACTCTAGAAGCGTCTGGAGATAATACAGAATAGACCTTACCATAACTACCCTCTCCCATTTTTTCGCTTCGTACTTTAACATTCGCTTCTATGAAAGGGCACCTCTTCAAAACCTTCGAACCTAAAAAATAATCCATCATTTCCCCACCATGATTTATGATGGATAGAGATTCATCACGATCATCAAAATTTAAAGTGACCGACATTTTTACATTACAAGATAAAACTATGATTAGCGTTATTCCGAAAAAATCAAAAATCTGACAAAATAGTTGTTTGTTATAGGTGATGTACGATGTATAGTGTAGGAACTTATAAGTTTTCTCGTAGTTTGATAGAGAAAGTCGTTGAAGGGACTAAATACGCTAACGTATTTGATACTGCACTTAACCGGAATATTAAAGAGGCGTTGGAATTGTTCGATGAATTCGAATCACTCTTCTCTGTAAAATTACGTGCTGATGGAAAAGAAGAGAAAGGGTTGTTGTTTTCGATGGTCGTTCTCTATAAATTCTTTGAAGATTTACAACTCGAAGAAGATAGATCTTCTGTCTGGATTATAAATGTGACACATGTTAGAAATGTGATATATGACGTAATATACCGCTGCATTCCCAGGATGTTTGTTTTCGAAGGAGGACTAGAGTGGTGGATAGAGAATGGATTTAATTTTAAGCCTAGCTTGCTAAAGGTACATTCTAAGCAAGTATTCGCATTTTTTCTCAGAGACGATGCTTCTCTAAAACTACGAAGACCGGTTGTTAAGAATATGCAAAATATAGTTAGAACGTGTATAACGTCTCTTAGAGAATGTAAAAAAGAGATAATTAACGTATTCCCGGATACACCCGATGGACACTACGTACAAACGTTAATCGGAGATCTTCTATATGGTGATAGTGATTGGTCACGTACTCATACGATGAATCATGAATGCGTTGTGTGTGATACTTTGGGTATCGACAGACCTAACTATATGACAAGTTTCACAAAGCACTCTCCCCAAAATACAAGTTTAGATTCACTCTTTGGCAAGTCCATCTGCGGTGTATGTTTTGTGGACGAGCTCATATCATTCGAAGTTACTAATTTCGAAAAAAGAGAGAATTCTTTGTTTAATCTACTTCTCGCCCCAACTCTCCGAACTTCGAATTTCGGCTTCTATACAAGTTCGTCGTGATAAATAAAGCTCTTTTTATATACGCATCTAAACGTATCTGTACGTTGGGGATCTTCTTAACTGTGACTTGTATGATTACACAAGTCACTTTGAAGAACTCTCTAATCTTTCATTGTAATTCTTCTAATAAATCATGGAAATCACTCACTCTGAAGATCTTACCGTAATCCCTCACTTTGCACTGCTTCAGCGTAAATTCAATAAGGCAACTTGCTCTTGCTCTCAATTCTTTTCCTCGTAACGTATTTGCAAAGAACGCTTTGTTGTAGAGAGGTTTACTTATCAATTTATTCTTTAAATTATAGAGTTCTGAAATAGGGTTTAAGTCTCGGTCGTTTAGTTCTAATATGTTCTTGGACGTATCGTCAATAAACTTTACACTGTAATTGTAAACTTTTGCGGAGACGGTCTCTTTCTTATTCACCACATCCGCTTCAGGAACCATTTTACGAATTTCAATTTCGCTTAGTAGCATCAACGGTATTTGATTGCCGTCAAAGAATTGTGGGTGATAATCAGATGGTGTTAATTTGCCAAGTTCTATGATTTTACCAACGGGTTTGGTCAATAGATTCCCCATTACATACGGGTCTGTTAAATACTCCCATGGATGTTTTGCGATACCTGCAAAATTCGGTCGAAAATCAGATCCTTGAAGATAATTGTATTTTAACATACTGATAATCTTTTGCGCCTTTGCGCTGCCATGCGGTCTATCATATGGGTCTAACATGTTACACATCATCCTGCTTAACAATGACGTATATCCCGTTACATCCCACAAACAGAATATAAAAAATAATACGTCGTATGAATCGTCGCGCCAACCTGGCATTTGTGTATACCCACTTCGAGCAACATCGAGCCGACATACAAAGGGAGACGAATACTTTGAAGCAAAACCAAAATCTACTATTTTGATGATATGTCCGACGTTTTTGAAGTATACTTTGGTTCCGTCAATGTCATACGAAAAATAATCCGCTGTACGCAACGATTCTCCATTAAATACTGAATCTTGTAATGACAGATCTTGATACATCACATTTCCGGTATGCATGTCATTATGCTGTACACCATAGATACGTTGCATAGCGCTAATTGCAAAAACAGTTTGTATAACAGCTGATGCGACAATATCATCTTTTTCTCGATTAAATTGCGGAAGACGCAGAAACTTAGAAATCGTACCTCCTTGTATCGTCTCCATGAACGTAAAATTGTATACGCCTAAATCTCTGTTATCATTGTCAGTACTGAAACTGTTTGGAGTCGGCACTTTGTTAGGTTTTGGAGGTTCTGAAGTACAAAGACTAAAGCCCAGTACATCAACAAAATTTACACATTTTCCAGTATTGAGTATCGAAGCGCATAACACACTATTCACATACTCTGTATAATTCTCATTTCGACATAGGTAACTACCCGCAGGATAGACAAATTTTCTTCCCACATAAAAATCCTTAGAGTTTTGTTTGTAAAATTGGTTATACGCGGTTTCTTTTGATGTAACACATCCACTTCTTGCTGGATTTTTCTCGATGTCGTATACAGTACTCCCAGGAAATAAAATTTTGGAGGGATCACTTCCGTTGATCGACAAAATCAGTTCTCTAGGGACTTGAAGATGCTTGGGCGTGTTTACTTCGTACTTATCGACGATGTCGCCAAGTGTTCTTTGGATGGCATCAAAGGGCGTTGTATGTCGTACGACTTTGTACAGATCGTCAACAGCTTTTTTTACGATATACTCCTTTTTGTCGTCTCCAAGCTGGATAGTAAAGACTTGTCCCTGTTTACCCTTGGCTATGAATTTCGAGTACTTTAGGTTGTTAAAAATGGCTGGACACCGGTCTATACTCTCTGCGCCAAGAAAGTGGTCTGATAACTCATCGCCATGAAGTAGGATATCCAAGATTTCGTCATGGCCATTGAATTTAATACGCATCATCTTCGGAGTTTACTATATGAAACAACATTTTACAATACTCTGAGAGTATAACCTTTTTATCATTTGAAGGATATGCGCTAATTCATTATGTAATCTAAAAAATTCAGGACTTCCTCATCGACATCGTCATCTAATGTGTCAATAGCACCCGCAAGCATTTCTTTGAGCAATGCCCATACGTCTTGTTGTTCGTCTTCTGACAACATCGGGATGACGGTGTACACGTAATCTTTTAAATCCAACAAGTTATCAGAAAATTCTTCAATGTCTTTGAAAACTGTTTCAATATCGATCGTATCTGGTTCCGGCTCTCTCAAGACTACAACGTCGTCATCTGTGATGTCACCAAGACAGTAAGAGTTGTCTAATGAATAATGATATGCCTTCATAGCATCTGATAATAACATCATCGAAGGTGTCTGTGTTTTTGCGAGTTCGTGTAACTTCAGCATTAACGGCGTAACGCTTTCCGCGTAGCGGATGGTATCTGAAATAAAGAACGAAGCGTCAAAGAAAACGTCTTTTTTGCGCGGGATACTAGATTTACAATCGATCGCTTCTTGACATGTGACAACATACTCCGAATATTTCACTGCGTAACGAAAGTGGAAGATTTTCACGATAAACCCTAGATTAGGGATCGTGATCGACGTTCCATTGATACTATAACGGAAAAAGGATGATTCTTCGAATTTACATAGTTTGATAGAGTAATAGTGAAGATTGTTGTGCTGGATGCCGTGAAGTTGCATTGCTGCGATCGCGAAGAGTACTTGAATGACGATGTTCTCAAGCACGTCAGGTGTAAGTTCAGGATGCGCCAAGTCATATTTCTCTGTAAAGAAAATATCGTACGCTACACCAAAACTACCTGTAGCGTCTTTGGGTAATACTTTTGCACCCGTAAAAGCGAATATATCAGGAAAGTTTTTACATTTTCCTGATGTATTCATTTCAGCACACAACCGTTCAAGGAGATATGCTGATTGGTCTTGACTGAAGATGTAACTTCCGGCAGGGATCAAAAAATCCGATTTGGTGATATCGGATGGCGTAGCGGAAACAGTTTTAACTCTTTTAGGAACGTAAAAGTGGCTACCCGAATTGACAACCGTAGTTTCTGAACCACAATTCAACAAGTAAAAGAAATTAGGATCTATTTCGTCAGGAGCATGTTTTTTGTATAGATTGAAGAGAGATTCTGGTTTCGCATCTACCCTTTTCGTAATCCGACTGATATGAATATCCGGATTGGGTCTTTTGCGGACGATATAAGGTTTCCCATCTTTGACCGTTTCAAAATGACCATCGCGTTCTGAAATGTTACAGTAACCGATGGGGTATTGTAATTTAGGGAGTTCCATTGCAAAACGAATAATTTTGGATTACATTTGACTTCAAAAATCAAAGAATTGTAGTTTTTTAGGATTTCATATTAGCGAATTTAACCAATATGAAATTTCATCATCGTCAATTTTAGCGTTTGGTACCCATCCTGAAGGTTATTCGAGTGCTATTTTTATTTTTTAAACTTTGTGTATAAAGTGTCTCCTCTCCTACCTTGATATATTGTCCTTTACTCTTATCTATTAATCTGGCAATCTCATTTCTGATCTGACCGGAGAAAAGGTATTTTTGGTATCCGATTCTTATAAATCTGTCAAAGTCGATGTCTATCTTGAGACTTGAACCTTTGAGTGCTACTGGATTTTTCTTTGCGATCTCCGAAAACATCCACATGCAAGTGTCATCGGAAACAGAAGGTAACCACAACGTGATCTTCTTAAATTGTCGAGATGTAATAGAATTGACGAAATTTGTAAGGTTTGTGTCATCGATGTTGTGAATAGAATCTACTTTATCGCCAAGAAGAACAAGCTCTATCGTCTTAAATCGCGAGGATCTTACAAAATTCGCGATCATGTCCATCTTTCTTTGCATGATATCGTTAGTGTGTCTAGTTTGCCACCCAATATAGAATGACCCTGTAAGTTTCTGTGAGACAAGTTGAAGAGCTTCAAAGATCTTTATGATAAAGTCGAAGTCGTTAGATACAAAAATATTTATCGTTGACGGAGTGAGATAGTAGGTATTCTTACCTTCATCTTCACTCACCGTAATACTTACGCTCGTAAACTTTTTGGATCCTATGGCTTCTAAAATATTTGATTTATGAACGGGATCTTTTTTCGTGTAATCGGGAACTTCCCATTTCTCGATATCAAGTATCTTTACTGTGTTCGTTGCATTCAACCACAACCCATGACGGGTTCCTTTCAGGTCAACACGGTTTGTAGCGGCATGAGCGTGAGAAGGAATGTAAAATTCGAGATTGTGAGTAATATAAGGATGCTTTGATTCACCATGGGCTTCGCAGAAGTCTTTGAAGAACTTATTTGTCTGTTTAATTAGATCGACGAGTGACTTCAATTCCACAATCACGGCATCTTGCATCTCTTTTCTATTATCCAAGACTAAGTTCGGATGATGGTTAATATTTCCATCTTTTTCCACAACTAAACTATCTTTTCGCATCTCTTTTCTCTCCTCATCCGATGGGAAAGAATCATCGTACATCCCCAAACCTCTCTTGGCTCTCCACACATATATAGCTTCTGCGTATTTTTGACGATTATCTTCAATGACGTCAAGCAAAGGTTGAAGGAGTTGCATTATGTTCTTGAAGATGATGATAGCAGACGCACGAAACATATTCGCGATATCAAGATATCTTCTCGCATACAATTGTTTCTTGTAAAACTTGAACGCTCTTTCTCTGAAAAGCTTGTTGCACTCCTCGACCTTATAAGTACGACTATTCATGTCGAGAATATTGGCAGGGATAGTAGTACCGATATATCCCTTGAATGTGTCAAATTTTCTTGTTTGTTCTAAATGACCTTGAATATCGTGAATTTGAGGCATAACAGCATCAATATTAATTTTAACTCGGTCTCTCGCGAGTATGATAAACTCCCTTTCCATTGATACGCTCTCTTCATGAAGAACACGTTGGTATCCTTCTACTGGGAATCCGTAATCGTTACTACTGGATAGTCGGTGAACTCCTGCTAAAAGGTAGTATACTTCTTCATCGAGACCACCGAAAAGATCGTACAAGTGTCTGATGATGGTATCATGATTAGGAAATATGTTATCTTGAGGACATTCTCCCGCATCCAACACAAGATTTTGTACTGTAGAAATTCCTGCTTTCGACGCTTTCAAAGCCATCTTCATACGTTGGTACTCGCGCCATGCACCGTTGGTCTGTTCGCTCTTGGGGATCGGCTTTCCAACACCACCTTTGACGTAGTTATAGTGAGCATGACAGCTTATACACCACATGTGATCACATCCCTCTGTTTTTTGCCATATTGCACCGCAACCTGGGCACGTACATCCGCTCATCCTTTCTTCAGCGATAAGTGACAAAACGTAAGGGTCGCAAACGTGTTTCTTATCGGCTTTATATTCCTTACATTTCTTACACTTTTTCTTACCACATTTATCACACTTCCACTTCACTTCATCAATAATTCCTGGACATCCGTCAATAAGACACTTCATGGGTAACTTCTTGAGTTTGATTTTGTTTTCTACGGTCTTTGAACGTGCAGCCAGTTCTCCAGAGATCGTTAAACGTGTAGTACCAAGTGTAGCATATCCACCCACTGCAACAGATGCTTCTGTCAAAGGAAGTTGACTTAATTCCTCTTCATAGATCGCCGTCTTTAGAATTTTTCTAAAGATAGGAAGATAAGAAGGAGGGATAAACTTTCGAAGAACAGATACATCAAACTCGATGTTGCAATTACTGTTGATGCACTTTGGTCTCACTTTATTGGACGTATAAAACCCTTCGAGATCATGAACACATACCTTACTTTCACAAGAAGGACATGACACCACGTAATGTGATGTTCGTGCAGAGGGCGCAAGCGTAAGTGGGTCAGCCTGTTCTTTGGGGTCTTTGGCCGCAATACACACATACGGTGGGAATGTGTTGGTTTCGAATAACGGATTGAAACACGAAAAGCATTCTCCTATTTCTCTATACGATTCGGGTAACTTACTTCCCACTTTTACAATTCTTTTACGTTTAACGGGTTTCACAGGTGACATAGGTAATGGAGGATAGGTACCGTCAGAGGCAGAAGGAATTAAGCATTGGAGAGCGGCAAGTACGTCTTCTTTGGGAACGGTATCATACTTCTTTTCAAGTAATTTAATACACTCTCTGACGTTGTCCTTCGTCGTGGAGTATTGGTTCGCCAATCTCGCAATAAGTTCTGCAGGTTCCATCAAAAATTGGAAGCGAGGTTGTATTTTAGAAATACGTAGCGTTAAATTTATAACACCAAAAGTATTATTTCACATAAACTTACAGAGCATTAGTTACCTTAGTATCCGCCACTAACTTATGGTGAAATTGGAACTTTACTTTGGGTCATCTTTTACGGTGTGACTCACCGTCAATGATATGTATTTTTCACCACTAACTTATGGTGAAAAAAAGGACAAGATCTCATTGCGTGAGTTCTAGAATTTTATCGATCATGCTTCTATAGGTCTTTGACGTAACGGCATTGTAATTGGGAATGGTTTTGGCAATCGAAAAGACGTCATGCATTTTAGGAAGAAGATGTTGCCCATCTCCCAACGTCAACCACAACACCATCTTATTTTTAGACTGGAGATCGAGAATGAATTTAGTCGTCATGCGAACATATTCTCCCACATTACCCGTAGTAAAATATTCACTCGTTATGTTGTCAAGATTTTTATGAATGTATCGGGCGTATTGTTCTTCTGATTTAGGCGTCTTGAGAGAATCCGGCATTGTACTTCTTTTGGCAGATGATTTACGACGAGAACTCTTCTTACTCTTCTTGGCACTGGAACTACGTCTTGGTGTGGCGTTAAGGAGGTTCTTCTTAAGTTGTTGCTTGATGTCGGTATAGAGATCATCGATTTCAGATATAGTTTTAGGGTTTACAACGTGATGTGCTCGAGATATGTCGATCATGCCAAGTCCTTTATCCATGATTAATTTTGCGGTCTGTAACAGCACCGTCACTTTTGAGGAACCTGAACTAAGGTCTTTCCATACACCTTTTCGTTTCAAGATAAAATCATTTAATTCAATGAGAAGGTAGCACACTACACGTGTTCTGTCTCCGGGAGAATCTTCGAGGTCGATCATTTGTTCAAGATACCATTCCAGTTGATTTCGGTATTTTTCGACCTTTTTATCACTTATTTTTACTGATGATTTCACAGTTTCAGGTCGATAGATTCTTTCTATTTCTGATGATGAAAAAAGATGAAGAGGTTCTTCATTCCCATCGTGGAAGGATGGGTGGTAATCTCCTGCGCTCAAACTACCCAAAGATACGATTTTAGAACCTACGGGGGGTTCTTCAAGATAAACTCCCATAATAGAAGGATCCGTCAAGTACTCCCAAGGATGACGGCTACATCCTGTAAAGGAAGGTCTTCCCTCATCTTGATAATAGAGATTGTAAAGTTTTTTATAGATGTAGCTACCCGCTTCAACAGCATCATCTAAATTCTCAATCGCGTCGGCGGAAAACCATGGATCCATTGCAGTACACACCAAGACGTTAACAAGTCGTGATTCGTTTCTAAAGCTGACGTACATGTCACCCAAATTAAACAAGAAATCGTAATAATCGTCGCGCCATGCAGGCATAACGTTTATATTTGCATCCGCAACGTATTTCGGTCCTACGATAGGGGAAGAGTATTTCATGGCGAACCCGAAATCCGCGATTTTTGCAATCAGCCCTAAATTCCTAATGTAGATCTTTGTTCCGTCGATGTCGTAACTAAAGTAGTCTGCGTCATTGAGATTATTACCGTCAAAGTCAACACCATCAGGTACTTTGGTGATATCTTGAAACATGACGTTATCGTTATGAAGGTCGTTGTGTTGGATGCCTAAGATGCGCTGCATTGAACTTAACGCAAAGTAAGTTTGGATGATAATACCATCAACAAGTTCCTCACTGAAATTAGGATGTCCGAGTAAGTTCTTTCTTACGGAACCGTGTATCTTCTCCATAAACGTGTAGTCATACACTGCAGGTTTCTCAGACAGCTTAACTTTAGGTGCACACATACTGAAACCTATGATTTCAATGAAATTAGCACATTTACCAGACTCATACAGAGAAGCACACAATAATCCCATCGGATACTCTGTATACGTTTCCGTATCACAGAGAAAACTTCCTTCTGGGTACATAAACATCTTTCCGCTATCGATAGAGCGCAACATGTTCTTACCCTCTTTAGCATTGTAAAAATCTTCGTACCACCATTTATCGTAGACTATCGGTTCTGTTGATTTGCATGTTTGTTCATTTTTCATTCCAACAGAAAGATACGACTTGCCGTTTTTAACTATAGACCTCCCACTTCCGCCATTAAGAGAAAAAAACAGTTCGTGCGGGATGTTGTGTATATCTCTATCGGCGATCTCTTTGAGCGTCATGCTCTCTTTTGTAGTAGATAACGTTTTACGTTCGACTACGTAATTTGGATTTACAGACTTTTTCACAACGTACTCTTTCGTATCGCCAGGAATACCCAAAGAAAATGTACTCACACTTCCTTGAACACCTTTCGCAATAAATTTAGAAGATGACGAATTGTTGAAGATAAGAGGACATCTCTTTACAGCATTACTCTGCGTGAAATATTGAGATATTTCGTCATTACGTTCGATAAGATGAAGAATCTCATCGCGATCCTCAAATATGATTGGAACTTCCATATCTATGAGTTTTTTTACAATAAGTCATCATTCTCATTTTTACGATAAAATGAGAAATTCCAGAAAGCGTAAATTTGTTATGTGCGATGTTCTACTTGATCTATACATTCATGTACTATGCGCTCTATATTTCCTATTTCTTTCTTGGGGTATTTATGGTGCAACAAACTCGCCATGCTCTTTATGAGAACTTCAACTTGGTGTTGTGAGAGGTTTTTGTACACAATGCAGTTCGTGCACCTATACACCAACATCAATCCGAAATCGTAGAGTTGGAGATTGTGCAGTAAAACGTCTATAAGTTTTAATAGCGCATCGTAAATTTGTGGTGTATGCGCCGTCACACACAAATTTGTGATATGGACATCCCATTCTATCATACTCGTACTATCGTCAACGCCGTATCGAGTAACTTCTGATAGTGCGAATTTTTGTAGGTGATTAAGGAATCCAATGAAATATTCTGCTTCTTGTGATGATATTGTACGTATATTGATATGGTACTTTCTGTCGTAATATTCGGGGTGATAGTCTTCTATCTTTCCTAATAACTTTCCTTGTGATTTATTCGTAAAAATATCTTGGTCTGTGAGAAGGTCCCATGCGCGAAGTTCTAAACCCACAAAAGTAGATCGTCCGATCTGTTGGGGTTTGAAGAATAGTGGGAGCAATATCTTAACGATATAATCCGCATCTTGCGCTTTGGCGTCTACACTCTCACGGGTGAACTCAAATTTATTGATGAAGGATGATGTGAGAAGTTTGGCGAACAGACATGTTACCAAATTAGAAATGTTACGATAGTGCACGTACATGGCGTACATAAAAGTAAGTAGGTCATAGGAGTCATCACGCCACATCGGTATGATGTCCGTGATCTTTCCGTCAACGATACCTGAATTCGCGATCATAGGACTTGAGAATTTGGAAGCTAACCCAAAATCAAAGACTTTCACCAAAAACCCAACGTTAGAAAAGCTAATTCGTTTCTTGTCGACGATGTAACTAAAGTAATCATAATTAAGGAGTTTACTCTTTTTACCGATACGTTTGTATCCTAAATTACGTAGATGAAGGTCATTGTGCTGTATCATAAACTTGCGATTCATGAAAGAGATGGCGAAAAGAGATTGTACTAACACGCTTTCAATTATATCCGCATTTAAATTCTTCACTTTGGATTTTAGGTCGTAAATGGTACCATCGATCTTTTCCATGAAGGTATAATCGTATGTCGTATTTCCTTCAGAGCACATACTAAACCCTTCTACCGTCAAGAAATTAGAGAGTTTGGTATTGGACAATATTTTACCGATGGCATGTTCTGAATAAGATGCGTTAGCACATACGTAACTACCTTTCGGGAAAATGAAAGAGAGTGGAGAAGGTATCTTGTCGTATCTTCCTAATTCACCTGACGGTACGTAATAAAACTTGGATACTTCGTACATCTTCTTCAGTTTGCAAGGCGCCAAAGGATTTGTGAAGGGAACGAGATACTGCGTGTTCGGATGTATGACGGTGTATTGATCTCCTAAATTGATGAGATAGAAATTGTAAGCGTCAAATCTTTTCCCCTTCCTACCCTTAGCGAATCTTTTGGCAAGCTCACCTAAAGTAACGGGAGGTTGATTGTGAAGATACGTTACGATATCGTAATTTGTGGATGGTGTCTTTTTCACGACGTATTTCTTTCCATCTTTTTCAACCTCGTAAACCTTACCATGCGACCCCGATTCCAAAGGAGAACTACCATGTAAACTAGCTAAGAGATCAATGCACCCTTTCTTACGATCGTTGTCCATAAAGTAATCGACCATTTCACCATGGTGTTCTATAATTCCCAAGATCCCATCCATCCTTAACTTGCGACTTTCTTTATTTTACATACAACAGAAATTTTGAGGATATCCTTAACTTGAAACTTAGTTTTTTGAAGGTCTTCGCTGTTTCTTGCGCTTGGATCCTCTACTTGATCTAGGCGTACGTGAAAACTTGGATTCGGAAGATTCGCCGAATATGCTCTTTCTCATACCTGAATCAAATGGCACGTATTTGACCTTGATACTTTTCTTAGGTTTAGGCGTTTTTAAGTTGTGTAACAACATCGCCATATCATCTATTTCTATACTATCGCCAGTGCCAGAACCAGGCATTACAAATCTAGAGATATCACTACCCATGGAGGGTTCCAACATTATCACTCGTTTGGAACTCTTTGGAATAACACTTATGCTTTCACCTGTACCGGAACCTGACATCACTTTAAAACTTGAGCTCTTAGGTTTTGAAAAGGAACTTATCATCCCAATCTTGGGCGTCGATATAATTTCAAGAGAGTGTCCTGTACCCTCAGAAAGTAAGACATCAGTAGCGGTGAACGAAGTATTAAACCCTGAATCTTCTAATGTTTTATTGATCTCTTGAATCGGCGTGAAAATGTGTAATGGGGTGTGGTTGAAACCTTCATAGTAATCGTTGGGTGTTAATTTACCGACCGTAACGACTTTTGCGTTCGAATTGGGTTTTTGAGTATACTTTCCGACTAGTTCTTCATCTAACAAAAATTCCCACGGAAACTTACTTAACCCGAAAAGTGCCGGTCTCGTAGAATTTTTCGCAGTGTAAATCTCTCTGATGCCGTCCATCACGCTCACAAACATACTATCACTATAATCCACTTTCCCATCCAAGAATACTTTGCTAAACAAATTCCGCAAGAACATTGAATTCTTATCGAAACGTCTACACATACCAAAAAAGAACAATAGAAAATCATAAGACGTATCCTGCCATGCCGGTACGACGACTCTAGCAAAAGGACCTGTTCCTCGCGCGAGATCTTTCCTACCGATGATAGGTTCACTATACTTTACACTATACCCAAAGTCAACGATTTTAACTAAGAACCCGTTATTCTTCAAGTATATTTCCTTCCCATCTATCTCGTACTTTAGGTATTCCGCTTGGGAAAGATCATACAGACCAAACATCGCCGGAATCCCATCTCCTGTTATGAGTTCTTGTAACATGATATTTCCCAGATGAAGATCGTTGTGTTGAATGCCGAATTTACGCTGCAGTACGCTTATGGCGAATATGGTTTGGATGACTATAGATGCGATAAGGTCGTCATCGTTTGGGTTGGCGGAAACCAAAGATGGTAATGTTTTTTGGAGTTGGTCTCCTTGAATGTATTCCAGGAAAGAATAGTCAAATAATTCCGGCTTTTTGGTTAACTTGCTCCTTGAGGAACACATGGCGAAACCAAATTGACTAATAAAATTTGCGCATACGCCTGACTCAAATAAGTATGACGCGAGCGAACCTATCGCAGCTTCGGAATACGCTTCGTTGTTACATAGATAACTTCCTATTGGATATGTGAATTTGGCGTAGGATATCGTATCGCGAACATAGTAGTTGGTACGCGTCTGTATTTCTACGCTGATAGGTCTCGTAATTTTACAAGGACCTGAATTCGCAAAGTCGGGAATAAAATATCTATCACCAGGAGATAGCACTCTATCTGGATTTTCACCATTGATACTAATAAACGTGTGATAATCACTACTTGTGGTGTTGTGGAACTTTTCGAATACGTCCGTAATCGGTTTCGGTGAAAGATCGTCTATGCCCCTGAAAACAGCTTCATGTATTACTACAGATTCATTTTTAGTCTTTTTCACAGCGTAATGTTTTTCTTGTCCTCCCAAAGTAATCTTATAGACTGCTCCAAATGAGCCGGATGCAATGTGCTTTCCCTTAGGGATCTCTACGGCAGCGATGCGGCATAGATCCTGCGAAAATCCATTATGCTTGAAATAATTGGAGAGTTCATCCTTATTCTCAATAATCTGGAGCACCTCTGGTGTCCCCAAAAACGTCAAGCTAATCGACATTACCAACTTTTAGAATAACAAGAGCATTTATTTTACACCAAAAGAGAATTACGACATTTCCGTTTTTTAACGATTGTAAAAAACTATAAGATCAAGATTTTCGGCTTTGATATATGTGATATTCTCTTCAAATGGTTAAATACGAGCACTTCAAGGTAACGCCAGAGGGTGTAATTATACCCTACAATGTTTTTTCAGAGAAAGATTTTGCGGAACAACTCGATGCCATCCGTAGTTATAACCACTCTATAGTAGATGTGGTATGTGATGGGAGATGTGTTCGTCATTCTACGGACAATAAAGAGTGTACAGATTGTCATATCAGGATATTCGAAGCATGTATTTCAAATAAGAATGTGCATGGTTTATATATCGAGAATAGTGAATTTACTATTGGAAATTACGAACACATCCTTGGAGCACTAAAACATAATCGTTCGATTAAAAAGTTGTGTTTATTTTCCGACTGGTTGGCTATCGATCATACCCCCGACCCTAAACGTGTGTTAGACCTTATTTTATCTATGTTTGAGCATAACACCTCTCTCAAAGAGTTTGAGATCTACTACTTACCCCAAAGCGTTCACGAAGAGACTATACTTCGTATCAGTAATCTATTGAAACTAAACCGAAAGGCAACTTTATTTCATATCCTCTCTCACCTACCTTCAATTTTATAAAACTTAAAAATTGTTCATATTTACCAACTTAATTTCAATAAATTCTAATGTCACTTTCTTGGCGCATACTTACTTTCTCTTCGGGTTGTGTATCCGGATTCTTGGGGGGCAAATTCATCAACAAGTATCTTATGATCGTTGGTATTTCTACTGGTATAGGAGTTGGCAGTTTAACGAAAATTAAACCTGAACAACGCGATCGTATTGACGCTGATAGAGTTGTCGATTTTGGTGCTGGGTACATATTAGGAGTCGTTTCATATACGTATTACGCTTCGTACTATGGAAAAATAGTACGTGAAAAGATTAATAGTATCGTGGATGACCCTAACATTATCGAGATCATTCACAAAGCGCGTAATTCTCTCTTTGGTGATGGTAATGAGTCAAGTATCGGATTGTCCACATGCCACCGCTTTATCAAGGCATACGAGAAGGTTGATCCTAATAGAGATATTAAAATCATCATTCATACTCCTGGCGGTGCCGTTACGGCTGTTGAAGCGATCGTGAACTGCATGCTCAATCATACCGGTACCGGACGTTTTATCGCGTATATCCCTTATTACGCATACAGTGGAGGATGTGCTATCGCGTTATCGTGTCATGAAATCATCGTAACAAAAAATTCTATCGTGGGTCCTTGCGATGGTCAACTTACGAAAGGTTTTGGAGGGTTCAGTGTCTCCTCTATTATACAAGCAGTAGAGTACAAGAAAAACCATGGAGAACCTATCAAGGAAGATTGGCTTGCACTTTCACGTGATGCGGGAATATGTCATGAACGTCAAATGAAATTCTTGGATAAGATAGTTGACAAGGGAATTATGACCAACGAAACCAAAGACAAAGTTTACGAGGAACTCTTTACTGGCAAATATAACCACGATACTATATTTGTTCCTGATCAACTTATCGATATGGGGTTGAATGTAAGCATCGTTGACCAGATGCCTCCTGAAATCATTCATTACCTCGAAAAATAAAGAATTAGGAGTTCCAATTCTGAAGATCAAAGTGAAGACATAACGGAATAAAGAAATTATATTATAGATTCTCATTTTATTTTCTAGATTGTCTTTATTCTGTAAACTCCCAACAATCATTAGCACTTATGCATGAGGCATACGCTATCAAATGAGTTATGGATGGCCAGCGTTTCGCTAAGGAGTTGTATATTTCAAGTACTCTACCAGAAGGTCTTCGAGACATAGTAGGTTCGATACGATCTGGAAGTGCTTCTTCAAAGAATCGAAGTAGGTCTCCGTTTGTTAGAAAACCAAAACGAGATACTTTAGAAGGAATAAGATCGTTTTTAGATTTGCAGTAAGCAATTTCAACAGCCAAAACACACAAAAATTCAAGAATTTTGAAAGAAGCCGGAGGGCGACCAGTATTTGCGATTCGAACTTTGAATTCGTCGGGGTTCTCTATGACGTTTACACCGTATGCGTAAAAGTCGACATCGTTTTCTTCGCATTCTACCTCGATGTACACGATAGGAGAATTCATTTTTTACAAAAAGTTAGAAGAAGGGAGTGTAGTTTGTAAGTTTTTATTGTAAATTACCAAGTAGGGTGTTGAAGTAGGAAAAGCGAACTCGTATTGCCGCATGTGTAGTAGGATCCTACAGTGCTGCGGTAAGATAGATGAGAGTTCACCCAACCAGTAACAGAGAGACTCTGGATTTTTCCGCAACGCTCGCATTTTTCACCTTTTCCTGCATCCCATTCCTCCACAATAGAATCGACTTCATCAAGATGATGTTGGATCTCGGGCGTACGCAATAAATCGATTTGCGTTTTTTCGTCTTCTTCAAGTTTTTGCTTGACAGATATTGGGTTCATATCAGACACCTTATCTTTAACGAAAAATATCGATACGTAACGTATAAAATCTGACAGTACAGAAAATTACGTTAAGGATAAAGTATACGACTTGAACTCAACATCTATGAATTCGAAAGACTGAAACTCTTGGTCTTCGTATAACTTTTTGCGTTGTTCTGTGACATCATCCAATTCTGCTTTCGTCTTCAATATTTCATTGTCGATCTCCTTGAAAATCAAGTCGTACTCTTCTTTGCGTTGCGTGATGGAGTCAACAACGCGATCAATGTGAGATACGCATTCTTCGCGTAAAGAGAGAAGATGTGATAACAAATCATCGACCGATTTGTTATCTTCGAGATTGGCAAAGTGTTGCTGAAATTGCCAAGGCCCCTGCGCAAAGTGCATAGGGTGTTTTTCCGTAAATTCGACAAACTTTTCGACGGCCTTAAGACGTCTTATTTCGAGAACAGTGAGATTGTGATAAACTTCGTTGCTTTTACGACTTAACAATGTGAGATCGTTAAGATTGGCAGAGCGATATGCAGCAAGTTTGCGTAAGTTAGCATCAACAATGTTATTTACTCTTTCTCGGTAAGGAGCGAGAACTTTGTTGATTTCATAGATTCTGTTGATTGCTTTGTGCCTCCACGTTTCATCTTGAGATAAAGCGTCTTTAGCCGCCTTAGCCCGCTTGAGGCTTTCAACTTTAGTAGTAGTGCGAGTAGTGCGTTTACGCGATGACATTTTGACTTAGAGAATTTTATTAGACCTGAAAACGTAAATTTTGTAAAATATAGTTTTTCAGAAATTAGGAAAGCATAAGATTATTATACTTTCATGCTAATTTCTTGAGGCAGGCGCGATGTAAGGAGAAATCGCCAGGTTTATCGATCTTTAAGACTTTGTTACAGCCTTCACACTTTTCACCACGTCCGCTATTCCATGCTTTCATGATTTTAGCTTGGCTTTTCAACATCTTGGCAATTTTGGGAGTACACAATTCTTCAAGTTTTTCTTGTGTTTCAGCTTCGATGCTTTCTCGAAGATCGATAACGTCCAAGTCGGCATTCTTTGACTCTTTTTTAAGATCTTTGCGCATCTTTTTTACCAAGAGCTTCTTTTCAGCGAGTTTCTTGTCGATTTTTTCAAACTTGATATCGAATGTTTTTTTACGAGATGTAATAACATTGCGAACAGAGTTAACTTGACAGTTGTAAGAGACAAACAAAGAATGAAGAATATGATAAGATGTTGTAACTTCGCGAACAGAGTAGGATTGGCGGAGGTAAGAGATAAACATATGTTGAAGTACGCGATGAAGTAATTCGTCTGTAGAGGCGTACTTTTTTTGAGATAAAATATCCTTCATATCGTTTGCAGAAGGTATCGTTTCGTCGTATGTAACGAACTTTTGAACTAGAGAACATCTTTTCTCTTTCAAAGCCTTAAGTTCGTTTTTCTCTCGATCAAGATCGATGATAAGTACTTCGACTCCGCCAAGGATCGCAACTTCCATTTGTTCAAGCTTTTTTGCCTGAGAAATCAAAGTACGCTTCAAAGCAACCTTGTAAGGGTATAACTCATGGTAATAATCGCTGAGCTTTTTGCAAGCTTTCTCTTGCCACAGAACACCATCAGATTTAACATCAGTCGAAGAAGTTGAAGCTTCTTCAAAGGCATCATCACTAAGAGCCCAAATACGAATTTTTTTCACAAATTCGTCATCTTTGTCGTTGACATTAAGAGTTAAATTTGGGAAACGGGTCTTTGCAAGCTTTGCATCAGCATCAAACGTACGACACTTAGTGGAGGAAGTAGTACGTTTACGAGTAGACATTTTTAGCGATCTTTAGAATTTTTATTGGGATAGTAAATAGCAAATTTCGAAAAATATAGTTTTTCATGTAAAATAGGATTTTAGCTCTTCTGTGACGTCGTGGTACGCGCACACCATCTCTGGAGGGAGAATTTTATCAGCCTGTGTAGTGAAACGACGCTTGTAATGAAGGGAATAGTTGGGATCATATACGTATTCAAAATCGAAAAATGCGATGTCAGTATACTGACAAAAGTTTTTGAATATAGAAAGTCTGGTTGCAACGGATCTGTTGTC
>Ga0172372_10003369_pt1 | contig 23509 bp, 13 predicted proteins | sample LakKiv5m_2_FD_114544 | JGI IMG/M metagenome (GOLD analysis project Ga0172372, IMG submission 114544) | Freshwater microbial communities from Kabuno Bay, South-Kivu, Congo - kab_092012_9.5m | ecosystem: Environmental > Aquatic > Freshwater > Lake | place: Democratic Republic of the Congo...
ACGGGGAATGGCGATGGGCGCGGCCGTCTCGTCCCGCCACGCCACGCGCGTGCGGTCGTTCGCCGGCAGACGCGCCGCGACGTCTTCGAACAGGACGCCGACGCGCATCGCGACAGGCACCTCACCGATGGGCTCACCCGCGCGATAGCTGAGCTGGTCGAGGATCGCGCGACACCGCGCGACCTCCTCGCGCAGCAGCGATGCGTCGGCCGCGAGCGGTGAACCCGGCTCGGCCTGCTCCGCGAGCTCGCCCGCGACGAGCGCGATGGTGCCGAGCGGCGTCGCGAGCTCGTGCGCCGCCCCCGCGGCCAGCGTCGCGACCGCCGCGAGTCGCTCGCTCTGCGCCGCGCGATCCCGGGCCGCCGCGAGCTCCGCATCGCGCGTCGCGAGCGCCTCGGACGCACGCCCGACGAAGTGCGCGACGAGCCCTGCCGAGATCGCGAAGGCGACCCACATCCCGAGCAGATGCACGCTGATCGTGTCGCCGCCGAGACGCACGAGCATCGGCACGGCCACGTGGTCGACGAAGAGCAGCCCGTAGCCGAGCGTCGCGAGCGCAGCGAGCCCGTAGGCCGCGCGGGCACCGAGCACCACGGCCGCGAGCGTCACGTGCACGAGGTGCAGCACGCTGAACGGATTCGACGGACCGCCAGCGACATACAACAGCACATTGGTTGCAAGAACATCGAAGGCGAGCACGCCCGCGATGGCGAGGCGTCCGAGCCCGTACCCTTTCGCGACACGCAGGGCGAGCGCGACGCTGAGCGCGAAGGCCACGGCCAGCACGGCCACGGAAGGCGCGATCGGCAACGCCATGCCGAGCGCGCTCCTCGCGAGACCGAAGGCCGCGGCCTGCACGAACAGCGCCCCCCACCGCAGCCGCAGCAGCCACGGCACGCGCGGATCGTGGCTGCGCTCGAGCGTCGCGGTCGCGGACACGGTCGCCCAAGTGTGCACGAAGGGATGGGTGGGCGTCACAGGTCGGCCGCGAGCGCGAGCTCGCCGAGCGCGGTCTCGACGTGATCGCCCTCGAGGGCCTGCACGACGGGCACGCGCACGCTCGCCACGAGCACCACGTCGCCCCCGAGCGAGACGACCGCATCGACCCCCGCGAACGCGATACCACCGCCCGTGCCGTGCTCGCGCTGACCATCGATGCGACGCACGCGCGCGTCGAGACGGGCATCCGCCGCGACGCGCAGCGCAAGCGCGGGCACGAGCTGGTGCTGGATCGCGATCGTGCCGCGCAGCGACTCACCCGGCGCCTCGCCGTCCATGGTCCCGAGCCGCAGATAGCCGGCCACGCTCGCGAAGAACGCGATGGGATTGGCGAAATACGCATACGTGACGCCGAGCAGCGGGCTCCACACGCCCGTGCCCGCGAGGGCGTCGCGCGGCAGCCCCGCATCCGACGCGGAGGTCTCTCCGGTGGGGGCCGCCACGCCCCCGACGAGGGCGAGGAGATGACGCGGCGCGAGACCGCGGTCGCGGTAGACGAACCAGCGCGCGCGCGCCTCCAGGTCGCCGAGGGCGAACGACGCACGACGCGGCCCGCCCCCCACCGACACCGATCGGCCGACGAGCGGCAGCTCCGCAGACAGCGACAGCGAAGGGATCGGTGACCACGCGAGCGACAGATCCGTGCGCCCCTCGAACACCTTCACGTCGTCGAGCCGATCGCCGCGGACGCGCCCCCGGACGGACAGCCGCAGCCGCCCGGCGTAGGGCTGTTCGGTGCCCATCACCGTGAGCATCGGATCGCCCGACGCACACGCGGCGCACGCCCGGGCGCGCGACACCGGCCCGAGCAGCACCGCGATCCCGAGCACGCCCGCGAGCGCGAAGAAGACGCGGCGGCGGAGTTCTCCCCTCGCGCTGCGACGAACGTGGAGTCTCACGAGGCGGGGAGTTAGCCAGAGGGACGTCGGCCAACCATGCGACGAATCGTCGCGCCCGCGCTCGTTCAGCAAGCAGGATCGCCGCGGGCACGTCGGGTGCTACATGGCCGTCATGACGACGGCATTCGTGGCGGGGTCGACGGGCTACACCGGTAAGGAAGTCGTGCGCGCGCTGCGGGCACGCGGCATCGAGACACACGCGCACGTGCGGCCCGGCTCGAGCGCGCTCGCGAAGGTCGAGCCGCTCTTTCGCGAGCTCGGCGCGGTGCTCGACACGACGCCGTGGGACGAGGCCGCGCTCACCGCGACGCTCACGCGCATCCGGCCGGACGCCATCTTCGCCCTGCTCGGCACGACCCGCGCACGCACCCGCGAGGCCGCGCGGCGCGGAGACCCGTCGGACAAGCTCGGCTACGAGGCGGTCGATTACGGGCTGACGGTCATGCTCCTTCGTGCCGCGCGCGCTGCCAGCCTCTCTCCGCGCTTCGTCTACCTGTCGTCCGCGGGCGTCCGCGAGGGAACCGGGAACGCGTATTTGCAGGCACGCGCACGGGTCGAGCGCGCGCTGCACGAGAGCGGCGCGCCATACACCATCGCGCGCCCGAGCTTCATCACGGGCCCCGACCGCGACGAAGACCGACCGCTCGAGCGCATCGGCTCCGCAGTCGCCGACGTCGGCCTCGGCGTGCTGGGCGCCCTCGGCGCGCGGCGTTTGCGTGAACGCTATCGCAGCACCGACGCGGCGACGCTCGGCGCCTCGCTCGTGCGCCATGCCTTCGATGCGGGCTCCGAGAATCGGATTCTCGAGTCTGAGTCTCTGCGCGATTGAATCCTCACCTCGAACGCGGAGGATCGGATTTCAGAATCGTATTCTCCAACCTCGAATCGCCGTGTCGTTCTTCCTTTTGGACTGAGCCGATCTGCGCTCTTTCATGCGACGTCCGCGCGCCGCAGCGCGAGACGACGCGCCATCTCCGCGTCCGGAAATCCAAGACGGGCGTGCGTCTCGAGGCGGGCGAGCGCCGCGGGTTCCGGGGACGCCGGCGGCGCGGCAGGCGCCGAAAGCTGCTCGAGCCGCTCCACGGCGGCGGCCACGAACCACTCGCGCAGGCGCGCTCCCGGATCGATCGCATCGAAGCGGGGCGCGGGCGCGAGGAAGGGCTCCGACAGTCGCACCTGGGGCGTGGTGACGAGCTCGGCCGCGTGGCGGAGCGCTTCGATGGCGAGGGCCGGTAGCCCGAACGAATCCGCGACGCGCGCCAGCGTGAAATAGCGCGCGAGTTCATGAGGCTGATCGAGCGCTCGCAGCGCGGACCGCAGGGCCGCTCCGAGGTGTGCTGCGCGCACGGCGAGAGGCAGAGACGCGTCCGCGGCACGGGCATAGGACACGAGCGCGGATCGATGGGCGCGCTGCCCCGGTGCACCCGCCGCGAAGGCCTGGGCGAGCACCGGGAATCGCGCGAGCAAGGCGGGCGGAAGCGCACGCGTGAAGTCGTCCGCGTCGCCGGGCGGCGCAGGCTCGGACACCGGCACGACGAGCGCTTCTCGCGCGGCGAGACGGGCCGCACGCGCGGGCAGCACGGCGAAAAGCGCATCGAGGCTCATGGCGGCTGCGTCGTCGTCGCCCGCCGGAACGAGCGCGTCGAGCAGAGGCGCATGGCGGTGGAGCGCAGCGCCGCCCTCGAGGAGCGCCGTCGCGGCGACGCGGTCGATGCGTCCTGACCCATCGCACGCGAGCGCGACGAGCGCCGCATCCCGCGAGAGCAGTGGCGCGAGCGCGTCGAGCACCGCCGGAACGGCTGCACCAGGACCGAGACGCACGACGCCGACCCGACGGCCGGCAGCCCCCAGCGACGCGACGAGATGCGCGAGCGAAGCGCCACACTCTCCCTCCCGCACCTCGAGCGCGTCGAGCCGATGGGCCCGCGCACTGGCGCGCAGCCTCGCGGCGACCCGCGCGTCGTCGACGAGCGCGAAGACGGCGTGCGCCGGACCTGCGGCGTGCGCGAGCGAGAGCGCGGCGACGCCGTGATCCGCGGCGACGTCGATCGCGACCTCGTCCGCGTCGAGCGCACGACGTAGCAAGGAGGTTGATGCATTCGCGAGCGCGCCGCGCACGACGAGCGCGCGGGACACGGGGTGCGACGACTCGCGCGGCGAGGCGATGCGCAGCCCTTCCCGCGACACCCGCCACACCGTCTCTGCCGGCAGCTCCGGGAGCGTCGGCGCGACCGCTGCGGCGTGCGCACGCGAGGCGTCGCCACTGGCGTCGCAGACCGCCGCGCGCACCGCGGCCTCGAAGCTCGCTGCAAATCGCGGCGCGTCGGTGAGCCCTCCCGCGAAGAGTCGGGCGCGCAGCGTCGCGCGCAGCGCGATGCGACGCGGCTCGTCCCGCAGCAGCGCGCGGGCCGTCTCGACGTACGCGTCCGCATCGTCCACCGCGAGCTCGCGCAGCCCGGCGCGCGCGAGCAGGCTCGCACCCACGCGGGACGCGTGCATGTCCCCGAGCAGGCTCACCACGGGGACGCCCATGTAGAGCGCGTCGCAGGTCGTCGTGGTGCCGTGATAGGGGAAGGGATCGAGGGCGACGTCGATCTCTTCATACGCGTCGAGATGGCCCGCAAACGAGGGCACGTGACCGCGCAGATCGACGCGCTCGCTCGCGAGGCCGTGCGCCGCGAGTTTCTCCGCGAAACGCGCGCGTCCTTCGGCCGAGGTCAGCGAGACGTGCTTGAGGACGAGCCGCGCCTCGGGCGTCTCCCGAAGCAGCCTCGCCCAGAGCGCGAGCGTCTCGCGCGAGAGCTTGGTGATCGCGTTGAACGAGCCGAAGGTCGGCGCGCGTCCGCGGGTGGACGGTGCGGGCGCGACGGGCGGCGCGTTCTCGATCGGGCGATAGCAGAGGAAGCCATCCGGCAGACGGACGAGGCGCTCGCTGTGGTGGGCCTCGGTGAGACCGGGCGGATCCGCTTCCGCGTCCGTGATGCGGACATCCATCGTGGAGAGGCCGGTCGTATCCGGATAGCCGAGCCAGGTGAGCTGCAAGGGCGCGGGGCGGCGCGCGAAGACGCCGAGTCGATTGCCCGCGGTGTGTCCCGCGAGATCGACGAGCACATCGATGTCGTCGGCGCGGATCTGCGCCGCGACGGCCTCATCGGACATCCCCTTCACGTCGCGGACGACGTCGACACACGCGAAGAGCCGCTGACTCACCTCGTCGAGCAGCGTCGTATGGCTGTAGGCGAAGAGCTCGAAGCCGGCGCGGTCGTGGTGCGTGAGGAGCGACTCGAGGAAGAACGCGACCGAGTGCCGACGGAAGTCCGCCGACACGTAGCCGAGCCGCACCCGTCGTCCTGACTCGATGGACGACCGGCGCGCGGGCATCCGAGGCGTGATGCGCTCGAGCAACGCACCAAAGCGTCGATGCGCCTCCGCGACCCGCGCAGCGCCGACATCGCTCGCGTAATGCAGCGTGCCGAAGAGGGCGCTGTGAGCGTCGAGGTCGTGTGGCGCGATGGCCAGCGCGCGCTCGAGGTGCACGAGCGCGCGCGCGTGGCCTCCGTCCGTCGAGAGCGCGCAGCCGAGATGCATGTGCACGCTCGCGTCGTTCGGGGCCAAGCGCGCGGCGCGCTCGAGCAGCGCGATGGCTTCCTCGACGTCCGGGCCCGTCCGTAACAGCGCTCCGAGGTTGCGCAGCGTGAGCGCGTCGTCGGGACGCAACGCGAGCGCGGCGCGACCCTCGGCGATGGCCTCGTCGCGCGCCCCTCGCCGCGAGAGCACGGCGCCGAGGAGCTGGTGGCCCTCGAACACGAGGCGCCCGCCCGCGAGCGCGGTGCGGCACGCCGCTTCGGCCGCAGGCAGGTCGCCCCGCGCGAGCAGCAGCTCGACGAGCACGCGAAAGGCGCGCGCATCCCCGGGTGACGCCGCAAAGACGGACCGCGCCGCCTCCGCAGCGCGGGCGTGTTCACCCGATTTGCGTAGCCGATCCACGTCGGCGAGCGTCGGCGGCTTCGGTCGGCTCATCCCTGCTCTCCCGACGCGATGGCTCCGGTGACGCGTGCGCGCATGAATACGATTCTCACGCGCTCAACGTGTGAGTACGGAATGGCCCGTGTAGTGCGCGGGCGGCGCCTTCCCGAAGTAGCGCAACGCCGTCGGCGCGAGGTCCACGATGCCGGGATTCTCCGACACGATGGGCCGATTCGCGACGAGGATGCCGGGCGTCTCGGCCACGTCGCTCGCCGCGTGATCGCCACTCCACTTCTTCGGATTGTCGGCAAAGAGCCCCGCAGGCACCCCGCCGAGAATCGACTCCCAGCTCGTGCGGTAGTTCTCGGCGAAGGCGAGCTGCAAATCCGGTGCATCCGCCGCACGCCCACCCGTGAACACCGTGCGCCCCTCGTACACGCGGCGCACCACGACCACATTCCCACGCTCGGTGTCGCGGAGCGCCTCGAGGCCGCTGCGGATGCGCGCGCATACGGCTGCTGCATCGGAGGCATTCACGATGCCTTCCCGCTCACGGCCGCGCAGATTCAGATACACCTGCCCGGTGCCGAGCGCATAGGCCTGTGTGCGCGACCAATCCACGTCGAGCAGGAAATCCCGCTCTGAGCTCTCCGCCTCGTTGCGCAGCGCGAGAAACCCATTCTGTCGAAGCCACTGATTCACGTGCAGGCCACGGCGGTAGTTGTGAAATCCATGATCGGAGATGACGAGCAGCGTGTCCGAGGGGCGCAGCGCCGCGACCACGCGCCCCACCGTCTCGTCCATACGCACGTATTGACGCTCGATGGCGTCGCCATGCTGCTGCGCGAGCGCGGCGTCGTAGCGCGGGTGTTCCGGGTCGATGAGCCGATAGAACATGTGTGCGGCGCGGTCGGTCGCCGTCGACACCCAGATCAACATGTCCCAATCGTCGCGGCCGAGACGCGCGAACAACATCTGCTGACGCTGCCGCTCGATCTCGTCCATCTCCCGCAGCCAGAGCGCCTCGTCGACGACCTCCTCGTTGAGCGCGCTCGTGTCGTGATCCCAGCCGACCGTCTTGTAGAAGCCGTCGACGTCGGTGACGAGCTCCCCCGCAAACGACTGCGGATAGGTGAAGGGCGAATATTGCCGCCGCGGGTGAAATGAAATCGGCGTGAAGAAGAGCCGCATCCCGGGCCGCGCCTCGAGCGCGATCATGCGCACGAGCCCCTGCACCTCGGCGCCCTCGTGGCGGAAGCTGACCTCGATGAAGCCGCTCTCCTCGCGCACCGGCAGCACGTGATCGCGGCCATCGAGCTTCACGAGCAGCGCATCCGGCGCGCCACCCTCCCCCGCGCGACTGCGGATTTCGACGGGCAGCGTCATGCGCCGCGGCGGCGAGCTGCCGGGGATCATCGGCCCTGCGAGCGCATAGCGCGCGACACCGTCGACGACGTCGAGGTGCGTCATCACGCCACCGCCCACGTTGCGCTCGCCATCGGCGACGTCGGTGCCCGCGTAGCTGAAGGTGCTGTTCGTCTCGCGCAGATCGGGCACGCCGAGCCCGCTCAACATGCGGCCCGCGCGCATCGGATCGGGCGGGAAGCTGTACGGCACGTTGAGCGCGACGGTGCGCACGCCATCATCCGCGAGGGTCTTCCAGAAGGGCTCGCCGCTCCGCAGATTGCGCGCGACGGGCGGCCCCGAGGCCTGCACCTCGAAGCTCGACGTCCCTTGAAACGGCAGCACCGGGAGACCCGTCGCGGCGGTGTTCACGCGGCGACCGATGAAGTCGAAGATGCCGTGATCACCAGGGGGCGTGCCCGTCGCGAACGTCGTCCACGCGACCGGCGATTGCGGCGGATTCGTCGAGGCGAGCTTGCTGTAATGCCGCCCGCCGCTCGCCTTCATCAGCTTTGCGAGGTTCGGCAGCTTCCCCGCCTCGGCCCAGCGCTCGAGCCAGCGCGGGTCGACACCGTCGAAGCCGAGCACGACGAGGCGCCCCTGTGCGGCCGCGGGCGCTGCGGGTGCTGGCTGTGCTCCGGAATCGGCGCGCTCACCGCGTCCACTGCACGCGGAGACACAGAGTGCCGCCACGACGACGGCGAAGACGGTGCCCGCGGCGACGCGCGACGGGAGCGAAGGCAGCGCCACGAGGCGCGACGAAGGACGAAAGGACCGCATCGCGGGCGACTCTAGCCCACCGATTCGCGCGCGTCGTCCAAGCGGAGTCGCGGTGTGCCCTCGCGGGTTGAAGGCACGCGGGGCCGTCGCTTAGGCTGCGCGTCGATGCCCCGTTCTTCCGAGCTCGCCGCCACCTGCTTCGCCGTCCTCGCCCTCGCCGCCTCGCTCGCGTGCGACCGCACGAGCCAGCCGCCTCCCGCGCCGCCGCCGCCGCCCGCGGTCGCACCCATCGCCCCGGTCGCGCCCGTCCCGGTGGCCTCGCCGAAGGTCCAGCCCGGGGCGGTCGCCCAGCCGGCCCCGGCGACCGGAGACGTGATCGCGGTGACGATGCAGCGGCGCGCGCAGATGGTCGCCGCCGGCATGAGCCCCGCCACGCCGATCCTGCGCGGCACGCTCAGCGAGGGCGCCTCGCAGGACTTTCAAGCCGTCATGCGGGCCGGCAAGTGCTTCAAAATCATCGGCATCGGCGACATCGGCGTCCAGGACCTCGACCTCAAGCTGTTCGACCCGAACGGCGTGCAGCTCCAGCAGGACATCGCGACCGACAACTACCCCGCGCTCGGCGTCGAGTCGCCCATCTGCCCGAGCACCGCAGGTGCATATCGGTTGCAGGTGCACATGTATCGCGGAAGCGGTCCGTTCGGCGTGCAGGTCTACGAGACGCCCGGCTGAGCCGCGCGCCTCGCCGGATCGCTCAGGGCTCGAGGCAGAGCCCGCCCGCGCAGCTCCAGCCCGCCGGGCACGCCGAGCCATCCACGCACGCAGGGCGCGCGCAGAAGCCGGTCGCGCCGCAGGTGTAAGGGAGCGGGCACGGTGACGACGCGCTGCACGAACGCAGCGCGCAGAGCCCCATCGAGGTGCAGCGGAAGCCCGCGTTGCAGTCGCTGCTGACGGCGCAGGTCCGCACGCAGGTCCCGCCGACGCAGTCCGCGCCGCTCGGGCAGTTCGCGTCGTCGGCGCCGCAGCCGAGGCAGATGCCGCCCGGCGCGCTGCGATTGCACTCGGGAACCGGCCCCGCGCAATCGCCCGTCGCGCGGCATTGAATCGGCCCGGGATCGACCGCCCCGCCCGCGTCGCTGCCAGCGTCGCTCGCGCCGCCCGCATCGATCGCGCCACCCGCATCGAGCCCCGCGTCCACGGCGCCGCCCGCATCGCTCGTGCTTCCCGCATCGACGCCCGCGCCCGAATCCACCTCGACGCCCGCATCCGCGGCGGCGCCCGAATCGGTGTCGACTGCCGCATCGCTCGCGATCTCGGCGTCGTCGCCCGGCGACGCGGCGTCGCGCGGCGCGTCCGCATCGCGCGTGGCGCCGTCTGCTGCGGCATCCATCGACGCGGCATCGCGCGGCGGTGCGCTCGCATCGACGGCGGGCACGTCGGATTCACCGCCACACGCGGCGCAGAGGACGAGACAGACGAGGGCGAGAACGCGCAGACAGGGACGCATGGCGCGGCGATGTACTGCCCCCGCGCGTGACACGCCAGCGCCGCGCGGACGCGCGCTCACTCGACGCGCAGCGAGTACGGCAGCCGCGCGACGGCGCCGCCCGCCTGCACCTGCTCGAGCGCGACGACCGCACCGAGCAGCGCGCGCAGCGGCGCAGGCACGGCCAGCACGCGCGACGCGCCCGCATCGCCCGCGGGCAGCGACTCGGCGGCGAGCCCTTCGATGTCGAGCGCGTCGAGACCCGCGACGCGCGGTCCGCGCTCATTCGCGCGCGCCCCGGGATCGAGGCCCTCGCTGAGCACGTACTCGAGGAGGTTCGCGGGGCGGCGCGGGAGAATCACCACGCCGCTCTCCGCATCGAGCCCGCCGAGCTCGCGCGCCCGCTGTAGCGCGGCCCCGAGTCCGCCGAGGCTGTCGACCAAGCCCTCGCGCTGCGCGACATCGCCGCTCCACACGCGCCCACGCCCGAGCGCATCGACGCGCGTGCGCGCCATCGCGTGGCCCGTCGCGGTGCGCCCCTCCGACACCCGCGCGACGAACTGCCGGTAGAGCACGCGGATCTTCTGCGCGAGCAGCGCGCGCTCCTCCGCGGTGAAGGGCCGGTAGATCGACTCGACGCCCGCGTGCTGACCGCGCCCCACCGACTCGATGGCGACGCCGAAGCGCGCGGCGAGCGGCGCGACGTCGACCTTGCCGAAGAAGATGCCGATCGAGCCCGTGACCGTCGCGGCGTCGGCCCAGATCTCGTCCGCCGCAGATGCTGCGTAGTAGCCGCCGCTCGCAGCGACCGCGCCCATCGAGCACACGACGGGCTTCCGCGCGCGGGCCCGCGTGATCGCCCGCCAGATGCGGTCGCTCGCGAGCGCGGAGCCGCCCGGCGAGTCCACGCGCACGACGATGGCGCGCACGCTCGGATCGGCCGCGAGCGCGTCGATGGCGCGCACCGCCGTGTTGCCGCCCGTCAGGTGCACGCCCACGAAGGGCACATCCACGTTGTCGCCATCGACGATGTCGCCGTCGATCACCACGAGCCCCACGCGCCCGCCCGTGCCCCAGTCGCGTGCGGCCTCCGCGTCGAGCTGCCGTTGCCGCGGAAGGTGCTCGCCGATCAGCTCCGCGAGGACGTCGTCGAGCTCGTGCGCATCGGCGGTCGCATCGACGAGCCCCGCGGAGACGGCCTCCTCCGCGAGATAAGGCCCTTCGTCGACGAGCGCGCGCGCACGCGCCGCATCGACGCCGAGATCGCGCCCGAGTTCCTCTGCGAAGCGCCCGTAGATCGCGTCGAGCAGCGCGGCACGCTCTTCGCGCGCCGGGTCACTCGAGCGCGCGTTCTGAAACTGCTCGACCGCGCTCTTGAAGCGCCCGATGCGCACGAAATCCGCGCGAATACCGGCGTCACGCAGCGCATCGCCGAGCAGGAGCACATCGCTCGAAGGCCCGACGAGGCGCACGCCGCCCGCCGGATCGATCACCGTGCGCGTCGCCGCCGCGCACGCATAGAGCTCCCCGCCGCTCGCCGCCTCGAGGTGACAGACGACCGGCTTGCCCGCCTCGCGCAGCGCCGCGATCTGCTCGCGCAGCTCCTGCGCGTACGCCGTCGGCACCGGCGCGCTCGCGCCGCGCAGCAGCACGCCCGCGATGCGCGCGTCCCGACGCGCACGCTCCAGTTGCAACACGGTTGCAATCACCTGTCGCTCGCTGCCGACGCGCAGCGGCAGCTCGAGCACCGCGCGCGGCCGCGGCAGCCCCGCGCGCGACGCCCCCTCGAGCCGCGCCGACCAGAACGCACCCGGCGCCTGCGTATCCGCCGGATCGAGCAGCACGCCCCCCGCGACGCCCACGCGGTCCCACTGCACGCGCAGCCCCGCGCTCACACGCAGCGTCTCGCGCGAGCTCCCCGGCTCGCTCGCCTCGACCGCCGCGAGCAGCTCACCCACCGCCGGCACGCGCAGCGCCGCCGCCGCACGCACACCGAGCCGCGCCTCCGCGTCGACGCCCGCCGCGAGATCGAGCGTCAGCGCGTCCGTGCCGAAGGGCCGCAGCCCCACGGCGAGCGCGAGCGAGCGCGGCACCGAACCGGGCGCACCGAGCGGACCACCCGGGGCCGTCAGGTCCCGCGCGAGCAGCGAGACGGCCAGCGTCGAGGCCGGTCGCCACGTCGCGGCGAGGTCGAGCGTGAGCGCGCCATCGAGCGGCCCACCGCTGCGCCCCGATTGCGAGAGGAGGCGCGCATCCGCGCCGAAGCCCCAATTCGCCGAAGGCGCCCACGCGAGCGCGAGACTCGCGCCATCGAGCGTGCCCGCGCCGGGCACATCGCGCGTCCACGCGCCCACCCCCGCCGACAGCCCGAAGAGCAGCGGCGTCGCGGCGTAGAGCGCGTGACCGCCCTCCGACAGCGCGCCACTCCCCGGCGCGAGCGCCCCCGCGTACACGACGCTCCACGTCCCGAGGAACGCGAGCGCCGCCGGATTCCAATCGACGGAGAGGGCATCGTCGGGTGCCGCAAGCACGAGCGGCGGCGGGGTGATGGGCCCCGTCGCGCGGGGGAGCTGCGCAACCACGCGGCTCGATGTCGCCATCACGACGAGCGCCCCCACGCACGCGAGCGCGAGTCCCCGACTCCGAACGGCACGACGCCACGCAGCCATGCCCGTGCATATCACGGTCGTTCGCCACTGCGGCACGCAGTGGACGGGCCCGCCGTGCGAGCGCAGCGCGTCAGAGCTCCGGCGACCAGCCCACCGTCGTCGCGCGGATGGCGCGCACGCGGAGCGCGAACGACAGCGACTCCCGCACGCCATCGCCGTCGCCGTCGATGTCGGGATTCAGCGCGAGCGCGAGCAGACGCCGCGCGGTCGCGAGCCCGCCCACCGGCTCGAGGGTGTCGGGCGGCAGCCCTTCGAGCGCCGCGACGAGCTCGGCCTCCGGAACCGCACCGCAGAAGCGCATCTCGAGCGCCGCGTCTCCGCTCGCGTCCGTCGTCAGCGCGCCATCCGCGCGCACGCCGTACATCTGCAAGAGGAGCTGCTGCCCCTCGACGGGCACCGAAATCCCCGCATTCGTCTCGGCGCTGCCCGCCGTCACGCGCGCCCCATCGATCATCTCGCCGGGCAGCGTCAGCCACGCCGGGCAGGGGCCGCTGCGCGCGCCGCGGTCGTAGCCATCCTTCGTGAGGGTGTAGCGGCAAGCCCCGTCCGGACTCGCCGGATCGCAGCGCAGGCTGTCCGGCGCGAGCGTGCCGAAGAGCAGATCGAGCCGCCCGCCCGGGCGGTGCACGAACATGGTGATGCGATCGGCGCCGATGGCGTCGGAGAGCGCTTCCGGGAGCGCGTCGTACACGTTCGCGACCGACGCGAGCTCCGCATCGCCCGTCCCGTCGCCGTCGAGGTCGCAGCCGTCCGCGTCGCCGAGCACCTCGAGCGAGATGACCTTGAGCACCGGAGTCGGCGGCGCAGGCGGCACGGAGCAGATCTGCGCGTAACACGTGGGGACCGCCGCTCGCGCCGAGCACTGCTCATACGACGCACACATCGCCTCGCAGGCCGCGACGCCCGCGAAGACGCACTCGTTGGTCGGCGCATAACAGCGCAGCCCCTCGGCGCAGCCGCCGTCGCAATAGCGCGACGCGCGCGGCGGCGCCGGATCCTCCCCGCAGCCCGCGAGAATCATCGACAAAAGGGCACTGATGCAGATGAATGCGAGGGATTCGAGAATCCCATTCTCGAATCCCACGTTGCGACGCGAGCGTGCCATTCGTGGAAGGGCGCGCATGACTCAGCGATCCTTCAAGCAGCGCAGGCCCGCGCCGCAACCGTAGCGTCCGGGCCAGCACACCGCGCCCGCTTCGTCGGTCGCGACACACTCCCGCGCGACGCAGTCGAGGCGCCGCCCGAGCGCGACGCCGCACTCATTGCCATTCACGCACGAGTCCCCTTCTTCGAGGTCCCGGTCGCAGCGCCGCGTCGACACGTTGCAGTGCGCGCCCGCGACACACGACTCCATGGTGCACGTGCCCCCGACAGGCACGCGGCCGATGCACACATTCGTCCCGTCGGTGCGCGCATCGCAGCCGAGGCTCGCGCCGCACGCCTGATCGGTCGCCTCGCCGGTGATGCCGCACTCGCCGCCGAGCCGCGGCGTCACGCAGACCTTGGGCGTGAGCTGGCAGACGAGCCCGTCCGCGCACGCGAAGTTGATGAATCCGTCGCACGACTCGCCGGCACGCGGCACGCGTCGGCACTCGCCCATCGCGGTGCTCTCGAGCGCGCACACCTCGAGCGGCGGGCACGTGAGATCGGCCGCACACGGCCGCCCCGTCGAGCGCGTCGTCGTGCAATTGCCGGTGTCGCGCCCCGCCTCGCTGCACGTCGTCGCGAGACACGAGCCGCCCGTCGTGTAGGTGAAATGACACGCGAGACCGTCCGCGCAGTCGTGAATCTGCTCGCAGCGCTCGCCCTCGCGCGCGACCGCCGCGCAGCGCCCCGACACGCAGCGCAGCCCGTCTGCGCACTCGTCCGCGCCGAGGCAAGCGCCCCCCGCCGCCACCGGCGCCGCGCAATGAAACAACCAGCGCGCCGCCGAAATCTTCGCGCAGCTCACACTGCCGAACACCGCCACGAGCCCCACCGCGAGCGCCACGCCCTTTTCGATTTGCGTCATGTGCCGCGGGTAGCGAACGGCGCGGCGGGAGTCAAGGCAGCGCAGATCGCACGCATGTTCGTCGCGCGCGCGGCCGCGGGTTGAGCGCTCGCCGCCGTGCTCTCTGCGCGACGCGCTCTCGACGCTGGCGCGCGAGCGGGCGTTGCGGTTAGGGTAGCGGCCGATGACGCGAGGCTCTGCGCATTTCGTCGCTCCGCTCGCTGCGCTCGGGCTCTCGCTCATGGCGGCCACCGTGCTGCCCGCGGGCACGCCGGGTGCGGCATCGCGCTGTGCGGCGCAGGACGCTGCGACGCCTGACGCGGCGGAGTCCGACACCGCGACGACCGCGGCCGCGACGTCGACGGACGCGGCGCCTCCACCGCCGCCCGAGGCGCTCGAGCTGTATCGGCGCGGACGCGAGCTCTACGCGGAGGGGCGCTATCGCGAGGCGGCCGTCGAGCTCGAGCGCGCGCAGGTGCTCGACCCGACCTCGCCCAACCTCGTCTTCAACGTCGCGCGCGTCTACGAGCTGCTCGGCGAGCTGGAGAAGTCGATCGCCTTCTACCGGCGCTTTCTGCGCATGCTGCCCGCCGACGAGACGGCCGAGCGCGCGCGCATCGAGGCGACGCTGCGCCGGCTCGAGGGTGCACGCGGCGAGGTGCAGCGGCCCAACGACGCGCCGCCCGAGGATCGCGCGCTCCGCGATCCGCAGCCGGTGCGCGTGCAAGAGCGCGGCGTCGCGGACGCGCTCTTTTGGGTGACGGCTTCGGCGGGCGCGGCGCTGCTCGTCGGCGGCACGGTGACGGGGCTGCTCGCGCTCGACACGGAGCGCGCGATGGGCGACTACGTGGTGGGGCTCGACGGCTCGTTCGAGGACCGTCAGGTGCTCGCGGATCGCGCCGACACGCTGGCTCTCACGGCGGATGTGCTCTTCATCGCGGGCGGTCTGAGCGCCGTGGCGAGCGTGCTGCTCTTCGCGCTGCGTGAGCGCACGGTGGAGCGCTATCCGGGTCTCGAAGGCAGCGCATCGCTCGCGCCCGGCGTCGCCGTGCTGCCCGGCGGCGGGCTCGTGACGCTACGGGGGGCGCTGTGACGCGCGGGGCGGGGTTCGTGATGGCGGCGTGCGCAGCGGCAAGCGCGCTGCTCTGCGGCGGGTGCAGCGTCGTCGTCGCGCCCGAGGATGTGCCGGTGCTGTGCGATCAGGCGCCCGATGCGCCCGATCCGTGCCCGATCGGCCTGCGCTGCGTCGAAGGGCGCTGCATCGCGCCCGCGGGTGGCTGCGTGCCCGCCGGCATGGAGTCGTGCAACGGCGAGGACGACAACTGCAACGGCTTCGTCGACGAGGGCGTCGACGGCGACGGCGACGGCTTCACCTTCTGCGGCACGCCGCGCGGCGACGACGGCGCCTTCATCGCGGGGCCGACGCGCGCCGAGTTCGTCGACTGCGACGACTCGAACCGCGACGTGTACCCGAACGCGCCGGACCTCTGCGACGGCCGCGTGAACCGCTGCCCCGCGGCGGGACTGCCCGACGATCAGGCGGGATGTCAGGGCAGCCTCGTATGCATCAGCGGGCGCTGCGTCGATCCGATGGATTGCACCGCACAGCCGTCGCTCTGCGCGAGCAACGAGGTCTGCGACCCGGGCACGCTCCGCTGCGTGGAGACGACGTGTACGCCCGCGAGCTGCAGCGCGGGAGAGCGCTGCGATCCGGGCACGGGGAACTGCGTGCCGCTCACGCCGCTCGGCGACGCGTGCAACGTCGACGGCGAATGCGCGAGCGGGCTCTGCGTCGCGCGCGTCGCGCTTGGGCTCGCTGAGGGCGCGCAGCGCGGCGTGTGCGGGCGCGCGTGTTGCGAAGATGCGCAGTGCGGTGCGGCGAGCGGCGCAGAGTGCGTTCGTGCCGTCACGGGTGCGCGCACCTGCCTGCCTCCGGGACGCGCCGGGACGCTCGGCGTGCCAACGTCGATGACGCGCCCGTGCAGCTCGTTCGCCGGGCTGTCGTGCCTGAGCGAATCGAGCGCGGAATGTCGCTCCGATTCCAGTGGTCGAATCTGCTCGTTCGTCATGTTGGCATCGTGCATCAACAACACAATCTACAACTGCGGCGCGCCGTGCGAATCCGGCGCCGACTGCATGAGCGACGAGCTCTGTCAGTACACCGAAGCGGGCAACACCTGGCTCGGGCGCTGCAACGGCTTCGACTTCACGGTCGGCGCGCCGGCGGGCGCTGCGTGCGGCAGCAACGACGGCTGCCGCGACGGCGCGTGCATCGAGGGGCGCTGCGCCGCGCCGTGCTGCACCGACGCGGACTGCGGCGCCGGGCGCTGCCTGCCCTCGCCCGCGGGCGGCGGCTTCGTGCCGATGCGCTGCCGCACGGCGCCGCCTCCCTTTTGAGCGCGCTGCACGCGCGTGTGGGCGCCCGCGGGAGCGGCGCGCGTGCGTGCTAGCATCGCGCCCCGACGATGCGGATCTGCCCTCAATGCCGCACGGCGTACACCGCCGGCGAGAAGCGCTGCACCCGCGACGGCACGCCCACCGTCGACGCACGCGCGCACGCGGAGGCCGAGGGCGATCCGCTCCGTGGCGTGACCGTCGCCGGGCGTTTTCAGATCATCGAGCGCATCGGTGTCGGCGGCATGGGCACGGTGTACCGCGCCGAGCAGGTCGGGCTCGGTCGCTCGGTGGCGCTGAAGATCCTCAAGCGCGAGCTCATCTTCGATCGCGACACGGTGACGCGCTTCCATCGCGAGGCGCGCGCGATGTCGCTGCTCACGCACCCGAACACGGTGCGCGTCTTCGACTTCGGCGAGACGCCGGAGGGGCTCCTCTTCCTCGCGATGGAGCTGCTCGAGGGCGAGCTGCTCACGCATCGCCTCGAGCGCGAGGGGCCGCTCGACGTGCGGACGGCGGTGGGCTTCGCGTCGGAGATCCTCGCGTCGCTCGCCGAGGCCCACGAGAAGAGCATCGTCCACCGCGATCTGAAGCCCGACAACATCTACCTCGCGCGCGTCGAAGGGCGCGCGGAGCCGGTGGTGAAGGTGCTCGACTTCGGCATCGCCAAGGTCATCCAGGGCGACCGCAAGATCGACCAGCTCGAGACGCAGGCGGGCACGGTGTTCGGGACGCCGCGCTACATGTCGCCCGAGCAGGCGCAGGGGAAGAAGCTCGACGCGCGCAGCGATCTCTACGCCGTGGGCGTGCTGCTCTATCAGATGCTCGCGGGGCGCGCGCCCTTCCTCGACGACGACGCGGTCGTCGTGATGGCGCGTCACATCAAGGAGCGCCCGCAGGCGCTGCACGTCGTGGCGCCGACGCGGCCGATTCCCGTGTCGCTCGCGCGCGCCGTGCAGAAGTCGCTCGAGAAGAGCCCCGACGCGCGCTTCGAGACGGCCGACGCCTTCATGAAGCACCTCGCCGCGCTGCTCCCCGAGATCGACGAGGCGACGCGCCTCGCGAACGAGGGCAAGCGCTGGAAGAGCCCGCTCGCGACCGTGCCCCGCGGAGTGCTCGCGGGAAGCGCCATCGCAGCCGTCGCGCTCGGGGTGCTGGGCTTCGTCTTCCTCGGAAGCGGCGGCCCGGAGACGCCCGTCGTGCAGCCCGCGCCCGCGACGAACACGACGCCCCTCGCCGCCGCCAACACGGCGGCACCGGCGCTCGCAGCGACGCGCGCGGTGCCGGTGCGCAGCGAGCCGGACGGCGCCGAGGTGTGGCGCGACGGGCGGCGCGTCGGGGTCACGCCGCTCACGCTCGAGTTGCGCGCGGACGCAGCGAGCGTGCGCGTCACGCTGCGCAAGCGCGGCTTCGAGGAGTCGGAGGCGATGCTCGCGCCCGGCAGCGAGGGCGCGCTCGTCACGCTGCGCGCGGTGGCGCGCAACGCAGCGGGTGCAGCGGCGCGGCGTCCTGCCGTCGCGGGCAACGCGCCGCGCGGCGGGGCAGGCGGTGCCGCTACGGCCCCGGCGACGGCCCAGCCCGCCGCACGCGATCCGTACGAGCGCTTCGACTGACACCGCGCGCGGGGAGCGCGCAACGGTCCTCGCGGGCTCAGCGCAGCCAGACGATGGTGTAGCGATCGCCGCCCTCGTCGGGGAGCGCAGGGCGGCTGCGCGCGACGTAGGACGAGGGCTCCGCGAGCCAGCGCCGCACGGCTTCACGCAGCGCGCCGGTGCCGTGGCCGTGCAGCACGTAGCCCACGCGCTCGTTGGCGCCGTAGAGGCGATCGAGGAAGGTCTCGAGCAGCGCGAGGGCGTCGTCGACGCGCATCCCCCTGAGATCAATCGTGTTTCCGTCGAGCGGCGGAGGGAGCGGCGGTTCCGCGGCAGGCTGCAGCGCCATGCGCTCGTCGGCGCCGCCGCGCCCCGGCTCGCGCGCGGACGGCACAGCGAGCAGCCGGACCTCCTCGACGCCGACCCAGAGTTTGAGCTGCCCCGCGGCGATGCGGACGCGGCCCTTCTGCGGCGCTTCCACGATCTCCGCGTCGGCGCGCAGGCGCGGCACGTGGACGCGCACGCCGGGGCGGAGCGCGTCGGCCGCGGGCGCAGCGCCCGCCTCGCGTGCGGCATTCGCCGGGGGCGTCGTCGCTTCTTCGAGCGGACCGCCGAGCGCGACCTTCGCGGACGCCTCGTCGACGACGCGCCGTGCCGCTTCGACCGACGCCTCGTCGAGGCGCTCGCCGCGCAGGCGCGCCCGCGCGGTGCGGACCTCGTCGCGCGTGCGCCGGATGAGCGAGACGAGCTGCTCGGCCTCGCGCGAGACCTGTGCGCGATCCCGCGCGCGTAGTGCCTCGCGCTCCCGCTCCGCCTCGGCCCGGGAGGCGGCAGCACGTGCGCGCTCTTCCTCGAGACCGGCGCGCTCGATGGCGAGGGCGTGCGACTCCTGCTCGAGCTTGCGCACGAGCTCGTCGAAGCTGCGCGCCTGATCGGGCAGCACGCGCCGCGCGACCTCGATGACGCCCGGCGGGATGCCGAAGCGCGCGGCGACGACGAGCGCGCTCGAGGCGCCGGGCACGTCGAGCAGCACGCGGAAGGTCGGCTGCATCGACTGCGGGTCGAAGCCGACGGACGCGTTGCGCAGGCGCGCGTCGTGGAGCGCGAGCGCCTTGAGCGGCTCGTAGTGCGTCGTCACCGCGATGGCCGCGCCGCGCTTGCAGAGCGCGTCGATGACGGCGCAGGCGAGCGCCGCGCCCTCTTCCGGATCGGTGCCGCCCGCGAGCTCGTCGAGGAGCACGAGCGTCCGCGCGTCGGAGACCTCGAGGATGCCGGCGACGTTCGTGACGTGCGCGGAGAACGTGGAGAGATTCTTGGTGAGCGATTGATCGTCGCCGACGTCGGTGAGCACGCGCGCGAAGAAGCCGCAGGTGCTGCCCTCTTCCGCGGGGACGGGCAGCCCCGCGCGCACCATCAGTGCCGCGAGGCCGAGCGTCTTCAGCGCGACCGTCTTGCCGCCCGCGTTGGGGCCGGAGATGACGAGCGCGCAGCCGCCCGTGAGCGCGAGATCGTTGGCGACGACGGGCACGCCATCGAGCGCGAGCAGCGGGTGCCGGGCGCCGCGCAGCGCGACGTGCGCGTCCTCGACGAGCGCGGGGAAGGTGCAGCGCAGATCGAGGCCGAGGCGCGCGGAGGCGACGCGGAGATCGGCGTGATCGAGCGCCTCGCACGCCGCGCGCAGCGGGGCTGCACGCTCGCGCACGAGGTCTGTGAGCACGGCGAGGATGCGGGCGACCTCGCGCTCCATCTCGGCCTCGGCGAGGCGCAGGCGGTTGCCCGACTCGACGAGCGAACGCGGCTCGATGAAGACCGTCGCACCGCTCGCGCTCGCGCCGTGCACGAGGCCCGGGATCTTCTCGTGCGCGTCGGTGCGGAGCGGCAGGACGTAGCGCCCGTCGCGCACCGTGTAGAAGCGGTCGGAGAGCACGTCGGCGTGCTTGACGAGCAGCTCCTCGAGGCGCGCGACGATGCGCGCGCGGAGGTTCGCGACCTCGGTGCGGAGCGCCCGCAGCGCGGGGCTCGCGTGATCGAAGACGGTGCCGTCCGTGTCGATCGCGGCGCAGAGCTCGTCTTCGAGCGCGTCGAGCGTCGGGTCGGTGCTGCACGCCTCGAAGAGCCGCGGCATCCGGCGGCGACGCGTGCCGAGGAAGCGGCGCAGCACGCGCGCGGCGGCCACGACGGATACGACGTCGCGCAGCCCGGGCGCGTCGAGGGCGCCCATGCGCTCGATCCGCGCGAGGTGCTCGTGCAGATCGCGGAGCCCTTCGAGCGGCACGGGCTCGCCGCTCGTGAACGCGTCGGTGGCCTCGGCCGTCTCGGCGAGCGCGACGACCATCCCGGCCTGCGTCGAGGCGAGCGGGAGTTCCTCGGCGCGACGCATCGGCCCGGCGCAGCGCGCGACCACGGCTTCGACCACGCGGGCCCACTCGAGATCGGCGAGGGTCTTCAGCGGCGCGGCCTCGAGCATCGCGCGCGACCCTAGCAGGAGTCGCCCGGCGCGCCCCGAGACGCAGAAACGCCACCGAAGCCGCCACGGACGCTCTGATATGCTCGGGCGCGTGCTGCGCCGCCCCGCCCTCGTCCGCTCCGCCCGACGCACCCTGCTGGCACTGGCGCTCGTCGCGCTCGCGGCGTGCCAACCGGAAGAGTACGCGCTGCTGCTCGACGTTCACGCGCGGAGCGACGTCCGCGACCTGACGGTCGACGTCATCCCACGCAATGGCTCGGCGCCGGCTGCCACGCTGATGCAGGCCATCGAGCGCGACGCCGCCGCCATCGCCGCGGACGCGCCGATTCGCGTCGCCGTGTCGTTCGTCGCGCCCGTCGACGTCATCGTCAGCGTGGCCAGCGACGGCCCCGACGGCGTATCCCGCGCCACGCGCTGCTACGCGGTGCGCGGCGTGGTGCGCGACGACGCGCTGCTCGTCGCCGTCTCGGCCGCCGACGACGCCGACGGAGACGGCTTCCCGGCGCAGGGCGCGGTGTCGTGTCTCGACCCGGAGGGCGCGAGCGGAAGTCGCGCCTGCGACAACGCGTGCCCGAGCGGCGTCGGCGTCGATTGCCGCGGCTGCGTCGGCTCGGAGTGTCCGAGCGCACCGGCCGACGATGACGCCACCATCTACCCGGGTGCGGACGAGGTCTGCGCGGATGGCGTCGACCAGGACTGCGACGGCGAGGACGTGGCGTGTGGTGACGTCGACGGGGACGGCTACCAGAGCTGCGGCGTCGACAACGCAGGCTCGTGCGACTGCGCCGACACCGACCGGAGCCGCAATCCGGGCGCGACGGATGTGTGCGGGGACGGCGTCGATCAGAACTGCGACGGCGTCGACGCCGCATGTGATCGCGACGGCGACGGGGTACCGGCCGACCGCGAGGTGGGCGGAACCCCGGACTGCGACGACACGGACCCCGCGATCCGCCCGGATGTGCTCGGCGAGCCGACGCGCGAACGCTGCACGGCCGACGGTGAGACCGCGCGCGACGAGAACTGCAACCGCCTGATCGACGAGCTACCCGAGTGCGCGAGCGATGACCTCGACGCGGACGGCGCGTTCGACTGCGAGCGCACGGGCAACGCCCCGGGCTGCGACTGCAACGACTGCGATCCAACCGTGAGCCCGCGCGGCGTCGAGCGGTGCGGGAACACCATCGACGAAGATTGCAGCGGCGCGGACACCGCGTGTCTCGCGAACGACCGGGACGCGGATGGCGCGACGTCGAGCGTCGTGGGCGGACCAGACTGCAACGACGATCCCGGCATGATGGGCGCGCGCTTCGGGCCCCGCGCGATCGAGGTCTGCGGGAACGGTATCGCCGAGAGTTGTCGGACGGACGTCTCGTGCGACTCCGACACCGACGGTGACGGCTACGCGGAGCCGCCCGAATGCGAAGGAAACGCGGCGATCGTCCCGTACAGCGACGAGCGCTGCAACGGCATCGACGACAACTGCGACGGTCGCGTCGACGAGCCGAGCGCGGTTGCGGGCGCGGCCTACGACGCGTGCATCCTCGCGCGCGCGGGCGAGACGGGCTGCGACGGCGGCCGCTGCGCGGTGCAGTACGCCAACAACATCTTCCACTGCGGCGGTTGCCGCCTCGCGTGTGATTTCACGGCGAGCGACGTCTGCATCGGCGGCACGTGCCAGTGCTCGACGCGCGGGGGCTCGGTCGCGCCGTGCGGCGCGGGCGACACGTGCTGCGCGGGCGCGGGCTGCCACGACCTGCAGACCGACCTCAACTTCTGCGGGAGTTGCGGGAACGACTGTGAGGCGCTCTACGGCACGCGCGTCGATCGCTGCGCGAGCGGCGGCTGTTCGTGCGGCGGCGGTGCGGTGTGCGCCGAGGGCGAGACGTGCTGCGGCGGGACGTGCGTGGACCTGCGCATCGACGCCACCAACTGCGGCCGCTGTGGGAACCGCTGCATGCTCTCGCAGGCGACGTCGGTGTGCGAGATGTCGAGCTGCGCGGTCGACGTCTGTAACAGCAACTGGGACGACTGCGACGGCTCGGCGCCGAACGGCTGCGAGGCGGATCTGAGACGCGACGTCACGTGCGGAAGCTGCACGCGCCGCTGCTCCGCGAACGGCCGCTGCGGCCCCGAGGGGGCGAGTTTCAACTGCACCTGCGACGCGGGCTACGCCGGCGATGGCGTCACGTGCAACGACGTCAACGAGTGCACGGCGGGCACGCCCTGCGGCATGAACTCGGCCTGCACGAACACGGTCGGTTCGTTCACGTGCGCGTGCCTCGCCGGCTACACGAGCGGCGACGGCCGCAACTGCACGAACGTCAACGAGTGCACGCCGCCGAACGCGTGCGGACGCAACCTGAGCAGCGTGAACACCTGCACGGATTCGCCGGGCAGCTACACGTGCAGCTGCGGCGCGGGCTTCATGGCGCAGGGCACCGGCTTCACGGCGACGTGCGTGAACGTCAACGAGTGCAGCGCCTCCGCGCAGTGCGGCCGCACGCTGACGGGCGGGATGGTCAATACCTGCACGGACAACGTCGGCGGCTACACGTGCGCATGCGGCCCGGGCTTCACGGCGACCGGAAGCGGGCTCACCGCGTCGTGCGTCAACGTCGACGAGTGCGCGATGGCCGCGCAGTGCGGACGCACGCTCGGTGGCGGCAGCGTGAACACCTGCACCGACTCGTCCGGCGGCTACACGTGCGCGTGCGGCCCGGGCTTCATGCTGATGGGCTCCGGCCTCACGGCGACGTGCGTGAACGTCAACGAGTGCGCGGCCGCGAACGCCTGCGGTCGCAACCTCAGCGCGACCAATACCTGCACCGACTCCTCGGGCGGCTATACGTGCGCATGCGGCGCGGGCTTCATGGCGCAGGGCAGCGGCCTCACCGCGACGTGCGTGGATGTGAACGAGTGC
>Ga0172372_10003373_pt1 | contig 23499 bp, 20 predicted proteins | sample LakKiv5m_2_FD_114544 | JGI IMG/M metagenome (GOLD analysis project Ga0172372, IMG submission 114544) | Freshwater microbial communities from Kabuno Bay, South-Kivu, Congo - kab_092012_9.5m | ecosystem: Environmental > Aquatic > Freshwater > Lake | place: Democratic Republic of the Congo...
ATACATATAAAACTGAATAGAAAATATAAATACACATAAATAACAAATTTAATATGGAAACAACAATTTGGATTTTGAAAGCAGCAATCGCATTGCTGTTCATGTTGGTAGGGATTAATAAATTAATGCTCCCAAAGGCTAAGCTACTCGATAAAGGAATGAAAGGACTAATAAATTTTGACGAGCAGCAAATTAAAACTGCAGGAGTATTGGAAGTTTTAGGAGCCATTGGTTTGATTTTGCCTACTGCACTCAACTACTTACCTTTTTTATCATCTATTTCTGCTTTGTGCCTGGGATTAACGATGATTGTTGCTGGTCTGATAAACTTCAAACTCAAGCTTTCAATTATACCTAACATGGTAATACTTACCATATGCATTTTTATAGCTTTTTGGGAGATTCGATAAGTCATTCCGACCATAAATACGAATTTAAGGATATTACCCATTCTTTGGTTGCCTTGGATGAAATGCGCATAAATTTAATATTTCTCTAAAAAAGCTGATTCCAATCGAATATATTTGGAAGAAGTCCCAAGTTTCTTATAGTTTCTCTGGGCACTAAAATCATCAATCAGCTTGTAGGTTTGAGCACAATCCAATACTTTAAAATCCTAAAACCCTCTCGCAGCGCAGCTTCCAAATCATACTTCCTTCAGCAAAAAATTATCACCAATCAAATGAATTCCGGCCTTTCTGCGCAGTTCTAAAAATAATATAGATAACTTTGTGTTTTCAACAGAAAAGTTGAATCAATATGGCCCCTGAACATTCTATGCTTTAGAATGGTTATTTTCAGTATGCATTTAAAATATGTAAGAAATTAAAATTATGGATATTCTTCATTACGGACTACAGATGATTCTGAGTCTTTCAATTCTTGTTGTTTTACACGAATTTGGACACTACCTGCCGGCAAAATGGTTTAAAACCCGAGTGGAAAAATTTTATTTGTTCTTCAATCCGAAGTTTTCCCTGTACAAGAAGCAGATTGGTGAAACAGAATGGGGCATTGGATGGATTCCGTTTGGCGGATATGTCAAAATAGCCGGTATGATCGATGAGTCTATGGATAAGGAACAAATGCAACAGGAACCACAACCATGGGAATTCCGTTCCAAAAAAGCATGGCAGAGACTTATCATTATGATTGGAGGGGTGACTGTCAATTTTATTCTTGGACTGGTGCTCTTTGCCATGATCGTTTTTGTCTGGGGTGAATCTTATATCAAGACTTCTGATGCAAAATATGGTATTGCAGTAGATTCAATGGGTTTGAAACTCGGTCTGCAGGATGGGGATCTTGTGCTAAGGGCAGACACTACCACTTTGCCTAAATTTAATCCCGGACTTTTGGTCAAGGAGATCGTCCTGAACAATACCAGGGAACTTACAGTGCTCCGTGATGGTGCTGAAATAAAACTGCCGGTTCCCGAGGATATGCCCAAGACGCTGTCTTCCTTTGAAAATAAGAACAAGGTGCTTTATTACCCAAGAGTGCCACTGGAAATGATGGAGCCCACAAAGGGAGGCAATGCAGAATTAGCCGGTGTGCAGAAAGGAGATAAAATTATGGCTGTGGGAGGCCGCGAAGTAGAATTTGTGCATGAATTTAAGGAAAAACTATATGAAAATAAAGGAAAGAATATACAGCTTACCCTGGTCCGCAACAACTCCGATACGATCATTACCGATGTCGCTGTCAATGAAAAGGGGGCTATTGGCATTCAGTTGAAAACGATTGACAATTTTATCACCATGTCTAAGCAGGAGTATAGCTTTTTGGAGTCTATACCCAAAGGTATCAGCATAGGTGTCAACTTTCTGGGAGATCAGCTTAAGGCATTTGGACAGATGTTTAGTGGAAAACTCAAAGCTTCAGAAAATCTGGGTAGTATATTTTCGATAGCATCCATGTTTGACCCGGGATGGAACTGGGAGGTATTCTGGCGCATCACAGCCAGCCTGTCTATATTACTTGCATTCTTCAACTTATTACCTATTCCGGCACTGGACGGAGGGTATGTATTGTTTTTGCTTTGGGAAGTTGTAACCGGCAAGGCACCTAATGACAAATTTATGGAAATCGTCACGTATATTGGATTTATCATTCTGGTTACCCTTATGATATTTGCTTTAGGGCTTGACATTTCCAGATGGTTTTAAGATATTAGGATTGCAGGATTCCTATGGAAGATCAATATTTCAAATGGTTTGATATACCTGTTTGTTTTTTGCCGGATGAAGAGCAGCTCAGACAAAAATATTATACCCTGAGCAGGTCACTTCATCCCGACTTTTACACGTTGGAAGCACCCTCCGTTCGCGAAGAAATTTTACGCAAAAGCAGTTTCAATAATGAAGCATACAGGATATTAAGTGACAGTAATAAACGATTGAAATATGTGCTCGAAATTTATGGGTTAGTGGATGGTGAAACATCCAATTCACTGGATCAGGAATTTCTCCTGGAAATGATGGAACTCAACGAAAATCTTATGGATGCTTCGATGGAAGGGGATAAGGACAAACTTGAGTTAATTACCTTGCAGGTAGAGCAAATTATGGCAATACTTGGCGAGGAGTCGCAGTTGTTCATGACTGAATTTGATGCCGGAAAAGATCAACAGGATAATCTCCTGAGAATCAGAGACGCATATTTAAAACGTCAATATATTTTGCGGATTCTGGAAAATTGTCGTAAATTTGCAAACCCTTAAAGAAGGGGTATATGCCGAAGTGGTGGAACTGGTAGACACGCTGGACTCAAAATCCAGTGCTAGCGATAGTGTGCGGGTTCGAGTCCCGCCTTCGGTACCTTATGATAGCCTTTCCTTTGACGGAGAGGCTTTTTTATTTTACTGAACAAATGTGCCGGAAAATTTACTAGAAAGAAATGAGCATGTGTTGATCACACAAAAAACCATGATTATTTCTCATTCTAATGCTATATGGCCTTGATAATCAGTCACTCGGAAAGCGACAAGCTAAAAATAAATTTATGAAGATTTCAGTTTGGTAATATGTGTTCCTGAATTGTCAGAGTTGAAAGTTTATCAAAATGAACTTTAGAAAAGTGCAGATGTTTCAAATTAATATTTTAATCAGCATAACAATGAAAATAAATAAATATAGTAAATCTATTGGTATGAATATTTCACCTACTCTTTTAATTGCTATAATAATTTTTTGTTTTCAGAGTGAAGTAGATGCACAAACCACTACGACTACGCCATACGGAGCGTTGTCAAACACCCAATCTGTAAGGGATGAACTTGGCATTGCCGCTAAAAACGGAATACAGAATGCCTATGCATTTGGATCGAGGTATGAGGGTGTTCGCGGATTGCCTTTTTATAAAAATAGCTGGTCCGAAGGTGTTGTTTGCCTTAAAAGAGATTCAGCAGTGGTGAGTAAGCCGGATTTGCGTCTGAGATTTGATTCCTATGCCAACGAACTTTGGATAAAGCAGGGAAAAGATTCACTGATTGCATATTCCAGGGATATTAACTGGTTTGTTTTGATAGACGGAGATATTCAGGAAACTTTTTTAAAAGTGCCCGGTATTAATAAGGCTTTTCCCAATTATTTTTACCGACTACTTTTTAAGGGACAGGATTATCTTGTGTATAAGGAAGTAAAAAATGAACTGGTAAGAGCGGATCTTGTAGACAAGGGTATGGTGTCCACAGGCCTTCCTTATGACAGATTCGAGGAAAAAGCAAAATATTACCTCCAGACCAAAGATGGTGTGTATCACAAATTTAAACCAACTGTAAAGGGGTTTATGGCCGAATTACCCAAGCGTTATCACAAAAAACTAAAAACCTATTGTAAGGCGTCGGATATATCAGGTAAATTATCAGATAAAGAAATAACCGATATGATGATGTTTCTTCAGGGTCAACCATAATTGCCGGATTGTAGCAAAGTTATCCCCCCCCGTATGATGGCAAGAGCGTCTCTCATGGCTTTTGAAGATTGGAAGAAAGCAAGATTTGAAAGTTTAATTCAGGCCGTTGAAGCGGAGAGAAAGAATGAAGAAAATTTTTATGTGCAACTCAGTGCTACAAAATCAGTAAAAGAAAAGGTCAGCGGAGGGTTTGCATGGTACCCGGCCTCTATTACAAAATCATGGTATGGGATAGGCGAACATGTGGAAGTAGAAATATCCTGCCATACGGACCAGCAGGGTCAGCATAAGATTAGAGAAGGTGTTTCTGTACAGATATTCAATTCGCAACCTGATGTAAAACCATTGCGCGGTGTAGTATCGGGATTGAAAAAAGATAAAATGCGTGTTTTCGTACATGCAGATATGGAAGATCTGGAGGATTTTCAGACAGGTTTGACAGGAGTGGAACTGATGTATGATGAGAAACCTTTTAATGTTATGAAAAGTGCCCTGCGCCATGCTTCTGAAAGCAGATTGCCACTGGTGTTGGCTATTCTGGAGGCAATGTATTACGGCAACATCCTGGATAATAAAATAGATGATGATTTACCGGTACCGGCTATTTCGACTTATTTAAATCCATCTCAGCAAGAAGCGGTTGCAACAGCATATAAAAGTCGGTACTTAAGCCTGGTTCATGGACCTCCCGGAACAGGAAAAACAACTACACTAGTTACGGTGGCAGAAACATTGCTTACGGATCAGAAAAAATTGCTTGTTTGCACCTCAAGTAATCATGCGGCGGATTTGCTTGCATTTAAATTGCACGAAAGAGGAATTAAAGTGCTCAGGATTGGTAATATTACCCGAATGCACGATGATATGATGGCATTAACCGTCGATGAGCAGCTCAGAAATCATCTGGACTGGAATCATGTAAAAAAGATAAAAATACAGGCACAGCAACTGGAGAGACAGGCCAATCAGTTTAAGCGCTCCTTTAACCATGAAGACCGGGAGAAAAGAAGGGATTTAAAGCAGGAGTCGCGAGACTTGTTGCGATGGTCTTCTGATCTGGAAAAGAGGCTTGTCAACGAAATCATTGACCAGGCTCAGGTAGTGGTCACAACCCTGATCAGTGCAAGCAACCAATCCATTCAACATTTAAAATACGACACTGTTATCATTGACGAGGCATCGCAGGCGCTTGAACCTGAATGCTGGAATGCCATTCTTCGCGGTGCCAGACTGGTGATGGCCGGTGACCATAAGCAGCTTCCTCCCACGATAAAAAGCAGAGAAGCAGCACAGATGGGATTGGAGACCACGATGCTGGATCTTTTAGCAGAAAAACTGCCTGAAAATATCATGTTGAATATTCAATACAGAATGCATAATGCCATTCTGGGTTTTTCAAATAAAATGTTTTACGGAGGCTTGCTAAGCGGACATGAAAAGGTGCAGTTTCATCATTTGCCTGGGGATAATCAGCCGGTTGTTTTTGTGGATACGGCAGGTTGTGGCTTTGAGGAAAAACTGCATCTGCAACATCAAAGTCTGAGAAATGAAGGCGAATTTTTTCTGATCAGAGAGATTTTACTTCTTAAAAAGGAATGCTTTCAAGGATTTTCAGTGGGCATTATTAGTCCTTATGCAGACCAGGTGCGGTATATCAGGGAGGAACTGGGCCAGGACCCATCACTTCATTACACCTCGCTGGAGGTAGATACCATTGATGGCTTTCAGGGCCAGGAAAAAGATATCATTTTTATCAGTCTGGTTAGAAGTAATGAGCGCAGTGAAATCGGGTTCTTAAAGGATGAAAGGCGATTAAACGTCGCCATGACCAGAGCCCGGAAAAAGCTGATTATCATTGGTGATTCTGCAACACTAGGTGCTCATTCATTATATAATCAACTGATTTCCTATGTAAATGAAACCGGCCTGTATGAATCCGGCTGGAATTATATGTCCTGGTAAAGATTAATGATTTTTGTTTAACACTAATTTAACAACAAATTTTAATTGGCTTTAACTATTTCATTTATTTAATAGGTTTATATTTGCAAACTGAACAAGCCATTAATAACATTCAAAATAATAAAAAATCATTATGAAACATTTAATTTTATCAGTTGCAATTTTATTCTCTGCTCAGATGACTTTTGCTCAGGTGAAGGAAAAGACTGCTGCTCCGGTAGTAAAAGAAGCTGTAAAGCCTGCAGCAACAACTGTTGAGACGCCTGCAGAGCAAAATGTGGAAAGAACAAATGCAAAAATGTCTTTCGAGACGCTTACACTGGATTACGGTATAATTCCTCAGAAAAGTGAACCCCTAAGAGTAGTTAAATTTACCAATACAGGGACCGATCCTTTAGTTATAAAAAGTGCACACGGCTCTTGCGGATGTACAGTTCCGGTTTGGCCAAAGGATCCAATCATGCCGGGAGAAAGCAGTGTAATTGAAATCAGATATGAAACTAACCGTATAGGTAAAATCAACAAATCAGTTACGATTACTACAAATGAAGGACCTGATAAGCATGTCATTCAGGTGGTAGGCGAAGTATTGAAAGCTGAAGAAGAGATGTCTGTTCCTTCCAGTACACCAAACGTGATCAAGGGGAACTAAAACCATAATATCCTAAAGTAAAAAGACCTTTGTCAGATAACTGGCAAAGGTTTTTTTATAGCTATAATCAGGTAAAATGAAATGTATTGTACGTAAACCAAAAAGGCTTGACTGATGATTATTCTGCTTTCGCCTTCCAAGACGCTTGAAACTGCGCAGACTAATATAGAGAGCAATGAACTGCCAGTCTTTTATAATGATGCGGTAAGGCTCAATAATTTATTAAAGCAATTATCAGTGCCTGACTTAAGGTCGCTGATGCAAGTGAGTGAAGCACTGGCACAAAAAACTTACGAAAAAATTCATGGATTCGATGATCATTTTGCCCCAAAAAGTGTAAGACCAGCAGTCATGTGTTTCAAGGGAGAAGTTTACCAGGGTTTACGGGCTTCTGCTTGGACTATCGAAGATCTTTCCTGGGCCCAGAAACATTTACGTATTCTCTCCGGTTTGTATGGAATCCTCAAACCTTTGGATAAAATGCAGGATTACCGCATGGAAATGGGCACGCCACTGATGACCCCCAAAGGCAGCGGATTATATGCCTACTGGAAGGACAGGGTGGCAAATCAACTAATACAGGACCTACATGACCATACATCAAGATTTATCATTAATCTTGCATCGCAGGAGTATTTTCGGGTGGTAGAACCCTACATGGGTGAGGTGAAAGTATTTACACCGGAATTTAAAATAAATAAGGCGGGAAATCTGTCTTTCAGCTCATTCCATGCAAAACAGGCGCGGGGATTGCTAGCAGCATTTATTATCCAAAACAGGATAAAGCATCCGGAAGACATGCTGGTATTTAATGAGGGTGGATTTGAATTTGAATCTGAATTTTCTGATAATAATAAATGGGTTTTTGTAAAATATAAATAAAAGGTAATCATGGAATTTATAAGTGTTTTTGATATGTTTAAGATTGGTGTAGGTCCTTCCAGTTCGCATACACTTGGACCGTGGAGGGCAGCAAGACACTTTGTTCAGAGGCTTAAAGATTTCAATGGAAGTCAATTAAACGGAGGGACATTAGAGGTTTCTCTTTACGGTTCGTTGTCGTTAACTGGTAAAGGGCACGCCACTGACCTCGCTATCATGATGGGTTTGTCAGGTTATGATCCGGTCACGGTTGATACCCATAAAATTCCCGAATATATTGCGTTGCTCAAATCTAGAAATTATATCGATATTGATGATGGTGTAAGAATTTATTTCAATCCTGAGCATCAAATAGTATTTGAAAAAACATTTCTGCCATATCATGCCAATGGTATGATGTTTAAATGGTTTTCTGCTGCCGGTGATGTGGTCACAGATGTTTATTATTCCATAGGTGGAGGTTTTATCATCCGGGAGGGAGAAGATCTGACACACAGACAAAACGATTTTAGTCACCCTTACCCGGTATCGTCCTCTGATGAGCTTTTGAAAATTTGTCAGGAAGAAAAAATCAGTATATCAGAATTGGTGTTACGGAATGAAACAGTTTCTAAATCACGGGAAAAGGTAGAGGATGGAGTAATTTCCATTTGGAATACTATGCTTGAATCGATGTATGTTGGATGTCATACAGAGGGCCTTCTCCCAGGTAATCTGGGTGTAGTGCGGAGAGGGGGTGTGCTGAATAAAAAATTATTGTCAGAAGTTTCCGGGTACGACAACATGCACCAATGGCTGGAAACGATCCGAAAGGCACCGGTTGATTTTCAAAAAATATTCAAATGGGTGAGCACGTTTGGCATAAGTGTCAATGAAGTTAATGCGGCTTTTGGAAGGGTTGTTACAGCACCCACCAACGGAAGCGCAGGAGTGATACCAGCCGTATTAATGTATTATTTATCGTTTGTAAATAAATTTGGAGGCCGCCCGGAGATTGTAAGATTTCTTTGTTGTGCTTCTGAGATTGGCAGTTTATTTAAGAAGGGTAGTACCATCTCTGCAGCCATGGGTGGATGTCAGGCTGAAATAGGTGTTTCTTCTGCCATGGCAGCGGCGGGACTGACAGAGCTGCTTGGAGGATCTCCTGCACAGTGCATTATTGCAGCAGAGATTGCCATGGAGCACCACCTTGGCATGACCTGTGACCCAATAGGCGGACTTGTTCAGGTTCCGTGTATTGAGCGTAATTCCATGGGTGCTATTAAAGCTGTAAATGCAGCAGAGATGGCCATTGACCGCGATCCAAAGGATGTTAAAGTGCCATTTGATAAAGTTGTAGCCACTATGTGGGCTACTGCGCAGGATATGCACAGCAAATATAAGGAAACTTCGGAGGGAGGACTGGCGACCACTGTCAATGTTATAGATTGCTGAGGTTGTTTTTTGGTTTGATTTTTGCCTTCCATTAGTGGTAAATCCATTATGGCACACGATGAATGTAATTGAGATTAAAACGTCTATCAAGGTATACGGTGATTCTGACCCGTTGTCTGCCGAAGATCAGCAATTGATGAATGAGGCAATAAATCAGCTTGATAAAGCATACGCACCATATTCCAGATTTCATGTGGGGGCTGCTGTGAGACTCAGAAGCGGACAGATAATTGGGGGATCAAACCAGGAAAATGCAAGTTATCCGCTTTGTATGTGTGCCGAAAGGGTAGCGCTATACCATGCAGCAGCATTATACCCGGAAGATGCACCGGTTAGTATGGCCATTACAGTAAGAAGTGAAAAATCTAAAATTGACAAACCTGTATCTCCGTGCGGTGCCTGCAGACAGGTTATTGCAGAATACGAATACAGACACCAGCAACCAATACGCATAATGCTCTCATCTGATGCGAAGGAGGTTTATGAAGTCAATGGAATTAACGCTCTTCTACCAATAGGTTTTGACGGATCTTTTCTGGAGTGATTCGTGTTTTAGCTCTGCTCAATAAACCTTACTATAGCTCTGACTTTTTCAAGATCTTCGGCGGTATCTACGCCAATAGAATGAAATGCTGTTTCCGGGCAGTGAATATGATAACCATGTTCAAGCCATCGCAGTTGTTCCAGAAATTCTGCGCGCTCGAGTGCCGACTTTGGCAATTTTGTAAGTTCCTCCAGGATTGATTTCCGGTATCCATAAATACCAATATGCCTGAAATACGTAGTTTGCAGCATCCATTCCCTGTATGGTAAATCCCTGCAGGCAGGTATTGCCTGTCTCGAAAAATACAATGCCCTGTCATTTTTATCGCAGACAACTTTGACCACATTGTAGTCAAAAATATCTGTTTCCTGCTCAATTTTAAATCTCTGTGTAGCTATTTGTATTTCCGGGTTATGGAATGTCCGGATGAGGTCGTCAATTTGTTCCGGCTGTATCAATGGTTCATCTCCCTGAATATTGATAACCACATCCGCATCAACGGATTGGCAAGCTTCTGCAATTCGGTCAGTTCCGGACTGATGCGTATCGCTCGTCATAATGACATTGTATCCTATCGAGGTGAGATGATTGAAAATCTCAGTATTGTCTGTTGCAACGACAACCTGACTGGCCAGTGCTGATTTCAGGGCTTGTTCGTACACCCTCTGAATCAGCGTTTTACCCTCAATATCAGCAAGTGGCTTGGCAGGTAGCCGGGACGAAGCATATCTTGCCGGAATCAAAATTACCGCTTTCATGATATTAATTGTTTTATATATTATTTAAATTATATATATATTTGCATCTGATAACAAATATAATAGAAGTAGGTGATTTGTACATTAGTGTATAATAACCATTTTCCGGATAATGTTGTTTAAACAATTAGTGAAATGACTGTTTATGGCAGTGATGTATTTCAACCTTGTATAACTAAAAATTAACGAATGTACTTTATCAAAAGAATTGCAATATTATGGTTTTTGGTTTCAGGCGTTGTGATGCACGCTCAAAAAAATGATTTACCTGCACTTCCGATAGATGCAATCCAAAAAGATCAGCTGTATACTATACATCAAATAAAAAAGGGAGAAAGCATTTTTCAGATTGCTCAAAAATACGGTAAAAAATCTCAGGAAATAGCATTATTTAACGGTATTAATGCGACAGCTGCCATTCAGGAAAATCAACTGGTCCGGATTCCTGTAGCTGTCGGTGAAATCAAATATGAGATTACGGATGGTGTAAAATACAAACTGGTATATCAGGTAAAAGCCGGAGAAACGCTTTTTGGAATTGTCAGAACAAAATTTGGAATAGATATGAAGCTTATTCAATCCATTAATGGACAGGAAATAACCGCTTTAAAACCAGGAATGGAAATCCTGATTGGGTATTTCCAGCCGCAGATTTCTCCTGTACGGGAAATTGCGGACAGACCAAACGATACTTCCTTGTCCGGTAATGATAATTTGGATGAAGTAAACATGATTCCGGTTTCGGAGAAAGTCATTGGTCTGTGGGACAGGCAAAACCAGTCTTCAAAAGGTATGTATGTTCTTTTCAACGGAGTGCCAGCAGGAGAGGAAGTTGAAATCTATTTTCCAATGCGTCGGAGAACAGTGAAGGCAGAAGTTATAGGAAGAGTTCCTGACGGTACCTATGCGCCTGAGGTTAAGTTGTTTGTAAGTCCCCTGGTTGCCAGAAAGCTTGGTTTGTTTGATACCAGGTTCATGGCAGAAATACGCTACATGAAACCGGAGTCCACCATATAAATGTAGTTAGAAATTTGTATTAAATTAAACGAATTTCATTACGCATTTTAATAAATCAGGCAACACACTGCAGGTGGATATTGCATTTTAGGTCGCATTCCTTTTCATTTTTCAAGATTAAAATCGCAAAGTGTATTAAACATTTTATTAAATGCACCTTGTATCTGTTTAACTAAAAGGCCTGTGCTGATGCCATTATTATATAACGTATTAATTTATTTTATTGTATATTTGCACTTTAGTCATATTATCAAGTTAAAAAGGTATGGTCAATAAAATTACACTCATTGGGCATCTGGGAAGAGATCCTGAAATAAGGACTTTTGAAAATGGTAGCAAGATGGTAACATTTACCCTTGCAACAAATGAAAGCTATAAGGATAAGAATGATAACTGGCAAAATCTGACTGAATGGCACAATGTAAAAGCATGGAGATATCTTGCTGAGAAAGCAGAAAGAGAATTGAAGAAAGGAAATCTCGTTTATATTGAGGGTAAAATGACTTATCGAAAATATCAGGATAAGGATGGTGTTGAAAGAACTGTGGCTGAAGTTGATGCGAGTACCATTCAATTGCTTGAAAAAAGAGAGCCGGGACAGCGAAATATAGGTCCTATGTCTTCTCCGGGAGATACGGGATTTTCATCTTCCGGATCCCTTCAGAAAGGGACGTCTTCCGCATCCCCTGGCGCTCCAGAAAATGACGATGATTTGCCTTTTTAATACGTAAATGTGGATATCTGTATCCGAATGGTTTAACTAAATAGAATATTTTGGACCTTCCGTCCCCCCTTTCAGATCAACTTCATTACAGTATGTTCCTGTTGCAGGGAACCTCTTTATCAGGTTACTTATATGCACTGGCTGTATGTTTACTTGTGATATCTGCATTGATATCAGCTTCAGAAGTTGCATTTTTTTCACTGGACACTAATGATATCCGACAGCTGGAGGAAGACAAATCCGGAAGTTCGAGAAGTATCTTACAACTTAAGCACAAACCCCGTTATCTGCTTGCAACCATTCTCATTACCAATAACCTCGTTAATATTGGTGTAGTATTGTGCGCAGATGAAATATTGAAAAATATTTTAGGAGATCAGCAATTGCTTGCTATGGGCAATTGGCTTTCAGAAACAGTCTTTATGAACTATGTGGAGCCTTTAGTTTTGGGAAATGCAATAAATTTTCTCATAACTGTAGTTGGCGTAACGTTTATCTTGTTATTATTTGGAGAGGCTACGCCCAAAATTTATGCCACCTATCATAAGCTTACAATAGCTCATATAATGGCAGCTCCATTGACGCTGCTGACGTACGTTTTTAAGCCTATATCCACACTGCTGGTAAAGATGTCTACAGGACTGGAAGAAAGGCTTGCCGATACCGGGAGCCATCACTTTACAACAAAGGAAGATATTGATGCTGCCATTGAATTAACCGTGACAGATACGGAAAATGCCGAGCAGGAGGCTGATATTTTAAAGGGTATTGTCAATTTTGGAGATACATCTGCTAAGCAGATAATGCACCCTCGCACAGATATTGTCGCCGTGGATGTAAGTGCTTCCCATAAGGAATTAATGAAACTCGTAAGAGATTCAGGCTATTCCAGAATTCCTGTATTTCGAGATGATTTTGATATTATTGAAGGAATACTCTATGTTAAGGATCTCTTACCTTATCTGGATGAGCAGGATGATTTTAAATGGCAGGAACTTATACGAAGGAATGTGTTGTTTGTTCCGGAATCCAAGAAAATAGATGAATTGCTGCGTGAATTTCAGACTAAAAAACTTCACATGGCGGTCATTGTTGATGAGTATGGAGGAACTGCAGGTATTGCTACGCTTGAGGATATCATGGAAGAGGTTGTGGGAGATATCAAAGATGAATTTGATGAAGACAATGATATAGAGTTTGTTAAAATTACGGATCATCATTTTATTTTTGAAGGCAAATCGCTGCTAAAGGATGTCTGCAGAATTACGGGATTGCCGGGTAGTATTTTTGATGATTACCGGGGGGATGCAGATTCTCTTGCCGGACTTTTTCTTGAGATAGTCGGGCATATCCCCAGAGTTGACCAGGAAATAGAGATTGACCAGGTTATCTTAAAAGTGGTTGCTTCCAATAAAAAGCGAATTGAAAAAATCAGTCTTATGATTAAGGCTGTTTAATAATTTTTGCATTTTGACAGCATGATATATAGGAGTAGATATTGGATTTCTATTAGGTATTTATGTTGGTTGTTCAATATCAGTTTGAAGATTAAATAATACATTGTACATGTTAGGAAGGGCGTTTTTAGTTGGCTTATCAATGTGTTTATTGTTAGCATGTGAAAGTGAGGAAACAGTAACACCAAAGCCAAGAATGTATCCAAAAATAAACTTTCCCGCACAGCGGTACATCACCTTTCATAATATGGGGTGCCCTTTACAATTTGAATATCCTTCGCATTCAAGAATTGTTGAGGATTCCAGTTCTTTTGAAAAAACGCTTCCTGGAGAATGCTGGTTTGACCTGCGTATGGATTCGCTGAATGCTTCCTTGCATTGCTCCTATCTCCCAATCCGCAATAAGGATGATTTGAGTAAACTTATCAACGATGCTTTTGATCTGGCAGGAAAACACAACATCAAGGCAAATGCCAGAAAGGAGTCTGTCATCAGCAATGTGAATGGAGCAGGTGGATTATTTTTTGAAATAGATGGTCCGGTTGCTACGCCAATTCAATTTTTCTTGACGGATAGTACACAGCATTTTTTCAGGGCATCTCTGTATTTTAATGCGAAAGTAAATCCAGACTCTACGGCACCTGTTTTACAATTTGTCAGAAAAGACATAGAAAAAATGCTGGAGTCATTTTCCTGGAAGAATAAATAATGTAGTAGTTTTTACTGGATGTGTACATGAAATTGACATGAGTAAAAGAATCATTAACGCATAAAAGGTAATGATTATTATACTTATCAAAGATTCCATATGACCTTAGAAAACCATTAAGGCATGGCAAGACGAATTAAAAAATAAGCATATAAAATTAGATTTTAAAAAATAGTTTTTCAAACTCTTTTTATGAAAATAAGTTAATTTGATAAAGGTAATTGATTTGGAATATTATCAATTGATTAGGTTGATTACTGAATTTATTTCCGGAAGTTTTTTCCATTGAGAATATTTAAAAAATAAAAATAATGAAGTTTAATACCAAGGTTATACATGCCGGAGTGCACCCTGACCCTTCTACCGGGGCTATTATGACTCCTGTTTTTCAAACATCTACCTATGTTCAGGATGCCCCGGGTGTGCATAAGGGCTTTGAATATGCCAGGACTCAGAATCCTACAAGGGCTGTACTGGAAAACAACCTTGCTGCCCTGGAAAATGGAACTCATGGCATTTGTTTTGCCAGTGGCCTCGCAGCTTTGGATGCTGTATTAAAACTTCTTAAACCCGGCGATGAGGTGATTGCTTCAAATGACCTTTACGGAGGTTCGTATCGCCTGATGAATCGAATATATTCAAAATACGGGCTTAGGTTTCATTTTGTTGATTTGAGAAAGAAACAAGAAATACAATCTGTTTTAAATGATAAAACAGCCATGATCTGGGTAGAGACTCCCACCAATCCTATGCTCAATGTGGTCGATATTGAACAGATAGTCAATATTGCCATTGGAAAAAATATACTGGTATGTGTTGACAATACCTTTGCATCTCCATATTTGCAAAATCCGCTGGATCTTGGAGCAGATATCGTGTTACATTCAGCGACCAAGTATCTGGGAGGTCATTCTGATGTGATACATGGGGCGATTGTTGTGAAGGACCCATCGCTGGCAGAGCAGTTTTATTTTATACAGAATGCATCGGGGGCAGTACCTGGACCACAGGATTGCTTTTTGGTACTTCGCGGAATAAAAACACTACACATACGCGTTCAGAGAGCCTGCGAAAATGCAGAGAAAATAGCATTGTTTTTAAAAAATCACCCCAATGTAGGCAAGGTCTATTATCCCGGATTTACGGAGCATCCTGATCATGAGGTTGCTAAAAAGCAAATGCGGATGTTTGGTGCTATGGTGTCTTTTGATCTGAAGGATCAAACTGAACATGCAGCCCGAAAAATATTGAGCAATACGCATTTGTTTTCACTTGCGGAATCACTGGGTGGGGTTGAATCGCTGATAGGACATCCGGCATCAATGACACATGCCAGTATCCCTAAAGAAGACAGGCTAAAGGTGGGTCTTACAGATTCACTGATCAGGTTAAGTGTCGGCATAGAAGATGTGAGCGACCTCATTGAGGATTTAAGGATGGCGCTCGAGGCGTAAACCAAGCAGATTTAATTTTTTGGCGACTGGCTGTAAAATGTGGTAGATTTGCAGTAATTTATTGAAAAACTACTACTTTATGGAAAATCTATGGAATGCCTCGACTGTAAAGGACTGGCCGGAAGAAGAGCAGCCTAGAGAAAAACTGCGAAAACACGGAGTCAGATACCTTACCAATGCCGAATTATTATCTATTTTACTGCGCACGGGCAACAAGGATGAGAATGTAGTGCAATTGTCCCGCAATGTCCTGATGGCTTCACAAAGCAGCCTGACGCACCTTGCCAGGCTTACTGTTGAAGAAATTGAATATGCCCATAAAGGTATTGGCAAAGCAAAGGCTCAATGCATAGTGGCTGCTTTGGAGCTTGGTCGCAGGTTACAGGCAGATCAGTTGCCCGAAAGGGTACTTATCAAGTCCAGCACCGATGCATATGGTATACTGCTTCCACTTATGGCTGATCTTGCGCACGAAGAATTTTGGGTTTTGCTCATTGACAGGTCAGGAAAATTAATTTCAACCAGAAAAATGAGTTCCGGCGGGCAGTCAGCAACTATAGTTGACGTTGCGGTCATCATGAAAACGGGACTTTTCAATAATGCCCATTATATAATTGCAGCGCACAATCACCCGTCTGGTTCGCTGGAGCCTTCAGCAGAAGACAGAAGGATAACCGAGCGACTAAAAAAAGCAGGAGAAATTATTGGTATTGGTGTCAGAGATCATCTTATAATCAGCAATCATGGATACTACAGTTTTGCAGATCAGAATTTGTTGTAGCTATTACTGCTTATATTTTAATTTTTAATCATAAACCTGGTTTCCCTTATTATTCTGATACGCTCGTTGGCTACATCTGCAAAGTTTCCGTTAGGTGCTAATTCAATGTGCTTTTTGTAATTTTCTGAGGCTTTTTTCATATGTTTATTTATAATTTGTCACGCTCTGCTTGACTGGTTTTCTAAGGTCATATGGAATTCGCATGAGAAATAATCATCCTGTTTTGCGTGATCGCCTCATGCTCATTTCATATGTTTATTTTTAGTTTGTCACTCTCCGAGTGACTGATTATCAAGGCCATATGGAATTCGCTTGAAAAATAATCATGGTTTTTTGTGTGACCGCCTCATGCTCATTTCATATGTCCGGATTCTTCAGAGATACTGGCAATATACATGAAAATTTCGGGATTGTTTTTGAGCGTATAACTTTCTGTATAGTGCTTTTTAATGCGTAAAAAAGTAAGCCAAGTTCCGAATAAAATTATATAAAATTTAACATAATAAAATACAATAATAACAACATTATGTATTTATAATGCGTTATTGTATATAGAAAAATAAAATTAAATTTGGTATGAATATTCAAAGTGTAATGTCGGTTTCGTTGATTTTATTTTCTGTCATTGATATTGTGGGGACACTGCCTGTGATTATTGATTTAAAGAATAAAGGAGTGCAGATTGACGCCAGAAAAGCTGCGATTTATTCGCTGGTGCTGCTCACTGTTTTTTTAATATCGGGAGAAGGTCTGCTGGGATTGTTTGGCGTTGACGTAAAATCATTTGCTGTTGCCGGATCTTTAATTTTGTTATTTCTTGGGTTGGAGATGATTCTGGGAATTCGATTTTTTAAAGAAGGCAGTTCTACAGGCTCGGGGACGCTTGTACCCGTAGTATTTCCTCTGATTGCTGGAGCAGGAACAATGACCACAGTTATTTCTTTAAAATCAAAGTATGAGGCTGCAGATATTATGGCAGCAATCGTTATCAATATGGTTTTGGTATTTTTAGTCCTACGGTCTACAGGTTGGTTAAAAGACAGGCTTGGTGATGCAGCTATTGAGGTGTTACGCAAAGTGTTTGGCATCATTCTCCTGGCCATTGCTATTCGTCTTTTTAAAGAAAATTTTCACATTGTCATCACTCCTGACAAACACCTTACATTTGTTTCCTGATTTGAAAAAGACATCTTGTCTGTGAATTTTCTGAATGATATTCATTCAGTGTACAAGCTTATCCTTTAATCCTGTGTGTTTCCGGAGGAAATAATAACCAATGACAAGTTTTGGTTATAATTTTGTTAAATCAATTCATAAATTGATAATTTTACCATCTTAAAGCGTTTTACATCATCTTAAGCATACTTTTTTCCTGTCTGAAATTTGATATTAAATTTGAATCAGGGAGGTTTAATGGTTCATTGGCATGTGTAATGCAGGTAAAAATGATCTAATGTTTGTTTTGGAGTTCGAAATCCTTTTGGCCTTCTTTGAGGTCTTTTGGATGTCAGAAAAAGGTTTTTTATGCTAGTAATAATTTGATGGAATTTAAAATAGGAAATATTATGAGATATAGCAGTTCTGTTCTGATTGCGGCATTATTCAGCTTGTTTATTTATCAGTCCTACTTTTCTTCCAAACCGTATCCTGCAACTAAAGATGCTTTGACATTAAAAGGTATTATAACAACTGTTCAGGCAGCCCATTTTGACCCAAAGCCAATTGATGATCAATTTAGCCAAGAAGTTTTTGCCACTTACATGGAGAGACTTGATCAGAGTAAGCGGTTTTTTACCATGGAAGAATACAATCTTTTGAAAAAATTTGAATATCAGATAGATGATCAGGTAAATGCGGGATCTTTTGAATTCTTCGAAACTTCACTCCCATTACTGGGTGCGGCAACCAAACGTGCGCGTAGTATATTTAATGAAGTGGTAAATCAGCCAATTGTTTTCGAAAGTAAGGATTATATCGAAACGGATCCTGAAAAGAGGGATTATGCCAGTGATACTGTTGCTTTAAAAATGCACTGGAAAAATATGATTGCATTTGATGTCATGAGCGCTTACCATACCGGCAAAAGGGAAAATGATGATGCTAAAAATACAGAAGATAAGCTATCTGATGAAGCTTTAATCGCCAAGGCGACCAAAGACGTTGTTAAAAGATACAATGATTGGTTTGACAGGCTTTCAAAGCTGCGCAGATCTGACAGACTGGAGTCATATTTTTCTTCTATTTCCACTTATTTTGACCCGCATACAGATTATTTTAGTCCAAAAGAAAAGCAAGACTTTGATATCAATATGGGCGGCCAACTGGAAGGTATTGGTGCCCGATTACAATCTGACGGAGATTATACAAAAGTGGCAAGTGTAGTTGTAGGTGGACCTGCGTGGAAAACGAAAAAGCTGGAAGATGAAGATGTCATACTTAAGGTAGCACAAAAAGGACAGGAGCCTGTAGATCTTACCGGGATGAGGCTGGATGATGTTGTGCAGCTGGTACGTGGTAAGAAAGGTACCATAGTCATACTCACCGTTAAGAAGAAGGATAACTCTATCATAGAGATTGAAATAGAGCGGGACAAAATTCAAATGGAAGATTCCAAAGCTAAATCCCTCCTTCTCCAGATCCCCGGCAGTGTAAAGAATATAGGTTATATCAATTTGCCAAAGTTTTATTCTACGTTTGATAATGATGGAGCAGGCAATAGTTGTGCCTTTGATGTTGCGCAGGAAATAAAAAAGTTGAAGGATTCCAATGTAAATGGAATCATTCTTGACCTGAGAAATAATTCCGGTGGATCATTAAATGACGTAGTGGAAATGAGCGGTTTTTTCATTGAAGATGGACCTATTGTACAGGTAAAATCAAGAGAGGGGGCACCATATATTCATACAGACCGTGATAAATCAGTCCTGTATGATGGTCCGCTCATTATTATGGTAAATCAGTTTAGTGCTTCTGCTTCAGAAATAATTGCTGCGGCTATGCAGGATTACGGAAGGGCTATCATTGTAGGAACACCGACATTTGGAAAAGGGACAGTACAGCGCTTTTTTGACCTGGACCGAACTATACGCGGGTATGATGAATTTAAGCCTTTAGGCAATATTAAAATGACTACTCAAAACTTTTACCGGATCAATGGAGGGTCTACCCAACTAAAAGGTGTGACACCAGATATTATGTTGCCGGATGCATACCAATTGATAAACATTGGAGAAAAAGAGTATGATAATGCACTTGAATGGTCAGAGATTACCCCAACTTCCTATCAGCAGAATATTGTCAAATTGCAGAAAAAAAATGACCTGATTCGTCAAAGCAATAAGCGTGTTTCTCAAAGCAGCAACTTTGCGCTGGTTTCTGAAAGTGCAAGCAGGGTAAAGGAATCCAGGGATCAAACTAAATTTCCCTTGAATTTATCAGATTACAGCACAATGATGACATCAAGGGAAAGCCAGAATAAAAAATTCGATAATCTGATGAAGGACGAAATACCAGGGTTGCAAATTGTCAATCTGGACTCTGATATGCCAAAAATCAAAATGGACGAATCCAGTATTGCGAGAAATGATGAGTTTATTAAGGATTTAAAAAAGGATTTTTATCTCGAAGAAACCCTTTATATTATGAGGGATATGATTAAACTGGAAAAATCTTTTGCTATGCAGCAAAAAAGAATGTAATCCAATAGTTTGTTAAGGTATGAAGCCCTGACCTTTACATAAGTCAGGGCTTTTTTTTTAAAATAAAATAATCAAACGGATGGCTAAGGTTTAATTGGTATTTTTGTATTCCTCAATCCATTAATTTTGTACGAACCCCTTAAAATAGATGTTATTATTCCTGCATACAACGAGCAGGCAGCTATAGGCAATGTTATTCGTGATATCCCGGCGCATTTGGTCAGAGATATTATCGTATGCAATAATGGTAGTACGGATCAAACTGCCCAAATTGCTTCTGAAGCAGGAGCAACAGTGATTGATGTACCGGTGCGCGGTTATGGAAATGCTTGTTTACAGGGAATCGCTTATATTGATTCAAAAACTGTAAAGCCTGACGTCCTTATTTTTATTGATGGAGATTATTCTGATTTTCCTGAAGAAATTCCTTTATTGATTGAACCTATCAGGTCAAAAAGAGCCCATCTTGTGATAGGGAGCAGGAGCCTTGGAAATGCTCAGTCCGGATCAATGACACCGCAGCAAATTTTTGGAAACTGGCTTGCTACCAGGCTGATCAGGATTTTTTTCAGTGTAACATTTACCGACCTTGGCCCCTTCAGAGCAATTACCTATGAAGCACTGGAACAACTTAAAATGAAAGACAGAAATTATGGATGGACGGTAGAAATGCAGGTAAAAGCCGCAAAATTGAATATTTCGTTCGAAGAAGTGGCTGTATCGTACAGAGTCAGAATAGGAAAATCAAAGGTTTCAGGGACAGTAAAAGGTACCGTTATGGCAGGGTATAAAATTATGTGGACAATCCTAAAATATATATAATTGATCATGGCCTCGGCATTTATTTCGATATTATATATACTTTGTCTTATTGTAATTGCTTTATTCAGTATGATGCAATTCTACCTGCTCATTAACTATTTATTCAGTCAAAAGGAAAATTCGGAGGCATCCACTGAAGAGGATTTTGACTGGCCCGACGTTACCATTCAACTTCCAGTATACAACGAGCCCAATGTAATTGGTCGACTATTAGAGACTATAATTAAACTTGATTATCCACGTTCAAAGCTTTTTATTCAGATACTGGATGACAGTACAGATTTAACAAGCGATATCATTCATCAAAAAACAAAGCAATATAAAGCACAGGGATTTCAGATTAACCATATCAGACGCCTGGAAAGGACTGGGTTTAAGGCTGGTGCATTGCAGTATGGTATGCAAATAATCGATACGCCACTAGTAGCCATATTTGACGCCGATTTTGTGCCAAAGCCAGATTTTTTAAAAGTATCGGTTCCATATTTTAAGGATTTGCAAACAGGCGTAGTACAGGGCAGATGGACGCATCTTAATCAATCGTATTCCTTACTCACTCAAATGCAGGCTTTTCAGCTTGATACGCATTTTACGATAGAGCAGGCTGGTAGATTCCGTGGGGGAAGTTGCCTCCAGTTCAATGGTACAGCCGGAATATGGCGTAAAACTGCCATAGAGTCCTCAGGTGGATGGTCATCGGAGACATTGACAGAAGATCTTGAACTGAGTTACCGGGCTCAGTTGAATGGTTGGAAAATTGTTTTTCTCGAAGATCTTGAAGTTCCTGCAGAGCTACCTGCATCGATCCGGGGACTTCGGTCTCAGCAATTCAGGTGGATGAAAGGTGGTGCAGAAACAGCTAAAAAAATGATACCCGTAATCTGGCGTTCTCAAATGTCTTTTTGGCAAAAATGTCAGGCTTCTGCGCACCTTTGCTCAAGTTCCGTATTTATCGCCATTTTATTGATGGGAATTTGTTCTATCATATTGCCGTTTTCTGAGCCAAAAATAATGTATACCGAAGGTGTCTGGCCTTATTTTCCAGTAAGTACTTTTATATTATTGCTGGTTTACATGGTATCGTACGTTAGAGTGAGAACAGGCAAGAGATTTATATTTTCAGATATATTATTTTTTATGGTCTTATTTCCCGTTTTTCTGGCTACATCTATGGCTATGTCACTGCACAATTCAAAAGCCTCTCTGGAGGGATGGATTGGGTTGCGGTCTCCTTTCATCCGTACACCCAAAACAGGATTTGTGAAAAAAAATAAAAATAATGGTTTATCAATGTTTCAGAAACCTGACTATCAAACCATTGTAGAATTTTTCTTTTTTATTATTTTTATCCTGGTGGCTTTATATTCTTATAGAGTGGGTGAGACATACCTGATAACAATTCACATGCTGTTTGCGGTAGGCTTTGTCACGCTGGTTTATTTTGGAATAAGAAATGAGAATGTTGAATCGCACCAATAAAAATTACATTTTAGTCATATTTTTCGCAGTTATTTTTGTGATTTCTGCTATATGGACGGCATCTATACCAAGAATCGAGACAGGGCAATTGTTGACCGGTTTTTTTATTTCTTTTCTGCTCTATTTGCTCATTATGTTGGGCGCTCGCAGTTATTCATTTTACATACTTTTCATAACCGCTGTTGTTGCGAGATGCGGCCTAATATTTTTATTTCCTGAGCTCTCTGACGACATATACAGATTTTACTGGGACGGAAAACTGATGACAGCAGGAATTAATCCCTATGGGATTTTACCAACGAGTGTAAGTGTAAGTACTTTTTTTCCTTCAGAGGGCTGGTTATTAAGTGCTATGAATTCTCCGGGATATTTTACCGTTTATCCTCCGATACTTCAGGGATTATTTTTGGCGGGTGCTTGTGGTGATGATATTTATGAATTTAATATCATATTAAAAGTATTATTTATCCTGGTAGAATGTGCCGGGTTTTATTATCTGTCGAAATATTTGGAAAATAATGGATTGGATAGGAAAAATGCCCTTTGGTACTTTCTGAATCCTCTGGTGATCATAGAAGGCATTGGAAATCTGCATGCCGAAGTGGTTATGATGGCTTCATTATCCATATTTATTTTTTTTTGGAAAAAAGGTATGATGGCAAAAGCTTCTGTTTTTTTCAGTGTAGCGGTTGCTATAAAATTAACGCCATTGATGCTGATTCCCTTCTTGTGGTTTTCACAGCAGAAAAGCAAGTTGACTTTTTTTCTTGGTGCTTTTTTGACCACTGTTTTACTTTTTACACCTTTGTGGATTTCCGGAAAATGGCTGTCATATGCCCAAAGTCTTGATTTATATTTCCGGACATTTGAGTTTAACGGCAGTGTATATTACATCTTGCGTGAAATAGGAATCTGGTGGAAGGGGTACAATCTAATTGCTATAACGGGGCCATTGTTGGGGGCTATTTCAATGATACTTATCATATGGCAATCCTGGAAAAGCAGGAATACATTTCAAATAACCGGGTTTAGTATTATTGCATGGTTTACTTACTTAATGCTGGCAACTACTGTTCATCCGTGGTATATTTTGCCACTATTGTTTTTTACATCAATACATGGTATTTCCGTGGCTGTATTATGGAGTGCAGCCATATTTGTAACTTATATTAATTATGGCAATCAACCTTTCAGGGAGGACATGTGGATAG
>Ga0172372_10003374_pt1 | contig 23489 bp, 14 predicted proteins | sample LakKiv5m_2_FD_114544 | JGI IMG/M metagenome (GOLD analysis project Ga0172372, IMG submission 114544) | Freshwater microbial communities from Kabuno Bay, South-Kivu, Congo - kab_092012_9.5m | ecosystem: Environmental > Aquatic > Freshwater > Lake | place: Democratic Republic of the Congo...
CCAAGTTTGCCATGCAGGGGTTTCTGGAGGCGCTGCGCACCGAACACCTGCCGGATGGTCTGCAGGTCCTGGTGGTTTGCCCCGGATTCACGGCCAGCAACATTCGGAACACCGCCTTAAATGCCCAAGGCAACGCACAGGGCGAATCACCGCGCGATGAATCCAGCATGATGAGCGCCGATGCCGTGGCGGAGCACCTGGTTCGGGGCGTAGAACGGGACGCCCGAACCGTTATCCTGACCACACAAGGCAAAATGACCGTCTTTTTAAACAAGTGGTTTCCGGCCCTGATGGACAGGCTCGTCTTCAATCATCTGGCCAAAGAGCCCGACAGTCCCTTCTCAAAGCAGTAACATGGCAACGGATATGGAATCGAATCGCGCAACCATTTCCCCGGTGGAATGGCAGCATCGGCAGGCTGCGGTGGAAGCGGCCTGGGAGGATCGGGCCCTGCTGGCGAGTCCGGCACACCGCCAGGCCATTGCAGATACACTTCGGGATCTGGACGGCGGTACGCTGCGGGTAGCCGAGCCGGTGGCCCGCGTGGCGAGTGCGTCTGCACCGGGTGGGTCGCTCCCAACCTCTGACGATGCCTTAGAGCGGGAAAGGATGGCGCAAGACGGGGTTGCGCATGACGGGGTTGCGCAAGATGGGATTGCACAAGATGGGTTCGCGCAAGACGGGGTTGCGCATGACTGGCTCGTGCACGATTGGATTAAAAAAGCTGTAATTTTATATTTTCCACTTTGTGAGATGCAAACCTTCGAAGTGGGACCGTTCGAGTTTCACGATAAAATACCTTTGAAAAAAGGTTATGCTTCGATGGGTGTGCGGGTCGTGCCTCACGCCATCGCCCGCTATGGTGCTTTTCTGGCCCGCGGGGTCGTGATGATGCCGGCTTACGTAAACATCGGGGCTTATGTGGATGAGGGTACCATGGTCGATACCTGGGCCACGGTGGGCACTTGCGCTCAGATCGGGAAGCGGGTACACCTCAGCGGCGGGGTTGGCATAGGGGGAGTTTTGGAACCCGTACAGGCGGCACCTGTCATCATTGAAGACGATTGCTTTATCGGCTCACGCTGCATTGTGGTGGAAGGCGTCCAGGTATGCCGGGAAGCCGTGCTGGGGGCCGGGGTTGTCCTGACCCAGAGCACCAAAATTCTGGATGTCAGCGGCCCGGAACCGGTGGAATACCGGGGCATCGTTCCTCCGCGCTCCGTCGTTATTCCAGGAAGCATCCCCCGTAACTTCCCGGCCGGAACCTACGGTGTACCCTGCGCCCTCATTATTGGCCAGCGCAAAGCCTCTACGGACAAAAAAGTGTCCCTGAACGATGCCTTGCGCACCCATGCGCTCGCCGTCTGAGGCGGCAAAGCAGCCGCTTTCCGTATCTTTGCCGACCGGAATTGCCCCCCATCCCCAGGTGGACGGGCATTGTTCCCCTTCCACCCAGGATGACCAGCAGTGCATTCCATCGCATCGGACCCGGCGAACTTGATTGGTTTCGGCGGGTAGGTCAGGCAGCTGATGCACTGGGTTATCCCTGCTTTGCCATCGGCGGCATTGTCCGAAACAGCCTGCTAGGTCTGCCCTCCAAAGACCTCGATTTTGTCTGCGAAGGCAGCGGCATCCGGCTGGCGGAAGCGGTAGCTGCCCGATTGGGACCCCGCGTCCAGGTGCACGTCTTTCGGAATTTTGGCACAGCACAGATTCGCTACGGTAACTGGGATCTGGAATTTGTCGGAGCGCGCCGCGAAAGCTACCGCAGCGACTCGCGGAAGCCCGCCGTGGAAGACGGCAGTTTGGAAGACGACCAATTGCGCCGCGACTTCACCATCAACGCCATGGCCATCTGCGTTAACGAAGACACTTTCGGTGCCTTTGTTGATCCCTTCGATGGCCAGGGCGACCTGGAGCGAATGTGCATCCGCACCCCCCTGGAACCCGACCGGACCTTCAGCGATGATCCCTTGCGCATGATGCGCGCAGTGCGCTTTGCCGCCCAACTGCATTTCACGGTTGACCCGGAGACCCTGGCTGCCATTACCCGGCAAAAGGAGCGCATCGGCATCATCTCGCAGGAGCGAATCACCGAAGAGCTGAACAAGATCATGATGGCCCGAAAACCATCAGAAGGGTTTATCCTGCTGTTCAACACGGGATTACTAGACATCATCTTCCCCGAGCTGACTGCGTTGCACGGTGTCGAAGTGCGCGAAGGCAAAGCCCACAAAGACAACTTTTACCACACCTTGCAGGTGCTCGACAATCTGGCCCAGACCTCCGATGACCTGTGGTTGCGCTGGAGTGCCCTGTTGCATGACATCGCCAAGCCGCCGACCAAACGCTTCAACCGGGAGAGTGGCTGGACCTTTCATGGTCACGAAGTCCTGGGCGCAAAAATGGTTCCCAAGATTTTTCGCAGGCTTAAACTGCCCATGGGTGACCCCATGCGTCTGGTTGAGAAGCTGGTGTTGCTTCACTTGCGCCCTATCAGCCTGACGCGCGAAAACGTGACCGACTCCGCCATTCGGCGGCTGTTGTTTGAGGCCGGCGATGACATCGACTTGCTGATGTTGCTCTGCGAAGCGGACATTACGTCAAAGAACAAGCGAAAAGTGATCCGCTACCTGGACAACTTCAACATGGTCCGGCAGAAGTTGCAGGAAGTGGAAGCGTACGACCGTGTTCGCAACTGGCAACCTCCCGTTTCCGGAGAAGACATTATGGAGACTTTTGGCCTCCAGCCCAGCAAGGAAGTCGGCGAGATTAAAAACGCAATCCGCGAAGCCATTTTGGACGGAGTGATACACAACGACGAAGCGGAGGCTCGTCGGTTCATGTTGGATATGGGCGCAAAAATGGGTTTGCACCCGGTTCAGCAAAATGCCGCTGGAGACAAAGACAGCCAATAGCATACCATTAGGAATGTTATGTCAATCATATGGTCATTCCGCGTATTAGGTTGATCCATACCCTGCAAAGTATTGGGCTGATCAATACAGGGCAAAATCTGTGCGATACAGCCAAAAGGCATCCCCCCTCCTTCTGAGCCCCATCAGCACGCTGTCCTGGAGGAACAAGACCTGTCCTTCATAAACATCGGGCAAGGGCTGAGCGAGCAAACAAGAACCATCCGCCGCAAAGACTAACAAACGGTCGGGGAGTGAATCGCGGCGTTCCACGAGCAGGAGACGCCCGGCGCTATCCAAGGCTTCCGCAATAATCACCCAGGCAATGCGGCGCTCGGCTATCCGATCCAGCGTGGAAACCAGGCGGTTGTGGTAGGCACTGGTGGTGTCCGGGAACTGGAGCGGCAGGTTCTCAGGATAGATCCTTGCTTTGGGAAACAACCGGAACCCCGCTGCATAGCGTTCGGCATGGCCAGCCAGAAAGGGTTCGGCAAAGCGCGTACCATAGCTGCTCCCTTGCAGGAAGTCGGGAATCTCCAAAGGCAGAAGCCGTTCCACCACAACCCGGCGATCCCCTGCATACCGATAAACGCCAATGTTGAACAGTCGATCCAGGCCCTTCCGAAAGTCGTGGAGCGCGATGAGGCCGGAATCCGGTCCGAAAGGAAGCAACGATTGCCCGCTGTATTCGAGGGGTTCAGGGAGATCCTGCTGGTGGCAGAGCCCTAGCCGCTGAAGGTTCCCCTGCTGGTCAACCTGCGCCAGGAAACCTTGCGCAACCAGCGAGGTTTGCCAGCGACCACTCGTATCCTGAACCAGCGTGGGATAGCGGCGCGTGAAGGATAGCACGAGCACTGCGTCTGCCCAGGCAGCGCGATGTCCTTCGGGGTGAAGAAAGCTGCGCGCATCAAACGCATCCGAATCCAGCCAGCTCAGCAAGGATTGCCCGTTGGTATCCGGCCAGGAAAACTGCCGGTAGAATGCTTCGTAAGGAATCTCCAGATCCAGGTCAAGGAGCACGGTACCTGTCTGAGGATCAATTCGGCGCAGCCGGCGGTACAGCGGATCGACCAGGATGACGCCTTCCGTCGGATGCGAGGTCAACGCAGTCAGCTGGCTGTAGGGTCCACCGCTTTCATCGAGCAAGACGGAGTCGGTGGACGCCCAACGGATTCGGAGTGGTCGCGGGAGAGGGTGCTCAGGCAAGGCAGCTTCGGGCATAAACACCGGTTTTGGAAATGCGCGGAGGATCATTTGTCCACTCACCTGCAGCGAATCCCAGGCTTTCGCATCGGCCAGCAAAGTGCCGAGCTGATGTCCGCCTGGGTATTGGCGTTGCGCCCAATAAGCGAGCTCGGAGGGACGAAGCCCCCCTAAAAGGGCTGCAGCAGGTTGGCCTCTGGCTGCCTGGAGCATCTGTTGCAGCCTGGGCAGCGAGCAGGCGCTGAGCACCGGCGCTTCCGCCACGAGCACCCAGGCGGTGTCAGTGACGGACCAGTCCAGGGACTGCAGCCATGTGCCCAAGTCTGGGGCTTCCAGCGTTGCCGGAACCACCGGGAGGGTGACCGGAGCCTTGTTGTTGGGCTGAGCCTTCAAGGTCAGCCCGGCGGCCAGGCACCCTGCAAACAGGATTGCCTCAACCAGCTTGTTCATGGATACCACAGGTCCAGGCAGACGGAGCCGCCCGAAAGCGGCCCCGTTGCCTGTCCTGAACATACCCAAACCTTGCAGCGCTTTCCGCTGACGCACTGTGTGAACCATCGTCCCGACGATTATTCGGAGATAGGTTTCGCGTCCATCACGCGGACGCCTACGCCTGAACTGCTTCGATGGACGCTGTAGTCGCTGGCTGTAAAGCTTCGGATGGGAGAATCGCGCGGGGCATCCGGCACGCTGAAAATGGCCCGGTCGTCAACCCCCTCCTGGAGGATGACAATGCATACCTGATCACAGGGTCGGCACCAAATGACAAAGGCACCGGGAATCAGAATCTCGGTAAACTCGAGGCAACCTTTGATCGTCAAGTGTCGGGCTGCGGCCGGGATTGCGGTAGCTGCCGCAAGAGGCAATTCGCCAGATACTTCGCCTGGCATTTCATCTGGCATTTCATCTGGCATTTCATCTAGCACTTCATCTGGAATTTCATCTGGAATTTCAACAGACGAAGGTCTGGAACTGGCTGTGCTGGAAGACGGCGTAACCAGCGCAGCAGGATCAGGGAGCGAAGCTGCCTGGAGCTTTCCGGAAAACAGGACGATCAGCAACACAGGAAAGGCAACTGCGCCCAGCAGCGATAACACGCGCGAGGATTGTTCAGCCTGCGCAAGGATGGTTTTTCTCATGGTAGAATCATTTAAACGTCAACAAGTGGAGGCAAATTTGCCGTTGCTTTGCGGCGTGGAGTAGGAAAACCCACGCCCGAATTGAATCTGGAAGAAACCCCCATTCCCTGGCTGATCACGGTAGAAGGGCCTACGGCCGTGGGCAAAACGGCCTGCGCGCTGGCGCTGGCCCAGGCCTTCGGAACGGTGGTGCTCTCTGCAGATGCCAGGCAGTGTTACCGCGAAATGCGCATCGGCGTTGCGCGACCAACAGAGGAGGAACTGCGCCTGGCGCCCCACTTTTTCGTGGCGGACCGATCGCTGCACCAGCCCCTGAGCGCCGGTTCCTTTGAGCGCGAAGCCCTGGCGTTGCTGGACGAACTCTACCGCGTACACCGGGTGGTGGTGCTGGCCGGAGGCTCCGGTCTTTACGTACAGTCGCTGCTCGAAGGGCTGGACCGTTTTCCCCCGATACCCGAAAGTGTGCGCAGCGAAACGCGGGCGCTGTACGAGCGCGGCGGATTGGAAGCTTTGCAGGGTGCGTTGAAATCAGCAGATCCTGTCTATGCCGAAGAAGTTGACCTGCAAAACCCTCACCGGCTGTTGCGCGCCCTGGAAGTTTGTCGTGCCGCCGGGCGACCCTACTCGTCCTTCCGGTTGCAACGGGCCGCGGCCAGGCCCTTTCAGACCCTTCGCCTGGTGTTGGAGCGGGATCGCGCGGACCTCTACGGGCGCATCGAAGCGCGGGTGGACGGGATGATGGCCGAAGGACTGGAAGCTGAGGCCCGGGCGCTGTACCCCCTTCGCCACCTGAGCCCGCTGGACACCGTGGGCTACCGGGAGTTGTTTCGGTATGTCGAAGGGGCGCTGAGCCTGGAGCAGGCGATCGGTGAAATCAAAAAGAACACTCGCCGCTACGCCAAGCGGCAGCTGACCTGGCTGCGCGGCCAAAGCGGATTAATTCCGATGAATGCCGATGAACCCGCTGCGGCGATAGCGTATCTTCGCGGCCGTCGGGATTTTTCTTCTGCCCTGCTGAAGCCTCCGCTCTGAAAGCCCTACGCGCATACGCCCGCCTGGAACGCCACATCCTCGCTTTTACGGTGGCAGAGTTTTTCCTGCACCTGACCAACGCGGCCTTTTTTCTTGTATTCAACATCTACCTAAGCAAATCGGGCTTCGGCGATGAGCGCATCGCGGGATTGCTTTCCTGGCGCTACCTGACCGTGATGTTGTTGGCCTATCCAGTTGGGCGCTATGTTCGTCATCGGCCGATCAAGCCTTTTCTGTACACGAGTGCCGTGGCGTTTCCGCTGGTGTCCTTTGGTCTGGTGCTGGCGGTCAAAGCCGGGGCGCAGACCTGGCTGTATCCGCTGTATGTGGCCTGGGGCGCGTCGTTTTTTGCGGTGCAATCGGTTTCGGTTCCCTACATCCTGCGCAATTGCCGCGAAGAGTTTCACTCGGAAGCCCTGGCCTTGAACTTCACCGCCTGGAGCCTGGCTGTAGTGATTGCCGGAGGGCTCAGCTTTGCCCTGAGTAAAGTGGATCCGGGTTTCTTCACCGAAGAGCGGCTTTTGCAGGGTTTTGCCCTGGTGGGCCTGGTGTCGCTCTTTTTTGTGGTTCAGATCGGACAGGACCGCTACGATCCCGAGCACAAAAGCATGGTGGGCGGCGATTGGAAGCTGATTGGGCAGGCCTTGATGCCCACGGTGGTAATCGCGGTGGGGGCTGGCCTGACTATTCAGTTCATGAACCTGTTCTTTTACGCCACATTTGGCGTGGATTACGATGTGTTTTCGCTGATGGGTGCGCTGACGGCCATCGTGGCAAGCATCGCGGTGCTGCTGGTGCCGCGCATCAAAACGCGCTTCGGGTATCGAAAGGCAGTTCCGGCCACGCAGGGACTGGCTGTTCTGGCGCTGATTGCGCTGGCCTGTACGGAATACTTTCGCTCGGTACCGGGGGTTTTGGGAGTTGCCATTGCGCTGTACGTCATCCGGCAGCCGCTCATGAACATGGCCAATCCCATGACTTCTGAATTGGTCATGTCTTATGTGGGCACCAAAAACCGCGAAATGACGGCTGCGCTGAACGGCGCTGTCTGGTCGGGCAGCTGGTTCCTCAGCAGCACGGTTTTTGCCACCTTGCGCAAACACAACATGGATTACGCACAGATATTTTTTATAACAGCTTTTTTGTACACAATAGGTATTTATATGTTTTATCGTTTGATTGTGGCATACGAAACCCGGGACGGTCGTGCATAAGATTGGCCTGTTGTCGGATACGCACGGCTGGCTGGACCCGAAAATCCCGGAGTACTTTGCCGATGTGGATGAAATCTGGCATGCCGGCGACATCGGGGATGCCAGCGTGATGGAGCCGCTGGAGGCCCTCAAGCCGGTGATTGCGGTGCACGGAAACATTGACTCCCCTGCCCTTCGGCGCCGCTACCCCGAGCAGGTCTGGCAGGAGCGCGAAGGGGTCCGGATCTGGATGCTGCATATCGGCGGTTATCCGGGCAGATACGCCGCACCCGTGCTGGCCCGGCTGAAAAGCGACCCGGACGCTGTACCTGATCTGTTCCTTTGCGGACACAGCCACATGGCCAAAGTGCAGCGCGACGATCGTTTTGGGGGCATGTTGACCATAAACCCCGGCGCGGCGGGCCGCCACGGGTTTCACCGCATGCGCACCGTGTTCCGCTTCGCGCTGGAAGCGGGACGGGTTCGGGACTTGGAGGTCATCGAGTTGGGGTTGCGCGGGGCGCTGCCCTGATTCGACCTGCACCATTGCTTTTAATACAACCTCGAATACTTTTCCCGTATATTTATCGTTGTGGAGAAAATTATAGGCTCAACGATGCAACAGCGATACCTGAACATCGGATGGATCTTTTGTCTTGTACTGGTCAGTTATCAGGCCCAGGCCTTCCGTGCGTTTGGCGGGGAGATTACTTACGACCGCGTGGGAGAGCTGACCCTGAATGTTCAAATCCAGACCTTTCAGAATCCCGATGTGGCAAGCGAACGCGACTCGTTGCGTTTGGGGCTGGATTGGGTGGAGAATCGGAATTGGACCACGGCTCGGTCTTCAACGGTTGTAGCTCCGGAACATATTCGCATTTCTACCTATGAACGGGAAATCGGTCTTGGGGGTCCTTCCTGGTTCCGGCTCACGCTCACCGACCCCAATCTGGCCGAGTTTGACAACCTGCCTGGTTCGGTCAATACCGTTTTTGCCTTGCAAACGCTCGCGCTCCTGCACCCGTCTTGCCGGAACAACTCCGCGCGCTTCCTGCATCCGGCCTATGCCCAGAGCCGCTATGGCTCCGCGCTGCACTATGTGCCCGGCGCCTGGGATCCGGATGCAGACAGTCTCGCTTTTTCGCTGATCGCGCCTTACGGAGAGTTTGGCGTTCCACTATCGGGTTACGCGTTTCCCGAAGGGCTGACGCTGGACCCCGCCACGGGGGAGCTGCATTGGGATTTTGTCCAGGAGGGCCAGTGGCTGGTGGTAATGCGGGTCAAAGAGTACCGGGCGGGAGCATTCGTCGGCTCGGTGGATCGGGCCATCTTGCTACGGGGCCTGGATTTGGGGGCTGATCCTCCGGCGTTTTTCTCCAGCGGTTCCTGGGGGAACGCCGAGCCATTGTTGCTGAACCCGGGCGAATTGGCGTCGGCTTCTGTGGGCGTCCTGGCTGCCCAGGGCAGCGAGCTTTCTTGGACCATACAGGGCGAAGGGGGGCTGAATGCAGATGCCGATGCCCCGGTGCTTCAGGTGTTCTTTTCGGCAGACACGTTGAAGGTCGAGGTCCTTTGGGCACCGGAGGCCACGCGCGCCAGAAGGCGTCCTTATCTGTTCACGCTGCGCATCCGGCAGGAAGACAGCGACGGAGCCTTTCAATCGCAGGACATCGCCCTGCGCATCGCGGTGCCGGGGCCCGATGTGGAGGGGTGCTTTCCCCCGCCTTACCTGTGGTTGGGCGAAGAAGACCTGGGTGACCCGGACCTCACTGTCCATGCTGGCGGGGACCAGGGGCCGGCGGTATTTCCCGTGCCTGCGACAGACCGGATTCACCTGCAATGGAAGCAACCAGGGCCTTATCGGGTCATGCTCGTCAACGCTGCCGGACAGCTGCTGATGCAGGAAACGGTTCAGGGCGCGGTGGGTGTGTTGGAACGCAACCGTTTGCCGGCCGGGGCTTATTGGGTGCTGTGGCAAAGCTCCACGCAAGCTGGCAGCAAGCCTGTGGTGTTCCGGTAAGGGATTTGGAGGTTCGGTGCAGGCTGGCAGAGGTTGGCTGCAGGTTGGTGGAGGTTGGTGGAGGTTGGTGGAGGCTGGTGCAGGCAGGCGCAGGTTGGCGGAGGCTATGGGAGCAACTAGGGCACCCAATCCATCACGCCATTATGGCCGAATTTGCCGGCTCATCTCCATAAAAACAGCCATTTTGGCCGATTACCTGGCTGTTGCGCGGCGAAACTGACCGATTTCAACCGAAATTTTGGCCTGGCACAAGGGTTGATCAAGGGATTCTGCGCGCAGGCGCCAAACACCAAGATTCAAAAACAACCTAAAAGCCATAATCATGAACCTGGTCAGAATCAAAAAACCCCGCACGGAACTCGCTCCTTTCTTCACCGCATTCGATGAGTTCTTCGCCCGTCCGTTCGATGAACAATTGTTCAACAACGGGGGAAATGCCTTTCGTCCCGCCGTCAACGTCCTGGACCAAACCGACCATTTCGCCATCGAACTGGCCGCGCCCGGTCTGAACAAATCAGCTTTCAACCTGCATGTTGAAAAGGACACGCTGACCATCAGCGCCACGGTGGAAACGAGCAACGAGGAAAGCAAGCCCAATTACACACGCCGCGAGTTCAGCCTCAACAGCTTCAAGCGGAGTTTCACCCTGCCCGAAAGCGTGGACACCGAGAAAATCTCGGCGGGCTACGAAAACGGCATCCTGAAAATTCGCTTGCCGAAGCGTGAAGAAGCGCAGGTCAAAGCCTCCCGCACCATCGAGATTGGGTAAGGCCCTGTTTCGAACGCAGACTGTTTAGGGTTAATTGGAAAGAACGAAAAGGGCTGTCTCTGGCGAGGCAGCCCTTTCTCGTTTGGCAAAGGAGTCTCGCAAAGGAGTCAGGCAAATTGAGCCGGGTAAGTCGAGCCGGGTAAGTCGAGCCGGGTAAGTCGAGCCGGGTAAGCCCGGCTCAAACGAATCATTCATCCAAGAGGCAGCGGACGGAGTTGCCGAGTTGAAACGGGCTGGAATCGTTGTAAATATTGGCAAAGTTTGCAAACAGCCCGCGAAACTGGACAGACACCGGCGGTACTTCGCTCGAACTCCACCAAAAACCGAAGTTACCCTGGCTGGCGTAGGCACCACTTGCATCGCGGAAGCCGCCAGGGAGCCCGGAAAATCCGCTGCTGTTGCTGGCTCCGACATTAGGTGCCAGCCAAAGTCCGGTACCGGCGCTTAACGTTCCCACACTTTTCATTTTACCGCCGGCAACGGCTTCTCCCCCCAAAAAGGAGGTTAGGTTCGTCCATTCGGCGTCACTGGGAACATGCCAGCCGCTTGGGCAGAGCCACGGGCATCGGTGGCAGCATAACCGATGTACAGCAAACCATAGGTATCCTTATTGGCAATCGCATTGTTGTACACCGCAAAAGCGCCGGTTGCCGTTGACTCCCATGCGCTGTTGCTCAGGCCTGTTGGGATGGCGTCTCCGTTCTGGTAATGCTCCACCTTGAGGTTCTCAGCGGTCCAGCATTGCAACCCGATCTGGACCGTGTTGTAAACATTGCCGTCCAGATCAGTGACGGTGGACGGGCAGGTAGACCCACCGCCCACGGTAAAGCTGTTGCTGGTGGAAAGCGGGGTAACCGCAAGGGGGAGCGATGCGCTGCAGGCGGCCTGAATCTGCCAGGTATAGGTACCCGGACTCAGTAAGCCGTCCGGTACCAGAAACTGGTCTCGCTCAAAGCCGATGATTCTGCGTGAAATCGAGGTCCCGGAGGGCGAGGTGGCTTTGATCTGTACACCGACACTACCCGGTACGACCTCCCATTGCAGCAAGGCTCCGCTGCCTGCTGTATAGCTGGAAGAAAGCTCTGTTGGAGCCAGCGCAGGGTCGCAAGGTTGGGCCTGAAGCCCGACACTCAAGACGAAAACGGGAAGAAAGGAAAGTAGGTTCTTGTTCATAAAAAGTTGAGGTGAACCCACAAAGTATCCCGTTCAGGGGATAAACCTTAGGGGATATTCCCTGACGACACCTCAATACCCCAAAATTTCCATCATGGCCTCGGGCTGCTGGGAGTCGCTAAAGACCCGGAAGATCTCTGTGCCGTGCTCGTCGCGGTCGATGATCAGGTGGGGCGGCGAAGGCAAGAGGCAATGCTTGAGACCGCCGAAACCGGAAAGCGCTTCCTGGTAGGCCCCCATGTTGAAGAAACCGATGTACAGCGGTTCGCCCATTTCCACTTCAGGGAGGTACACATCCTGGCCGTTGACTTCCTGGTTGTAGTAGTCCATCTGGTCGCAGCTCTGGCCGCCGATCTGCACCCGTTTGACCGGGTTATGCCACTTATTAATGGGCAGCACGAGAAAACGCTGACCGATGCCATAGATGTCGGGCAGGGTATTCATGAGCGAGGAGTCGATCATGTACCAGGTCTCGCGGTCGTTCTGCTGTTTCTCGCGGACCACCGAAAAGAGCAGAGCACCGCTTTCACCCACCGTAAATTGGCCGAACTCCGTCCAAATGTCGGGCTCAGGCACGCCCTCGCGGCGGCAGGTATCGGCCACCAGGCCCACCATTTCGCCCACCATGTACTCGTAGTCGTAGTTTTCGGCAAAATCGAGGGAATGGGGAATGGGCATTCCGCCACCGATGTTCATGGCCTTCAGCGAGGGACAGATCTTCTTGAGTTCGCAGTAGAGCTTGAGTGCTTTGCGGAACTCGTTCCAATAATACATGGTGTCCTTGACCCCCGAATTAATAAAGAAGTGCAGCATGACCAGCTTGGACCGGGACTCCGGTGCAATGACCTGCTGGTAATACTCGATGATTTCGGTAAAGCGAATGCCCAGGCGGGAAGTATAAACGCCGAACTCGGGCTGCTCTTCGCTGGCGATGCGAAGGCCGATCTCGAAATCGCCGATGATGGCACTGAGGTACTCACTTAGCTCCTCCTTGGAGTCGAGAACGGGAATAATTCGCCGGAAACCCAGATTGATGAGTTTGGCAATGCGCTGCGTGTACAGCGGGGCTTTGAAGCCGTTGCAGATGATGACTTTGTCCTTGTCCAACAACTTGCGCAGGTACAGGCGCTCGATGATGTCCACGTCGTAGGCAGACGAAATCTCCAGGTGCGCGTGGTGCCGCAGCACTTCCTCCATGACGAACGAAAAGTGCGAGGACTTGGTGCAATAGGCGTAATGGTACTGCCCCTGATACCCGCGCTCTGCCATGGCCTGGGCGAACCATCCCCTCGCCTTCTCGATTTGCTCCCCGATTTTGGGCAGATAGGTGATCCTCAGCGGGGTACCGTACTCGCGGATCAGCGGCATGAGGGGCAACCCGTGGAAGGTCAGGTTCCCGTTGTCCAGGTTGAAATCGTTCTGGGGAAAAACAAATGCCTGTTCAATCAGGTCGATGTACCGGTTCTGCATGGTTGGTCCGTCGGGGGGTTTCTGCGGCCGCCGGGCGTTTATGCCGGCTTTAAGCGGTGCAAAATACGCAATGCAGCCGTTTGCAGAGACCCCGGCCCGGATTTTTGGTGCGGTGTGGAAAAGGTACTTTTGCCAGTCAGATGAAAAGACCGAACCTGGAATCCCTGCTCCAAGCGGCCACCGCCCGCGCCGTGCAGCACTGTTTTGGCAGCGCGGTGGAGCCCGCCGCGGTGGCCATCAGCCATACCCCGAAGGAATACCGCGGGCAATTCACCGCGGTGGTGTTTCCTTTTGTGCGCCTTTCCCGGAAAAGTCCGGAGGAAACGGGGCGCCTGCTGGGCGAATACCTGGTCGGCGAATTGTCCTTCGTGGCCGGATTCAACACGGTCAAGGGCTTCCTGAACCTGGAGCTGAGCGATTCCTGGTGGCTGGAAGGCCTGTCGGAAGGGCTGGCCGACCCGGCTTATGGCCAGGGCGCGGGTACGGGCCAGGTCATCGTGCTGGAATACTGTGGCCCCAACACGAACAAACCCCTTCACCTGGGGCATGTCCGGAACATGCTGCTCGGATGGTCCACCGCGGAATTGCTCGCGGCTGCCGGCCACGAGGTGCACAAAGTGAACATGTACAACGATCGCGGCATCGCCATCTGCAAATCCATGGCGGCTTACCTGCGCGTTGGGGACAACCAGACGCCGGAAAGCGCCGGGGTGAAGGGCGACCATTTTGTGGGCAGCTTCTACGTGGCTTACAACCGCCTCGTGGGTGAGGAATGCCAGCCCTGGCTGGATCAGGGTCTCGAGCGCCGCGAGGCCGAAAAGCAGACCGGCATTTACGCCCTGGCCCACGACCTGCTGCTGCGCTGGGAAGCCGGTGATGCCGACGTGCGTGAGCTCTGGGGCCGGATGAATGCCTGGGTGTACGACGGCTTTGGCCAGACCTACCGCGCGCTGGGCGTGGACTTCGAGCGCGATTACCTGGAGTCGGACACCTACCTGGAAGGCAAAAAGCTGGTGGAAGAAGGGCTTGCAGCCGGCGTCTTCCAGCGCTACGATGACGGTTCCGTCCGTGCGGACCTGACCGCCGAAGGCCTGGACGAAAAACTGCTCCTGCGCTCCGATGGTTCGTCCATGTACATCACGCAGGACCTGGGCACCGCTGAATTGCGGTACCAACATTTTGGCATGGACCGCAGCGTGTATGTAGTGGGCAGCGAGCAGGACTACCATTTCAAAGTGCTGGAAGTGCTGCTGCGGCGACTCGGCCGCGGCTACGCTGACGGCATTTTCCACCTCTCCTACGGCATGGTGGACCTGCCCAGCGGCAAAATGAAGTCGCGCGAGGGCACGACCGTGGACGCCGATGACCTGGTAGCAGACATGGTCCACGAAGCGCGCGAAACGACCCTGGCGCTCGGCAAGATCGAGGGCTTTGACGAAAAAGAAGCGCAGGCGCTGTTCCGTACCCTCGGATTGGGAGCATTAAAATATTTTATTCTCAAGGTTGATCCCCGCAAGCGCATTCTCTTCAACCCGGAGGAATCGATTGAATTGCAGGGCAACACCGGGCCCTTTATCCAATATACCTACGCCCGGATTCAGTCGATGCTCCGCAAAGCAGAAGCCACCGGGGAAGGGGTTGCGGTGGGAGGCGCAGCTGCTGTGCCTGCGCTAAACCGGCCGCTCGAAGAGGCGGAAGTGGCTGTGCTGGCCCTGCTCCAGCGTTTTCCGGTGGTGATTCAGGAAGCGGCCGCGCATTACAGTCCGGCTGAAGTGGCCAATTACGCCTACGATCTGGCCAAAGGCTTCAACCAGTTTTACGACAAGCTCTCGGTGCTGCACGCACCCGAAGTTGCCGACCGTCAGCTTCGCCTGGCCATCAGCGCCCTCACCGCGCGTACCTTGCGCCGGGCGCTTGGGATTCTGGGGATCGGTGTACCGGAGCGGATGTGAGCGCAATAGCAGAGGGGCGAAACCTCTCGGTTCCGCCCCTCTGAAGATTTGAATGCATCCGCGGCCTCCCCTGCAACGCTGTCAGAAAGGACAACGAGCGGGTTCTGCGGTTTATCGCGCAATGACCAACGGACGGGAAATCACCTGGCCATCCAGAATGAGTCTTACCTGGTACAGACCGGCTGCGGCAGCGGACAGATCCAGGTTCCACTGCTTGCTGCTGGTGTTTTCACCCCCGAGCGAGAGAACCAATTGCCCGACCGGGTTGTAAATCTCTACGCGGACGTCCATGCTCTGCTGCAGGACCACGCTCAGTTGGACATCGCCGGCACTCGGGTTCGGGAACAGCTCAAAGAGCTCCAGCCCTTCGACCCAAACCAGCCCTGAAGCCTCTCCTACTTCAATGGAAGCGCTGATTTCACAACCCGCCGAGTCGGTTACGGTGACTGAGTAAACCCCCGGAGCCAGACCGATGGCGCGCTTGGTGGTTTGGCCGTCGCTCCACAGGTAGGTATAGGGCACCTTGCCCCCGCTGACGACGGCATTGATCTTGCCGTTGTCTGCACCGAAATCAGAATCTTCCGGCTCGAGTGTCAGGGCCAGCGGGAGGGGTTCGCCGAGCGTCTTCTCGGCCGTGGACGAGCAACCGTTGGCATCCGTGACGGTTACGCTGTAGTCTCCGGCGGGCAGACCGCTGAGGCTGGACGAGGTCGCTCCCGTAATCCATAAGTAAGTATATGGATCGTCGCCCCCACCGGGAACCACCGTGAACGAACCGGTGCTCTCCCCGGCGCAATCCACGTTGATCTTGGTGCCGCCAATGGTTATCGGGTTGGCCACAAAGACCTCAATGGCATCGGTGGCAAAGCAGCCCGATGCATCCGTAATGGACACCGAGTACACGCCTTCCGTACTGACGGTAATGGTTTGCGTGGTCGCTCCCGTGCTCCAGGAATAGCTGCTGGCACCGGGTCCGGCATCCAGCACACCCGAAGCGCCAAAGCACAATGTGGTATCGGCGGCCAATCCGATGTCGGCGGGCAGATCTACGGCAATGGTTTCGGTTACGCTTCCTCCGCAAGGCGTAGGCGCATATCGGTAAGCTTCCAACAATTGGGTGAAGTCGCTCAGGTTAGTTCCCGGCGTCGAGGTGTAGGCCTCAATTCCCGCAGCGTCTTCGATGCCCTGGGTGCGGTTGCCCCCATCCGAACTGATCTCCGTGATCTGAAAATCGATGATGTTAGAACCTTCGTACAGGATGGCTTGTGCGGTCATCGTTAAACCTCCGGTAGAACCAAAGTGCGGGAGGTTGCTGTAGGTTACGATCCAACGGCGGTTGGGCGAAGACCCAACCGTAGCATAATCTATGCTGCCGCCATCGTTCGGATTCCAGTCGTCCCAGACAAGAGCGATCAGATCGTTGGGCTCGGCGGTGTTGGGCAGGGCCTGCGCCACCGTCGGGTTCAGGTCAGACGTGAACGTCAGGAAGCCGTTGGAATGGATAATGATGTTGGAATAAGCGTTGCCAAAAAACTCAAAGGGAAAACCGATGGGCACTGTGATGTCGTCGTCATCACCCAGTGCGACCGCAATGGGCGAGGCCACGGTTTCCGGTGCGTAGGGAATCGACGAGACGCTGTAGTTGCCCGTCGGTGTGAACGTGTAGGTAATGTCCGTGGTGTTGCCGGCTCCCACAAGAGCGGGATCAAACTCGCCGGTGCTCGGGTTGATGATGCCCGTGCCCGACCAGCTGCCACCCGGAATGAGCGGCGATGGCAAGTAGGTACCAATACCGTCGCAGTAGTTGGTTTCAAAACCGGTTGTCAACACCGGGGGAAGGACCGACGAGACCACGGCAACAGCAGTATCGTTGAGGGCGTTACCATCGCCTGCTAGAACGGTGTAGGCCTTTACACTGTACACACCGGTGGCAGCAAAGTCAAACGGCACACTGAATACATGGCTGGCCGCCGAAAGACCGGCCAAACCTGCCGGGTAGGTATCGGTGACCACCACCGTTCCGTTGACCTCCAGGACGGCGTCAAAGGATGGAGCGGCCAGGCAGGAGGCATTGAACAGGGTTACCGTCACGTTGCTCAAGCCAATTTCGCAACCTGATTCCGGGCTTTCGACCGAAGCCACTGACACATCCAGCCCGTTATCCGAAATGCTGAAATCATCAATGGCCATGTCCGAGAGAAAACCGGGACCAGTCAGGCCCACCAGGCGGAATCTTACCGTCTGTCCCAGGTAGGCATCCAGCGAGACAGCGGCCTGGAACCAGGCATTGCCCTGATCGCCCGAAAGGCTCCAGATGGAAGTCCAAACCCCGCTGCCCGGATCCACTTGGAGGCTGAGCGTGCCCTGGTTAGTCCCGAGCATGTGGTACCAGAAGCTGACCTGGGGGCAGGTTGCGGCACTCAGGTCAAAACACGGCGATACAATGGACGCAGTCTGGCCATTGCAGCCAGACGACTCCGTGAACAAATAGCGTCCGCTGCCCGAGGTATGGTCGCCCGCGGATGGACCCGTGCCAATGGATGGCGTGGTCAGCAGGTTGGTAATGCTCCAATCGATATCGTCGCCTTCTTCCTGGGTCCAGCCGCCGCTGACGGAGCCCGCACAGGTAAGGTCAACCGCGCAGCCGAAAAGCGCATCGCCGCAATTGCTGAATCCGTCAAAGGTCTCGGTATAAGGGAAGGCGCTGATGGCCGTATAATTTTCAATAAGTGCGGTTGCGGTGTCGTTGGCAGAATTGGCATCGCCAGGCACGCTGGTCCAGGCCTGGAGGGTGTAGGTGCCATCGGCACTAAGGTCCACCGTACCCGTAAACGTGTAAGACGCGGTCGCACCGGGTGTCAGGCTCAGCGCACCGACGTTCTCGGTGGTTGCTGGTCCGCCGTTCAGCGCGAACGACACATCAAATCCGGTGACCGTTGTGGTGCCGAAATTCTTTAGCAATACGCTAACTGTGGCGGATGCACCCGGATCGCAACTCGCAAAGGGTGAGGTAATGGCAACGACGCCTGCATCATCCGGCAGCGGATCTTCGACCACGATATCGTCCAGCGCAATGTCACCGCGGAAGGTGGTTACGCCATCGATGGGGTCAGCCCGAATGAAACCCTTCCACTGCAGCCGAATGACCTGACCTGCAAAGGTGCTCAGATCAACCAAGGTGTCTCTCCAAGGGTCTGCTTCGAGCAATTGTTGCTGCTTGTCCAGGATGACCAACGGGGTGGCGGTGGAACCGGCTATAGCCTCAAGCACCAGCGAGTCGATGGAGCCCCCAACCATGTGGTAGGCAAATCGAACTGCAGGGTTAATGGAGCTCGTCAAATCGAGGCACTGGGTCTCGAGGGTGGCGAAATCGCCAACCAGGGTTCCGGAGCTTTCGATGTAAATGTACTTACCGGTTCCGCCTGCATCAGCGTTCGGACCTGTTCCTACGGAAGACGTGGGACCAAATTGGACCTGCCACTGCCGGTCGTCAGCCGTTGAATTGGCCAATGCCGTGCTGAAGACGGTAGCGCCGGTGGCGTATGGATCAAAGCTATCTTCCAGCGGGAGGGAAACGGGAACGGGGATGTTCAACACCAGGGTGGACGTATCGTTGGCGTTCTCGCCATCCGTTCCCAAGTCCGTATAAGAAGTTATGGTGTAAACCCCAGGCAAGGAGAAATCCACCCCGCCTACAAAGGTGTAGTTCGCCAGACCACCCAAAGCCGTCACGTTCAATGCGCCTACGTTCTCGCAGGCAGCGAAAGTGCCGGTTGGCCCATTGACCGTGTAGCAAACCGAGAATCCGGTTTGATCGGACGAACCGAAGTTGCCGATCTCCACTTCGATGTTCTCGCTGCTGCTGAGCAGACAGCCTCCTAAAATGGGGGCGAGGATGTCGGTCACACCCAGATCATCGCCGCTGATCTCTCGGAACGTGATTTCATCGAGCGCCATGTCTGCTGTGAAGGTGAAGCCATCAGAGCCCAGCTTAATTTTGCCGGTAAAACGAACCTGGACGACCGATCCGGCCCAAGGCGAAAGGTCCACCAGCGCACCCAGCCAGGGATCGGCATTGGCAAATTGTTGCTGACCCACCAGTTTAAGGACTTCGGTGGCTGCGCCAAGCCCATCAACCACTTCGACCCGCACGAAATCAATGGCCGGACCAAACATGTGGTAAGCAAACTCAAGTACCGGTGCACTGGTGCCGGTCAGATCGAGGCAACGGCTCGTCAGGACCGCGGAATCTCCGGCCACCGAACCCGAACTTTCAATGAAAATGTATCCTCCCCCTCCGGTAGCGTCGGTAACAGGACCGGTACCCGCCGAGGGAGTTGTGCCGAAATTGACTTCCCACTGACGCTGGTCGTCAGACTCGTTCGTGAAATCGGGGAAGGCCGTGGTTAAGTCCGGATAACTGTTGAAATCCTCCTCGTACAGCGGCGTAATGAGGCTCAAATCCAGAAGAACAGTCGTAGAGTCGTTCTCCGGAATGCCATCGCCCACCAGCGCCGTGTAGCCGGTGACGGCATAATCACCAGCCAGCGAAAGGTCTGCTGTTGCCGTGAATACATAGTTGGCCGAAGCACCGGCAGGAACGTTGAACGCGCCGACGTTTTCACAGACACTGGTCAGTCCCCCGGGACCATCCACCTGAAAGCAGACATCAAAGCCGCTCGCATCGGCGGAGCCAAAGTTCTCGATGGTGACCTGCACGGGCTCCGAACCACTGAGGGAGCATCCGCCTTCAATGGGTTGCAGCACGGCCGCAACGCCAATGTCATCGGAGGGCGGCGTAAAAATTACAAAATTGTCGAAAGCAAAATACCAGGCCCAATCGTCCCCATCATCGTAGGTTATCCGAACCTGGAAAGCCGGGTTGGCATAGGCGGTGACATCGATGGAGGCGTGCGGATAGGGAGGCCCACAAGCCCAGGTACCGCAATCGTTGATATCCAGACGGCTGAATACCGTAACCCAGGAAGCACCGTTCCAAACTTCTACCGTAAAACCATCGCCAATGGCCGGAGCGTATTCCCGCAGGAGATAATCAAATTCGAGGAGCACCAGGGGAAGGCCGGTGATGTCAGCGGCCGGCGAGGTAATCTCCACGCGCGACGGAGCTGCTGCGCTGCCCAGAAAATCGTCATCAAACATGACCATGCAGGTACCATCCAGGTTGCCGGCGTTGAAGGCATCAGGAGAATTGAGCACAAACAACCAGTTGGCCGTACCGGAAAGAATGCTCGAGGTCCAGCCGGCCGGCAGCGCACAGCCGTTAAAATTCTCGGACTGGATGATCTGCGCCTGCAGCCAGGACGCCATGATCAGGGCGAGGATAAACGTAATGCCTCTTTTCATGCGATTGCTTTTTAGGGTTGTTTAGGTTGACTGGTAGGTTGACTGGTAGGTTGACTGGTAGGTTGACAAGGAGGTAGTCCGGCAAGTTGATAAAAAGGTAGTCCAACAGGGTGCCGCGAACGCTTTACTAAAAAAATAACATGATCTCCGAATGGAAATTAAGAAAACTGGCTGAAAAGAAAAAAAACGGTTGCCGCCCGCCCGGTAGGGCAAGCCTTGCAGGAGGAACCATAGGTGGAGTGCTTACTCCAGCAGCAGGTTTCTGGAGGCCATCCGGCCGTTGAGCACCAACCGGAGGGTGTAGGATCCCGAGGCCAGGTGGCTCAAATCCAGGGTTGCAGGTAAATCCAGACGCTGTAACCACACCAGTTGACCGGCAGCATTGAACAACCCGAGAACACCGGACTGTTCTGCCGTATGACGCTCCAGCTTCAGCTGAACCAGCCCGGAGGACGGATTCGGGAACACCTGCCACTGTTGGTCAAGCGTTGGGTCCTCCAGTCCGTTTGCAAAGATGGCCAGGGTCTGTGTTGCACTGTCGATTCCGCAGGCATTGCTCGCCACAAGCGTTACAAGGTAATTACCCGATCCGGGATAGATGTGGTTGGGATTTTTGTCGGGCGAAGTGGCTCCATCGCCAAAACTCCAGCTCCACGCATCCGCACCAGGCGATGCATCCTCAAACTCGACAAAGGCACCGCTCTGGGTAAACGTAAACCCGGCATCCGGCTTCCGGTTAACCGTTACCCGGACGCTGTCCAGGGCAAAACAACCGCTCGGATTGGTCACCAGAACGGAATAGGTTCCCGTAGCCGTGGCAACGATAGACGGGGTGCTTTCGCCCGTGTTCCAAAAATGCGTAGCCAGCGGATTGCCGGCGTCCAGCACCACACTGTCGCAAACCACCTGGTCCAATCCTAATTCTACGGTTGGCGAGGGAATGATGGTTACGTTCAGCCCGTCGTTTGCGGTAAATCCAAAAGCGTCGGTGACCGCCACGCTGTAAAAGCCCGTGCTGGTCACCGAAATGGTCTGCGTAGTGGCGCCCGTACTCCACAGATAACTGGCACCGGGATTGCCGGCATCGAGCACCAGGCCCGCGCAGGAGCTGAGGTCAGGACCAAGATTGACCACGGGCATGTTGGCGATGATCACGTCGTCCACTCCGAATCCCTCCAAGGTTGAGCCGGTAGCGTCGGAAGCAAAAGCGATCCGAAGAATAACCGATGGCTCTCCGGCCAGACCAGACAAAGCATGACGAGCCGTTACCCAGCCACCCGAATTACCCGCCCAACCCTGAGCAGTGGTCAGGCCAGGCTCCTGGTTTCCGGGATTGGCTTCAATGGTATTGAAGTTGTACCAACCGTCCGGGTCACCAAAATCGCCGACGTTGCGCCAAGTGACGCCCTGATCCACACTGGATTGCAAAACCGCGCCGTCCTGCGCAAGCACAATGCCGGCTTGTGTCTGGTACTGCAAACTCAGGCGCACTCCGGGATTGGTCAGCGCGCTGAAGTCCATACAGGGCGAAAGGGCTTCGGAGCGCTCGCTGTCGTTGTAGAAGCCATCTAGGTTGGTGACCAGCGCCCATGTTCCGGAAACTGCACTGCTGATCACGGAGCCCGCAGGGGCTCCGATTTGCCAGGAATTGTTCAATCCCTGGGTGGTCCAACCCGGAGCGCCGCTTTCAAAATCCTGAACATAAGGAAAACTATTGATGCTGAGAACATGCGTGCGAACGGCCGTGGCGCTGTCGTTGCCCAGGTTGTCATCGCCGGGAAGGCTGGTCCACGCGCGAACGAGGTAGTCCCCTTCCAGCGAGAAATCGGCGAGGGTGGCAAAGGTGTACACGGCCGTTTCATCCTGGACCAGGGAGTCGGGGTAGATTTCCGTTACCGGGGTTCCACCGTCCACCTGGTAATGAACGGCGAAACCGCTTTGCGTGGCCACGCCAAAGTTGCCAATTTCCACCGTGACCCCTTCGCCCGAACCCAAATCACAGGCATTTCTGGGTGACAGGATGGCCAGCACTGAGAGATCATCCTGAGCGGGATCGCGGAACCGGATTTCGTCCAGAGCGATGTCGCTCTGAAAGGCCGAACCTACCCCGGAAGGACCTATGCTGCCTGTGAAGCATACCCGGACAAGCTGGTCGTCGAAAGCGGACAGATCAACGATGCTGGTCTTCCAGGGTGCTGTCTCGGCAATTTGCTGCGGGCCGTTCCAGGAATCTGCCGACACGGTATCGCTGCCTTCCAAGACGTCGACGACGAGGCTGCCAATGGCAGCACCCGCCATGTGGTAAGCATAAGATAAGTTAGGTCCGGTAGAGCCTCCGGTCAGGTCCAGACAAGGCGTGCATACCCGTGCACGATCGAGAAAAGTTCCGAAAGAGGCTTCCAGGTAGAGGTATCCCCCACCCCCCGTCACGTCGTCATTTGGCCCTGTTCCGGTGGAGGAGGTTGGACCGTAATTCACTTCAAAAACCAAGGCCTCCAGCGGGTCATTGCTCAGAAAGTCCATTAGGGTGGTTCCGTCCGGATAGGCGTTGAAGTCGTCCGTTAGCGGCAGCGAAATGGCCGGAAAGTGCACCGCGGTCCGGCTGGCCGTATCGTTGTCCGCAAAGGCGTCAGAAGGCAGCAGAGCAAAGGCATGCACGGTATACGTGCCTTCGGCGGACAGATCTGCTGCTGTGGCGAACGTAAAGGTATCCGTCTGGCCGGGGGCTAACAGAAATGTTCCTACGTTTTCAGTAACGCTTGATGTTATCGGGCCGGCTAGGCTGTAGCCCACGTCAAAACCCGTGAGGGAACCCGTCCCGAGGTTCCGGAACACCAGCGAAACCGGCTCACTGTTACCCAGCGCACATCCCCCAATGGGCGACAGCACCTGGACGGCTTGCAGGTCATCAAAAGGCGGAATGTCCAGTACTTCAACGCCGTCGATGGCCATATCCGAAGTTATGCCAGGACCCGTGGTTCCCCGGAAACGCAGTTTGATGCTGCCCGAATACCCGAGCAGGGTTTGCGTGACCTGGGTCCAGGGTGCTGTCGTGGATACCTGGTCCTGACCGCTGCGCGACCAGATTTCTGTCCAGGCAACTCCGTCGTCTTCGCTGATGTCAAGGGCGAGCGTGCCCATGGCAGCCCCATGCATGTGGTAGTAAAACCGCACAGCGGGCAGGCTCAACCCACTGATATCCAGGCAGGGCGAAATCAGGTTGCTGGTTACCCCTGTACAGGCGCCGGAGGATTCCGTA
>Ga0172372_10003375_pt1 | contig 23477 bp, 21 predicted proteins | sample LakKiv5m_2_FD_114544 | JGI IMG/M metagenome (GOLD analysis project Ga0172372, IMG submission 114544) | Freshwater microbial communities from Kabuno Bay, South-Kivu, Congo - kab_092012_9.5m | ecosystem: Environmental > Aquatic > Freshwater > Lake | place: Democratic Republic of the Congo...
CGCACCGCCACGTCCAGATCGCTGGCAAAGCGGCGGCATTCCTCGGCGTAGTCCCCCTGGAAGCGATCGCAGAAGTCCCCATCCTGGCCGTAGCGTTCACAGAGGCGCAGGTAGGCGCTGCTGATCGCCACCTCTAGTTCTGGCGGGAAGGGGGTATTCAGGACTAGGGCTCGGGCTTGCTTGCCCCGTTCCCGCAGATTCAGCACATCATCTAAATCCAGGTCCGCAAACAGCTGCCGTAGCTGTTGCTCTAGCCCGGCCTGTTGGATAAAGTAGCGATAGGCGTAGGCGGTGGTGGCAAAGCCGGTGGGCACCCTGACCCCCTGGCCCCCCAACTGCTGGATCATTTCCCCCAGGGAGGCGTTTTTGCCCCCCACCAGAGGAATATCCTCAATACCCACCTCTTCAAACCACAGGATCAGGGCGTTCTCCCTGAGGTCGGAGCTGGGCTGACTACTATCGGGGCGATGGGATAGGACCATGGGGATTCTCCTCGCTCTGCCAGAGCGGTTTGATCGGCTGGCAAAACTCGGGAACCCTTGCGATTCCCCTGGCTCCAGCAACCTTGCGGAGATCGTTGCTGGAGGACAGGTGCCAGGCCGATTGATTTACCCCTTAATCGTAGAATTTACTTCGGGAAAACAGGGCGATCAACACGGTTTTTTAAGGTCTGCGTTGCAAGTCTTAATAGGGTGGACAGGGAGTTTTGGGGAGGGGCATTCTTCGTCTAAATTTCCAGGCCTTCAGAAATATTTTCCAGGCCTTGAGAGCAATAGACAAAAATGGCCACCCCATTCTTAACCATTAACTTCAAAGTATTGAGAAGTTTAAATAATCGTGTTAGTTGCGGTGATGATGATTGAACTTCTGCCCTATCCTCTCAGAATTGAAATAGCAGATAGACAAAGGTGCCCATAGACCATGGATAAGCAAACCGAACAGGCCCGTGAGCTGATTGCCCACGATCGCCTCCAGGGGGATCTGCGGCAGGAGAGTATGGTGACCCGCAGTGGGGCGGAACTGCAAAGCCCCTCTGGCTCTAGCCTGGAACAGAAGGCCCGCCAGACCATGGCGGATCAACTGCATCAGCAGGAGCGCAGCCAACAGACCATGCGGGAGCGCAGTCAGGAAGAGCTGCACCAGGCCTAGTTCCGCCCACTCCTGGGTGGGGGGTTAACGACTGTAACAGATTCTGCTTCCGTGGCCAGGATTGCCTATAGTACAAGGGTTGTAGGATGAAAGACCATGGCCCTTAAAAACCGATCCCAGGACCCTGACGATGGGGATTTTATTCGATGGCCAGGGGCTGGCCATCGTAGTGCGGTCCCCAGGGGTAAACGATCAGATCCTGAAATCGCCGTCGATGCCCGCCGTTTGCAGCGCTACCTTGACTCCCTGGAGGGCCTCTCTGGCCAGTGACAGGCCGTTCCTCCCTGGCGTCGTGGGGCATAGTTCGGCTGTTTCCCTGACTTCAACCTGATCATGACCCTCACCACCCACCTGATTACCCTGGACCTTCCCCTGCGGCCCCCCAACCTGGTGGAACGGGTGGAAGGGGAACTACAAACCCGGGGTACCCCCCTGCGGTGGGCGATTACGGCGGTGGATAGGGACCGGCAGACGGTTCATCTAGAGGCGGTAATCACCCGTTCCTCTCCCCCCCATGGCTAGTCCTATCCAGCAGCGCCCTCCCTACACGGCGGTGCTGGTGGTGCCTACGGGCATTGGTGCGGCCATTGGCGGCTATGCCGGGGATGCTCTGCCGGTGGCCCGAGCCATGGCAGCCGTGGTGGATGTGCTGATTACCCACCCCAATGTGATGAATGGGGCCCAGCTCTACTGGCCCCTGGAGAATGGCTACTACGTTGAGGGCTACGGCCTGGATCAATTCGCCGCTGGTCATTGGGGGTTGCGGCCCCGGCACCGTAACCGTCTGGCCCTGGTGCTGGATCGGGGCATGGAGGCGGAGTTGCAGGGGCGGCACCGGCAGGCGGCGGCGGCCTGTCAAGCCACCCTGGGGTTGGACCTGCTGGGCTATGTGGTCACCGATGCCCCCCTGGGGGTGCGGTTGAGTCAGTCGGCCACGGGGGCCAGTTGGGGCACCCTGGACCGGCCAGACAGTTTGCTACGGGCGGCGGAGCGGGCGATCGCCGCGGGGGCGGAGGCGATCGCGGTGGTGGCCCGCTTCCCTGAACCCCTGGAGGATGCCGTGACCCAAGCCTACCGCCAGGGCCACGGCGTTGACCCCCTGGCGGGGGCGGAGGCGGTGATTAGCCACCTGGTGGTGCGCCAGTTCCACCTGCCCTGTGCTCACGCCCCCGCCCTTAAGGCCGCTCCCCTGGATCTGTCCGTGGCCCCCAAGGCGGCGGCGGAGGAGCTGGGTTACACCTTTTTGCCCTGCGTGCTGGCGGGACTGAGCCGGGCGCCCCAGTTTGTCACCCAACCAACGGGGCGCTCCGGTGACCTCTGGGCGGATCAGGTGGATGCGGTGGTGGTGCCCGCCAGTGCCTGCGGGGGCAGCGCCATCCTCAGCCTGGCCCAGCGCCAGACCCTACTGGTGGCGGTGGAGGCCAACCAGACTACCCTGGCGGTCACCCCCGAGGCCCTGGGGCTGCGGGCAACCCGGGTGGCTTCCTATCTGGAGGCGATCGGGCTACTGGCGGCCCACCGAGCCGGTGTCGACCCCCAAACCCTGAGGCCAGAGATCCAGCCCCTGGCGGACCTGGGCCAGGGGTGAAAAGCGGTGTATCCTGGGCCTGAACCTATCCCTGAACCTCGGAGATCTGTGTGGCCCCAACCACTGTAACCATCACCGTACCCGGCACCACCGCCAACATCGGCCCTGGCTTTGACTGCCTGGGGGCAGCCCTGACCCTCTACAATCGTTTTCACCTCACCCCCCTGGATCAACCCCCCGGCACCCACACCATAACGGTGCAGGGGGCGGAGGCCGATCGGGTAAGCCGGGATGGATCTAACCTGGCCTACCGGGCTTTTGCCCACTTTTATCAACATCAGGGGCTGGCGGTGCCGGCGGTAGCCCTGGCCATTGATCTAGCGGTCCCCCTGGCCCGGGGCTTGGGCAGTTCCTCCACCGCCATCGTGGGGGGGCTCTTGGGGGCCAATGCCCTCTGCCCCCACCCCCTATGCTTAGAGGCGATTACCGAAATGGCGATCGCCCTGGAGGGCCACCCCGATAATGTGGTGCCGGCCCTGGTGGGGGGCTGTCAACTGGCGGTCAGTGACGGTCAGGGTCGCACCACCCTCTGCCCAGTCCCCTGGCACCCGGAGATTAGGCCGGTGGTGGTGATTCCCCCCTTTGAACTCTCCACCGCCCAGGCCCGAGGGGTGCTCCCCAGTCACTACAGTCGAGTCGACGCCATTTTCAACACCGCCCACCTGGGGCTGTTGCTGCGGGGCCTGGAAACTGCCCGGGGGGACTGGTTGCGGGTGGCCCTCTGCGATCGCCTGCACCAACCCTACCGTCAGGCCCTGATTCCTGGCTACGAAGCGGTGGCGGCCGCCGCCACCCGAGCTGGGGCCTACGGCCTGGTGATTAGTGGAGCGGGGCCCACCCTGCTGGCCCTGGCCCCTGCCCCCCATGCGGACTCAGTGGCCCAGGCCCTGACTGAGGCCTGGCAACAGCCAGGGCAGACCGTCCAAACCCGGGTGCTGCAGCTAGATAGCCAGGGTGCCAGGGTAGCCAACTCCCCTTAATCCAGGGTAGCTGGGCCGTCCATGGCTCTACCCCCCTAGAGGAAAGGAAAAAATAGGGGCGAGGGGTTGCCAGATTGGGCTAGATCTGGTGAAATAAAACATTGAAAGCGCTATATAAAAAGTTTTTGCCCTATAGACTTTTAACAATCCTTTGCCTAGCTAGAGCTTCTACCATGGGTTTTCCTGGAGAAGCACTCCAGGTTCAAGTTTGTGAAGTCAGGGATGCGAACTTTTGACTGTAGTCGTAATCTCCTTTTAATTTCCTGTATCCTTTGGGTGAGTTAATCTTCACCCTTTTTTTTGAATTGGCTTTGCCTCTTCTTGCCTCGGGTATCGCTTTGATCAGAACACTTCGGGGGGGTTGCCTGGTTCTAGCTGCTACAGGTGATCGACCCCAGCTTAAATTCACCTGCTCCTGACTACTGATTTCTGATTCCCCTGGAGGTGTTGCGGATTTTATGCCGCCAAGTACTAGATGGGCATTCTGTCCACCTCCGGGATCACCTGGGAACAATCCTCTTGCTCAGATAGGAAAGCATGGCTTCAATCAGCCTTATCCTGGAATTGATGATGTCTGGGTCACCGGCAATTAGGGGTAGGGAGGGTCCTTCAGCTGATGAAGGTTTTGCCAGCGACGCTCCAACTCTTCCTGTTCCTGTTTTAGGTTACGTTCCAGCTCCTGGATTTCGTCCCGACGAGCCGCTGTTTCCAGGGCGCGACGATCCACCTCTTGGCTTTTTAGGGTGAGGGATTGACGCCACCGTTCGGCCCGCTCAATTTCCTGTTCCAGGGCGGCTGGGGTAATGCCGTAGGTCAAATACTGCTCCACCAGGGTGAGAACCCAGGGGATGGCGTCCTCCACCGCCACCACCTGATTTGCCCCATCCACCTCCACCAGTACCAAACTGCCTTCGGGAAAGGCTAACAGGCGTGGGGTTTCAATCAAGCGCTCCTTGGCTAACCGTTCCCAGACAGTGTCACTACGTTGCACCGCCAATAGGGTTAGCTCAGCGCCGCCTAAAAAAGCTTTTTTCTGTACTTTAGCCAGGTAGTGCATGAGGGGCAATATCCACTCTGGCTTGAGTATAACCGCAGACCCTGGTGATCTTGGCAATTGTCCCCAATTCTTGTATTCGGAATCATTGTAGTCGGAATCAGTCCAGGCCCTTGTCAGGCACCCTCAGTCGACTAGGGGTACACTGGAAAGGCTAGTTATGAATTAAGAATTATTAAAACGGTAGTTCTATGAGTTTGCGGCAGACTCCCCTTTATCCCCGCTATCTAGCCCTGCAGGGACGGATGACTGAATTCGCTGGTTGGCAAATGCCCGTCCAGTTTAAGGGCATTGGCCCTGAGCACGAGGCGGTGCGGACCCAGGCCGGCCTCTTTGATATTTCCCATATGGGTAAATTTGGGTTGCGGGGGGCCGGGGCGATCGCCGCCCTGCAGGCCCTGGTACCCTCTAACCTGGAGCGACTGCAACCGGGCCAGGCCCAGTACACCCTACTGCTTAACCCCGAGGGCGGCATGATTGACGATCTGATCCTCTATCGTCAGGCTCCTGGGCCCACTGGGGAGGACCGGTGGATGATGATCGTCAATGCCGCCACCACTGATACCGATAAGGCCTGGTTGGTCGATCACCTGCAAGGTCTAGAATTGGAGGATGATTTCCGTGATCAGGTCCTCCTATCCCTGCAGGGTCCCCTGGCTACTGATTTGCTCCAGCAACTAACCCCAGCCGATCTTTCCCAAGTGGCTCGGTTTGGCCACCTGGAGAGCACCCTGTTGGGGTCCCCCGCATTCCTAGCTCGGACTGGTTACACCGGGGAGGATGGGTTTGAGATCATGACCGATGCCCCCACCGGTATCGCCCTTTGGGATGCCCTGCTGGAGGCTGGAGCCACCCCCTGCGGGCTGGGAGCCCGGGATACCCTGCGACTTGAGGCGGCCATGGCTCTCTACGGGCAGGACATTGACACCACCACCACCCCCTGGGAAGCGGGGTTAGGTTGGGTGGTTCACCTGGAGGAGAAAGGGGAGTTTATCGGCAGATCGGCCCTAGAGCAGCAAAAACAGCAGGGCCCCCAACGCCGCTTGGTGGGGCTAACCATGGCCGATCGCCATATTGCCCGCCACGACTACCCGGTCATCCACCAGGGGGAGGCCGTAGGGGTGGTCACCAGTGGCACCCTCTCCCCCAGCCTCAAGGTTCCCATTGCTCTGGCCTACGTTCCCACCGCCCTGGCTCAGCCAGGCCAAACCCTGGAGGTGGCTATCCGGGGCCAGCACCGACCCGCCCAGGTGGTAAAGCGACCCTTCTATCGCCGTACTTCCGCCTAAGGGGTTACCAACCTAGCTGACAACCTTTTTAGGGCAAGAAAATCCCGAAAGACTGTGCCAACTTTGCCCGATCGTGGCAAACTGGCACTGAATTGAGTTATGGCTGGAGTCCTCTAGACTTTGGCGTGAGCGCAGTTCAGCTGAGCTCACCGCCGCAGCCCTAGTCGAACCAGGTGAGTCAGAAGATCTACCAAGGTTTTACCGTTTGAGGTCTCCTATCCACCTGCTCCAAGCCTTCTCGCCGAAGCAACACTTCCAGCCTCGATATCGGGGTCTAGCACCCTAACCATTAACCACATCATTTGCACTAGGGAAGAAACGAGATTATGGCCTTTGAGTATCCCGAGAACCTAAAGTATCTAGACACCCATGAGTACGCTCGCATTGATGAGGAGGAAGGCCAGGTTACCGTGGGGATTACGGCCTTTGCGATCGATCAACTGGGGGAAATTGTCTTCCTGGAACTACCCGAGGTCGGTGATAGCGTAGAGAAGGGAGAGGCCTTTGGCAATATCGAGTCGGTGAAGGCGGTGGAAAGCCTTAAATCCCCGGTCACTGGCGCCGTGGTGGAACGCAATGACGCCCTGGTAGAAGCCCCAGAGCAAATTGGCGATGATCCCTACGGGGATGGCTGGCTGATTAAGGTACAGGTGGAAAACCTGGAGGACCTGGAGGATGCCATGTCTGCGGAGGAATATAAGGACCAGGTCCAGGGATAGACCGGTGGGAAATCTTTTGGGAAGGGCTTCCCCGATATGGTTTTGGCCAAAACACTTAGGCCAGAGTTGATCGGCTAATGCTAAGGCTGGGTAGGCTGCCTGGCTTGCCTCCGCCATCTTCCACAGAACTTATGTTTAGTCTCTGTGTGGATGGGGATGTTATGGTAGCCAATTTGTAAGTTTCCTTTCAAAATATAAAGTTAGATGTGATATGTATCCCTAACCAATTATTTTGACGTTTCTGGCAAATAGCTATGACCCCGCCCTTCTCTGAGCCCACCGCTATCGCCTCCCCATCCTTACCCGACCTAGTCCCGTCGTCCTTGAGCAGCAGCTCTAACCAAGGACACCCGGCCGCCGAGGCGGGCTTGAGTAGCTTTGTTGCCCGACATCTGGGCCCCACCGGCGCTGAGGTTGCCACCATGCTGGAGGTTTTGGGCTATGCCTCTCTGGAATCGTTAATAGCGGCCACCGTACCAGGGAGCATTCGCCTCCAGCAGGACCTGCAGCTACCCCAGGGGTTGGGCGAAGCGGCGGCCCTGGCGAAGCTGGGCCAGATCGCCGATCGCAACCAGGTGTGGCAATCCTTTATCGGGCTGGGCTATGCCAACACCCTCACCCCCCTGGTGATCCAGCGCAACATCCTGGAAAACCCCGGTTGGTATACCCAATACACCCCTTACCAACCCGAAATTGCCCAGGGTCGCCTGGAGGCCCTGCTGAACTTTCAGACCCTGATCACCGACCTCACCGGCATGGAGATTGCCAATGCCTCCCTGCTGGATGAAGGGACGGCGGCGGCGGAGGCCATGGCCCTGGCCTTCAACGCCCGCCAGCAGAAATCCTGCAAGACCTTTTGGGTCGCCGCCGACTGCCATCCCCAAACCCTTGAGGTGGTGCAAACCCGGGCCCAACCCTTGGGGATCGAGGTGGTGGTGGGAAACCACCGGGATCTGAGTCTTACCGCCCCAGTGTTTGGCCTGTTGCTGCAGTACCCCGCCACCGATGGCGCCCTCTACGACTACGACGGCCTCGTTAACCAGGCCCATGCCGCTGGCGCCCTGGTGATTGTGGCGGCTGACCTGCTCAGCCTCACCCTACTGCGGCCCCCGGGGGAATTTGGGGCAGACATTGTGGTAGGGAATAGCCAGCGCTTTGGGGTGCCCTTGGGCTTTGGTGGGCCCCATGCCGCCTTCTTTGCCACCCGCCAGAGCTATGCTCGCAAACTACCGGGTCGGTTAGTCGGCCTCTCCAGGGATGCCCAGGGTAACCCCGCCCTCCGCCTCACCCTGCAAACCCGGGAACAGCACATCCGCCGCGATACCGCCACCAGCAACATTTGTACCGCCCAGGTGCTGTTGGCAATTATGGCCAGCATGTATGCGGTTTACCATGGCCCCCAGGGGCTACGCCAGATTGCCCAACGTATTCACCAACTGACGGTGATTCTCGGCCAGGGCCTTACCCAGCTTGGGTTTACCCTAGGGGATGCCCCCTATTTTGATACCCTGCGGATCGAGACCGGCGATCAAACCGTTGCCATTTTAGAGCGAGCCGCTGCCCACCGGATTAATCTCCGCCAGTTTAGCCCCACCCACCTGGGCATAGCCCTGGATGAGGCCACCACCTCCGAGGATATCATTGACCTGTGGAGGGTCTTTGGCGGACCTGAGGCTCCTCAGGGTTTGGCCTTTCTCCTGCAGGATCCGACGGTGGAGGATGCCCTGCCAGCTGATCTGAAGCGCACCTCCCCATACCTCACCCACGGCGTGTTTAACCGCTACCACTCGGAAACCGAGATGTTGCGCTATATCACCCGCCTCCAGAGTAAGGATCTGTCCCTGGCCACCGCCATGATTCCCCTGGGGTCCTGCACCATGAAGTTGAATGCTACGGCGGAAATGGTACCGGTGACCTGGCCAGAATTTGGGCAGATCCATCCCTTTGCCCCAGCTAGTCAGACCCAGGGTTACCGCCAATTGTTTAATGACCTGGAAACCTGGCTGGCGGAGGTGACGGGTTTTGCCGGTATTTCCCTGCAGCCCAACGCCGGCGCCCAGGGAGAATACGCCGGCCTCCTGGTAATTCGAGAATACCACCGGCAACGGGGAGAGGCTCACCGCACCGTCTGCCTGATTCCCCAATCCGCCCATGGTACCAATCCCGCCAGCGCCGTTATGGCTGGTATGACGGTGGTGGCGGTGGCCTGCGACGGTGAAGGCAACATCGACCTTACGGATCTCCAGGCTAAGGCCGAACAGCACCAGGCTAACCTGGCCGCCCTGATGGTCACCTACCCCTCCACCCATGGGGTGTTTGAGACGGAAATCGTCACCCTCTGCGATATCGTGCACCGCTATGGTGGTCAGGTCTACATGGATGGGGCCAATATGAACGCCCAGGTGGGTTTATGCCGCCCCGCTGACTTTGGCGCCGATGTTTGCCACCTCAACCTCCACAAGACCTTCTGTATTCCCCACGGTGGTGGGGGTCCTGGGGTGGGGCCGATCGGAGTCCAAGCCCACCTGGTGCCCTACCTGCCAGGCCACAGCCTGGTGGCTGGGGTCGGTGGCGATCAGGCGATCGGGGCGGTCAGTGCAGCCCCCTGGGGCAGTGCCAGCATCCTGCCAATTTCCTGGATGTACATCGCCATGATGGGGGGCGATGGGCTCAAACGGGCCACCGAGGTCGCCATTCTTAACGCCAACTATATTGCTAAACGGCTGGAGGGGCACTACGACATTCTGTATACCGGCCAGCATGGCCGGGTCGCCCACGAATGTATTGTGGATGTCCGCCCCTTTAAACAGTCCGCCAACGTCGGGGTTGAAGATATTGCCAAGCGGCTGATTGATTATGGCTTCCATCCCCCCACCATGTCCTGGCCGGTGGCCGGCACCCTGATGGTGGAACCCACCGAGAGTGAGTCCCTGGCGGAGTTGGATCGGTTCTGCCAGGCCATGATCGCAATCCGAGAGGAAATTCGGGCCATTGAGACCGGAGCGGCGGATCCCCAGGTTAACCTCCTAACCCAGGCTCCCCATACCACGGTGGATCTGGTGTCAGATTGGCAGCGGCCCTACGATCGCCAAACCGCGGTCTTTCCTACCCCCTTCACCCGTCAGCACAAGTTCTGGCCGGCGGTTAATCGGATTGACCAGGCCTACGGCGATCGCCACCTGGTCTGTTCCTGCGCCGGCATGGAGGCCTACGGCGAGGCCTAGGCCTGATTCCACTCCCCATGACTGCACCACGAGGGGTCATACAAGCTCGCCAGCAGCTCAAGAGCTACGAGGTGATGGAACTGGTCAGGGGCAAGGAATTCTTGCCGCACACCCCCTGCTCCAACTTCTCTCCTAACTTTAGTTCTAGGCCCCTTAACTATGGGCGGGACTGGACTCACTGTTCAGAGTGGTGTTGATGGAAAAAACTGGCCTTAGCCTGGTCTTCCTCCTGGTGCTGCTTCAGTTCCCGTACCACCTCCTGACCGGCGCCGATCGCCACCCCTAGGGCAGCTCCGGATAGGGCTAGCTTTAGGGGAAAATGCCGGTAGGCAGAGCTGACGTAGCCTTGCTCGCTGATGGTGGCCAGGGCCAGACCGATGATCAGGCCAATCACCGCCGTAACCAGGGCCGAAAAGCTAATTTTTCTAGCGTTCATGGCGCAAAGCCTCCTTGGTCGTTAGCCTGGGGTTGGTTTGAGCCTAGCACAGGGCCCTGCGGCGAAGGGGAATTGTTAACGTCTGCAAAGGCCACCGCAATATCTGGTCGATGGGGGCGGTGAAGAGGTGACACCGTTGCTGTAGAGATCTAATGGTATGTACCCCATGGCTGTTTCACCTAATCATGATTTATAGTGTGGTGAACTAGGGCAGGTGGTAGTCAGGAACTTTTAGACTGCCCTGCGCGGAGGTGTGTACCGTAATGGAGAATCCATGCTATGCCTGAGTCCTCTAATTTTCCCGCTACTCCCCCAAGCCCCCCTCCAGTACCCCCACCCCCACCGCCCCGGCCGATGCAGTCACCCCCCGTTGCCGCTCCTGCGGGTCGACACCGCGCCCCAGCACCGCCACCCCCCAGTAGCGAACCTCGAAAGATGGGCAGTACCCTGACCCTTAAGAAAATTATTCGAGAGGCCTTTGATCGGGGATTTTCTGATGTTCACCTGGGGGTCGGGGAGGTGCCCCGTTTTCGAGATCGGGGTGAGATCTGTCTAACCGATTACCCGGTCACCGATGAGGAGACTTTTTACCGTTGGCTGGAGGAAATCCTCCGGCCGCAGGAGGTTGAACGGTTCCGTAGCACTCTAGACTTTGATGGTGCGGCCCAGTACGATTTCACCCGGGTGCGTTTTAATATTTTTGACTCCCTGCGGGGGCCAGGTATTGTACTCCGATTGATTCCTGTGAAGGTTTTAAGCCTTGATCAGTTAGGATTTCCGCCAGTATTCAGGGATATTTGTCACTACCAGAAGGGATTGGTTCTGATTACGGGGCCCACCGGTTCCGGTAAGTCGACTACTCTGGCGGCAATGATTGACTACATCAATACCGAGATGCCTAAAAACATCATTACCATCGAAGACCCAATTGAATTTGTCCATCAAAGTAAACGGTCCCTGGTGAAGCAACGGGAAGTCGGGTTGAATACCAAAGAATTCGATCTCGCCCTAAAGGCTTCCCTGCGGGAGGACCCCGACATTATTCTGGTGGGGGAAATGCGGGACCAGGAAACCGTCAATACTGCCCTGAAAGCTGCCCAGACCGGTCACCTGGTGTTGGGTACCTTGCACACCAATAGCGCCGTTAAGACCGTAGAGCGGATTCTCGGTCTTTATGAACCGGACCAGCAATCTCCGATCCGAATTGCCCTGGCGGAGTCCCTGGTGGCGATCATTGCCCAGGGGCTCTGTCGTACCACCGATGGTAAGCGGGCTGCCTTCCACGAAATTTTGATCAATACCGATGCCATTAAGGACTACATCATCCGTGGGCAACTGGACGAGGTGGAGGCCCTGATGCCAAAGTGCGGTTTTGACGGTATGTGCTCCATGAACCAAACCCTCTACGCCCTCTACGAATCCGGTCGAATCACCGAGGAAACGGCTCTGGAAATGTCCCCCAAGCAAAACGAAATGGCTCAGCTGCTGAGGGGGCGGATTTAATTTATTCCCAGGGTAGCCAGCACCATGGTCAGGGCATCGGCGGACCTCAAGGCTTTACAGCCAATTTCCCCAAGCACTAGCTTTAAGGGGCTAGCCCTGTTCACCCCTGGGGGTGACTGCGCCTACTGTTGGGATCAGCAGAAGCGATCCCACTGGCATCTTGATCTCTGCACCCTTCTCCAGAAGCATCTGGACTTATCAGATCCCCCCTATTTCCTATTGCCCTGCTTTACCGCCACCGTTGATCGCTGGTTTGCCGCTGATCAGCAGCGCCTAATTACGGTGGCAGAAATCTATCCCCGGGTACAGCGGTTTCAGCCCCTCCTGAATATTCTGTTTGGGCTAGGGGATTGGTCCTGGCAGGTCCACGATCAGCCTCTAGAGGAGTGCTCTTCCCTGGTGATCAACGGGTATCGCGACCAGTTTCCCCAACTCTGGCAGCACCACAGCCTGGTAATTCCCTTGCCCATTTCCTCCAGCCCAGCCCAGCCTGCTGATCACCTGGCTCCCCTAGCCAGATCGTCCTCCTATCATTTCAAGTTATTTGTGAATGGGGCCGACACCGCCGCCACGGAACAGATGCTGAGACTGCTCCACCGTAGCTTCAAGGAGTACCTACCGGCTCCCTATAGACTGGAGTTGGTGGATGTGATGAAACATCCAGGGACAGCGGAGGCCGATCATATTACCGCTACCCCCACCTTGATCCAACTGGCCCCCTTCCCTGGTCGGCGGATTGTCGGTAACCTGACTGATCAGGCGGAGTTAGTTGCCCAACTGTTGGGTTAAGTCCGACCCCTAGGGGCCCTTCTCCGGTAGCGAGTCAGTATATGATCAGAAAGTATTCCCTTGACCTTAGCTATGTCCCCGTCCCTTGCCCCTACCTATGCCCTGGAGGAAAAAGCCTGGTGGGTGCAACGTTGGGTGGACCTGCTCAATTCCTACCGGTTTAAAAAACGTCTGGAACGGGGGCGGATCTACGCCCGCGAAGGCAAGATTCTGAGTTTGGAATATAAGGGCTCAAAGGTTACGGCCCTGGTCCAGGGAACTGCGGATGAACCCTACCGCCTCTCTATCTGGTTGGATGCCTTTAGCGATCAAGACTGGAACTACGTGGTCGACTCCCTTTCAGAACGGGCCATCTACTCTGCCCAACTGCTGGCGGGGGAAATGCCCCAGGAAATCGAAGCCGTGTTTACCGCCAACGGCCTGAGTTTGTTCCCCTTTAACCTCAGCGAGGTACACTCTAAGTGCAGTTGTCCCGATCCTAAAAATCCCTGCAAGCATATTGCCGCTGTTTATTACCAATTGGGGGACTTTTTCCGGGAAGATCCCTTCGTGTTGTTTCAGCTACGGGGGCGCAGCCGCGATAGCATCCTGGCGGCTCTCCGGCAGAAGCGCCATGCCACTGCTACCCAAGCCGGAGTCCTGGCTACCGTGGAACCTGGGGATCAACCGGAGGTGACAACGGTGAGGGGGCCTGGCGGCCCAGACCTGGGTCATTTTTGGTCCTACGATCGTCCCCTGGATCCGGACCTGGTGGTGATTACCCCTGGCACCACCACCGTATTAGATGTGCTGGGCAGGATGCCCCTACCGCCGGAGGATGCCCCAGTGGTTTCCGGCTACTTACAGGAAATTTATCAGGCGGTGGCCGCCGATGCCCTGGCCCAGTCCCTGGCTTGAGGCTAGCCCCGGCCGGACCGGCGCAGCCCCTGCCAACCCAGTAGGCTATAGCCCAGGGTCAATAATACACTGGTGACGGCGGTGCGAATGCCGTTCTTCCAGGACTCCCGCTTCACCCGTCGCTCCGCCTCACCGCGACGGTTACTAATTTCCGCCTGGTACTTTTTCCGGGCCTGGTCAGCCTGGTCCTGTAGAAATTTGTTTAACCCCTCTGGATCATCGCGGTACTGTTGAATCTCCTTAGGCAGTTGACCACTCTGGATGGCCTGGGCCAACCGATCAGGATTTTGTAGCAGGGCCCCCAACTGGTTCTGCTGCTGGCTGAGCTGGTTAGAGATCCGGTCCTCCAATTGAGTGGCAGCCTGGCTAGCCTCTGCGCCCACCTGTTCTAGGGCAGACTGGCTGGAGAGTTGTACCGCACTGAGGTGCAGCACCGTCAAGGCTAGATAAAGGGCACCGAAAACACTAGCCAGTACCGACAGCCAAAAGGGCATATCGGAGCGATTCGCCCGGGGCGGGGGGGTGGTCCTGAGGCTACTCTCAATCCATAGGCTGGTAAGAATCAGGGCGATCCCCACCAGGGGTAAGATGCCACGATCGATCATCTGGGTGGTCACCGCCGCTTGCCACTGGGGGTCACCCAGGTTGAGGGGAACCAGCAGGATTAAATAGTCCACCACAGCGCTAAGGATGGCAACCCACCCCACCACCTTAAGGGCGATCGCCGCTAAGGCAGCCAGACTACTATTGGAAACGGAACGGTCTAGGGACATAGGGCGATGGCTCACTGAGAATCACACTCTATTTTGCCTCTATTCCCTAAGAAAACCATAAGGTCCCTGGTCTTTGGCCAGACTCCAGCTCCGGCGGGTCTGCCCCCAGCAGGGGAACCTGTCTAAATACCTGCCCAGCATCACAACGCACTGCTACCTGCTCCTGCAGGGGCGGCATCGGCGGGGTGGGTCAAGGGATTAGCAATCAGGGTGATTGACACAGTTGATGGTAGACAGCCAGGGTCTGGCGAGCCAGCTGGGGCCAGCTATAGCGCTGCTGTACCTTGGCGTAACCGGCCTGCCCCAGGCGGACCCCCTGGTCCGGGTGGTGCAGCAGGTGGTTAATCCGGTCTGCGATGGCGGCGGCCTCCTGCTCTACCAGGTAGCCATCCTGCCCATCGCTAATCACCGCCTTGACAGCGGGGATGGGGCAGCCGATCACCGGCTTGCCAAAGCTCCAGGCCTCGGTGTAGACCCCGCCAAAGCTTTCCTGGGTGGAGGGCACACAGAGCAGGTCACAGGCTGCCAGGGCGGCGGTCTTCACCCCCAGGGACACCATCCCTAAACGATGCAGGCGGGGGTCTGCACAGTCCCTAAAGGCCACCTCCGATCGCCCCACCGCTGGCCCCATAAATACAAAGTGGGTATCGGGGTGTTGTCGCCATACCTGGCGAGTGGCGGCCAGCACCTGGCGGTAGCCCTTGTAGGGGTAGTGCTGCCCCAAAAATAACACCATCGGTCCATCGATGCGGTGCTGGCGACTGAAGCCCTGGGGATCGGCCTGGGGGGCCAGCAGGGGGCCGACGCCGGTGACATGGATGCGATCGGCCTTTACCCCCAGGCTAATCAGGGTCTCCTGCTCTGCGGGGGTCAGGGCGATTACCGCATCTGCCTGGCGGTAGATCTGGTGGTAGGCCCGGTAGCGCCACCCCACCCATCGGGGATGGTGCAGGGGGGTGAACACAAAGGGGCGGTCGTAGCGGCGGGCCAGCGCCAGGGAGGCCGCCGTCAGCCCCTCTCGGCCGATGCGAATGTTGTGGATTAGATCGGCCTGGGCCGCCAGGGGGGCCAGGGGCCGAGCGATCGCCCCGGCGATCCTGGGCAGGGCCAGGGGCATGAGGGGGTAGTAGAGGGCTACCGCCGGCACCAGGGCAAGTTTTTGCCAGGCGGTCAGGCCCAATTGCTGCACCGGCACCCCCTCCACCCAGGACCGCTGGGCAGGGGGCTGCCCCAGGGTGGTGCCCAGCAGCCAGTCGTGGCGGTTACGCTGCCAGTGACAGGCCACGGTCACCCCGTGGTGTTGCTGCACCTGTTGGATGAGTTGGTGGCTAAGCAGTTGAGCCCCGCCCACGGCGGGGGGATAGCTGGTCAGGGTATAGAGCAGATCCATGGACCATCCTCGCGGCCCCTCCAGGCTAGCATCTAGCGGTAGTCCTGGCTTTGAACGTCTCGCAGCCGGGCCTCGGGGCGCAGAAACCGATCTATCTGGGCTTCGAAGAATTGGCGATTGGCCAGACGATGGCGGGGGTTGGGGTCATCCAGGGGGTAGAGAAGGGCGGTGCGCAGGGCCTGAATCACCGCCGAGGTAACGTTGTACATCGATCGCTGGAAGGTAATGCCCAATTGAATCAGCATATCGTCCTCCCCGCGACAGTGCTGGTGGTAGTAGTCCAGCAGGTAGGGGGGTAAAAAGTGCAGCATGTCCTGCATCAGCAGGGTGGGGGGAATGCCGGCGCTGCCCACGGGAAAGACATCGGCGTAGAGAATGCCGTAGTGAAAGTCCTTTTGATCGGCGGGCACCTGACCGGCCTGGGCATTGTAGGACTTGGTGCCCCGGAAGGGGGCGGTGCGGTAGAATACTGCCTCCACGTAGGGCAGGGCAGCTTCGTAGAGCCAGGTAAAGCCCTCGGACTTGGGAATCAACTCAAAGCATTCGTCGCCAATGTAGACGTGGTGGTAGATAGGCCGGCCCGCCACGGCAAAGATGCCGTTGACCAAAAAGTCCATGGCATCGGGCACCCCCTTAAAACCGCCCTCGTCGTAGATATCGGACATTTCAAAAAACACCGGGGCCATCACCTCCCAGAACAGCCCCAGGTTGGCGTAGTAGGAGAGTTCCCGGCACTTTTCGTAGAACATCTCTGGGAATAACTTGTGCAGCCCCAGCATCAGGGGGTTGTGCTTAAAGTAGGCGCCGATGGCGCGATCGCAGTGCTGCCGGTAGGTGTCGGTGTAGAGGTAATCATTGAACCGCCCCCCCATCTCCAGGTGCCAGAGCATGGCCTGCGTACAGGCCTCGGCAAACTCCATATTCACCCGGTCGTGCCAGAGGTGATGGAGCAGCTTGGGCAGCTTCATCTTCAGCTCCCCCTTGGCCATAAACTCCAGCAGCTCGGGGTGGGCGCTGGCCTCCCCCCGCCAGATCCGCAGATCGGCGGTGTCACCGGCGTAGTGGTTGGGTAAATCCAGGTATGACTGGGGTAAAAAGTACTTAAAGGCGGGCAGGGGGTTGAGAAACACCCGCTCGGCGATGTAGAGCAGATCGCGCCAGTAGAAATCCATGGGGACGGCGTAGGCTTTGTAGATGCCAATGATCTGCATCAGGTTTTCCGGCGTGTCCGGCAGCATCGACCCCCCCGCCTCCAGGCGGTGGATCACATCGGCGTGGGGGTGGGTGGAGGGGGGAATCGGGGTGGAGGTGAGGGTAGGCATGGCAGTATTAAAGGTGAGAATTTAAGGGGAAGGGTTTGAGGTAGGGAGCGGGGGAGACCGGGGAAAAGAAGGTCGGTGGGCTCATGACCACTGACTCCTGGTTCCCCCGCTTAAGGGGTCATCTAATTTACACCACCGAGTACTAGATCATGGCCAAAAAACCACGCATTCGCGCGATCGCCCTGTGTTTGCTCCGTCAAGACCAGCGGATTTTGGTCCATCAGGGCTACGACACCGTTAACCAGCGGTGGTTTGCCCGCCCCCTGGGGGGAGGCATTGACTTTGGCGAAACCAGCCAGCAGGCGGTGGTGCGGGAGATTCAGGAGGAACTGGGGGCCGCCATTACGGCGGTCAAGCTGCTGGCCACGGTGGAGTCGATCTTTGACTACGAGGGTAAGCCGGGTCATGAGATTGTCTTTGTCTACGACGGCGAGTTTGTGGATCAATCCCTATATCAGCAGGAAACCTTAACAGTGGTGGAAGGTACACGACGGTTTCAGGCCCACTGGCGATCGCTGGAGGAATTAGCCGCGGCGGGGGTGACCCTGGTGCCGGGGGCGATCGCCAGTCTGCTGTAGCCTCACGTTTTATCTATTGAGCTGGCCATGGCATAGGTGGAGGCGGGTGCTGGCATCACGGGTTGGCGGTCCCCATCGATCAGGCGTTGGGGCTGCAGGGGCAGGGGCAAGGCGGCAATCATCGCCGTTGCCGCGGGCTCCGCCCACCTCACCAACCAGTTGGGTTGGATGCCCAGAAAGATAATCAACCCCGCCAGCACGTAGGCCGGTAGTTTCTCCCCGAAGGTCACCTGGGGAAAGTAGGCTAGGGCATTATCCAACTTGCCAAAGCAGGTGCGGTTCAGCAAAATCACAAAGTAGACCGCCGTCAGGCCGGTGCCCACCACCCCCAGTAGGGTTTGCACGGGGTAGGTGGCGTAGCTGCCCTGGAACACCAGAAACTCCGTCACAAACCCCACCAGCCCCGGGATGCCGGCGCTGGCCATGCCCCCCAGCACCAGCAGGGCGCTGACCATGGGTAACCCCCGAATCGGATTCATCAGGCCGTTGAGCACGTCCAACTCTCGGGTGCCCACCTTGGCTTCGATCACCCCCACCAAATTAAACAAGATCGCCAGAACCAAACCGTGGGAGACCATCTGGGTCACCGATCCGGTCAGGGCCAGGTCGGTCATGGCCGCCCCTCCTAGGAGGACGTAACCCATGTGGCCAATGGAGCTGTAGGCCACCATGCGCTTGATATCCTTTTGGGCGATCGCCGTCACCGCTCCGTAGATCAAGCTCACCGCCGCCCACACCGCCAGGTAGGGAGAAATCTGGGACCAGGCATCGGGGAACAACCCCAGACCAAAACGAAACAGGCCATAGGTGCCCAGCTTAGCCAGCACCCCCCCCAGCATCATGGCCACCGGGGTCGAGGCCGAAACGTAGGTATCGGGTAACCAGGTGTGGAAGGGCACCAGGGGAATTTTAATGCCAAAGGCCACCAGCAGCAGCCCCAGCAGGATCAGCTGCCAGGTCATCGGTAGATTGTGGCCTAAAACCGCTTGATAGCTAAAATCCCCGGCCTCACTTAGCCACACCACCCCCAGGAAACCCGCCAGCATAAAGGCCCCCGAGAGCGCCGTGTAGAGCAGGAACTTGGTGGCGGCGTAGGTCTTCTTGCCACCGCCCCAGATAGCAATCAGCAGGTACAGGGGCACCAGATCCACCTCGTAGAGCAGGAAGAACAACAGCAGGTTCTGAGCCAGAAAAGCCCCCGTCACCCCGGCACTGACCAGCAGCAACAAACTGTAGAACAACCGGGGTCGAGCGGTCTCCACGCCGCTGCTCAGCACTGCAATCCAGGTGATCAGGGCATTCAGGGCCACCATCAGCAGCCCTAGACCATCCAGGCCCAGGTCGTAGTTCAGGCCTAAAATCGGCAGCCAGGGTAGAAACTCCTGGAACTGAAAACCAGCCACCGCCAGATCAAATTGGGTAAATAGCCAGAGGATCCAGAGCAGGGCTAGGCCCGCCACCAGGGCGGCTGCAGTGCGAGCCAACCGGGGGCTGAGGGGGCCTGGCCAGCAACTGATGGCCAGGGCACCGAAGAGGGGAATCAGAATCAGGGGAGTGAGCATGACGGCAGAGAAAGGGGGAAGGACATTGAGGACGTCAACGATCTGTTATCTGTTAAGGGATGATCAATTCGGACCCAAACTATAGGTATTGCCAGGTCATCACTATGGCCAGTAGGGCCACCCCCAGGGCAATGGTGAGGACGTAGAACTGCAGCCGCCCCGTATTGCCATACTTGAGGGTTTCGCCACTAAACAGGGAGGCAACCCCGACCAGGTTAACCAGGCCATCAACCACGTAGCGGTCTAGCCAGTCCGTCGCCCTAGACAGCAGATCAATGGCTAAAACGAAGGTGTTGCGGTAGATCTTAGGGGTATAGAAATCGTAGGCTAGCAGGTTCTGCAACGGGCGTTGCACCAGCCTGGCCGGGTGCTCAACCACCCGATTAACGTAGAGCAAGGTACCGATCGCCCCCCCCAACAGGGTTGACCAGGTAAGCAGCAGGGCCATATCCTGACTGACCTCCGCCCAGGCCGGTAGCAATTGCAGCTGGGCCAAAATCAAGGGCAGATGCAGGGTGAACCCGGCGGTCAGGGTCATGGGTACCACAATCAACCAGATCGGTTCGGGGGCCCGGGTGGTCATGGCCTGGGGCTGGCCGGCAAAAATTAGGCCGATCAACCGGGCCAGGCTAAAGGCCACCAACCAGTTCACCAGTAGCACGATCGCCACCAGCTCGCCCCGGTGACTCTGCCAGAGGCCAGAAACCAAGGAAAGTAGGGCCCAGAAACCCCCCAGGGGGGGCATGGCGGCCAACCCTGCCGCCCCAATCACCATGGCTAAGCCGGTGATCGGTCGCCGACTGGCCAGGCCGCCCATCTGGGTGACATCCTGGGTGGTGACATTGAAAACAATTGATCCGGAAGCCATCACCAGCCCCCCCATGGCCAGGGCGTAGGTGAGGCCCAATAACAAGGCGGTGTTGGGCTGCTGGGCACCAATGGCAATAAACATCAACCCCATGTAGGCGCTGCACAGGTAGGAGAGCACCCGCTTAATATCAATCTGGGCCGCCGCAATCAGGGAAGCCCCGATCGCCGTCACTGTGCCCACCGCAATGGCAAAGCTCATGGCGATGGGGGAAAGGGAAATCACCGGATAGAGCTTAAACAACACCCAAATCCCAGTGGTTACCACCACCCCATTCCGCAGAATGGTGCTGGGCAGGGGGCCTTCCATGGCTTCATCGAGCCACAGGTGCAGCGGGAACTGGGCGCACTTGCTCATGGGGCCAGCAATCAAAGCAATGCCAATCAGGGCCATCAGGGTAGGGTTTACCTCAGCGGTCTGGGCCCAGGCCGCCAGCTCCCGAAAGTCCCAGGTGTGGGCCAGGGGATAGATGGCCAGCACCCCCATCAGTAACACCAGATCCCCCACCCGCTTGGTGAGAAAAGCATCCCGGGCCCCGGTCACCACCAGGGACTGGTTATACCAAAAGCCCACCAGCAGGTAGGTACCCAGGGTGAGAATCTCCAGCAGCATGTAGGCAAACAGCAGGGAGTTGCACAGCACCAGGGCACACATCCCCCCCTCGAAAAAGGCCATCATGGCAAAGAACCGCCCCCAGCCCCAATCCATCTCCATGTAGCCCACGGCGTAGATTTGGGCCAGCAGATTGAGGCTGGTAATCAGCACACAGGCCCCCAGGGTAATCGTGGAGGCCTCCAGGGGAATGGCCAGATCGAGGCCCGGGGCCTGCAACCAGGAGGCAAAGAAGAACTGGGGAGAGGATTTGCCCCACAGCCCCAGTAGGGCGGAAAGACTATGGACCAGGGCCAGGGCAGTGGTAAGAATATTGATATAGCCAGCCGGCCGGGGACCAGTGCGCCGAATCAGGATAGGGGACCAGGGAATGGTCAACAGGGTACCGATTAGGGGATAGATGGGAATTAACCAGCTGGTTTCCGCCAGAATTGGGGTCATGGGTAAGGGCCCTCAAATAGCACAGCAAGGAAAAAGATATTGTCTGGATCAGAACACCTGGGGGTGGATCGATAGGGCAACTAGCCAGGCTAGCCACCCCGAGCCCCCTAAACACCTTCCCCTTGACTGCGGCAAAACAACCCAGCCCAGCATTAGGAAGGGGGAAATCTAGGATTGAAAATACTCAATACCTAGGTCTTTGAAATAGATTTAAGCCTATTAACTAAATAGTAGCGGAGCCGGGGATCAAAGGAAAGGCTTTGATTGATTGAAGGTAATTTGTTTTTTAGAGGTGATTGATAAATTTCAATAATAGATCGATCTATTAACCAGGAAAGTGAGTAGATTCGCTATACCCAGGCCAGTAGCCTGAAGCATTGGATGACGGAGCAAATCTCCGAGCTACCCAGCCCGGGGCCAAACCCCCTCCGGTAACCACTCCCCCTCGAGGCGCTGAATCCGGTCTGGCGCCATGGTGTAAAGCCAGGCCTGGCTGAAGGGGCGGCGATCCAGGTGGTAAACCGGCTGCCAACGCCGCTGGTAGGGGCTTTGGTCCGGGGCTTGGGGATCGTACTCCTCAAAGTCATCGATCGCCGTCAGGCTCTCCGGTCTGGCCAGGGTCAGCAACACCCCCTGCACCCAGCCGGGTTCCAGGCTCAGGGCCGGATACCCCAGGCATAGATGGTAGAGTCGCCCCCGCACCAAGGCTGGGGCCAGGGCCAACACCTGGCCCTGGCAGAATTGATCAAAGGCCCACTGCCCGGGCTTCAGGGTACCGTAGACAAATAGGGGTAGCACCATGGCGGGCCAGGGTCTCCCCTGGTTACAGGACTCGACCGGAGGCGCCCCGGGGTTGGTATTGCCCCTGGCCAGGATGCCCCAGCCACTGTTCACCGTCGACGATGCACTGGCCCCGCAGAAACACTTTTTTAACTTTGCCGGTGACCTGACGCCCTTCAAACAGGGAGTAGTCCACCAGGGAGTGGTGGGTGCGGGCGCTAAGGGTATGGCTTTCCTTGGGGTCAAAGAGTACCAGATCGGCGTCGCTGCCGACGGCGATGGTGCCCTTGCGGGGAAACAGGCCAAACATTTTGGCGGGGGCGGTGGCGGTGAGTTGGACAAAGCGATTGAGGGTAATGCGCCCGGCCCGCACGCCGCCGTCGTAGAGCAGGGTGAGGCGCAGCTCCACGCCAGGGGCACCGTTGGGGATGCGGTTGAAATTATCGCGGCCAAATTGCTTGGACTTTAAAATCCCCAGGGGGTTTTCATTAAAGCAGAAGGGGCAGTGGTCGGTGGCCACCAGTTGCAGGTCATCAAACCGTAGCCCCCGCCAGAGGGCGTGTTGGCACTCGTGGTCCCGTAGGGGCGGGGTCATGACGTACTTAGCCGCTTCAAAGCCGGGGGCATCGTAGGCCGAATCGTCCAGGAATAGGTAGTGGGGGCAGGTTTCGGCAAAGGCAGGAATGCCGCGATCGCGAGCCTCCACCACCGCCTCCAGGGCCTCCTTGGCGGACAGGTGGACAATGTACACCGGCACCTCCGCCAGCTCGGCGATGCGAATCACCCGGTGGGCCGCCTCTCCCTCCATCAGCCGGGGCCGGGTGAGCTGGTGGTACTTGGGGGAGGTGTTGCCCTGCTCCAGGGCTTCCTCCACCAGGGCCTGGATCACCACCCCATTTTCGGCGTGCAGGTTAACCATGCCCCCATGCACCCCCACCCGGCGCATGGTTTTAAAGATGGCGGCGTCGTCTACCATCAACACCCCCGGGTAGGCCATGTAGAGCTTGAAACTAGACACCCCATCCTGATTGATCAGGTCCGGTAGCTCCCCCAGGGAGCCGGGGTTGACATCGGTGAGGATCACATGGAATGCGTAGTCTACACAGCACTGGGGTTCCGCCGCCGCTAAGCGACGGTCCAGGGCGGCCTTGGGGCTGTCGTTGTGGAATTGCTGGGCAAAATCAATGATGGTGGTGGTGCCGCCAAAGGCGGCGGAGCGGGTGCCGGTTTCAAAGCTGTCGCAGGTGTAGACATCGTTGCCCATGGGGGTTTCCATGTGGACGTGGGCATCGATGCCACCAGGAAACACCATCAACCCCCCCGCCTCATGGACCTCGGCGTTGTCTGGGGCCAGGCTGCGGCCGATCGCCTCAATCCGGCCATCGCTAATGAGAATATCCGCCTGGTAGTCGTCCACAGCGGTGATGATCCGACCACCTTTAATTAAAACCTGGGCCATGGGGGCAATCTCCTGATCGGGGCTACGTGGATGGGGGCCATGGGCGATCTCTGGTCCAACCGCC
>Ga0172372_10003376_pt1 | contig 23466 bp, 19 predicted proteins | sample LakKiv5m_2_FD_114544 | JGI IMG/M metagenome (GOLD analysis project Ga0172372, IMG submission 114544) | Freshwater microbial communities from Kabuno Bay, South-Kivu, Congo - kab_092012_9.5m | ecosystem: Environmental > Aquatic > Freshwater > Lake | place: Democratic Republic of the Congo...
ATTGTGCTTCACCCTTTGACGATCCTGAGCATCATTACCAGAAGGCATCTCGTCAAATTTATCAAGATACAATGCCATGAAATTCTCCTTAGACATTTTGTCTACCCTTTCGGCCAGAGACTCCCTTGCTTCTTTCTTATTCAGACCTCCTGCACACGTTTCGATCAATACGTTGAGGGCGCAGTCGTTTCCCTCATCTGAGACATTTTTGATATCTGCCGTTTGTTCCATAACTTTTCTGTGCCCATGCTTTAAGTCGTACACGATGAGGGTATTTATGAATGGTCCTTTCCAGACTCTTGCCTTTTTTTGGCTGACACGTAAATGCGGAAGTGGTTTAGCCCAGGCGTTGCCTGCAGCACGAGTTTGTTTTGGTTTCATAAAAACAGGCTTACTGCTATCAACACCAGCTCCTTGCCCTGCCTCTCCCTCTAGCTCGAGAGAAGCAGCAAAAACTGCGTCGTCTGCAGCTATCGCTGCAGTCATAGCTTTCTCTGCCTCGATGGCTAAAGCTTGAGCTTTTTGCTCTGCCTTAAGAGCAGCAGCTTTCACTTCTTCCACCTTGAGAGCAGCAGCGCGAGCTTTTTCCTCTGACGCGAGAGCAGCAGCTTCAGCCTTTTTTGCAAAGAGTTTAGCCTTTATCGCTTCCTCTTCCAACAGCGCAACGGCGCGAGCTCTGTCCTTTTTGTTCCCTTGCATCAGGAATTCAGCCTCAGTACCCGGAAATTCAGAATTATTTTTCAGAATGACCTTCCCGTTAACAACGCGATATGCACCTTCCAAACTCATTGCTAAGAACGAATCTTGCCACGGCTCAGCGCAACACCTTTTATACACGAACTTACTGATCATTTTTGGTCGTCCGTGGTGATTTCCTCCATCTCCCTGAGCAGCTTGTCCATCTCGGAGATGTCGTGGTCTTTGCAGGAGAGGGGGTCCTTTGATTTCGAGTACTTTAGCGGCACCCCCCCGTTGAGCACGTAGGCAGCCACGAGCAGCTTGAGCATGTTGGGCGTGCCTTCGAGCCCGCGGAGGCAGCTGTCCACTGTTTTGAAATGGGGCTCTCTCACCTTGATGAACTCGAGGTGCTGTCGCATGCTGCGCACGCACTCCACCGGGGCCTCCTGCAGCACCTCCTTCATGGCCTCCTCGAAAAAGTCAATGTGCGTGTCCATCTCTGCGTAGTTTTAGGGCGCGCTGTTTTATATACACTGCGCCTAGGCGTTCCACCACCTGCTCCTCTTCCGCACCCTCACGAGCGTCTTCTCGTAGAGCATGGCGGGCTCGCTCACGGACACGACCCGCACGATGACGCAGACCTTGTTGGACTGCGCGTAGACGCGGAGGCCGCTCAGCTGCACTCGCAAGGGGTTTACCTGCTCGAGCAGCTCGAGGTCGTTCAGGGCTATGTCCTTGTCCTCGTTGGGCTGGACCCAGCCGTGGACCTCGTAGCCCTTCTGGACCACCTGCACGCTCCAGCTGGTGCATAGCTTGAGGGTCTGCAGGACCCGTATGACGTCCCGCACTGTGCCCCTGTCCTCCGGCTTGACCGCGTCGAGCGTGATCTCTTCCGGGTCCATGCTGTGGTGGGGTCGGCGTGTGTTCTTTTTAAATAGGTCCGTCCCAGAACGAGCCCTGCCCCGCATATAAGCAGGGGCGCGCTTACTTGGTCACTACATGGACACAAAGGTGGACTGCCCGGCCGAGCCCGATCTTGCAGCGCTGAAGCTCGAGATTTCCACCGTGAGGCGCAACATGTACTACATCGTCATCGCCATGGTGGCCTACGCGCTTGCCGGCATCGTGTGCGCGGCGAAGCTGCTTTTCAATTGACCTTTTCTACCCACTTTTCCCCCCTTGCAAATATATGAACCCCCCGCTGCCTACCACCCGCATGTCGCTCGGTTATGCCGTGGAGGCCTGGGTGCTGGCCGTGGTGCAGTGGGCGTACGTGACCGTGCGCGCGCTGGCCGCGCGTTCCACCGCGGAGGAGCTCTGCGCGTACGGGGGCCTCCTGTGCTCGTCCCTCAATTTGCTGGGTCACGCTGCGTCGACCACGTACCCCCAGCACCCCTACTTCGTCTTGCAGGCCTCTGTCACCCTGTTCTTCGTGTTCCTCCTCGCGAGCGGCATGGACGGCTGGCCCTCCGACACCTCGTCCATCCCCCCCTCCCTCTCGTTCCGCGACTGCCCGAACCTAGATGCCTCCAAGATGTTCCGCCGGGATTTCTTCGGGGACAGCGACTTCCACATTGCGCCCGGCGCAGTCACCCTGGCCTTCCAGACCATGCAGGTCCTGGTGTCGGCGTCCGCGCTGCACCCCGGATGCATGTGGCCCGGGCACGCCCTCGGCTACGCGTGCCTGTCGTACCTGGGCGCGCTCTACGCGCTGCGCTTTGGCGGAGCCCTGCAGGCGCCCTGTCCAGGTGGCTATGTTACCTTGTTTGGCGTGTGGGACGTGAATATCTCCGCTGCCTTTGCATGCATGTCCTTTACGCTCTTGATGTGGATAGCACTGGAGGCAGTGGCCCTTTCGTCCTATTCCAGAATTGCCTCGCGCTCCCTGGGAAGTCTGTTGGCATTCTCCCTGGCAGTGTCGTCTCTCTACGTCTCGAGCGGTCGCAACATGCTGACTCCGCCGCTCGTCTTCTACTCTCTAGGATCACTCCTCATGAGCATTACAGGGCTCATTCCTGCTGCCCCCGCACCACAGGAGCCCGCCCAGGAGCAGCGGCGCACGGTGCGGTGGGTCGTGCCGCCCTCGCTGCCCAAGCCGCTGGTGATGGATGACTTTGGGAGGGACAACGTGAGGAGCAAGAAGCGGCTGCGACCTTTTTGTTTGTGGTGGACAACGTGAGGAGCAAGAAGCAACTGTGACGCTCTTGCTGGTGTTGGGCGAGGGACAGGAAGCGTCTGTGACGTGCTAGTCCAAATTTTTGCAAGTGAAGTACAATATTTAGGGATTTACACACAACGAGCGAAAGATGTATTTTCGTCAAGCGCAATTGCCTTACGTGAAAAACGATTCGCCTTTATTCACAGTCATCTGGTACTACACCAGCATCCTAACCATGACCAGCGTGCTCATCTCCATGGTGCTGGTGCTGGTGTGGCTATTCAACACAGTACACGAGGAGAGCGGCAAGGCTGCCTTCATCGTGAACTCCTTCATGTCGTCGGAGACCGCCGTGCACCTCGACCCCGCGTGGCAGGTCGCGTCCAAGCACTGGGGGCTTCCCGGCGGCGCGTCGACTTCTGGCGGCGCAGTGTACACTCCCTACTACGACGCAGAGGTGGCCACGCCCATGACGGAGTGCATGTTCACCGCTCAGGTCGGCCGGGCCAAGTGCAACAATGACACGCTGGACAACTACTTCAAGTGCATCAAGACCAACTACAACACGGAGCTCACAGCGTGCGAGGGGCTGCCCTCCAATAGAAACTACCTGTACCCCATCCGGACGGACTACGCCGAGTGCGTGTGGAAGAAGGTGGGCGGCAGCGTCTACAACCTGACCGTGCTGGACCGCTGCATGGACATCACGTTCTGGCCCATCTACGAGGTGATCCAGGACGTCGACTCGGAATATTTCCTCGGCTCGTTCAACTGGGCGTTGCTCCTCATCGCTGGGTTCAGCTTCTTCCTCGCACTCGTGTACTATTCTTCCTATCCGTTCAGGGTTGGTAAGGACTCTCACATTGAGATTGTCCATGGCAAGGTGGCCAGCTCCGAGTACATGGCCCGCGGGTCCCTCACACAGGTGCTGGTCGCTTTTGTTTTTGTATTGATCGTGGTCATCGCCATGGGCATCATCTGCTGGGACTACAGCTCAAACTTTCACAACAAGGGCGTGGGCGCGCCCAGCACTGTGTCTACACAGGTCTTGATCTTCACCACCATCATGGCGGGGCTGGCTTATTTCCTTTGCGAGATTGCAGAGTTCTGGGATGCCAGGAAGAAGGCAAATCCGTCGAATGAGACCAGTGCTAACATGGAGAACGTCAACTTATTGTCAAACAAGTCCATCCCAGTGGCCTTCCAGATGCAGGTTCCCAACGTGGGGTACTACCTGAATCCTTCCACTGGGAGCTCGAAAGTTCACAGTTACGAGGGGGTTCTACACCACTACGGGCTTAGCATTCTCAAAACTTGGTCAGACGCGTATGTATTCGATGTACTGGTGTTTGTGGGCGTCGTGGGCTGCACGCAGCACGTGATTCTGGCAGAGGTTTACAACATCTTTTGGTTGATGCTCACGCTTCGCTTAGTGCAGATGGTGGTGAATCGACAGCTGTACGCTGCATACATTATGAAGGGGTATCAAAATTCCAACCAGACAGACAATTTCAAGAACAAAGCTTTTGCCTTTGCAGCGGAGCTTGCCTCTGCCTTCATCATCTTGAACATCATGTTCATAGTCTTCAACCAGAACAGGATGGCGTACGAAATCAGTATTTTCGTCTGGTTCTTTGCATTGGCCTTGGTAATCCCAGAATCTCTCAAATTTTTGCTGCATTTGTATCTGTTATTTGGATATGGAGAGGCGCACAAGGCTCAATTAAGAGACGAGCAAGACTTCATTTCCAGAAAAGGCACTGTCATCATGGTTCTCTACCAGTTTATAGTGCTGTGGGACGTAGTAGTACGACTCATCTTGATTGGAATCCTTTTCTGGCAGAACTACCCCGGGACCCGGACTTTCTGGGACGAACGCCACAGGGCATTGATGATCTATATTTCATGAGGAATGAATTGTTTTGAATCACGATTCCTTTACTTTTTTGTACCTAACTCGCCTGAACACTCTTGCCAAAAAATCCAACACACTCGTCCCGCATGCAGCTCTCTTGTCCTCGTCAAAGTACTGCATTCTTTGCAGCGGGGCGCTCCATATGTGCTGCAAGAGTGTCTGCGCCCATTCCTCCATTTTTACATTTATTAATTTTTGAATAAATATAATGTCAAAAACAACAAAGAGTAAATAATGTTAACCATGATATTTGAGTTGTTTTTGCTAAATTGTAGTTTGTTAAAAATATAATGATAGTAATCATATTGAATATATTATGATAAAATTTTATATTTTGATATGTTTTTTTGTTGGAAAATGTATCATAAGCGTTTTTTAATAATTGATAAACTTTTGACATACAATAAACAAAACAAAACAAATAGTTTTAATAAATATTGCTTATTTTTATGCTAAACTTAATAAAACGTTAACGTAATGCTATACAATAAAAACAAAAAAAATATTTAAGTTATACATGAAAATTACGATGTATGCCTAACACGCTCGTTTGGGGCACCGCGAATCCGAAGGGCCTGGGCCCCGACTACAACGGGATTTACTTGACCAACCACGACATACAGAAGATGGTGGAGCAAGTCAGCGCAGCGCAGCGCGAGGGCCAGGTGATCCCCGTCATGATTGAGCACAAGGGCCCGGAGGTCGGCAGGGTGGTGTCTGCGTGGGAGCACGACGACACCCTGCAGTGCCTGCTGGAGATCGACGAGAAGACGCTGGAAGGCGCCCTCGGCTGCGAGTTCGTGAGGACTGGTATGTGCAGGGACCTGTCCCTGGGCTACATGCTGGACATGGCGCAGTCCAAGTCGGGCGTCAAGGTCGGCAACAAGAAGCTCAAGGAGATCAGCATCGTGAAGAAGGGGGCCAGGAAGAACTGCCACATCCACGGGATGGGCAAGTACACATGAGCTCACGGGGTGCTCCTCGTCCGCTTGTGGGCCCTCTCCTCGTCTTCCTCGCTGAAAAACCTGGACCGCTTCACCACCTGCCTCTCCACGCGGAGCTCCGCGGCCCCCGTGGTCTGATTGAAGTTTATGACCACGCCGTCGCACTGCCTCCCGCACACCGACTCCATGCTCTCCACGTACTTCCTCACTTGCCCCGAGACACTTGCCGGGCACTTCGCCGCGGCCTTGATCTCCACCACCACCCTTCCCACCACGAGGTCGGCGCGCCCCGAGCCGACGCACTCCCCCATGAACATCACGGGGGTGACGACCTCGGACCTGTGCCGCACGCCCATGCTGTTCAGCTTGACGATCATGGCCTTGTGGTACACCGACTCCCTGTGCCCCGTGCCCAGCGACTTCATGACCTCCCTGGCGCAGTCCCTCAGATCGCAGATGTCCCTCGATTCCATCCGAGTGGGCGAGACTGACTTCCCGGGATGCTCCCACACTGTAGCTTTCTTTTTAGTTCTTGCCGTCCCTCTTGTACACAGGGCGCGCTCGCTTCCTCCGCGGCCACTGAACGGAGACCGTGGACCCGTGGAACTCCCCGTCTTTGTACTCCCCCGGCGTCACCGTGCACTTGACGGAGTGCAACGGCGTGACGCACACGGCCCTGGCCATCTCCAGGAGCGGCATGTCCAAGTTCAGGCACACCACGCTGCCCGGGCCGGGAATGTGGACTATGACGCTCGTGGGGCCCTTCACGCGGAGCAAGTTCGCCTGCATTTCTTGTTATTTTCATGTGGGCTCTCGCATGCCAAGATGAGAATAGAGCTCTTTATTTCCACGCCACAGTGAGGGCCCCGTCCGTCACCTTCCACCCCTGCCATATGAGGATGACTATGCTGATCCACAGCGGGATGTTCATGACGGGGATGTAGGCGCAGGTGCAGGCGCTGAACAGGAAAACGCACACCACGCACACGGGGCAGATAAACCAGCCTACGCCCAGGAACGCCGCGGCCGTCGCGAGCAGTACGAGGGGTATGCATACTTGGTACATGAAGAAGTCCCTGTACCTCTGGCCTATGCTCTTCGACTTCTTTACGTCCTCCTCCTCCTTGTCCCTTTCTGTCACGTCTATCACACTCACCTCGTCCTTCTCCCCTGCCATTTTGCCCCGAACTCTCCCCCGCGCGTTTTAAATAAACCGCCGCACGCACGTGCCCCTCGGCAAAGATTTAATGACAGCATCGTCAATGCCTCATGGGCTTGTTCGTGAGCCGGGCACCATCAATGCCTCAAGGGCTTGTTCGTGAGCCACTGGGCCACGCCCTGCCCCTCCCCCGGCTCGAGCACGACCTCCCAGGGGTCCACCGCCATCGACAGGGACGTCATGTCGGCCGTGTCGGACCTGGCGAGCATGGATTTCTTGATGCACGTGATGTAGAGCTTGCCCTCCACCGGCTTGAGCGACGTGGGCACGTTGAGCCGCACTGCCAACAGGGGCTTATTCTGGTCCGCTGTGGTGAGGCTCGCCTTGAGCCTGGAACCGTTGGCAGAGTTCAACAGGAGGAACAGCTGCGTGCCCACCGGGATGAGGTTCTCGTACGTCCTCAAAACGTTGAGGATGATGCATTCGCCTTCCCTGCCCCACAAGGCCTCGTAGGAGCAGCTCTCGGGGTTGAAGTTGCTCTTGTAGGTCTCGTGCTCGATGAGGCAGCCCACGCAATCCCCCGACTGGTTGCGGAGGCGCACCGCTGCACCGCTGCGCCACACCATGGGGGGCATGATGAAGTCCGTCTCTCTCAGGTTCTCCTGCCAGTCCTCGAATCCCCACTCGAACTCCTCGTCTGGCTGCTCCAGCTTCACGACCACCCTCTTCTCCGACGGGTGCACAAAAAGCGTGCCGTACGCCTTGTCGGACGCCCTGTAGACCACGTAGTAGGTGGACGCCATGATCTCGTAGAGCACGTGGAGGTCTCTACCAGGCAGGTCCATGACGTCGCACTGGAAGAGCGCGGCGAAGCGGAAGAGGGGCCCGCAGTGCAGGCAGTCCTCCGGCATGAACTGCTGCATGGCCCTGGCGTAGGTGCACACGCCCGTGTTGGCGAAGTTGAGGTCGAAGATGGGGCGGACGAAGTGGTTGCACCTCTCCTTGTTGGGCACCACGACCCGCTGGTGCATGGTGGTGTTGAGGTCGTAGCTCCTCACCAGGAAGAGGTTGCCGGGAGTGGCCGCGCGGGGTGCCATGCTCAGGATCCTGGAGAGGACGGTCCTGGCCCAGTCGCTCGATATCTTCGGGTGGAGCGTGGCCCCCTTGGCGATGGCCACGTAGAAGATGAGGAGGAACGGGTGGACGCCTATGCCCATCGTGGCGGACTCCTCGTTGGGCTGGCCGAAGTTGAACATGCGCGCGAAGGGCGGCGGGTAGTCGCTGTCGTCGGGCCAGTCCTCCGCGTGGACCACCTGCAGGATGCCAAGCTTGGCGCAGAGCTGCTGCGCCTTGTAGAGCTTGTTGGTGAAGAGCTTGCGGAGGTCCGGGTTGAAGTCCAGCATGAGGCTGCTGAGCGCGTTCCTGTAGATGCTCTCCTCAGGGCCGCAGTGGCACGTCTCCGTCAGCTGCTTGCCAAAGACATTCTTGATCTTCTTGGCAGCGTTCTGCAGTATGTCCTCCTCCGTCCCGCCCTTGCCCTTCTTCGCGCGGAGCATGGACGACTTCTCGCACTTTGGCGCCCCCGACTGGGTTCCGTCGCTTGTGATGTAGAAGCTCGCCGGGCACATCCTGTGCTCTGCGGCGCTCTTCAGCATGAAATTCCTGATGCCCGCCGCCGCCTCTGCCATGGGACCGCTCTCCGGGACCTGCGCGCCGGCGAGGTCGGGGTCAGCGATGATCGGCAGCGAAGAAGCGGCGAATTAATCAGCTATCATTGCTACATTGGCAGCGCGTCTCAGCGAGCATCGCGCCGGCCCCTCTCCCTGTCTCTCGGATAGTGATTGCGGGGCCTACCTCCGCCCCTGCCAAAGTAGCGCGGGTTGCTGTTCTGGTACGAAGTGTTTCCCGAGAAGATGCCATGCACACCCCCTATGTGTCGGAGCGCGGCGTCCACGCGGCGCAGGGCGCACTCCATGTCGCAGATCCGCGCCTCGAGTGAACGGATGTACTCCGCAGTTTCGCCGCTCGCCATGCCGTTGCGCGGCAGAGCGCGCGCGTCTTTTATAACTCACCTGGTCGCACTCCATCAGCTCGCACATGACCTCCACGTCTATGATGGGGACCTCGAAGTGCTTGGCGATGCAACTGACCATGAGGAGACACCCCATGTGCAGGCCGCGCGTCAGGAAGTTGTAGACAGCGCCCAGCGAGTCGCCCAGGGGCACTGCGTTGGCATACATGTTGTGCATGATCCTCATGGTGAGGTCCTCCTGCGACGAGGCGTAAGGCAGGTTCATGATGACCTGCGTCCACATGGTCTTCGCCACCTGGCGCGCCTCGTAGCCGTCCTGCCAGCCGGCACAGGTTTACTCAATAATTTCAGAAGAAGAGACCACGCAAAACACACCTTGATGCGCTTGAACGACTCCTCGACATTTATCTCGAACGCGCCCCTCATGTGCTCCTTCACGTAAAAGAAGACCCAGTCCAGGAAGCCCAGCACCGACGGGTTCATCTCCATGGGGATCACGCCGCTCTTGTTCATCAGGGCTATCACAGAGCCCCACACGTGCGTGTACGGGAGGAAGTAGGCGATCTGCTCCTGCTCCACCGGCTTCGTCTGCCTGCCCCCGAACGCGTGGCATACGACGTCGTTGAACGCGCCGGTCTTCCTCCTCTTCATGTAGGGCGCAGCGCCCGGATTCATGACGTGCATCACCGCGAGGAGAGTCTTCCACTCCTCGCGCTGCTGCTCAGATTGGATGGGGACGTTGGTGGAGGCAGTGCAGAGCATGTAGTCCACGATCTTCTTCTTTTCCTGCGACACATGCACCACTCAGAATATGGCAGGTACTCAATTATTGTCACCACAGCAATACCTGCACTTTCCGCTCGCCCGTCTGCTTGGGATCCGACGTGTTGAACGAGATCTTGTCCTGGCCGTCGAAGTCGCGCGGCAGCGTGTGGATCAGCGCCTTGAGGCTGTCACCCCGAATCTCCGTGGCCACTATGGACCTCAAGCCGAGCGACGGGTCGGGCAGGCTGGTCACGTGCCCCTCTGTTATCACTGCACTGGTAATGTTGGGGATGGAGGCGGGCGTCCAGCCCATGCAGTTGAGCGGCGCCTGCTGGTTCTGCTTCGGGTCCACTATGCCGACGATGTCCAACAGGGACTGAAAGAGCTCCGTGAGCCTCCCGACGGTCCAGTCCATCCCCGTGCTGTTCGGCTTGCGCACGTCCATGGAGGTGCCGTCCTTGGTGGTGAGCCTGAAGTGGCCGTTGCCCGACACGAACTGGATGCCCTGGAAGTAGCCCGCCCACGTCTCGTTGTAGGGGCCAAACATCCACAGCAGCTGCGACATCATGATCTCAATCAGGCCCTCGAGGTTCGAGCTGTTCATGGTGTAGCTCCTGTTGAGCAGCTCGAAGCACTTCCAGAAGCCCTCGTTGGCCCGCTGGTACGGGTCGAGCGCCCTCTCGTTGGACATGCACCTGCAGAGGGTCTTCTGGAAGGCCTGGATGGACTTTGTGGGGTGCCCCTTGGCCACCTGGACCATGTCGAGCTTCTCGAGGATGGAGAGGGTCTGCACTATGCGGGTGCTGCGGAAGCAGCCCGACACGATGGAGCTCCAGTGGTGCTTCTTCGAGCTCACAATGTAGCGGTTGAAGCTGGAAATGGCCTCCGAGAGGACGAGGCCCTGCGCCCGCTGCGTCTGGATGTCCTTCTGCAGGCCGCTCCACCACGAGCGGAGGTAGCCAGCGGTCATCAAGCCGCACAGGGGGTCTGAGTACTCGCCGTAGTACTCCTGCAGCACGAGGGCGGGGTTGGCGATCCTGTGGTCCTGCAGGAAGTGCTCGAGGGTCTTGAAGATGGTGGCGTGGTCGACCGAGAGGTCCTGCACGAGGAAGGCGCGGATCACAGTGTTGGTGAGCTTGGGAATGCCGTTCGGTCCGCCCATGGAGGCGAGCCAGGTGTCGAATCCGCCGTAGTAGTCGGGGCGGTGCTCGGGCGCGAACTCGAGGTACAGGGGCAGCGGGGGGAGCCCGAACTTACTGAAGCCGGCGTGGTTGTACGCGAGCGGCCAGCCTCCCCAGCAGGGCAGGTTGTAGGAGACGGAGTCGTCGTCCTGCGCTGCCTCCTTGTCCTCCCCCTTCTCCTTCGGCTTGTAGTACTTCTTGATGCACTGCGCGAGCCCAGCCCGCTCGTTGACGTAGTTATCCACCATCATCAGCATGTACTTGACGTAGTCGTCGAAGGCCTCGTCGCCCCTGCGGAACTCCATCTCGGGGAGCCCGATGATGCGCAGGTTCTTGGGGCAGACGAGGCTCAGGTCCGCGGAGGGGTTGGCGTTTCGCGCGCGCTCGCGGAGGTCCTTCTGGATGATGCCGTAGATCTGCAGGGGTATCTGGAACATGTTGAAGAGGGTGTCGCAGCCCAGGACGCCGCCGGGCTGGTCCGCGTAGTCCTCCGGCATGCCCACGACCCGCTCGTCCACGCAGAGGTTGTCGAAGGCCACCACCCTCGCCATCTTCTTCCAGATGTGCTTGAGCTGCTGCGTGGTGGGGTCCATCTTCTTGAGGTCCTCCTTCTTGTCGCGCAGGAACTGGTCCTGGATGTAGCCGAGCATGTCGAAGTTCCTGCAGCAGGTGACGAGGAGGACGGCGATGCTCTTCCTGTGCCTCTGCCCGTCGTGCTCGTAGACAGCGCCGGTGAAGCCCATGTGGATCTTGAAGGGCGGCACCTTGATGGTGAAGTCCGTGCGCGACTCCTGACTGCGCGCCCTCTCGCAGAGGATCTCCGTGAAATTGAGCCCGTGCCCGCCCACGCTGCGCGAGAAGTCGATGTCGTTCTTCGGCTTGTGCCAGACGATGTCCGTGATGTGCTTGCGCGTCGCGCGGTCCCTCCTGCGCATGTTTGTAAGCCTCGGGGAACGCGTGTTCACCAAGGGATGGGCTCGGGGAACGCATATTCACAATGTAAAAGGCTCGGGGAACGCATATTCACCATTGAAAAGGCTCGGGAAATGCATATTAACCATTGAAAAGGCTCGGGGAACGCATACCTGAGCACTACATTCTTGGATGGCACCGCGTAATGATTCAAATTGACGATGTGGCACTGTAGCATGTGGAAGAAATACAAGAACTCCTGCAAGCCTTTCGGAATATTCGCTACACAGCCCTGACAGAACGCCCAGACACCCCCGTCAGTCTCTTTCACGAGGAGAGAGGGCGAATCCGCAGGGATGCTCTTCCAGCATTTGGCAGCAGCGTCCATCTCCGAGAGCCTGTTCAGAGGCACGCGCAGATACTCTTCTCCCCACTGCTCGACACTAATGTAATCAGTCCTCGAGCGCATGTCTTCGGGCATAGTCGCCCAGTCCAGTTCCTGCACGCTCATGCGCACGGGCTCACTTGCATCAAATGTAAGTGGCTCTTCGTCTGATGTAGGCTCGCGTCTATTGCAATTAGATTCACCTCCGTCAGAACCATTTGCTTCCTGCTCGTCCAATATGTCATTCATGACGCTGATAGAGTCTTCGCTCATTTGCAAAATCAAATCGATTTAATTTCAAATGGGACTAATTTTTGAACACAGTCAAAAATTAAAAAAAAATTACAGCTCCCAAAAAATAGACACCTGTCGATTTTGTAAAACAGAGCGCTCCTCAATGGATTTGAAGCACTTTTTTGAAAAGCCGTCGGCTAGCTACCCTGCCTACTGCTCGTTGTTCACTCTTTCGGGTTCTTATCAGATTCTACCGAATTTATTCAACGATTTCAAGGACTGCATCGCTGCCTGCGTGAAGGTATTGCAGATGCAGCCGAGGCAGGAATTCTTGGAGCCATACATTTTCAAGGTGGTGTGGGGAATATACAGCTGCACCAATATCAGTCCCTCGAATCTATCCAATTTTATGCTGGGAGGCGTGCTCAGCAAGATGTGTGAGTGCAGGACGTATCCCGTCATGAAAGATCAGTGGGAAAAAAACATGCAGCACCTGCCCGCATCGTTCCCCGTGCACTCCACCACCATTCGGTTGATCGAAAAATTAATGACTCAGTAAGTAATATTTTTTTCTGAATTAATTCACAAAAAATTTAATCTACAATTGCAGGCCCCGCGAGAAGAACCAGTCGGTTGATCTCAATGAGGATCTTCGCTCCAACATAAACGACCTCTGTTACGCCAGCTTTTTCCTCCGCACCGAGGTCCTCAAGACTATCACGAGTGAACAGTTCCTGATGTTGGCCAGGGAGCTCATGTCTCCGTCCGTGCAGACCGTGTACAGCCTGCAGAAGTACCTTACTGACTTGGTATTTTTCCACGTTTTCCCCTTTGCTTGTCATTTTTTGAATTTTTGTTTTCGGCAGAGCCTTCCGAATCAGCTCGTGATCCGCCTGCAGAGCACCTTTTTCATCATGGAGAACCGTGCAAAGACAGTGGTGAAGCGGAGCATCATGCTTGTCGGGGACGCGCCGTCTGAATCCAAGATGACCATGATCACCTTGCACGCTCCCCTCGAGTTCCAGAACCAAGCCACGGTCACGCGCGTGCACGTGTTGAAGCCCCGCGGAATGGACTTCTGCCTGAATTTCAATTTCATCACCGGTCTTCTGCCCAAGGTGTGTAAGGTTTAATTTTTAAATTTTCAATGCATCGTTCACTGGTTTATCATTTTTGTTCACAGTGCATGCTTTCCGGCGTGGTTTTGGAGGGCGGCGGCGTCATGGCCTCGGGCCTCGAGGAGTTCTCCGTCTGCAACAGCCTCATCCACGACTGCAACATCGCCGTCTACGCCAAGAACGTCGACTACCTCTTCCTCGGCGACAGGGAGGCCACCGCGCAGACGCTGCTGGCGGCGCGCTGCGTCCAGCTGCTGCAGGCGGAGGATGCGAGCAACGTGCTGGTGTCGAACGTGATGGTCCAGGACGTGGGCGGGGTCTTCTTCGTGGGGCCGTGCAGCATTTTCGAGGCCTCGAACATCTCCGTGGTGGACTGCGGCAGGCTCGGCATCGTGAGCGCCGCGTCCCCCGCGCACCTGTCTGGCTGCAGCATCGCGTGCGCGCTGCCGCACCTCGAGACGAGGGGGCACGGGGCGCGCTACTCGATGGTGAGCCTGCGGAACGAGTCGAGCTTCCCCGTCAGCGACATCCCCGTCATGTCCATGCCGCTGGTGAACCCCAAGAAGCTCTCGTTCCAGCCCGACCCCCTCGGCAAGCGCCAGCGCATCGAGGTCGAGAGGTCTGATTTGGACCTCATCAAGCAGCAGTGCAGGGCGGAGAGCCTGGACTCCCCCCCCGTCGCCCCGTCGGGTGTTCTCGCCGTCAACTTCTTCCAGCCCGAGACGGGTGGGGCCGCTGTGGAGTCGTCGGGCGAGGCACCGTCCCTCTCTTCCTTCGTCAACAAGAGGGCCTCCTTGCCCTGAGCGATTTACCTGAAAAAGAATGAAACCCTCCACCCCTGAGGGGTAACCTCTTCTTTCTCCTTGCGGGGCGCGATTTTCAACGCGGGTGGGAGGGGGGACTCGGCGATGTTGCACAGGCACGCGAGGGAGAAGATGAGGAAGAAGACGGGGTAGAGTACAAAGAGATCGATCGTCTGCATGTTTGTCCGAAGGGATGAGACGCATAATTATAAAATATTGTTTTGGCTACATAACTTTAAGACTCTATGCATCCCACAATATTTTTTAAAGGATTGTTTTTGTTTTTGTTAACTGTACACCATGTACAATGTTTTATAGGAATTATTAGATCTGCTACAACGGCAGTCACAAGATCTGGCCAAATGGCTGTGAGAACAGGGCAGGGGCTTGATGACATCAGCACAGGTGTAGTGACCACACGAGTGGCCTACTTTGAGGGCTTGAGATTTCCACAACCGCTAGGCCCAGTCATATCACAGGCACGGGCTGCTGGAACTAATTTCAGGCCTGCCTTAATGGAGGTCAGTCCTACATACGCATTCAGAATCGAGCCAGCTGGAGGTGTCGGGACGCTGTCACGAAATTATAGATTAGCCACAACAGACAACTCAGTGCGAACTATAGAACTTCAGAAATCTACAGTGCCAAATACTCGCCCAAGGTACATAGAGTCGGAAAATACATTGCTATACCCCAGGACGAGGTATTATGAAACAGAGAGTACATTGCTTCTAACGCGCGGCGGCTATTCGCCAAGGCACCCTGATGGTCTGGTCAGAGCCTATCAAGGCAGAGCCACAAACCAAGTTGAAAGACGGATTCGTGGCGGGAGTCAAAAGCAGATCAATAACTGGGGTTCTTTTGTCAGGGAGGGCGACCAGGCTCTCAAAGCGTTCAATGCTCTTCTCTTTGTGTACTATGGATTTATTTTTGAATTTATAATTTTGTTCCTCATAGATGCATGGAACTGGATCACACATAAGTACAGTAAATGCGACCCTGCTACCTTGAGAATAGGATACACATGTGAGGGGTATAACGAAGAATGGGACGTGGGGGGTTCTATAGCTGACAACGTGTGCGCAGACGCATGTGGATACTACTGCAAATATGACGTGTGTGTGAAGCAAGAGAAGTGCCCAGAGTTTGGCGTTTGTTTTGAATACATCAACCCTGAGACTTGCAGGGCATGTTTTCATCACGAAGAAGAATGTTATCCACCCATGCAGAACCGAGAGTTTATAGGTTCAGGTTGTCAACAAGATTCCATGGGAGACTGGCAGTGCTCCCCATTTTGTCCACAAAAATGTAAGGATTTTATTACCCTTGATTACACAATAACAATGGGTCCAAAACAATACATTGAACACTTGTGGTTGAAGGAACACATCATGGATACCAACCTTGTAGCTTGCTGCTTAGATTGTAAAGAGACACTCGACTTAGACGGTTATTTCAATGATGAATGTAGCATGGAAGATCCACTCATAAACGAAACTGATTCAATAATCAATAACGGCCAGTATCCAATCTACTACATGGGCGAGGAAAACATAGGAACGTGCAAGCCTTGTTCAGTTGATTGCAGTAGGTATGGACTCATTGGATTTAGACCAACAATTCCATGTGGTAAATTTCACGATCTATTGTGTGAGCCATGCCCTCCTTTGCCAGCCAATTCCAAGTGGATCGAAGCTATTTCCACAGACTACTGCAGATTCGAATGCCTGCCCAATTACAGGCTGTATATCCCCCAATGCACTGTGAACTGTCCAGAGGAGCGAATGCAATGCGTGATCAGCTGTGATGTTAGTCTCAAACAAATGACCTCCACCAAATACGACCCAAGCAGGAACGTGTACCCTCGCGAGGAGTGCTGTGTGCCCTGCAATAAGGACCAGATCTTCCTCCAAGCATGCTACAACTACACAGACCCTGGAAGCACTGTTGTCAAGACACACCCCACCACCTGCTGCAACAAGTGCCCTATAGGCAAGTATTTTGTGAGCCTGTGCACTGAGACAGTGCCCACGCAGTGCAACGACTGCCCTCCGCCGCCCACCAATGCCTTCTACGCCTACCACGAACAGCAAGAATGCTTTGTACAGTGTCCCACTGGTAGTTATTTTCAAACTTTACGCTATCTCTCTGGAGCTCCAGTTGTAAGGTGCTGTGCTTCATGTGGCCTGAACGAGTACCAGAAAGCTCCCTGTACAGAGACCACAGACACAATTTGTGACTCTTGTGTATACGGGACTCGAATTGTAGTTCAGAAGTACACCATACCCGACCAGGCATGCAACGCCTTCTGCTTGGAACCATACATCATGTCTTACTTGCTGACGTACGATTTTCACGTGTTCCGAAACATATCCAAGTACGTCTACTGCTGCAACCCCCGCACCCCTGGCCACTACGTCGTCCACCCCTGCAACGACACACACGAAAACGTGGAGGCCCCGTGCTCCACGACCTGCCCCCTAGGTCACTATATCCGGTACGAGTGCTCAGTGTTGTACGACATCCTCTGCCTGCCGTGCGACTCCTTGTCCATACCATCCGCTGATGGGCGGGGGTGCTCCCCCTGCCCCAATGGCAGTGTCAAGATGGGGCCCGAGGAGTGCGGAGTGTACTGCGCCCCGCCCGGCGTGCGCGTGGGGGACGCGTGCAAGTTCTGCCAGGCGGGGTCGTACCACGTCAACGCCAGCAGCCCCGGCGTGCTCGTGTGCGTCACCTGCTCGTCAAACACGTTCCAGAACAGCATGGGCGCCACGTCCTGTCAGCCCTGCACCCAGTGCCCACACAACACGTTCCCAGCCACTCCCTGCACCGCAGTGAGTGACACCGTGTGCCTTGCCTGCCCCTCACCGCCCACGTGCACTGCCAACGCGCACGTGGAGGGTTCCTGCCCGGTCTACTCGTGCGTCTGCAACAGCGGCTACTTCTGGGACGGGTCGCAGTGCCGGTCGTGCAGCACCTGCGCCACGCCCGTCAGTGCGTGCACGCCCTACATAGACACAAAATGCAGTTGTGGTGCCGGCGAATACCAATACGTGGTTTCGGGTGTGAAGCAGTGTGGTGCGTGCAACATTTGCCCACACCCTTTTGAGCCACTCAGATATTGCACAGGTGTGGAAACGAGCCCAAACATAGAGTGTGTGTGTGTTTTCAACAGGGTGTATAATGACGTGACTCAGACCTGTGAATACGGATGCCCTTATTGCAATGACCCGAATATGAATGGCTTTATTACACTCAATGCGTCTTTTCACCACGCCAGGTCCCACTGCATACCATTCCAGAAAGGTACCATTGTGTGCACCTGCGAACCTGGATACATCAACACAGGAAATCCACAGAGATGTGAAGTGTGCCCTTTTGCTGGCGAAGAGGCGAGGGACAATGGCTGTCATCTGTGTCCAGAGGGCAAGTACAAGCCCGAGGCTTCCGCGCAGATGTGTGTCAGCTGTCCATCAGGGACCTACACGGAGTACGTGCAGAGGCGCACAGCTTGTATTCACTGCGACGTGGGCACTTTCAACGTGCGCAGCGACGCCACTTTTTGTCGAGAATGCGCAGCTGGCACGTATCAATCTGCAGCGTCTGCCAGGACGTGTGAATACTGCCCCTTTGGTACACACCCTTACTCCACAATCAATGCAACGTGCTCCTCCGCACCACCCGGCCACACCTTCTGCCACGACTCGGCCGATACTGCTGGCGCCTACTCGTGCCCCGCCGGCTCCATAGACCACCTGGACTACGCTCCCAACGAGAACATGACGTGGACCATCTCCGTGCCCGGGGCGGCCACCCTGTCCCTTTCCTTTGCCAACAACGCCTCCGACGGCATCTTCACCAACAAGGGACTGGACTTCCTGCGCGTGTACCCCTGCGCGGACATGGCCTGCGCCCCGACGGTATTCAGCGGGAACTTCACGGGCGACACCTACCTCCAGGATTTCAACGCTGACAACCTCATATTCACCACCAACACCGTGGTGGTGCAGTGGACGTCCCAGGCGTTCGCGCGGGGGTGGCACATGAGGTGGGCAGCTGACCTGCCGCCGTTCAGCCCCTGTCCAGTGGGGTCCTTCGCGAGCCCCGCCGGGGAGTGCATAGTATGCAGGGCTGGCTTCTTTTCCAACGCGTCTGCATCCGTGCAGTGCTTCGGCTGCGAGCCTGGCCAGTACCAGAGCCAGACAGGGGCCTCTGCGTGCATCGCTTGCTCTCTTGGCGCGTTCCAGCCGTTGCAGTGGGCCACTGCGTGCGTGGAATGCCCCGCTGGTCACTTCTCCCCCACCCGCCTGACCTGTGACGAGTGCACGTACGGCACGTTCAGCCCCGCGCCTTCCACGCAGTGCCAGACCTGCCCAGCGGAGACGTACAATATGCAGAGGGCGTCCACAGCCTGCCTGGCGTGCAGCGTCTGCTCCCCGCACGCCTCCTCGTCCATATGCCTCCCCCACCAGAACAGGTACTGCCAGTGCAATTCAGGGTACCAGGGTGACGGAATTGTGTGCACCAAATGCGCGAATTTCACCAAGTGGGAGTTGGTGAATGGTCTGCGGCCCATGTGCTCCTTCTGCACGCCTGGACAGGTCCTCCCAAATTGTGAAGCGTGCTCAAAGGGTAAGTCACAGTGGAACCCTTACGTAGACGTTTGTACTGACTGTAGCGCGGGAAAGTATCAGCATGGGCAGCAGAGAACCGTGTGTTTTGACTGCCCACCCGGGACGTACCAAGAGGCCACAGGGAGTTCATTTTGCAAAACATGTCAAAATAATTCGTATTCAACAAGTGTAATTTATGAACAATGCACGTTTTGTTTACCTAATTATTACACATGCAATGAGCAATCTTTACAATTAAATTATGGTAGTACAATGTTAATTTGTCCTAATGGCTACATTAACAAATTGCAATATTCAAACAACGAATACGTTAATTTTATGATAAATATAACAAATTCTAAAACTATTTCTTTGCAATTTTTATCTGTAAATCTTGGTACATCCTCTGAATTTATTGCAATTTCATTAGAAACAAATTTTGATTTTTTGCGCATTTACAACTGCAGCACGCCAATTCCACAATGTCTGCAGTACACATTCACTGGTTTTCTGTACAATGTCAAGGATCTGCCTGATTACCTTTCTTTTAACACAAGTATATTGTTACTGGTTCACACTTCTGATATTGGCTTGTCTTATGCTGGCTGGCACCTCAACTACTTCAGCGACGCCCCCCCGTGCGTCCCCTGCGAGTCCGGGAAGTTCTCCTCACCCGGCGCGACTTCCTGCGCAGCGCCAGCCACCACCAGTACAACACAAAGAGCCACGACCACCACCACCACCCCCGCGCCCACCACCACCGCTGTCCCCGGCACCACTGCCACGCCCATATTTTGCATTTCAGGCAATTTTCAGAATGGCACAGTGTGCTCGACGTGCCCCGCTGGCTCTCACAATCCCTACCCGGGCTATGGCAATATCTGTCTCCTATGTCAGCCGGGTTTTTACTCGACTTTCAAAGCACGGCCCGAGTATTGTGATTATTGCGATTCGGGCAAGTACAACTCACAAATTGGATCTACTACACCTGAAGATTGTCTTTCGTGTCCACTTGGAAAATATACCTTGAACACGCAGTCCAGCTCTTCATCCGATTGCTTGCTGTGCTCTCCTTCGAAATACCTGGATTACCAACTGTGCAGAGGCTGTACACTAGGAAAGTACCAAACGGGGTACGGCGCCACTTCTTCGAGTGAATGCCAGGATTGTGGCGTGGGGAAATATGCCACCACGTGGGGTTGGTCATCCGTTGATTGCAAAGCCTGCTCCCCGGGCACATACAATTCGATGCCAGCAGTGTCCACCTGCACTTCCTGCAGCCAAGGCTTCTACAATACTGGTTACAATGCCACTGCTTGCATCAGTTGCGAAGTAGGCAAGTTCTCGTCCACGCCTTTCACCAACTGCAGCTGCAGAAACAACACAGTATCCCTGTACAGCGCGGGACCCTTCTGCACTGGCTGCGAACGCGGCTTCTACATGTCAAACTACTGGTGTCAGCCGTGCCCAAGAGGTTTTTTCTGCCCCAACAAGGACACTGTGACGCCCTGCCCGGATACAACGTGGGGGAATGTCACTGCTGCGAACTCCTCCGCTGCAGCCTGCGTCCCCTGCGGCACGTGCCCCGCTGGACTGTGGAAGGCCTCGTGCAGGGAAAACTCACCGGGGACTTGCGAGGCCTGCCCTGTGAACACGTACGGTGGCGGCGCAGGCTACACCACGCCTTGCACCCCCTGCCCCTCGGCCAGCACCTCAAAAAACGGGTCTGTCTCCCTCGTGAATTGCTCGTGCCCTCCAAACTTCGTCTTCCCGGACTGCCGGGTGTGCGTCAGTGGCGCTGTCTTCTCCTCCGGCGACTGCCTGCTTTGTGCTGCGGGCTTTTACTGCCCCGACAACGCGACCCAGGTACAGTGCAGCGGGGGCTGGTGGGGCAATCGGACGGGGCAGGTCACACTTCAGACCGGGTGCCCCTTCGCGTGCGGCACGTGCGCTCTCGGCTGGTGGAAGGACGGGTGCAATGGATCCTTCCAGGGCGCGTGCCAGCTCTGCCCGGCCAATACGTATGGGGGAGGTCCTGGATACACCACCCCGTGTACTCAATGCCCAGGCGGCAGCGCATCACAGGCGGGGTCGAGTTCGGTCTCCGCGTGCCAGTGCGCCGGGAACGCCCAGTTCTACAACTCAAACTGCACGAGTTGCCTGTCCAACATGGCTGTGGTGAGCCAGAAGTGCGTGTGCCTGCCGGGCTTTTACGGCTCCTTCCCAGATGGGTGCTCGCAGTGCCAGGCCAACAGCGACTCTGTGGTCAACACTACATCGCAGGCGGGGTGTGTGTGCAGGGCGAACTTCCTCTCGCCCCTCTGCCAAGTCTGCCAGCCGGGATTTTACAGGTCAGCGGGTTTCTGCCTGCGCTGCGAGGCCGGTTTCTTCTGTCCGGACGGTACAAATCGACACCCCTGCCCCTTAGGGTTTTGGGGCACAGCCTGGGGGCAGGCAGAAAATTCCACGGCGTGCCCGAACCCCTGCGGCACCTGCCCGATGGGCCAGTGGAAGTATCTGTGCCAGGGGGCGCAGGAGGGCTGGTGCGCCCCGTGCGGATTCAACACGTACGGGGGCGGCCCCGGCGCCATATCGGAATGCACGCCGTGTCCCACCTACAGCACCTCTGGCATGTACTCCGACGAGTTGACGGACTGCGCCTGCACGGGGGAGAGGGTCCTGTACGGCGGGCAGTGCGTGGCATGCATGGACCACATGACCTTTGTGGGTGGCGGGTGCGTGTGCAACGCCGGCTACTACGGTGTCTTTCCCTACGGCTGCTTTCCGTGCCAAGCGAACAGCGACTCGACTATCAACACCACATCGCGGAGTGGCTGCATTTGCAGGCCTGGCTTCGTCTCCCCCCTGTGTGGTGCGTGTGAGCCTGGTTTTTACCTTTCATGGGGTGGGTGCACCCTCTGTGAGGCAGGCTTTTATTGTGCAGACGGGACAAGCAGAGTCTCATGCCCTAAACCATTGTGGGGTGATGTAATTGGCCAGGACTCCATTGGAAGTGGTTGCCCGTATACCAGCGATGAGTGTGAGCTTGGCTTTTTTTTGAGCATGTATTACAGTGATCGGCCAGGATGGTGTGATTTGTGCGGAGAAAGGTATGGGGGGGGACCTGGTGCATATGCTTACGAAGATTGCACTGAGTGTCCCCTGGACAGTTACACTTGGTATGTAGACTCTTTTGGAACTGTGATTTATACTTGGCCAGCTCGTGATATAACGGATTGTATTTGCTATGGGAACGCTCAAATGTACAACGGCTCCTGCAGTACTTGCTTGGCTAATATGGTTTTGAGGGATCACCAGTGCGTGTGCAACGAGGGATACTATGGGGCGTTTTCCCGCGGATGCTCTCCTTGCCAACCCAATAGTACCTCTGTTGTGAACACCACAGAGCAGAGCGGCTGTGTGTGCAGGCCAAATTTGACTTGCCTACTTCCTACCACGACTCCTCTCGCGACTACGAGCTCCACCACGACTCCCCACGTCACTACCTCTACGACTCTCGCGACCACCACGACTCCCCAAGTCACAACCTCCACGAGTCTCGCTGCCACGACCACACCACTGACCTGCACCGGCCTCTCCCAGCTCTACAACGGCTCCTGTGTGAACTGCTCTGCCCACATGGTCCTCCTGGACAGCCAGTGCGTCTGTGCGGAGGACTTCCACGGGTCCTTCCCCGGCAGCTGCTCTCCCTGCCAGGCCAACAGCGACTCGCCCGTCAACACCACCAATCAAACGGGCTGCCTCTGCCGCCTTCACTTTCAGCCCCCCTCCTGTGAAGTGTGCAGGCCGGGCTACACGCTGTCCCCTTCCTTACCGCAGAACTGCACGTGCACTCCCGGCTTCTACGAGCTGGAGGACGAGTGCCTGGCGTGCCTCCCCGGCCACGTCTGCGCCGACGGGCTCACCACGCAGCCGTGCGGGGGCGGGCGGTGGGGCACTGCGAGGCAGCAGTCCTCGTATCTCTCTGCCTGCCCCAACCCGTGCGGGACGTGCCCCATGGGCCAGTGGAAGTTCGCGTGCGGTGGGGATTTCGAGGGAGTGTGTCTGGACTGCCCCGCAGACACCTATGGAGGGGGCGAGGGGGGCGTCACGCCCTGCACGCCGTGCCCAGCCCACAGCGACTCTCCGAGTAACACCACGTCCATTCTCGGCTGCGCCTGCCACCCAAACTACTACTTCTCCGACTCCACCTGCCTACCCTGCCCAACCCACAGCGACTCTCCCAGCGGCTCCACGTCCATCCTCGCCTGTGCCTGTCACTCGAACTACTACTTTTCAAACTCCACCTGCCTGCCATGCCCCGCCCACAGCGACTCCCTGCCCGGCTCGCACTCCCTGTCCTCCTGCGTGTGCAGGGCGAACCGCTACTCTTCCGGCGGGGAGTGCCCCGCCTGCCCAGACAACAGCGAGTCCCTCCCGGGGTCCGCCACGGTGGTGCAGTGCGTGTGCCTCGCGGACTTCTACAGGGACTCGGATTCGTGCCCCGCCTGCCCCAACCACAGCACGTCCTTACGAGCGTCCCTCTCCATCCACGCCTGCAAGTGCCAC